>Ga0136614_10002407_pt1 | contig 11637 bp, 11 predicted proteins | sample AntDrymUQ2792106_2_FD_106643 | JGI IMG/M metagenome (GOLD analysis project Ga0136614, IMG submission 106643) | Polar desert sand microbial communities from Dry Valleys, Antarctica - metaG UQ279 (21.06) | ecosystem: Environmental > Terrestrial > Soil > Desert | place: Antarctica: Dry Valley...
ACGTAGTACGGTTGAGCGAAGCGCGGGAACGCCGCCAGCACGATGAGTGCCGCCATCACGATCACCAGAAGTGCGGTGTGCCGGCGCAATCGATTTGCACCGAACTCCTTGCTACCTGCCACGGCTGCGGTTACATCGCTCGCGCTCATTCGATGGGCTTCCCGAACAAGCCGGCCGGGCGCGCGATCAGCACCACGATCACGACAAGATAGATCGCGAGGATCTCGAGCTCCGCATAAAACGTGATCGCGGCGGCGCGCATCAGGCCGACGATCAGCGCCCCGACCAGCGCGCCGCGCATGCTGCCGAGACCGCCGATGACGACGACTGCAAACGCTTCGACCACGAGCTCAACCGGCATGTCGAGCGATGCCGCCGCGGTCGGCACCACCAGCGCGCCACCGACCGTGCCGAGAACCGTGCCAAGCGTGAACACGCTCGTGTACATCCAGCGCACGTTGACGCCAAGCGCCTGGCTCATCTCGCGGTTCTCGGCAGTCGCGCGCAGGATGCGCCCGAAGCGCGTGCGCTGCAGAAATGCGCCGATGCCGACCGCGATCGAAATACTCGCGGCGATCACCAGCAGGTTGTAAGTGGAGACGGAAAACGCACCGATCGATAACCTGCCGTACTCAGTCGCAAGATTGCCGAGCTGCTGCGGATTCGGTCCCCAGAAAAAGCGCAGCACATCCTGAAACATCAGCACCAGTGCAAACGTCAGCAACAACTGAAACGCTTCATCGCGCGCGTAGATGGTGCGCAACAGCGCTTCGATCGCGGGACCGATCGCGCCGAGCAAGATGCCCGAGACGATCAGCACCGGCAGAAACATCCACGGCGGGAGCCCCGCCCCGAGCGCCCAGTTCACGCTGGTGATGCCGAAGTAGGCGCCGAGTGCGTAGAACGAGCCGCACGCGAGATTGACGATCTTCTGCACGCCGAAGACGAGCTGCAGCCCGGCGGCCACCAAAAAAAGAACGGCGGCGTGAAAAACGCCGCCGAGCAGGATGTCGAAGAACGAGGTCAATGCCAGAGCTCAGAGTTTTATCTGCGCCGTTTCTATCCACTTCCAGAAGTCGGTGCCGGTGGGTTTTTGCAACTGATCGGAATACATGCGATCCACTTGGCCCAGTGTTGCAAAGTCATAGCGGTTCTTGTGCGTCGTCAAGCCCTGATAGAAAGTTTGCTCGGCAATATGGTCCTTGCGCATGTGGCCTGGTCCGCCGAGCGACTCGATCTTCACACCTTCCATCGCGCTGATTACGTCTTCCTTGCCGGGCCAGGCGTTTTTGGCCTTCTGCGCTGCCTCCACGCCAGCTTTGTAAACCTGCATCGCGAAATACGCGCGGTCAGCCTCCCAGTGCGGATAGTCCTTGTACTTTTCCTCGTACTGCTTGACGAACAATCTTTGCAGCGGACTCGCATCGGCACTCGCGAAGTACAGCGTGTTGTGACCGAAGATCATGCCTTCCGGTGTGAACTCCTTCTTCAGCAATGTATGTTGGAAACCCGCGCCCGGAAATACGAACTTGGTCTTCCCGTCCATCAGACCCGCCCCGTGCGCTGTACGCATGAAAATCGGCAGATCGGCGAAAAGCAATGACGAAAACACGAGATCAGGTTTCGCTGCCTTCAACGCAGCGACGTGCGTCGTCAGGTCAAGCGTTCCGACTTTCGGCCATTGCTCCGCAACCACCCTGGCATCGACCTTGAATTTTTTCAGCAGCGCTTGAAACGCTGCCATATTGTTGCGGCCGTACGAATAATCGGGGTTGATTCCGGCGACGGTCGCAAACTGGCCTTTCCAGTATTTGATCGCGAGCAGCGACGCCATGACCGCTTCGCATTCGTTATCTGTGCTGCGGAACACATAGCGCGCGTTCGGCATCGTCTCCTTGACGCCGTCCTGCGTTGTGCCGTCCCAGAAAATAAGCAGCGCTTTCATCTCTTCGGCGACCGCACCCATCGCGAGACTCACACCGGATGACACGATGCCCTGCACGCAATCAACTTTGTCCTGCAACACGAGCTTGCGCAGGCGCTCGATCGAATCCTTCGGATTGGTTTCTTCCTCGACGATCAGCTCGACCTTGCGGCCGGCGATTCCGCCCGCCGCGTTGATACGCTCAACAGCGAACTGGGTGCCGCGCAGCCCGCATTCACCAATGGTGCCGACGATGCCCGACTTCGGCGCGATGATGCCGACCCGCACTGGCGTGTTCTGCGCAATAGCCGGAAAGCTTAAATACGGCTGCGCTGCGACGGTTGCGCCGGCGCCACCGATGGCCTTCAGCAGTGTTCTGCGTTTGTTCTGCATGACTTGTCTCCTGTTGTTGTAGTGAAAGCGACGCAAACAGTTAGATGTCGGTTCGCTCCGACTCGATCGACTTGCGCTCCTCCATGTTGAACCGGCCGTCGTAGATCGGCCGCCCACCGGTCGTTGGGCCGGGATACTGCACGAACAACATTTCACCGCCCGTTTCTGTGGAAAGCTCGTCCTCGTAGTGAGGATCTGAGTAGAACACCATCGTTCCGGGACCGTACAGTTTTGCGCCGATACGGAATTCGCCGGAGAGTATGTACCAGACCTGCGCAAACTCGTGATGGTGCAGGGGATGATGGCCGCCGGCTTCATAGCGGACGATGCCGGCATTCGGTTCGGTCGGCCGCTCGGGTCGCAGGTGAAACAGCATCTTGCCGGTTTGCCCGGGCCAGCGGATGGTTTCCCATTCGCGCTCGTCGCGATGCACGTATTCGGCCGGCTGGTGCTTGCGCTCGCGGGTTTCAGTTTGATCTTCGCGCTCGGCAACAATGGGTTCAGACTTCATCGGACTCCTTTCAGGCAACGGCGGCTTCTGCGTCGAGCCGGGCACCGTTTCGGTTAAGAACTTCACGTACTGCGCGGCCCGGTAGCGCGCGCGGTTCAACGCCGGACTCAAGGCACATCGCCACGGCGTGCCCGACTGCCTGGCCATACGAAAAACATTGCGCGGTCACGCGGGCCGATGCCACGGCTTCGTGTTGTGCAGACAGACACCGGCCCGCCATCAGCAGGCCATCGCCGCGAATCGGAACGAAACACCCGAACGGCACTTCGTACCAGTCTTCGAGCAACCATTCCACGCGCGGCTTCGCGCCCGCGTGCAGTTCGATCGGCCACGGTGAGCGCGCGATACCGTCGGAAAACTTGCGGCCCGCGAGAATGTCGGCGTTAGCAAGCGTCGCGACGCCGAGCGCCTGCCGCGTCTGTCGAACGCCGACCTGGGTGCCGGTGTCCACGACAAATGACCGCTCGCAACCGGCCAGATGGTCGCGAAAGAAGCGCGCGTACTCTCGCACCTGCACGCGCCCTTCGAACTCGGCATCCGTGAAGTCGCGCGCGCTAAGCGTGTTCAATTCACGTCCGTCGGGGCCGACAACGCGCGTGCAGTTGCACAGCAACTCATTCGGGCGGGTGGTCGGGAACAGCCATATCTTGGAGCGCGGCAGGAAATAGCCGTGGCCGTGATGGCGGCGAAGAAGCTCAGATACCTGCTCCGGCAAGATTGTGTCGTCGCCGTAGGTCGCCATAAAGCGTGCAGTGTCGACGCCACCGAGGCGAAAGATCATTGTCGGGTTCTGCACGTGGCCGTTGTCGCCGATGAAAGACTCAAAGCCCGCCATCGCGATGAGGTCCGCGTCACCGCTCGCGTCGATCGTGAGCTTTGCGCGCAATTCCACCGGACCTTCCTTGGACCACGCCATCGCACCCGTCACGCGGTCGCCGTCAAGAAGCGCGCCGGTCACCACGGTATGGAAGAGAACACGCACACCTGCTTCGCGCAGCAGATGGTCGGCTGCCTCGCGCCACATCAGTGGATCGTGCACGCGTGTCCATGTCTTGCCGTAGCGCATCGGCGGCGTGAGCCCGCCACGCGATTCGAGCAGGCGCACGAATTGGTCGGCGAAACCGAACACCACCTGGCGCGGCGGCAGGTCCGCGCGGTCGGTCGCCTCGTACAAGCCGCACACCGTGCCCGACATGCCGGCGACCGCGCCGCCGCCGCAGAAGCCGTAGCGCTCGACCATTACCACCTGCAAACCCTGCCGTGCAGCCGTAACTGCCGCGGCGACCCCCGCGGCGCCACCGCCCGCTACGAGGACGTCCGCGCTGATCTTCAAGCCCTTGCGCCGGTCTATGGCCGTCGTCATCCAATCTCCAATAGCAGCTTCTGCGGAAGGCTCACTCGGGGCTCACCGTGTCGCGCGTGAACTTCTCGATCACATCGAGCAATCTATCGCTCGCGCTTGCGGCGCGCTCTTCGTCCTTGTCCGCGATCGCCCGCGCAATGTCGGCGTGCAGCTTGGCGGTGAGCGGCATGTCGGCGGCCTGCTTGTAGTGGATGTACCAGAAGCGGCGCGACAGGCCGTGCATCAGGCTCATCGCACCCGCCGCAAACTCGTTATGCGACGCACTCGAACACAGCAGATTGAACTCGCGATCGGTTCGCATAAATGTCACATCATCATTCACGCGAGCGGATTTTTCGAAATCGCGCGCGAGCTCGCGGAAGCGCGTGCGTTGCTCATCGGTCGCACGCCGCGCGGCAGTGCGCGCGATCAGCCGTTCGAGTTCGCGCCGCGCTTCGTGCAGGCGCAGCTGCCGGCCGACGTTGATCTCCGAAACCATAATCCCGCGCCGCGGCAGGATCATCACCAGCCGCTCGCGTGCAAGGCGCTGCAGCGCTTCGCGGATGGGTGTACGGCCAATACTCAGGTGGCTCGATAACTCCGCTTCCGAAACAGCCGCACCGGGAGCAAGCTGCAGCGTCACGATCATCTCTTCCAGCTCGGCATAAGCACGATCGGTCAGGCTTTGCGTCGACGCGATGGGAGCAACTTCCTGTGCGGTCGCGCGCTTCATTGATGTTTGCGCTTCTCGACCATCGAGACGAACTTGTCGTATTCCTTCTCATCGACGCCGTAGCTGTGGTCGTCGTCGGGAAATGTGCCCGCCTTCACCTCTGAGATGTATTGCGAGATACCCTTGATCGCAACTTCGGTCAGGTTTGAGTAGCGCTTCGTGAACTTCGGCTTGAAATCGGTGAACACACCGAGCAGGTCGTAGCAGAGCAAAATTTGCCCATCGGTGCCAACACCGGCGCCGATGCCGATGGTCGGGATTTGAAGCTGCTTCGAAATGACGGACGCGATTTTTGCCGGCACTGCTTCGAATTCGAGCATGAAGCAGCCCGCGTCCTCGATCGCGAACGCGTCCTCGAGAATTTTCATCGCGGTCTCAGCCGTCTTGCCCTGAATCTTGAAGCCGCCGAACATCGCGACCGTGTGCGGCGTCATCCCGATGTGCGAGGCAGTCGGAATTCCGGCATCGACCATTGCCTTCAAGATTACCGCCTGCGATTTGCCGCCCTGCGGCTTGACCGCATCGCACGCGCCTTCCTGCATGAAGCGCGTGGCATTGGTCAGTGCGCGATCGATCGTGTTGTAGCTCTGATAGGGCATGCAGCCGAGCACGAATGTGTTCGGCGCTCCGCGGCGCACCGCTTGCGCGTGCAGCGCCATCATGTCCATCGTCGCCGGGATCGTGCTCGAGTGGCCGTGCGCGATCATCGCCAGGCTGTCGCCAAGCACGGCGACATCAACGCCCGCCATCTCAGCCCACTTAGCCGACGTGTAATCGGGCACCGACATGTACACCATCTTCTCGCCCGAGGTCTTCGAATCGCGGATCTCTTGCAGCGTGCGCTTCTTGCGCGCCGGCGGTGAAACAGCGTCAGCCATGGTCCCCCTCAGATTGACAGCGCCCGTGATCGACAACTAATATATCAGCCATATCAGCAGGCAGCAACGGAGTTTTACGATGATGACCGAACGGCAACGCAAGTTTCGCGAGGAATATCGAGCGGCGATCAGCCGGTACTACAGCGGGCTGGTGCACATCGGAGTGATGTATGCGGCGGGAATCGCCGGTGTCTGGTACTGCGCCAGCCGGCTGCAGGGCGCCGGGTGGGAGTGGCTGCTGCTCATTCCGGTCCTGATCGGCGGCAACTTCGTCGAATGGGGCATGCACAAGTTCGTGATGCACCGGCTGATCGACGTGTTCGCGCTGCGCGCCATCTACGATCGCCACACTCGCCAGCATCACCAGTATTTCACCGACAACGACGCGACGATCGACACCGTCCGCGAGTTCCGGATCGTTTTTTTCCCGTGGCGCGTTCTGATCGTTCTCGCGGTCTTCGGCGCCCTCTTCGGCTGGATCGCCAGTGTGCTGATCAATCCAAACGCCGGCTACATCGTGTTCATCGGCATGATCGGCCACTACATGCTCTACGAGACGTTCCACTTCTGTTGCCACGTGCGCGACAACGCGTTCGTCCGCAATATGCCGGTCATCAACACCATCCGGCGGCACCATACCGCGCATCACAACATGGGGATCATGATGCACGTGAACATGAACCTGACCTTTCCCATCGCGGATTGGTTTCTGAACACGAGCGACCTGAAGCGCGGCCTGCTCGGTCACCTGTTCAACGGCTACAGCGACGCCCATGTGAAGCCCGAACTGAAGCCGGTGATAGCGCGCTACCGCACGTCCGAAACCCAGGACAAGCGCGTCACGCTCGACGGCCCACAGCTCAGCGACGACGAGCTTCGGACGTTGGCGAGCGCGGGCAGCCACGTCTGAGTCCCGCATCCATAGCGTGAAAGGGCGAGAAAAGAGAAGGAAAAGCTAAAGAACTCCACGGCTTACGCCTCTCAATTCGGTTAAATTCCAAGGCTGGCCGCCGAGCGCGCGGTCTTGTCTTGAGGCAACAGAGAACGCAGTGCCGATCGAATCCACCAAGGAAGCGGCGAAAGCCGTCACGCCGGCTGCAGCAGCCGGCCCTCCGAAGCCACGCGTCCTGATTTGCGACGATTCGCGCATCGTGCGTGCATCGATCGGCCAGCATCTGCGCGACCGCTTCGAGCTGCGCGAGGTCAAGGACGGCGAGGCTGCGTGGCAGGCGATCCTGCTCGACTCGTCGATCCGCGTGGTCATCAGCGACCTGACCATGCCGAAGGTCGACGGGTTCGAGCTGCTGAACCGCGTACGCAGCTCGAAAGTGCAGCGTATCCGCGAGCTACCGCTGGTCATCATCTCGGGCGAAGACGAGAGCGTAGAGCGCGATCGCGCCGCATCGCTTGGCGCGACTGACTTCATTCAAAAAGGGGTCGGCGCCGCCGAGTTGCTGGCGCGCATGGAAGTACTGGTTCGTCTCTCGACCACGCGCGAGATGTTGGCCGAAAGCCAGGCGACGCTCGAGTCGGCGCGCACCGTCGACTCGGATACCGAATTGCTGAATCAACCGTTTTTCGACAAGCAAGTTGAAAAACTGATTTCGTTCGCGCGCCGCAATCTGTCGGACGTGGCGCTGATCTGCATACGCGTCGAGCTGTCGATGCCGCAGAACGAGACGTGGGAAGGCGAAACAGACCAGCGCATGAAGCTCGTCGGCCGCGCACTGGCGGCGTCGATCCGGCTGGAAGATCTGGGCACGCGCACCGATCGCATGGAGTTCTGTGTTGCCACGCCGTCGAGCGGGCTCTCCGGCGTGCTGCGCTTTGCTGCGCGCCTGCGCAAGGTGCTGGAAAACATTGAAGCCGCCGGACCGGGCGTCGAGGTCTGGACCTGCATCGGGCTGTCGACGTTGTCGGAAGAGCTGCGGCGCAGCGCCGAAGAGCTGCGCACGCTGGCGCAGAAGCGCTCCGCGCAGGCGCAGCAGAATCGCTCGCGCCGCATTATCCTGGGCACGTCCGACGGCGCTGCCCCGGGCTCCATCGATCCGAAGCCCGAAGACGGCTCGATGGACATTAATCTCGCGCTGGCGCTGATTCGCGCCGGACGCGCTGCCGAAGTGGTGCCACATCTGCCAAGATTGCTGGAGCAGGCGGCGCCGCTCCTGAAGCTGGTGCGACAACAAAAGGAATTGCAGCAGCCGGCGGACGGAGGATTGCATGACGACGTACAAGGAGTACCACGCAAGGTCACTCAGTGATCCCGCCGGCTTCTGGGCCGAGCAGGCGCGCCTGATCGACTGGCAGCAACCTTTCTCACAGGTTCTCGATTACTCCAAGCCGCCGTTTGCAAAGTGGTTCGTCGGCGGGACCACCAACCTCTGCCACAACGCCATCGATCGCCATCTGGCGGCGCGTGGTGACCAGCCCGCGCTGATCTACGTCTCGACCGAGACCGGCGACGAAAAAACCTACACGTATCGCCAGCTGTATCGCGAGGTCAACCGCGTGGCCGGCATGCTCAAGGGCCTCGGCGTTGCGCGCGGCGATCGCGTACTCATCTACATGCCGATGATTCCGGAGGCCGCGTTCGCGATGCTCGCATGCGCGCGCATCGGCGCGATTCACTCGGTCGTCTTCGGCGGATTTGCATCGGTGAGCCTGGGCACGCGTATCGACGATGCGCAGCCGAAGATGATTGTCTCAGCCGACGCCGGATCGCGCGCCGGCAAGCCTGTTCCCTACAAGCCTCTGCTCGACGAAGCGATCACGCTCGCGAAGTTTCCACCGGCGAAGGTACTGCTGGTGGATCGCAAGCTCGTTGAGATGAAGCGCGTGGCCGGGCGCGATGAAGACTACGCAACACTGCGCGCGCAGCACATGAACGACGAAGTGCCGTGCGAGTGGCTTGAATCCTCGGAGCCGAGCTACGTCCTGTACACGTCAGGCACAACCGGCATGCCGAAGGGCGTGCAGCGCGATACCGGCGGCTACGCGGTGGCGCTGGCGGCGTCGATGCGCGACATTTTTTGCTGCAAGCCGGGTGATACGTATTTCTCGACCAGCGATATCGGCTGGGTCGTGGGCCATTCGTACATCGTGTACGCCCCGCTGATCAACGGCAACGCCACCGTGATGTACGAAGGCACGCCGATTCGCCCGGATGGCGGCGTCTGGTGGAGCATTGTCGAGAAGTACAAGGTCAACGTGATGTTCTCGTCGCCGACCGCCATTCGCGTGCTGAAGAAACAGGATCCGGCGCTGCTGCGAAAATACGACCTGTCGAGTTTGCGGCTGCTCTTTCTGGCCGGCGAGCCGCTCGACGAGCCGACCGCGCGCTGGATTGCCGACGGCATCGGCAAGCCGGTGATCGACAACTACTGGCAGACTGAAACCGGCTGGCCGATTCTCAGCATCTCACGCGGGGTCGAAGCATTGCCTTCCAAATTCGGATCGCCCGGTGTTCCCGCCGCGGGCTACGCGGTCAAGATCTACGACGAATCCACCGGGGAAGAGATCACAGCACCGCAGCAGAAAGGCGTCGTCGCGATTGCTGGTCCGTTGCCGCCGGGGTGCATGACCACCGTGTGGCGCGACGATCAGCGGTTTGTACGCACCTACTGGACCAATGTGCCGAATCAAGAGGTCTATTCGACGTTCGACTGGGGGATTCGCGACGCCGACGGATACTTTTTCATCCTCGGCCGCACCGATGACGTGATCAACGTCGCCGGGCACCGGCTCGGCACGCGCGAGATCGAAGAGTCGCTGTCGTCGCATCCGAACATCGCCGAAGTCGCCGTCGTGGGCGTGGCCGACGCGTTGAAGGGCCAGGTCGCGATGGCGTTTGCAATCCTGAAGGACGCGACCCAGGCAGACACGCCGCAGAAAAAACTCGCACACGAATCCGAGATGATGAAGGTGGTCGACGGCCAGCTCGGCGCCGTGGCGCGGCCCGCGCGCGTGCACTTTGTCGGCGCGTTGCCCAAAACCCGCTCGGGGAAATTGCTGCGGCGATCGATTCAAGCGCTCGCCGAAGGCCGCGATCCAGGCGATCTGACGACGATCGAAGATCCGACGGCGCTCGAGCAAATCAAAGACGCGATGCACGCGTGACGTTCAACTACGCCCTATCGAGCCTGCTACTGCCGCCCACGTCGCTGATCGCGTTAACGATCGTCGGCGTGTTGGCGTTGAAGCGGCGGCGTGCGTTCGGGCTCGTGCTGATCGTCGTCTCACAAATGCTATTGCTCGCGCTTGCAATGCCGATCGTTGCCAATGCGCTGGTACGGTCGCTGGAACCGCTGCCTGCCTCGATCGACCAGATCAAACGTGCGCAGGCGATCGTCGTCCTAGGCGGGGGACGCAACCTCGGTGCGCCCGAGTGGGGCGGCGAGACGGTGAACGACTACACGTTGCGGCGCGCCCGTTACGGTGCGCGGCTTGCACGCGAAACCGGGCTACCCGTGTACGTCAGCGGCGGCAAGCCCACAGGCGGGCAATTTGCCGAAGGCACGCTGATGCGTGAATTGATCGCGCGTGAATTCAACTCGCCGGTCAAGTGGGTCGATGCCGCGTCCGAAACAACGCGCGAGCAGGCGCAGATTGCTGCGCAAGATCTGAGGCCGCAGCAGATCAGTCGCATCGCGCTCGTCACAGACGCGGTGCATATGCCGCGCGCACAACGCGCGTTCGAGCTGGCCGGCCTGGCGGTCATTTCTGCGCCGACCGGATACACCGCGCAGCGGCCGTTCGCCCCGTATCAATTAATTCCCGGGCCGGTTGCGTTACTTCATTCGCACGTTGCCCTGCGCGAGTGGGCGTCGCAGCTTCACCATCATCTTCTTACGCTGGTCGACTAGATGAAAACCAAACCCTGGCTGACACTCGAAGACTCACAACGCATGGCCGCCGCCGCAGAAGCCGAGGCGCAAAGCCATCAGTGGGCTGTCGTGATCGCGATTTGCGACGACGGCGGACACTTGGTGTTGCTGCACCGGCTCGACGGCGTCGCGCCGATCTCATCGACGATCGCGCCCGCCAAGGCGCGCGCCGCCGCACTCGGCAAGCGCGAAACAAAGTTGTACGAAGACATGATCAATCAGGGACGAACGGCGTTCCTATCGGCGCCGCTCGACGGCATGCTTGAAGGCGGCGTGCCGATCATCGTCGACGGCCACGTTGTCGGCGCGATCGGCGTGTCGGGTGTCAAGTCAAGTGAAGACGCTCAGATTGCAAAGGCCGGAGTCGCGGCTCTTTAGCTACGACAGGACAAAGCTATGCTGGAGCTTCCGCCGCTCTTCGCCCACGCTCAATATCGATCGATGCAATGAGCAGCAGCCCGATCACGAAAAACCCGCCCGTGATCAACATGCCGAGCCGGTGATTGTTTCCGGTCAAATACACCACCGCCCCATAAGTAAGTGGGCCCGCAATCGCCGCGACCTGCACCGCGAGCGTCCATAATCCGTAAAACTCGGCGAGCCGAGACGACGGCGCGAATACACCGACCATCGCGCGCCCGGCCGACTGACTCGAGCCCATCGCCAGCCCCGCGAGATTCGCCGACACCCAAAACAGCGCCGGTGTCGTTGCCAACGACGCGATCACCGTCATCGCAATCCACAGCAACAGCGTCAACGCCAACGCGCGCTTGTGACCAAGCGCGTCCTGCACGTAGCCGAACGCGAACGCGCCGATCGCGGCAGTGACATTAACGACGGCAACCAGCAACATCGTTTGCAGCGTCGAAAACTTCATCACTTCCTGCGCGTAAATCGCCGCCAGCGCAATCACCACGGCAACGCCGGCCTGATAGAACGCACCGCACAGCAGCAGGCGTGCAAAGTCGCGGTA
>Ga0136614_10002408_pt1 | contig 11633 bp, 10 predicted proteins | sample AntDrymUQ2792106_2_FD_106643 | JGI IMG/M metagenome (GOLD analysis project Ga0136614, IMG submission 106643) | Polar desert sand microbial communities from Dry Valleys, Antarctica - metaG UQ279 (21.06) | ecosystem: Environmental > Terrestrial > Soil > Desert | place: Antarctica: Dry Valley...
GCTCGGGCTGCGGTGCGAGCGGATCGACGACTCGCTCGATCTCGACGACAGCGCGGCGTTGCTCAAGGAGCACTTCCGACCGCACCTTCCCGCGACACCGAACGTCTGAGCGCCCGATGAGCGCGATGAACTCTTGGAGAGGACTGCGTTCGTCCCGGCTCATCCCGCCCCATTGGCTGTAGATAGGCTGTACACGCTCCGAGCCGGATAACGCCGACCCGCAAAACGATCGCAAACGCCAGCAAATGCGGAGGAGGTGGGATTCGAACCCACGGGAGCCTTGCGGCTCCAGCGGTTTTCAAGACCGCCGCGACTACGTCGATCAGGCCACTGTGCCCACGTTTGTGCCCGCGCTGCTGGACACGAGACCGCTGTGTTGTCCTCGCGTCGTGCGTGGCTTGGGCATCCATTTGGGCATCCATTGGGATGGACGGCTGCGGACAAAGGCGGACGGCTGTGGACACCAACTCGCTGAAACGCGGCAGGAATGGACGGCTGCGGACGGCTGCGGACTATCCGCGACGCCCTTTCAAGGAAGAGGTCATGGGTTCGAATCCCATCCGGGCTACTGACCAGCGTCGTTGTTGCGTTTCTGCACCGCATGACAGTTCCGTCGTCCGTCCCGAGAACTGTGGTGCGACTATCAGCCCGTGAACACACGCGCGCTCGCCACCGGTGCGGCAGTCGTCCTGGTCGTCGCTCGCTGTTGCCGCTCTCTACGCGGCGAGGGCCCAAACGGAAATCCGACCAGGGGGAAACGCGGTGACGAGCGCCGGGTTCCGCTATGACCTGGAACCCGTGCCGAGCGTGCTGCTGGTAGGCGAACCGATCCACGTCGAGTGGGTATCTCACCTCGACCCGAACTTTTCAGCGTTGGCGGATGTCACCCTTTGCTTCGCGCTCTCTGGTCCGTGGCCTGATGCGGTCACGCTCAAGAAGGAAATGGACGCGTTCCAGACCACGGCGGCGTGCCCGCCCAATGGCGCGGCGGTCGTGTCGGACACGGTTCGCATTACTTCCGACAGACGAGGGTGCCTGAGAGCCGACGCTCCCGGATTGTCGCTGCCTGGCTTCTACAGCCTCCGGCAGGTGAACATCGCTCGCGTGGCGAGCGGAGGTACAAGCATCGCAAGCGACCGCATGATCGAGGTCCGTGCTCGATAAACCGATTGGCGTGGTCGCTCTGCTTGTCCTTGAAGGCCACCGCCAGGTACCACTCGTTCGCGTTGCCGCACCTTCGTGGGGAACGACATGAGGTGGAGCGGATCATCGTCACGGCTCAGGCCCTAGACTCCCGGCCGTGCGTGCGTCCAGCGATCGCCTCCGTGTCGCCGTTCTCGGCGCAGGCGCATGGGCGAAGTTCGCACACATCCCGGGATGGCAGCGCGATCCCCGCGTCGAGGTCGTCGCGATCTGCGACGTCGTCAAGGAGCGAGCCGAGGAGTTCGCGGCGCATTTCAACATCCCGACGGCGACCGACGACTGGCAGAGCATCGTTGCCCGCAGCGACGTGGACGTCATCGACGCCTGCACGCCGTCGGCGACGCACTTCGAGCTGTCGTGGGCGGCGCTGCAGTCGGGTAAGCACGTTCTCTGCGAGAAGCCGGTCGCCTACGACTTCCGCGAGACGCTGCGTGCCGCGGACCTCGCCGACAGCAAGGGACTCAAGACGAAGCTGGGATTCACCTTCCGCTACAGCCCAGGGGTGCAGTACGCCAAGTCTCTGATCGACGAGGGGTTCGTCGGGCGGCCCTTCATCTTCAACGGCTATGAGCAGAACTCGCAGTGGCTCGATCCCCAGTCTCCGCTGCGCCAGGTCGATCCGACGGCCGATCAGTCGAAGCTCCAGACCTCGTCGCTCGAGGGCTACGGCGCGCCGATCATCGACATCGGACGCTGGTGGACCGGCGCCGACTACGCGCGCGTTGTCGGGATCATGAAGAACTTCATCCCCGAGCGGATGGTGCGCGCGACCGGGCAGATGATGCGGATGAACATCGACGACGGTGATGTCTACATCAGTGAATTCGGCAACGGTGCGATCGGTTCTGTGCAAACAAGCTTTGTCACCATCGGCAACTACCCTGGCATCGAGGCGCGCATCTACGGTGAGTCGGGCGCGATCATCTGCCGTCTCGTCGAGGAGTTCGGCGTGGCCGAGACGATCAAGGTCGCCCGTCCGGACGAGGTCGAGTTCAAGGAGCTCGTGATCCCGAAACGGTTCTACCCGCCCGGCGGCGATCCGCGCGAATCCTGGCGGTCGCTGTTCTACGCGAACCTCATCCGCGACTTCGTCGACGAGATCCGCGACGGTGGTCCGCGCAATCAGGGGAATTTCCGCGACGGCGCTGCGGTGCAAGAGGTCATCAACGCCGTTGAGCGCTCGCATCACGAGCAGCGCTGGGTCCAGCTTCCGCTCGAGCGTTAACGCGACCGCCGTGGACGACCCCGCGACCGGCGCCTGGCTCGACGACTTCTTCGCCGCCTACTACCGGCGGCGGCCCGTGAACGCGACGTTCATCGGCGTCCACGACCACCCTGCGACACTTCCGGACCTTTCGGAGCGCGCCCTGGGGGACACCGTGACCGAGATGCAGGAGCTGCTCCGTCGTTTGCCCGCGCCCCCGCGCGAGCCGCTCGGCAGCGCGCAGTCGACCGACCGTGCTCTCGCGGCGGGCTTCCTCGAGATCCAGCTGTGGGAATACGGGTCGACGCATTTCCAGCGGGGGAACCCGTCCTTCTATACCGGCGAGGCGATCTTCGGTGTGCTGTCGCACTTCCTCATGCGCTCCGCGCCGCCGGCCGAGCGAGTCGCGGCCGCCACCGGACGCCTGCAGGCGGTCCCCGACCTCCTCACGCAAGCGAAAGCCAACGTGCACGCGGCCCCCGCGGCGTGGACGGAGCGTGCGCTGCGCGAATGTACCGGCGCGACCGCATTCCTCATCAGCGGTGTCGATGCCCTCGTCCGCGACGAGCGGGCAGGAACACCGGCGTTCGCCGAGGCCGCGCGGGCGGCGGCCGCGGCGTTCGATGATCTTCGCTCGTACCTCACGAACGAGCTGATGCGCCACGACACCGGACGATATGCCTGCGGCGCGGAGGCGTTCGCCCTCCTGCTGCGCCGCGGCCACTTCTTCGAGCGCGACGCCGATGAGATCGCCCGTTGGGCGGAGGACGAGATGCGCGAGGCCGAGGCCGACCTGGAGGCACACGCGGCCGAGGCCGGTGCCACCACCTGGCGTGGAGCGCTCGCCCTTCTGGCCGATCACCATCCGTCAGCAGCCGGGTACTACCGTCGCTTCGACGAGGTACGCGACGAGTGCCGCGCGGAGGTCGAGCGCCATCGGCTCATCACGTGGGTCGATCGGCCGGTCCGCTTCGTGCCGCAGCCAGCCTGGGCGCGCGAGGCCGCGCCGTACCTCTACTTCCTCCCCTACCGCTCGCCGCCGTCCTTCGGCGCGCCGGCCCAGCATGACTACCTCGTGGCACCGATCGATGCGGCCACGCCAGCCGACCGCGCCGGGCGGATCCTGCGCGAGCAGAACGACAGCGTCATCAAGCTGAATCACGTCGTCCATCACGGAAGCGTGGGCCACCACTTCCAGAACTGGCACGCGTCCAGTGCCGCCTCGCGCATCGGGCGCGTCGCGGCGGTCGACTGCGCCTCGCGGCTCGCCTTCTTTTGCGCCGGCACGATGGCCGAGGGTTGGGCGACCTACGCGACCCAGCTCCTCGCCGAGACCGACCTCCTCAGTCCGCTCGAGCGGATGTCCGCGCGACATGGGCGGCTGCGCGCGGCGGCACGGGCGTTCGTCGACGTCCGGCTCCACGAGGGACGACTTTCCCTCGGCGACGCGGCGCGCCTCTACGAGGAGCGCGTGGGGATGTCTGCCGCCGCCGCGCGAAGCGAGGCCGTGAAGAACAGCATGTTCCCGGGTGCCGGGCTCATCTATCTCGCCGGCTCGGACCTCATCCGCCGCCTCCGGGACCGGGTTGCCGTGCGGCAGGGCAGCACCTTCGAGCTGCGAACGTTCCACGACCGGCTGCTCAAGCAGGGCTCGCTCCCGATCGCGCTCATCACGCCGGAAATGCTCGCGCCCGACCAGGAGCCGGCCGCTCCGGTACGGCGGCCTGGCGCCTGAACTGACAATTGTTTACAGTCCCGGCGTGCGGATGAGCTTGCGCTCGGTCGAGACCTCGACGCTCGATCTCGAGGTGCTCGAGCGGATACGCGACGCCATCGTCCAGGGGGATATCCCGCCGGGACGCCGCATCAACCAGCTGCGCACCGCAAGCCACCTCGGCGTCAGCCGCGGCCCCGTGCGCGCCGCGATGGCGAAGCTCGCGCAGGAAGGCCTGGTCGAGAACGTGCCGCGCCGCGGCAGCTTCGCGACGCCGCTCGATCGCTCGACCGTCGCCGACGTGTACGGAGTGCGCGAGGCGCTCGAGTCATTCGCTGCCGCTGAGGCCGCAAGCGGCATCACGCGGGGATCGGTCGACGAGCTGCGGCGGAAGATCGAGCGGATGCAGGCCCTGGCGGCGCGAAAGGACGTACGACGGCTCGTGGACGCCGATCTTGAGTTCCACCGCCGGGTCGTCGAGCTCTCCGGCAATCGCCAGATCGCATATCTCTGGAAGATCACCGAGGTGAATATCCGTCGGATCCTCCTCTTCCGCCAGAAGGCGCTCAGCACGCTTCGCGATGTTCCCGATTCGCACCTCCCCACCATCGAAGCGCTGCGCCGTGGCGATCCCGCGGCGGCCGCTGAAGCGCTGCGCACGCACATCCGCGAAGCCTGTGCCGATCTCGTGGCGCACTGGCCCGATCGCAAAGAAGACGAATCGCCTAGGAGGGACACCGCATGAACCGCTTCGCTCGCCGCCTTCGTTTCGCCACCGGTCTCCTCGCTGCTCTTGCGATCGTCGCCGGCGCATGTGCTCCCGCGCAGCCGTCGGCGCCGAGCGCGGTCCAGGCGCCCACGCCGGGTGGCACGCTCATCTACGGCCTCGCGACGAAGTTCGACACGCTCGATCCAACCGTGACCACGTTCTCGGTCGTCGGCAAGATGGGCTACCACGTGTTCGATCCGCTGGTGTGGCAGCCCTCTGCCGGCAAGTTCGAACCAGGTCTCGCCGAGTCGTGGCAGATCTCCGCGGACGCGAAGACCTACACGTTCAAGCTCCGCAAGGATGTGAAGTTCCACGACGGGACGCCGCTCAATGCGCAGGCGGTGAAGTTCACCTTTGACCGTATCGCCGATCCGGCCACGAAGTCACAGCTCGCCATCTCGCTCCTTGGTCCGTATGAGGGGACCGACGTCGTCGACGATGCGACAGTGCGCGTGCGCTTCAAGACGCCGTACGCGCCGTTCCTTGACTCGGTCTCCGTGCCGTACCTCTCGCCAGTTTCCCCGGACGCCGTGCGCAAGGCCGGCAAGGACTTCGGCAGCACCGCACTTGTCGGGACCGGCCCATTCAAGTTCGAGTCTTACCGCTCGGACGCCGAGGTCGTGCTGGTAAAGAACGACGACTACAAGTGGGGCCCCGCGCACCTGAAGAGTCGCGGTGCGCCGTACCTGGACAAGATCGTCTGGCGGATCATCCCCGAGTCGACCACGCGCATCGCCACCGCCGAGTCGGGCGAGCTGAAGTTCGTCGAGGACGTGCCGACACAGGATTACCAGCGCGTGAAGTCGGCGGGCAGCCTGACCGTGCTCGACCCGCTTCAGGCCGGCTCGGGTCACTCAATGATGATGAATGTCCAGAATCCGCCGTTGGATGACGTGCGCGTCCGCCGTGCCATCGAGTGGGCCGTCGACAAGAACGCTATGAACCAGACCGTCTGGAACGGCGTCTTCAAGCCGTCGTGCAGCGCGATCACCCCGAACGTCCTCGGCTACGACGCCAAGATGTGCGACAAGTACAAGTACGACGCGACTCGCGCCGCGGCACTGCTCGACGAGGCCGGCTGGCGCCTGAGCACGGCGACCGGCGTGCGCGAGAAGGATGGCCTGCCGCTGAAGCTCGGCCTCTACTTCCGCTCGGATTCGGACAACGCCCGGAACATGGCGACATTCCTCCAGGGCAACCTCAAGCCCGTCGGCATCCAGCTCGACCTCCAGGGCCTTGCGCGCGCCGGCTACTTCGACGCGGTGCGGGCCGGCAAGCACCACATGCAGTTCTGGTGGGAGTCGCACGGCGACCCCGACGTGCTCCGCATCCTCGTCCACTCGAGCAACGCGAACGGCGGCACGAACCGTAGCCGCTATAAGAACGCGGAGATGGATCGGCTCATCGACGACGCAGCGGCCCAGACCGATGTCGAGAAGCGCAAGGCTTTGTATTCACAGATCCAGAACAAGCTGCTCGACGAGGCAGTCATGATCTTCTTCGCGGACCCGCTGTCGATCTTCGCCTTCCAGAAGACGCTTCGGGACGTGTCCGTGGACTGGTCGGGCAACTATCCGTTCTTCCACATCGCGTACCTGCAGAAGGAGTGAGCGACAGAGCTGCGGCGTAGGCGACGATGGTGTGATCGGGTTCATTCAGCGGCGGTTGCTGCTCGCGATCCCGACGGTGTTCGCCGTTTCCGCCGCCGTCTTCCTGATGCTGCACCTGATCCCAGGCGATCCGGCGTCGATCTATCTGGGTGAGAACCTGGCGACGCCGGAGCGCCTGGAGCGCATCCGGCACGAGATGGGGCTCGACAAGCCGATCCACGTCCAGTACCTGGAGTTCCTCGGGCGGGCCTTCCAGGGCGACCTGGGCCGGTCGCTGCAGAACGATCGACCGGTCGCCCTGGAGCTCGCCGAGCGGCTGCCGCGGACCGCGGAGCTCGCGGCGGCGGCCTTCGTCGTCAGCGTCGTGTTCGGCGTCTCCCTCGGCATCCTCTCCGCGCTCCGCCACAACACGTGGGTCGACACCTTCGCCATGCTCGTTGCCCTCGTGGGCGTGTCGATGCCGATCTTCTGGCTGGGTCTGATCGCGATCCTGGTCTTCTCGATCCAGTTCGCCTGGTTCCCGGTGACCGGCCAGCACGGCATCGCCAGCCTCGTGCTTCCGGCCACGGTGCTCGGCATCGTGTCGTCGGCGACGCTCGCGCGCCTTGTTCGCTCGAGCATGCTCGAGGTCCTTCGCCACGAGTACGTCACGACCGCCCGCGCGAAGGGTCTCCGGGAGCGTCTCGTGGTCCGGAGGCATGTCTTCAAGAACGCCCTCATCCCGGTCGCGACCGTGCTCGGCCTCGAGGTCGGCAGCCTCATGAGCGGAGCGGTCATCACCGAGACCGTCTTCGCACGCCCCGGTATCGGCAAGCTCATCGTCGACTCGATCCAGAGCAAGGACTTCACGGTCGTGCAGGGCGCGGTGCTGTTCGTCGCCATCACCTACGTCGTCGTGAACCTGGTGGTCGACGTGTCGTACGCCTTCCTCGATCCGCGCATCCGCGTGTCGTGAGCGCCGGCCCCGGATCGTGGCGGGAGATCGCCATGCCCGATCCTGGCGGCACGGCCGCCGCGAAGGTGCTCCGGCCACCAAGCGGGCTCTTTCGCGACGCGCTCCAGCGGCTCCTCCGGAATCGCGGCGCCATCGCCGGGGCAGCCGTCCTGCTGGTGCTGGTCGTGCTCGCGCTTTCGGCGGATGCGGTCGTCCCCTACGACCCCACGAAGATCATCGCCGGTGACCGGCTCCGTTCACCCGAGCTCGCGCATCCATTTGGCACCGACGCGTTCGGCCGGGATGTCCTCATCCGCATCATCCATGGCTCGCGGATCTCCCTGCAACTGGGCATCATCTCGGTCGCGATCGGCGCTGGCCTCGGTGTCACCATCGGCCTGGTATCTGGGTATTACTCCGGATGGACCGACCGCATCATCATGCGGGGCATCGACGTGATGCTGGCGTTCCCGGGCATCCTGCTGGCCCTCGTGATCGTGGCGATCCTCGGCCCCGACCTCAACAACGCGATGATCGCGGTCGGCCTCGCCGCGATGCCGCACTACACGCGTGTCGTCCGAGGTTCCGTGCTTGCCGCACGCGAGCTCCAATACGTCGAAGCGGCACGCATCGTCGGTTGTCGCGATCGGGCCGTGATGTTCCGCCACATCCTCCCGAACGTGCTTGCGCCCGTCATCGTTCTCGCGACCCTCGGCGTCGCGAGCGCGATCATCGCGGGGGCTGCGCTGAGCTTCCTCGGCCTTGGCGCGAAGCCGCCGACCCCCGAGTGGGGCGCGATGCTCAGCGAGGGTCGCGCCTATCTTCGCGCGGCACCCTGGATCACGACGTTCCCCGGCGCAGCGATCATGGTCACGGTCCTTGCGATCAATCTGCTTGGCGACGGACTGCGTGATGCGCTCGATCCGCGGATGCGCCGATGAGCACCTTCGAGCTACTGCGGACCCTCTGCGAGCTGTCCGGGCCCGGCGGCGATGAGGGTCGTGTCCAGGAGTTCCTGCGCAAGCGGTGGAGTGCGCGCGGGTTCGACGTGGACATCGATGGGGTCGGAAATCTCGTCGCACACGTCGGTGGGCGGGGCCCGAAGCTCGCGCTGTGCGCCCACGCCGATGAGGTCTGCTTCACCGTCCGGCACATCGACGATGGCGGCTACCTCTGGCTCTCGAGCGGGCAGCGCGACATCGAGGCGCGGCCGTCGCCGCGCTCGCCGTACTTCCTGCCGCTCGGCCACCCGGCGCTCGTCATCACCGCTGGCGAGCCGGTCTCCGGTGTCTTCGCAACGCTCACCGGCCACATCCTCACGAAGGCGCAGCGCGAACAGAAGGTCCTCGAATGGAACGATGTCTGGGTGGATGTCGGTGCGTCCAACGGCAGTGCTGCTGAGGAACGCGGCATCCGCGTCGGTGACCGGGTCATCTGGTCGCCGCCGACCCGGCGTGTGGGGGACCTCGTCTACGCGAAGGCGATGGACGATCGTGCCGGGCTGGCCGTGCTCGACCTCTTCGCGCAGCGCATCGACCCGGGCGCGCTCGCCTACGACGTATACCTCGTCTCGACGGTCCAGGAGGAACTCGGCCTCATCGGCGCCGCGTCGGTCTCGCGCAGGCTCGGCTGCGAGGTCGCGATCGCGGTCGACATCGGCCTGAGCGGGGACGTACCGGGCGTGGATCGCAAGGACGTTGCCACGCGCGTCGGCGCGGGACCGATCCTGGTGCACAAGGACCTCTACGCCTACGACCGCCGGCTCATCCGTGAGCTCGAGCGCGCCGCCGCGGCCGCCTCGATCGCGGTACAGCACGCGGTGTACGTGATCTACGGCAGCGACGCCGGCGAGTTCGCGCGCGCGGGGGTGCGCGCCGCACTCATCGCGATCGCGACGCGCTACACCCACAGCCCCTTCGAGGCGGTGCACCTTGGCGACGTCGACGCGGCCGTCGCGCTTGTCGACCGCTTCGCGCGCGGCTCGTGACCGGCCGTACCTCACCGCCGCGGGTCCTCATCGCGTCCTATCTCGAGCCGCATCACGTCGAGGGCATCCGTGCGGCGGCGCCCGGCGCGGAGGTCGTGTACGAGCCGTCCCTCCTCCCCGCGCCGCGTTACCCCGCGGACCACTACAACACGATCCAGCGCTCGCCTGACGACGAGCGGCGGTGGCGTGCACTCCTCGCAGGCGCCGACGTGCTCTTCGACTTCGATCATGGGCACCTCGCGGAACTGCCCGCGGTCGCGCCGCGCGTGCGGTGGGTGCAGGCCACCTCGGCCGGCATCGGACAGCTGCTGCGGAGGACCGGGCTCGATCGCACCGAGATCATCTTCACGACAGCGAGTGGCGTGCACGCCGTACCGCTCGCCGAGTTCGCCGCGCTCGCGATGCTCTACTTCGCGAAGCAGGTGCCGCTCATGCTCCTGCAGCAGGGTGCACACCGCTGGCAGCGTTTCGCCGGCAGCGAGCTACGCGGCCGCACCGTTGCGATCGTTGGCCTCGGCAAGATCGGGCTGGAGGTGGCGCGGGTGTCGCGTGCGCTCGGGCTCCGGGTCACAGGCACGCGCCGCCGCGGGACGGTCCATGACGCCGAAACCGCGGCAGGGGTCGACGTGCAGCGTCCGATCGGCGAGCTGCGCGAGCTGGTCGCCGACGCCGACTACGTCGTGCTCGCAGTCCCGCACACGACCGAGACTGAGGGGCTCATCGGGGCCGCGGAGCTGGCCGCGATGCGACGCGGCGCGGTGCTCGTGAACATCGGGCGCGGCAAGGTCGTGGACGAGCTGGCCCTCATTGAAGCGCTTCGCTCCGGGCAGCTCGCGGGCGCCGCGCTCGATGTGTTCATCCAGGAGCCGCTGCCGCCGGAAAGCCTGCTCTGGGACATGCCGAACGTGCTTGTGAGCCCGCACTCGGCGAGCACCGCCGACAGCGAGAACGCGAAGCTCACCGATCTCTTCTGCGAGAACCTGCGCCGCTATCTCGCCGGCCAGCCGCTCATGAACGTCTACGACCGCGAACGTGGGTACTGACCCGGTGGCCGGCTGCGGACGGCGCTCGTCACGCGGGAATGAAAGGACTGGACGCTGATGCGAACGGAGCGAGTCGCCCTCGTGACGGGTGCGGCGCGAGGTCTGGGGTGGGGCATCGCGAGGGCATTCGGCAACTCGGGAGCGAAGGTCTGCGTGACGGACATCAGCGACCAGGAGCTTGCGCGCTGCGGCCGGGATCTGGCCGCCGACGGGACCGAGCACCAGATGATCCGTTCCGACGTCGCCGACCTCGCGGCGTGCCAGAGCGTGGTGAAGCAGATCGTCGATCGTTGGGGCAGGCTGGATGTCGTCGTGCACAACGCGATCTACATGCCGCTCATCAGCTTCGAGGCGGTGACACCGGCCGAGTGGTCACGTCAGATCGATGTCGGACTCGGCGGGCTGTTCAACTGCACCCGCGCGGCCTGGGATCAGATGAGGGCGCAGGGCGGGGGCCACATCATCGGCATCGCGAGCGGTTCGAGCGTCCGCGGGTACAAGGAAGAGGTCGCGTACTGCACCATCAAGCACGGGATCGAAGGGTTCGTGAAGGCGCTCTCCCTCGAAGCCCAACCCCACAACATCGCCCTGAACACGATCGGTCCGGGTACCCGTATCAAGCCGACACGGATCACCTGGGCGGAGCACGACGCTGCGCCGGAGGACGCGAGAGCGGCCTGGGCCGATCCGGTCGAGCTTGGGAAAGCGTGGGTCTGGCTTGCCGCGCAGCCGCCCGGCCGCTTCAGCGGCTATCGATTCGACGCGGCGAAGATCGTGGAGACCATCGCGCGGGAGGGCGTCAATTTCGAGTTCGCGGTCGAGAAGGTCACGCTCTATCCGGCGGACTTTCGCGCGCGCCAGGAGTGGTACCGCAGCGACGCGAAGTGAACGTGAATGTGGAGGAGCGATCTTGAAGACGATCTATGGCTCACTGAAGTGGAACGAAGTCCAGCTGACCGCCCACGCGGCCGCCCGGCACATCCCGCTCACGTACGCTGAGGCTGGTACCGGCGGTACCCGGGCGACCCTCATCGCCGGGACCCATGGTGACGAGGGGCCCTGGTCCGCTCTTGCGATCAAGATGCTGTGCGAACGGCCCACTGCGGCGCTGCAGGGCCGCCTGCGCGTCATCTTCACGGCCAACGCGCTCGCTGCCGAGGTGGAGCGCC
>Ga0136614_10002409_pt1 | contig 11631 bp, 11 predicted proteins | sample AntDrymUQ2792106_2_FD_106643 | JGI IMG/M metagenome (GOLD analysis project Ga0136614, IMG submission 106643) | Polar desert sand microbial communities from Dry Valleys, Antarctica - metaG UQ279 (21.06) | ecosystem: Environmental > Terrestrial > Soil > Desert | place: Antarctica: Dry Valley...
CATGTCGAGCTTTCTGCCGCCGTAAGCAAGCACGACAACGCGACGAGCGCGGCCGCACGCCTTTCGAATGGAGCGCTCATCGGGCAGGCCCACTTCGATCCATAGATCGATGAGTCCGGTGGCATCCTTCTGCCACAGATCGGGCTCATCTTCCGCCGATATGCCCCGCCCAAATAAGAGTTCGGAGTGGGCGTGCATTGCGAACGCCAGCAAACGCACCATCAGTCGTTCTTGCGTCTCGGAGGGATGCCGCGCCAGCGCCAGCACGTGATCGGCGTAGTAGCTGCGACCGATGTCGGCGACCGCAAGCTCGACTTTGTATACGGTGGAACCGAGTGCCATCAGAAATGCATTTTCTCAGATGGCGCGCCGCCCGGTCGGTAAGCTCAAAGCATGGCTGATGTTTTGGCGCAAGGCACTGAGATCGAGACGCGCTTTCTACGCGGGTTGACGATCGATCCTAAATTTCATCCCCGCGCGCAGCCGTATATCAGCGCGGCCAGCGGACTCGTATGCGCGTACGGTCGCGCCTACGTAATTTCGGACGATGAACACCATATCGCCGTCTTTAGTGACCACGATAGCCTCGGTGAGTTGTACCGAATCGTTCCCGACAACCTGCCCGCCGGAAAGCAGGCGCGCAAGCTGAGGAAGCCGGATTTCGAAATATTGCTCCGCCTGCCGGACAGGACGGTTCATGGCGGCGGACTGGTCGCGCTGGGTTCGGGGTCGCGCAGAAACCGGCAGAAGGGTGTCTTCATTCCGTTGGACGAACAGGGCGTGCCGTCGAACCGCGTTCGCATGTTCGACCTCGCCCCGTTGTACCGGCCGTTGCGCACGATCCTCGGAGAGATCAACGTCGAAGGCGCGCTCGTGATTGATGACGAGTTGCTGCTGCTCAACCGTGGCGTTGGCCATCGATCGGACAACGCGATGGCCCGTTACCGGAGGGCAGATCTAGGTGAGCTGATCGAGGGCAAGCGGTCCGATATCGAGCCTATCGAGCTTCGTCGTTACAACCTTGGCGCTATTGACGGCATAGGACTTGGTTTTACCGACGGTGCTGCGGTGCCAGGCGGCGGGTGGGTTTTCACTGCGGTTGCAGAGAACACGAACGACAGTTTTAAGGATGGCCCGTGCGCGGGCGCGGCAGTCGGCTGGGTCGACGCAAAGGGTGCATTACACGCCGTGCACCCACTCAAGCCGCCACTGAAAGCAGAAGGCATCGACATTCAAGTCGTTGATAACGCGATGTGGATTTGCCTCGTCACCGATTCGGACGATCCCGGACAGTGTTCAAGAATGTGGTTGGCGCAGCCTTGATCGAATGCAACAAACACATGGCGCACTCGGTGATTTGAACGCAATGCAGCGATCGCTGCGAGTCAGAACCAGCTGGACTTGTCTACCCTGTTGCGCAGTGGCTGGCCGGCGGCGAACCGGCGCGAATTGTCCGCAAGGATCTCGTAGCGCCGCTCGTCGAGATACGGGCCATAGCCAGCGGTGTGCGGCGTGATCAGCACACCGGGGGTGGTCCATAGCGGGTGATCCGAGGGCAACGGCTCCTGTTCGAAGACGTCGAGCGCTGCACCGGCAATCTCGCCAGCGTTAAGCGCGGCAACGAGATCATCCAGACGCGTCGTCATGCCGCGACCGATGTTGATAAAGAATGCGCTGGGCTTCATCCGCTTGAAGCGCGCGCGATTCATCAACCCCTCGGTCGCGGGGGTGTGCGGCACCGTCAGAATTACAAAATCTGCTCGCGGCAAAAGTAAGTCAAGTGCGTCTTCTCGATGCAGCTCCGTTACGCCAGGCGGCGCTTCGGTACGGCGCGAATCCACGCCCAGCACCTGCATTCCGAATGCGGCGGCCAGGCGCGCCGTTTCCGCCCCGATGCCGCCCACTCCCACGATCAATACACTGGCTTCCGGTAGATGAATGACACCGGTGTCGAGCGGCGCCGGGCTCCACTGCCTTTTGAGCTGTTGCGGCAGGTACTGATGCAGGCCGCGCGCGAAGGCGAGCACAAACGCCATGACGTGCGCGCCGATATGGTCGTTGAAGATCTCGCGGAAATTCGTGACTACGACCGGATGTTCGATCAACTCGGGGTAGTACCACCCGGCGGGCGGCGCAGCCTGCGGGGCCTGAATCCAGCGCAGCTTTGATGCGGCACGCAGCAGGGATGGCGGCAGGGTGCCAAACGCGCAGTCTGCTTGCGTGATGGCGGCCGCGGCGTCGGCTTCATTCTCTGCGACGACCACGGACAGATCCGGCTGCGCGGCCGCAAGACGCTTCGCCCACTCAAGCGTGATCGACGTCTGCGGCGGGAGCATCAGCAGAGTCAGGGCCATTTGCACATGACGCTACGTTCTGTGACGCACCGGGCGACAAGCCGGTATCTGTTCCTCACGGGGCAACCAAGGGAAGCCACTGACCTAGGGTTGCTCGGCTGCGGAAACGGCCGACGGCTGATACCGACGCGGCAGTGCTACTCGAAATGAGGTTCCAATTTCCGGGTTCGATTCAAGTTCTATCGTCGCGTTCAGCAGATCACCTAGCCGCTTGACGATTGACAACCCAATGCCTTCACCGCGAGCCTGTTTTACCGCCCGCGGGTCGGAGTCGGTCGCTCCATCGGGGTCAAGCGATTCCGGATCGACGCCCGCCTCCCGATCCATATCGTGCGCAGCGGCCGTGGCTTCCTTTAGTGCGGCGAGCAGCGGCGCCCCCGGGCCGTTATGAAAGCCGGGGCCCGTGTCGCGTACGAAAAAAGCCCAACGCACTGGGTCATTTTCCCGGCTGTCGCCCCAGCTCACGGTGACACCGCCGACAACGGTGTACTTCAGCGCGTTCAGCAGAAGATTCTGTGCAATGCGACGCAATTTGACCGGGTCGCCTTGCACAACCAGCGTCGGCAACCCGCCAGCCTTCAAATACAAGCCGCGCTCCTCTGCCTGCGCTTGCAACGCATCACACAACTCGCTCAACAGCCGCGCCGCATCAAACTCTTTGATTTCAAGTCGCTCCTGGCCCGCCTGCAATCTCGCCAAACCCATCACGTCATCGAGCATCGAGTGCAGCGACCCGGTACTTCGCTGCAGCAGCACCAAGAATCTGTCGCGAACCGGTGCCGCGGCCTCCGGCGACGCCAGGCCTGTTGTGGCGTTGACGACCGTGCCGATGTGTCCGCGCAGATCATGCGCGGCCTGGCGCCAAAGCTCGGAGCGTTCCTGTTCCAGCGCGCGTTCATCCTTCAACGTTTGCGCGAGATCCCGCACGTGCCCGGAAGCCTCAAGCTGCTCCAATCGAAAATACTCGGAGGTGCTTTCACTGACACCGGCCGCACACAATTCAATCCACGTACGGCGCGCGATCGACATGGCATCGAAGCCTGCCGGTTGGCCCATCGCGTATTGCTCGAGCTCGTCGTGCACGACAAGCTGTAAATGCCCCCACTCGCGTGTTACCTCGCGAAGGCGGTACCCCTGATGCCAACGTTGCAAGCCATGCGTCGTCGCATCCTTGTTCGCCTCCTTGTCCATCTCCGATACGTCATTGGGCCATGCGCGCAATTTGCGACCAAACGACTGCAGCACATGTGGGATATGGTCATTAAATTGGGACTGCGGCAAGCTGATGCCCGTCGTCAGGCGCGAATCGCCATCCGCGGTCGCACGCCAGGCCTGCAATATCGCCTCCGAACGCTGCTCCAACGTATCAGCCAGCGCGTCCAACTGCTCGTTGATCAAATGTGTGCGCGGCATGTCACTGCGTTGGCAATAGGCCCGGCATACGGGCAGAAGTTATCGCACAGCTCGCGTCATGACCGCCAAGCGGCGTCCCTTTCACATCGGCTGCCAACACGGCCGGCGCAATCGTCGCGGCGATACACGCGACGATTGTCGCTACCCTTGATCTTCTTTTCATCCAGATTCCCCCTACGCATTCAATGTTAACGCTGCTTGCTTGCCCAAGCCTGATACGCGGCTTTGTTGGCATCGTTCGGTGGGTAAAGGCCCGGTAGTGGCTGGCCGGATTCAACCTGCTGCATGATCCAGCCTTCCAGCCGCTCTTGCTCGACCGCGGCGGCGATCACTTCGTTCAATAGCGCCGCCGGTATCAGCACCGCACCATCATCATCGGCGACAACCACGTCGTTCGGAATCACCGCTACGCCGCCGCACCCAATCGGCTCTTGCCAGCCGACAAAAGTGAGGCCGGCGACCGACGCCGGCGCCGCGACACCGCTGCACCATACTGGCAGATCAGTGCCGAGCACGCCTGCCAGGTCGCGCACCATCCCATCGGTAATGAGTCCGGCAACGCCGCGCTTTTTCATGCGGGCGCAAAGAATATCGCCAAAGATTCCTGCATCGGTGACGCCCATTGCATCTACGATCACCAGACAGGCAGGCGGCATCTGCTCGATCGCTGCGCGCGTCGATATCGGCGCGCTCCACGACTCCGGTGTCGCAAGATCTTCGCGCGCGGGAACAAAGCGCAGCGTGAACGCACGGCCCACCACCCGTGGCTGCCCCGCACGAAGCACTCGCGATCCGCGCATCCAAACGTTGCGCAGTCCTTTCTTCAGCAACACCGTGGTCAGCGTTGCGGTGGTCACGCCCGACAGCGCGCGCGTCGCGGCGGCGTCTAATGGCAAAGGATCAGTTCCCATCTATATCTCCCGGGGTAATGGTTGGGCCGCAGACGGCGAGGGTTCTCCGAGGCGATGGTTCTACTGAAGCCAGCGTGTTTGTGTCTAGCATGTACGTATCCTAGTCGCGAGCGATGGCGTCTGCCGCGCTCAGACACCTTCGACGGCACCGTGAAATCTTGCTACTTTGAAGACGGACGCCGCAATTAAACACGGGTGCAAACGATCGTGCATTCTTGGCAAAAGGACTGGGACGCCGAGCGTCTCGAGCTTGCTCTTTCCGCGGCGCGCCTGGGCGCTTGGGACTGGGACGCGAGCACCGATACGGTAACGCTGTCACCGCGCGCGGCTGAAATATTCGGCATCTCAGCGCAGCAACGGATGACGCGGGCGGCGATGCTCGATCTTCTTCACCCTGACGATCGCGAGCGGGCGCGAGTTGCTGTCGACTCTGCGCTTGCAGAACACCGCCCGTACACGATCGAATATCGGCTACTCAGCGACGGTCATCAGCGATGGGTGTCGGCGAGCGGCCGCGGCCGCTACGCCGCCGGTGGACACGAGCGCGGCGATGCACCGCTCGGCATTTTTGGCGTCGTGCAGGATATTGCAGGCGACCGGCTACTCGTGCGTCTTGATGACGCGGTGCGCACATTGGTCGAGTCCGACGACATCACCTTCACCGCCGCACGCATGCTCGGCGAGTATCTGAACGTCAATCGCTGCGCCTACGCTTTCGTTGAGAATGACCAGGACACGTTCACGCTGACCGGCAACTACACGCGCGGCGTCGGCAGCATCATTGGTCGCTACCGCTTTCGCCAGTTCGGCGCCGAATGCCTGAGGTTGATGCGCGCCGGTGAGCCGTACATCGTAGAAGATAGTGCGACCGATGCGCGGCTCGATGAAGCCGACCGAAAATCCTACGTGCTGACGGCGATCAGCGCAGTGATCTGCGTTCCGATCCTGAAATCCGGACGCTTCGTTGCCGCGATGGCAGTGCACATGAACACACCACGCAGCTGGACCGCAGCAGATGTCGAGCTGTTGCAGCAGGTTGCAAGCCGCTGCTGGGAATCGATCGAGCGCGCCCGTATTGAGCGCGAGCGCGCTGCTCTGCTCGATGCGGCGCGCTCAGCCAATCGCGCCAAGGATCAGTTCCTGGCAATGCTGGGCCATGAGTTGCGAAATCCGCTCGCGCCGATCGCCACCGCGCTGCAGCTAATGAAGCTGCACGGCGATTCAACATTCGATCGCGAACGAACGGTGATTGAGCGACAGGTCGAACATCTGACCCGTCTCGTCGACGACCTGCTCGATGTTTCGAGAATTACGCGCGGCAAAGTGGAGCTGAAGCGCGAGCTCGTCGAGATTGCTGAAATCGTCGGCCGCGCGGTTGAAATGGTGAGTCCGTTGCTCGAGCAGCGGGCACACGATCTGATACTTGACGTTCAGCGGTCTGGTCTGCGCGTCGACGGAGATCCGGCCCGCCTGACGCAGGTGGTTACGAACCTTCTTACAAATGCGTGCAAGTACACCGCCTCAGGAGGTCGCATTTACGTCGGCGCGGCAGTCGACGGCGATGAAATCGTGCTGCGCGTGCAGGACAACGGAATCGGAATGTCAGCGGAGGTGCTTCCGCAGGTCTTCGACCTGTTCGTTCAAGGGCGGCAGGCCATCGACCGCGCGCGTGGTGGGCTCGGTCTTGGTTTGTCGATTGCAAAAACGCTGGTCGAAGGGCACGGTGGCACCGTCGTGGCGCACAGTGAGGGGACCGACAGAGGGAGCGAGCTTGTGGTCCGTCTACCGCTCGCGCGCGACGTGCCCTCGCACTCCATTGTTTCGCCGCAACCGGCACCGACGACGCGCAGTGATGCGGCCAATGGATTGCAGATTCTGGTGGTCGACGACAATGAAGATGCCGCAGAGATGCTTGCCGCCGCGCTCAGGCTGCACGGTTGTAGTGTCGTGGTTGCACACGACGGCCCCGAGGCATTACGCATCGCGCCCGATCACACATTCGACGCAGCGCTTCTCGACATTGGACTGCCGGTAATGGACGGCTATGAGCTTGCAGGGCGGTTGCGCGAAATAGCCAGCGTCCGCAAAACGCGACTCGTCGCTGTTACTGGCTACGGTCAGGATTCCGATCGTGCACGAGCGCTCGCCGCTGGCTTTCATCAACATCTGGTCAAACCGGTTGAGCTGGCATCGCTCAACACGCTCATCGCAAACCTGCTGGAACCCCCGGATAACCGTTGTTGAGCCCCGGCTACAGCCAGCCACTGCGGCGTTTCGCGGCTGCGGCCAGCGTAATCGGTCGCTGACGACCGATTACGCAGTCTCTACGGCACGACTTACCGATCAAGCCGCTCGATTTATAACGGTTGCATTCGCACTCAGAACGCTTCGCGGCCGGTACTTCTGCTCGTCCAACCGGCGCACACGATTATTCTCGTGGCAGAGGTATCGCGCACCCATGGCTTCGCGCAGTTCCTTGGCCCGCTGCTGAATCCGATCCAGTTGCGCCGCATGCGTCTCCACCTTCACCACCTCGACATGCGATGGAGTGATCCAATCTTGAATTCCCGCGTTCGTACTTGGTTTGAATATCACGGCTTCCTCCCAGTCAATAGAATCAAGTTTCTTGTTGCACCTAATGACAATCATGAACAGTGCCAGTACGAGGCGTTGCACCTGCCGTCCGTCGGCTCCAAAGGGTCGCTCCGAGCCAGGCTTTGTCATTTTTAATCCGTAGACGTTGAAGATTGCGACATACAACGTCAACCGCGGCAACGGCCGCCTGCCGCGCCTGCTTGATTGGCTGCGTGAGACAGGTCCGGACATTGTCTGTCTGCAGGAACTGAAGATCGACGATGCAGAATTTCGCGGACGTGAACGCGCAAGCGACCATGCGCCCACCTGGATCAAGCTGGCCTGAACGCGATGAAGAAAAATATCAGGCGCTACAAAGTGCGCGTGCTGTTTGCCGAATTTGTCAGCGCCTGGATTGCTTTGCTCGGAATTGCAGCGGCCCTTGCTTACTTCGAGCCTGCGTGGCTTGGCATGCCGGAGGATCAATCAAAGCTTTATAAAGGCAAGGTGATCTGGCTGCTAGCGGGACTATTTTTCGTTGCACTGGGACTCACATTCATAGTCGTCGCATTTCGACGCTCGAGAAGATCGCTATGGGTCGTCGCCAATGCTTCACCGGTTGAAATGTTGCTGACGCTAGAAATCAACGAGGATTCGGATTCGACTACGTACTACGCGCAACTTCGTGACCTGCACAGTGCAAAGGCACGCTGGAGGGCGTGGGTCGACCCGACGTTCAAAGCGCGTTCAATGGTAGGGCTGGAAGTACCCGCGCAAGTATTCATCGACCCCACATCCGGCGCACCCGCAGCCATCAAGGTTGAACAGGGCATGTTGTGGGCCAATCCGTATGCATCCAGTCAACCATCCCATCGGCAAGTGAACTGAGCACCTGTGCGTCAGTTCGTCCGCTGCGGGCGCGGACGTGAAACGAGTGATCGGCGTCTTCGAATAACTTGAGCGTGGCCCGGTTACCGAGGTGCATTACGGCGTCCGATATCAGTTCGAGGTCGGCGAGATCGTCGCGCGTTCCCTGCAGAAACAACATCGGACAGTGGATGTTCGATAAATGCTCGGCGCGATCGAGCGAGGGTTTACCGGCGGGATGAAGCGGAAACCCAACAAATATCAAGCCACGAACGCCGGGCAGCGGTAACTCGGCCTGCGCCTGCGAAGTCATCCGCCCGCCGAACGACTTGCCGCCCGCAAACAATGCTGCATTCGGCATCAGATCCAGGGCCCTGGTAATCGCAGCTCGCACCGCTGCGCGCGCGATCGGCGGCGGGTCGGTACGCCGGCTACCGCGCTCCATGTACGGGAACTGAAATCGCAGCGTTGCTACGCCGCGCTCCGCCAGGGCAGCCGACAACGCAGCCATGAACGCGTGCTGCATGCCGGCGCCGGCGCCGTGCGCAAATACATAACAGGCTCGCGCCTGAGGCGGATGACTGAACACCGCCGACACAAGTGCGCCTTCACCGCAATCAATCTTCAACAGCGAATCGCCGATGGCCATCTCCGAATCCCGCTTGGTCCCATCGCATAATGGCTGATGGTCGTTCACTTGGTCGACGGCACGTACGAACTGTTCCGACACTTTTACGGGCTGCGCCGTTTCAACAAGGGCAAGGACCCGCCTTTCGGCGCTGTGGTCGGCGTGCTCAACACGGTGCTCGAGATGATCGAAGGGGGCGCTGGGCACATTGGCGTGGCGACCGATCATGTCATCGAATCGTTTCGAAACCGTTTGTGGACTGGCTACAAAACCGGCGCCGGAATTGAGCCGGCTTTGCTCGCCCAGTTTCAACCACTGGAGCACGCTCTCGTGGCGATGGGTGTAGTCAACTGGCCGATGGTCGAACTCGAGGCCGATGATGCGCTCGCTTCGGCAGCGAGAATTGCCGCCGCGGATTCGCGCGTGGAAAAAGTGTGCATCTGGACGCCCGACAAAGATCTCGCGCAGTGCGTTCGCGACGACCGCATCGTGCAAGTCGATCGAAAAGCAAAAACCATTCGCGATGCCGAAGGCGTGCGCCAGAAATTTGGCGTCACACCTGAGTTGATACCGGATTACCTGGCACTGGTCGGGGATTCCGCAGATGGCTTTCCCGGAATGGCGGGCATCGGCCCGGTCAATGCCCGGCAGCTACTGAATCGCTACGGCACGATCGAGAAGTTTCCGCCAAAGGTTCTCGCCGAGCGCCACGATCAGGCGCTGCTGTTCAAGAAGCTTGCGACGTTGCGCACCGACGCCGCCCTGTTCAGCGACGTGGAGGAACTTAAATGGAACGGGCCAACGAGCGAGTTCGATGCATGGGCAGAGCGGATGGAGGCACCCCGGCTTCTTGAGCGATGCGTGAAGGCCGAGAAGGCCGTGAGTTTGTAGAGCGGTTATGAGTCGCCGTTGTGCGTTCCGTATGGGTCACGCCGCGCGTCCTGACGCCATATCGTTGCGAAAAAATGCATTCAGCTGATTACCCGACGCCGCATCGGCGAAACCGTCAAACGTACCTTGCTCCGCGAGCAACTCGGCGGCACGCATGAATCCGCCCCATGCCGAGCGTGCGAGCGCACCGCCGACGCTGACCCGACGTACACCCAGCGCGGCGATCGCCTCCATCGTGAACTGACTGGCCGAACCCACCAGCAGATTGATCGGCTTTGGTGCGACGGCTGCGACCACTGTTTCGATTTGTTCCCGCGTGCGGATCCCCGGTGCGTACAGGCAATCGGCGCCGGCCTGCGCGTACGCCTTGAGCCGCGCCACCGTTTCTTCAAGATTCGGTTGACCTACAAAGAAACACTCGGCGCGACCCACCAGCAGCGCGTCACCGCCCGCCTTATCGATAGCGCTACGTGCCGCACGAATTCTGACAACCGCTTCGCTGATCGTGAATAGCGGTTTCGCCTTATCGCCGGTCGAATCTTCTATCGAGAGTCCGGCGATTCCTGTCTCGAGCGCCAGGCGAACGCTTTCTCCGACGCCTGCAGGGTCTGGCGCAAATCCACTTTCGAAATCCGCGTTGACTGGCAAATCGGTAGCGGCGACGATTTCATGCAAATGAGCAAGCGCCATATCGCGCGAGATCGCATTATCGGGATACCCCCGCGACCACGCAAAGCCGGAGCTTGTCGTTGCCAGCGCTTTGAAACCGAGGCCTTGCAAAAAGCGCGTGCTCCCGATGTCCCACGGATTCGGAATCACAAAGCATCCGCTTTCGTGCAACTGCCGAAATGTGCGCCGCTTATCGGCAATACGGATATCAAACGTTGTCACGTGGGCGCTCGGCGTTGATCTTCGATGTGCTGACGAATCACGGCGTCGAAATCTGTGTCGCCAGGAAACCCGAGCGACTTGGCGCGCTTTGCTTCTAACTCGCCGGGCCAGGTGGACACGAGGCGCTCAATCCGCGCATCGCTCTCCCACCGAATGCGCTTCGCGACTTGCGCGCCCGCCACACGCTCAAGTGCCGCGACCATTTCTGCAACCGTGATTGTCAGCCCGGGAAGGTTGATGTTTCGATTGGCGCCAAGTGCATCTGACGGTATCTCGTGGCCGAACAAGATTGCGTCGATCGCGGCTTGCGGCGACAGCAACCACAGCCGCGTCTGCGCGCTGACGGGACAGACGGCCGGCTCGCCATTTAATGGCTCGCGAATGATTCCACTGGCAAACGAAGACGCGGCTGCATTGGGTCGACCCGGTCGCACGCAGATCGTCGGCAGTCGCAACACCCGGCCGTCGATAAAACCTTTGCGCGTGTAATCGTTGACGAACAGCTCGATCACCGCTTTTTGCGTCCCGTAGGACGACTGCGGCGTAAGAGCGGTTGAGTCAAGTACCACGGCTGGCAGGTCGCCCCCGTAAACCGCGACCGAACTGGCGAAGGTCAACTTCGGACGGTGTCCTGCTTTACGGCAGAGTTCCAGCAATTGCGCTGATGCGTCGACATTGATACGCATTCCCAACTCGAAGTCTGCTTCGGCTTGACCGCTGACGACAGCGGCAAGATGAAAGATCGACGCAGTTGCAGCGTCAATCAGCGTTGTCAGGAAATCAGGATCACTGATATCGCCAATGATCTGCCGGATGCGCGAATCAGCAAATGGCGCGGCCTCGACCACGTCGACCAGCACGATCTGATCGATGCTGTGCTCGTTGCCGTCTGCGACTGTCAATCGACCGCGTTCCAACAGCTTCGCAGCGAGGCGCCGCCCGAGAAACCCCGCGCCACCGGTGATCAGAACTTTCATTGAACAGCCGTTCCGGTCAGACGTTGCATCCAACCCAATCCCTCTTCGGTCGTGCGGCGCGGACGATACTCACAGCCCACCCACCCGGTGTAATTCATTTCGTCGAGCAGCTGCAGCAGGTGGCG
>Ga0136614_10002410_pt1 | contig 11628 bp, 13 predicted proteins | sample AntDrymUQ2792106_2_FD_106643 | JGI IMG/M metagenome (GOLD analysis project Ga0136614, IMG submission 106643) | Polar desert sand microbial communities from Dry Valleys, Antarctica - metaG UQ279 (21.06) | ecosystem: Environmental > Terrestrial > Soil > Desert | place: Antarctica: Dry Valley...
ACCGGGCTGAGAGGGTGGCGATCGCGCCACCGACCGTCCTGACCTGATCCGGGTAATGCCGGCGCAGGGAGTCGACATGGACCTCTCTCAGCAGCCGTCCGGCTGCTCCCCTTGGAGGTCTCGCAATGCAGGGAACCCGCAGCCAGCTCGCGCGCATCCTCGCGCCGGCCCTGGCCGCCGCTCTCACGGTCGCGGCCTGCGGCCCTGGTCCCGGTCCCGGTAGCCCTGTCGCGGCGACACCGCGGCCGGGCTCGCCCGAGCGGCCAATCGTCCTCGCCGCGGTGCCCTTCGCCGATGCCGGCCGCCTCACGGCAGGGGTGACGGCCATCGCGGCGGCGATGGAGCAGGCCACCGGCCTCTCCTGGAAGGTGACCATCCCGAGCAGCTACGCGGCGACGGTCGAGGCGATGTGCGCCGGGCAGATCGACATCGCCTTCCTCGCCCCCCTGGCCTACGCGCTGGCGGCCGACAAGGGCTGCGCCGACGTGATGCTGGCGTCGATGTTCGGCCAGTCCGCGACGTACAACGGCCAGATCCTGGTCCGGCCGGACAGCGGCATCACCGACCTGAAGGGCCTCCGCGGCAAGCGGTTCGCGTTCGTCGATCCGCTGTCCGCGTCGGGCTCGCTCTATCCGGCGCTCCTGGTGAAGCAGCAGGGAGGCGAGGAGCCGAAGACCTTCTTCCGCGAGACGGTCTTCGCCGGCGGCCACGACAAGGCGATCCTCGCGCTCGTCGGGGGCTCCGTCGACGGCGCTGCCAGCTTCATCGATGCGCGGGACGCGATGGAGAAGACCTTCCCCGACATCAAGCAGCGCACGACGGTGATCGCGAAGACGCCGGACATCCCCAACGACAACGTGTCGTCCCGGAAGACCCTGCCGGCGGAGGTCCGCGCGAAGGTCACCGAGGCGCTGAGCGCCTACTCCACGACGGATGCGGGAAAGAAGATGCTGAAGGACACGCTCGGGATCGACGGCTACAAGGTCGTCGGCAACGACTTCTACGAATCGGTGCGCGAAGCCGTGCGTATCGCGGGGGTCGATCTGGACACCTACGCCAAGCGGACCGCTGCCCCCACCCCCTCGCTCTCGCCGACGCGATCCCCCTGAAACGGACGGTACCTGGCTGAGCGGCTCGTCCGGCGAGCTTGGCCGCCGGGCAGGCCGCTCAGACGCGCTCGAAGCGCGCGAGCTGATGCTGGTCGCCGACACGTGTATTGCTCGAAGCAAGACCTGCAGCAAGGGCGTCGGTTGCGCTTGCGACGCGCGGTAACGGTCGGAGCCAGGTCTTGAAATGATCCGATGCAAGCCGAGTGACGGCCATGCTGCTTGTCGTGGCGCTCGCGACGCCTCTGCACCTGGGAGCGCGACGCTAGCCCTCCTCGAGACGTGCTCCTGGGAAGATCTCGAGCGCCGCGCGGATCATCGGGTCGGGCGCTGAGTCGGTCGCACTTGAACGGATGTAGGTGTGGGTTGAGGTGTCTCCCTGGGCACGCGCAGAATCGTCTACGTGACCGCGTGGTGGCAGGGACTGGGAAAGGGGAGCTGACGCCGTGCCCAGTCGTAGGTGGTGGAGGCAAGGTCCGGCCGCCGTGCCACGCAAGGGCGCCGTTCCGCGAGGGACCGACTACCAGGTCCTCGGTGTCGAGGAGACGGGCGACGGTGTCGAGCGTTCCATCGAGGACATCCCCGCCGACGAGATCGCTCTGGCTGTACTTCATCTCGTCCGTTCGCAGGTGAGCGTCCAGAAGCAGAGGATCCCCAGCGAGGTCGCTGGGCTATTCGGCTTCGAACGCGTGCGCTCGGCGAGCGCGGATCGGATACGCGAGGTGATCGATACTCTCGTGGAACGCGGCAAACTGTCGACGAGCGGTCCCTATGTGCAGGCGAATTCAACGCAGGGCGATGCTGCGTCCTAGTCGACTCGCACTCGGTGCCCAGCCGACTTCAATCTGCCGTTACCGTCTCCGGCGCTGATCGGGGACGCGCGGGCTCACCGCTCGTCCCTCCGTTCACGTTGCACGCGACACCAGGGGAGGCGGCAAGGAGCTCGGTGGGTCGGCCGCCTCTGTGAGGGTTTACCTGCGATGCGCGCCCCGCTGGCATCAGGCCGCAAACAGATGAGCGTCGCGTTCCGATGAGCGTCGCGTTCCGATGACGATCGATTCCGCGGTGTTCGACACAGCTCTTGCAATGCTCCGTGCCACAGCCGGCGCGATCTCGATTGCCATCGCGGTCGTCAACTTCCCTCGGGCCATGCTCATCACTCCGCACCGCGAGTGGGCGCTGATTGCGGTAATGGTGTTGGGGCTGGGAGGCTTGTTGATGGTCCTCGGACTCGGCGGCCCGATCGCACCTGGATTGGTCGCCGAAACGCTGCTAGTAGTTGTGATTGTCTCTTCGGTTGCGCCTGGTTTCTGGGATGTCAGCGGTCGGCTGGGCTACTTCCCGGCGCTGCGAGCGATGTCAAATCTGACGCTTGGCTGGATCGCAATCCCTGAGGCCGTGGCTGCGGCGACAGTCGCCATCATCGGCAATGGCACGTGGTCGCTCGACCGAGTGTTGGACTTCAGCATGCCAAACTCAGTTCGAACGGCCTGGTTCGCCTGCGTCGCCGTCTCAGGGCTGCTTGTAGCGGTCGTGCGCGCATTGCAGGCCCCGAAATAGCTGTGGCGATGCCCGAACTCTTGGCTCATCGCTGAGAGCCCGGGCAAGTCGCAAAGGAAGATGACGCGGTCGGACCGGATCGAGCGAACCGGGAGTCTTCGGAACCGCTGCTCCGCCGTTCACGAAGTGCGAGAATCATCAGGAAATCCGCGCCGTCCTAGCTCAATAGGCAGAGCAGTGGTTTTGTAAACCATAGGTTCGGGGTTCGAGCCCCGGGGTCGGCGCAGTGGCGTTAGCCCGCGCCGGTGCGCTTCCGCGCCGCCTCGATCCGGGCAGCGGCATCCTCGGGCGGACCATCCACCTCGACGATGACGCGCTTGTAGAACTCGTGGTCGATGTCGAGCGCGATCGTCTTGTCGGGATCGTGCACATCCCAGAAGACCAGCCCGTTCCCGGTGAGGAACGTCCCGGCGGTGACAACGCCGGGGATGTTCGTCCCGAAGCGCAGCCCGTGGAACCATGCGTGCGCCTCCGCGGGGCGGACGCTGACCGCGCGGACGTGCGCGAGCGGCACCGAGAGTTCGCTCCGCAGCGCAAGGATCTGATCGATCCCGCGCACGCGAAGATGCAGAACGTCTCCTTCGATCGCCATCTGAACCATCGCGGGCTCAGCGTAGACCGATGCCGTCGTCCCAGTTCTCGACTCACGCAACGCGATGGGGACGGTTCGCGCCCGCGGAGCGGTGACTCACCCATGCGTAGCTGCGCCGACATGGCACGATGTGACCAGAGCGGAACCGAGGCACGCCTCCCGGTAGGGGGAGCGCCGAGGGTGCGGTATAGGAACCGCAGGCGCAGGGTGGGGTGCCGTCCCAGTTCTCGTCGCAGGCGACGCGATGGGGACGGTTAGCGCCCGCGCACCTGCGAGCTACGCGTGAGGCGGTGGCGGCAGACCGACGCAGCACGCGCCTGCGATCCGCGTCGAGACGCCTCCGGTAGGGGGAGCGCCGAAGGTGCGGTATAGGAACCGCAGGCGCAGGGTGGGTGCCGTCCCAGTTGTCGCCGCAGGCGACGCGATTGAGACGGATGCGTCCGCTCGGGCGAGACCAGGCAGCGTGACGGGTCGCCGGGGCGCGAGTTCCGCGCACCGATCCGGCCGCAAGGCCGCCGGTAGGCGGAGCGCCGAGACGGTCGTGTAGGAACCGCAGGCGCGGTCGGGGTGCGTCAGTTGCCGCGAGGGTCCACTACCGCCTCAGGTCGCCGCGATCAGGTGTCAGCGATCTCCGGCCCTGTCACGCTCAAGAACCGCGCGGAGCGCGCGTACCTCCTCCTCGATGCGTGCGAGGCGGCGGTCGTCCTCGTCGTTACGGGGAGTGAGGAGCGCTCCGACGGATCCAGCCAGTACACCGAATGACGCGAGCCCGACGATCATGAGTGCGACGGCTACCAAACGACCCTCGAACGTCGCGGGAGTGATGTCGCCATACCCAACCGTCGACACCGTGGTCGCCGCCCACCACATCCCATCCCAGATTGTCGGAACGCGCTCGGGCTCAAGCGTATAGAGGCTAATCCCGCCCATGAACACGAAGATCGCGGCCAGTGTGGCGACGTAGGCGAGGCCCCTTCGTCCGGTGGCGCGCCCGGTGCCCTCATGCATCCGGCCGACCACCGCGACGAGACACAAGACGCACCGCAACCAGCGCGCCGGTGTGAAGAGCGCCGGCGCGCGCGGTGACGTGACCGGCGCGAGGCCGCGCGTGTGCCCCGGAGTGGCGGTGCTTGGCCGGGATGCGCGCAGTACCCGCCCCGGCACCGCGCGGCGCCCGTTGGCCACCGTGTCGACGCGTGGGGCACGAGGGGGGTGGGGCCCGAGCTCGTGAGGCGATCGCCGAAGTCCTACCCGCGGCCGCTCACTGCCCGTGAGTGCGCGACGCTCGAGCGCAAGGCGCGAGGCATGACGCCACAAGCTGATCGCGTTCGAGTTCGGGATCTCGATCAACACGGTCGGCAATCTCGCGGCGAGCGCATACAAGAAGCTCGGCGTCCACGGCGCAGTCTCACGCTCCATTCGATGCGAAGGGGGATCTCATGCCGCTCGTCCGGTCGCAAACCGAGCCGGAGCATCGCTCAGATGTGCATGGCGTTTATCGAGAGGCGATGACAGATACCGTCCCCCTAAATCTGCCCCGTCGAGAGCCAGCGAAGGTCATCGAGGCCCTCGATGGCGATGCCAGAGGCAAAGACTGGCGGGTTCAACCCCGGTCGCGACCGCCCGCGAGGCCCGGCATGTCGATCTCTCGCTGTGCGCCGACGATGCGACCTGGCAGTTGGTCGCGACGATCCGCCTCGCGCGCTAGATGCGCGCGAGGATCGCGTACGTCAGGGCTTTACGAAGCGTGATCGGGCGATCCGGTCGCGCGGCGAGACGGGCCCGAGTGCCGCGATCGTATCCGGCGGTGCCGGGTGAGGTCGCGATCCACGCGTCAAGCCGGGCCAGATCCGCGAACCGCTGCGAATACCAGAAGTGGCCTGCCCGAATGAGCGCGAAGTCGCCCTCGCGCATGACTCGGTCGATCGCGCGGTCGCTGGCGGCGCTGTCGGCCCGGGCGGCATCGCGCTCGCGCAGGCCGCCGAGCTCGGAGCCGGCGCGGCGAACGCGCGGCGGGTGAGTTGACCAGTTTGGCCGCAGGTCGATGAGCGTCCCGCCCGTGCGAAGGGCGCGATGGGCCGCGTGAAGGGCATCGACCATGCCCGATCTACGCACTCAACAGAGTGCGTGCGAGAAGAGGGCAGTGTCGAACCGCCCCGCTCCCACGCGCGGCGCCTGCGCCGCGCCGACCCTAAAAGTGACGTTGGCCGTGCCACGCCCGACGGCCTCGCGCCGCGCCTTCGCGATCACGGCGCCGTCCGGATCGATCGCGACGACCGACCGGGCGAGCGAGGCGATGAGCCAGGTGAGCCGGCCGTCGCCCGCGCCGAGCTCCAGCACGTCCCGGTCGCGGAGGTATGGCTCGGCGAAACGCCGAAGCTCGTCGGCGCCCGGGCGTAGCGATCTCGCGCAGCCGGTCTTGCCGACGTTAGCCATACCCCTCCCGGTCGACTATGCAGCGTATGCCGTCGATACAACGTCTCATAACAACTGGTGCAGGCTCTTCAGCCCCGATGAGACTTTGCCCAACTCCGCGGCGCTGACCATGGCGCAAGTGAAGTAGGGCGCGCGGAGAGCGGAGTGCGACCGCCCAGCGCGCCCGATCGCACCGCCACGCATCACCCGGGCTCGATCTCGCGAAGAGCGCTCGCGCGCGTGGTGACCTGACCGGCGCGAGGCCGCGCGTGTGCCCCGGTGTGGCGGCTCTTGGCCGGGATGGGCGCAGTACGCGCCCCGGCACCGCGCGGCGCCCGTTGGCCACCGTGTCGACGCGTGGGGCACGACGGGGGTGGGGCCCGAGCGAAGAAGACGATCGACCCGTCGTGGACTGCTAGGCCCGCCGTCGCATTAGGCAACCACCGTAGCGTCTGAGGGGCTCCAACTTGCCCTCCGCCTGATCCGCGCGGCGTTGCTACATTCCCTGCTACAGACGCGAATCGCCCGAGTCGGAGACCAGTCCGATTCGGGCGATTCGCTTAGCAAAACACGGGTGAGCCAGGAGGGATTCGAACCCTCGACAAAGGGATTAAGAGTCCCCTGCTCTACCGCTGAGCTACTGGCCCGCATGAATGCTCGGGTTTTTGGGTGCTGCGGTCAACCGGACGCACGATGTGAACGTGTGATTCGCGCGGGCGTTTGCGCAAAATCCGCGATTACGAGCGCTTCCGGTGGCCGGGTGGTTCGAACGTGTGATTCGCGCGGTGGGGGAGACACGCAGTCGTGGATCACTGCCACCGGCGGCCCTCGGGATCCCAGCGTCCAGCGAATGGTCGACCGGCAGCGGCAGCGCCGAACGGCGGATCGACGAAAGCGAGCACCCGCGTCATCGCCTCGGCGAAGCTCGCAGGCGCGTCTGACCGCTGGAGCCGCTTGCGGGCGGCAGCCCAGAGCGACTGGCGCTCGCGGTCCTCGCGGTACGCCTGGGTCAGCGCGGTGGCATTCACATCGAGGGGCGTCTGGCGGCGCTCGAAGGTCCGACGGATGGCGGTCTGGATCGCCGCGCCGTCGAACGACTCGCGCCGGCACAGGTCCTCGAGATCGATCACGTCCTTGAGCCGGGTGTTCGCTTCCCCGAGGCTGACCGTCGCTTCCCACTTCTCCGCGATGACCGTCTCGAGCGGATAGACCGAGAGATCCGGGGCCGGCGTCGTGTCGAGGAACGTCGGGTACATCATCTGCACCGGTCCCGGCGTCACCGCATCGCCGAAACCGATGTCGATCTGGATCCGGTCGTGGGCTTTCGCCAGGTACGCCTCGATGTGCACGCGGATGCCGCCGTAGCGGTCGTCCTCACGAATCGCCTCGATCGCGATGCTGTCCGCATCGAAGCGAACGCCGTCGTCCGCCGAGGTGACTTCAGTCACCACGCGGAACACGCGCGCGAGCTCAGCGAAGTTCGGCTGCATCGCCAGGGCCTCAAGGTCGATGTCCTTGGTCGGCCGGGTGAACGGCCGCGCATCGTCGTCGGCGCGGGCGAAGAAGAGAAGGGCGCCCTTCAGCAGGAAGCTTTGCCGGTACGGTGACGCGCTCAGCCGATAGAGGAACCGCTCAAGGAAGTAGAGCCGAAGGATGAATCCGAAGTCGCGGTGCTGGGCTTTGGCCACATTGGCCAGTCGGCCGCGGACCGAGGCGTCGATGTTCCGGATCGCATCGGGCTTCCTGGTCATGCGAGCGCTTCGACGTACGGCCGGATGACGTTGAAGACGCCGGTCGTGCGTGCCATCCGCAGCAGCGTCTCGATGCGGCGCCCCGAGCGCCGGCGCAGATACGCTTGCAGCGCCTCGAGCGCGACATCCTTGCCGACCTCGTGGCGAAGCCGGAATGCGTCGCAGATCGCCCGCTCCGGGTTGAACACGCGCAGCTCCCGACCACGCGGCCCGCGAACGCGCTGCAGGCCGGTGGTCATGTCCCGGAACTCGTAGAAGCGGATGGGTGGGTAGGCCACCACCGGCTTCCAGCTGTCTCGGGGAATGGCGATCTCGATCAGCGGCGGGTTGACGGTCGTGAGTCCGTGGTAGGCCAGGGCCGAGGTCATGCAGATGACGCCATCGGCCACGGTCGCGCACGCCTCGAAGAGCGTCTCCTCGATCGTCTCCGGCGCCTCCGTCGGCCGGAAGAGGCCCGGGCCCATGCGCTCGATGACGCCCTCGTCCTGCAGCCGGCGGAGCCAGCGCGGGTGGACGCCCTCGGCGACCAGATCCTGGCGGCGGAGCGAGCCGTTGCGCTGGAGCTGCCCGACGAGGCGAGCGCGGGTATCCCGCTTCGCGGCGGTCGATCGTGCCATCGGGAGCATTGTGGTACAAAACCTCCTCCGAGTCAAGCAAGCGGAGTAGGTTTCGTTCCGCCAGTTTAATCGGAACGTGAGAAGCCTTGTCCGAGGTAGCCGAGGACCTCGTGGCCGTCGGTCACGAGTTGTCGGACAACGTCCGGACCTGTGAGGTTGACCCCGCCGAACACGGAGATCCTCAATTCACCGGGCCGGATACCACGGCACTGCATCGTGGCCGAAGAAGACGCGAATAGGACCGAGCGCGCGGAGGCGCTTATATATGAGGCCCGCTCGTCCACCGAAGCGTGCGCCGGCACACCGCTCTCCCACTCCGCCCGATCCTGTACCGCTTGACCGGCGAGGAGCACGGGCCCGTCGCCCGTCTCGAGGATCGCGGACTGGTGACCGGGCGTGTGTCCCGGCGTCGGGATGACCCGCAGCCCAGGGAGCAGCGCGCGCTCACCGTCCACGAGCTCGTAGCGCGCCCCAGGGAAGTCCACCCACTCGGGCACGGTGTAGCCGGGGACGCGGGCAGCCTCGCGTTCGCGGCGCTGAGCCACGATCGACACGCCGGGGAACGATCGGTTCTGGCCGCAGTGGTCGAAGTGCAAGTGACAGTTCACGATGAGCCGGACGGCGGCCGGATCGAGACCGGCGTCGCGGAACGCCTCCCGGACATCGTGGACCGCTGGCCGGTAGGCGTCGATGTGGGCCGAACCTGTCCCGACCCCCGTGTCGAACAGCACGAGCCCGTCCTCGTGGACGATGGCATAGCCCATAGCGACGCCAGCCGCCCCTCAAGGGGATGTCCGGCTGGGTATTCGAGCTCCGTTAGGAGCAGCGGAACGACGCGTCGATCCGGCACGTGCGCATTGTGGCGACCACGGGAGCTCGTCGGCATCTCGCCGGCCGAACGACAACTAGGGCGCCGGAGCGAAGCCGAGCTCGGCCAAGATGGCGCGCATCAAGCTCAATGCGAGGTCGGCCTGTTCGGCCGTGAGGTCGCCCTCGCGGTACTCCACTGCGGGGTGTACGAAGTTGCGCGTGTCGCGGGTGGCATGCGCCGCAGACAGTTGTCGGCCAGCGAGCAGCTCCTCGTGCTTCGCGCGTTCGTACAGTGCGTGTGCGGCAAGACCCTTCAGTTCATCGAACGCCACACCTTTGGCAATCAGCAGATCGAGCACGACTGCCTCGATCACGGATCCGGCGAGGAGGGCCTTCGACTTCGCGCTCCGATAGAACGCCGCAACCCTCAGCTCTTCGTAGTCACGCTCCGCCATCGCGCGCAGCCGACCGTCCTTCATGAAGGTGAAGGAGAGATTCGGCAGCGAGGCGCCGGCGCCTGTCATGACGGTCGGAAGGGCGCCACACTCCTGCGACCCGAACGCGATGCGCAGCGGGGTCAAGGTCTTCGCCTGGCGGGCGATCCGGAAGGGCAAGGAGATCACGATCGACTATCGGCTGAACGCCTTTGGGAACGAGCGATCGACCTGCCTGTGTGGCAGCCGAACTTGCAGCGGCGAGATCATCGGGAGCTTCTTCGCCCTCGAGCCGGAACGCCAACGCCGCTACCTGCCGTACGCGCCGGACTTCATCCGGCGCGAGTACCGACGGCGGGCGTCAGTGCCGTCGTAGCCACTCGAGGCGCGCGGGCGTGCGTGGAGACGTCTCGCCGATGAGCGGTGCGAGCGAGCCCCAGGCCGCGATGCCGAGGACGACCAGCGGCTGAAGGGCCTCGACCGCGCTACGGTCGTGCGATCCGTAGGCCGCCAGGGCGTCGCGCATCTCCTGCTCAAGCAGGCCGAACACCGACCAGCGATGGACCATGCACGCGATGTCCCACTCCCTGGGACCGAAGCAGGCTTCGTCGAAGTCCTGCCACACGCCACCAGCGAGCACGTTCTCGAAGTGCGCGTCGCCGTGGATGGCCTGCTGCGGCAGCGCCGGGAGCGCGAGACGGCCTGCGGCGTCGCGGAGGATCTCGGCTGGCTCACCGCCGACCAGATCCGCGATGCGCAGCGCCTCGGGTCGCGGATCGAAGCCACGCAGCAATCCGCGGTAGGGCTTAGCTGCGTCATGGAACGCGCGAAGCGCGGCGCCGGCCTCGGAGGGCGACGCGCCCTCTCCGGGACGATAGGTCCAGAACGTGATGTAGCGCCCGCCCTCGACGTGCGGGCCGGGATCGATCAACCCGGATAGAGGGACGGCACGCGCGCCCAACGCCTTCGCCAGGCCGACGCCGCCGGCAAGTGCGTCCACCGAACGCACCATGTGCGCGACTCGCGTGACCCGCGCAACGACTGGCGCTGGCTGGAGGTGGACAAGCACGTTGGTCCCCTCGCCGATTACGACGGCTTCGTCGTAAGCAAGACCGAGCCGCCGCGCTAGGGGACTCAGCGAGTTGCTTCTCCACGACGCTGATTCTGGATCAGGGAGTGATTTGGATCGTCGGCTACGTCAACAACCCTCGCGATCACGGGCGTCTTCGGCACCGTAATCGGTCGGTCGCTGCAGCAGGGGGTGGCGATCATCCTGCGCCGGCGGGCCGGTGTCGACAGCGATGCGCCTAGCCGCGGGCGTGCGAGGAGCGTCCGCTGCCCTTCTCGCTCACGTCCTTCAGCGTTTCGCCCACATCGCGAGCGTCGTCGCCACGCGCGACCTGGCCGATGACGACGAGCCCGACGAGCTTCCCGTCTTCGACGACAGGCAACCGCCTGACCTGACGGTCGGCCATCACGCGCTGCGCCTCGTCGACGCTGGCGTCCGGCTCGACCGTGACGGGATCGGCCGTCATCGCCTCGGACACCAGCTCCGTCTTCGGATCCTTGCCGGCCGCGACGACCCGGACGACGATGTCACGGTCGGTGACGATCCCGATAAGCCTGCCGGCCTCCACAACGGGCACAGAGCCGCAGTCCTCCTGCTTCATGATCGTGGCGGCCTCGCCGAGCGTCGCTGTGGGCGCGAGAGTGGATGGATCGCGCGTCATGATGTCGCGCACCTTCATGGGAACGACTTACCTCCCGGCCTTCTTGGGGACCGGGAGGTAGCAGGGAACGGGCCAGGGCGTCCCGGAGCCGCTCTAGCTCGCAGGCGTCGTCGGAGTGGTGGGGCTGGCGCTGCCACCGATCTTGAAGATCTTCGTCCCGCAGACCGGGCACAGGCCCTGCGTAGCGGGGCGGCCGTTCTTCATCGTGATCTGCTTCGCATCCTTGATCTCACGCGAGGTCTTGCACTTGACGCAATACCCGTTGGCCACGTGTACCTCCCCGCGAATCTGCCGCCGCAGCGGCGGATATCGTACCGCCGCAGGGAACCACAAAACCCCGCCTCTCGGGCGGGGTCTCGTGGTGAGGAAGGGAAGGGTTGGCAATATTGCCAGTGTGCAGCCGAGGACATGCAACCGGCGTGCCAGGCGGCCCTTCGTCGGGTTCGGCCCGCCGTTGAGGGCCGAGACCATCTCCGTCGGGACCGAGCTTCTGCTCGGCCAGATCGTGGACACGAACTCCACGTATCTCGCCGGGAGACTGGCCGCCGCGGGTGTCGATTGCCTCCACATGACGACCGTCGGGGACAATCTCGAGCGGGTGTCGGCCGCGCTG
>Ga0136614_10002412_pt1 | contig 11623 bp, 9 predicted proteins | sample AntDrymUQ2792106_2_FD_106643 | JGI IMG/M metagenome (GOLD analysis project Ga0136614, IMG submission 106643) | Polar desert sand microbial communities from Dry Valleys, Antarctica - metaG UQ279 (21.06) | ecosystem: Environmental > Terrestrial > Soil > Desert | place: Antarctica: Dry Valley...
ACGATCCTCGCGCGGCTTCGGGGGGTGCGCGCGTCCCGCATGCGGCGCGGCGGTCTGCGGGTCGAGGCGATCGCGGACGACGGCGACGGCGCCGTCAAGGTGATCTGGCACAACCGATATCCCTCCTTCGTGAAAGCGGCGCAGTCCGAGCACCTCGTCGCGCTCTATGCCGTCCCCGTAGCCTCCCCGCGAGGCGAGATGTGGCTCGAGAACCCGGAGACGGAGTTTTTCGAGTCCGGCGCCGAAGCGGACCCGACGCACACGGGGCGCGTCGTCGGCATCTATCACCGCGTCGGCGGGATCGGGTCGCGCGCGTGGCGGACCCTCGTGCGCCGAACGCTCGACCGCGTGTCCCCCGACTTCCGCACGGCGGCAGGCGGCGCGCCCGGACGCCTCGCGGCCCTCCGGGACGCGCACTTTCCGCCGGAGCCCGAAGCCGTGGACCGCGCCCGCCGGATTCTCGCCCAGGAGGAGCTCGTGGTCCTCGCCGCGGCGATCGAGGCGAAGCGGGAGCGCCTGCGCGCCCGGAAGGGCGTGGTCCTGGATGCGGACGAGGAGTTCCGGGCCCTCGCGCGCAAAGTCCTTCCTTTCCCGCTGACGGGCGCGCAGAAGCGCGTCGTCCGCGAGATCGCGGCCGACCTCGCGTCCGGCCGGGCGATGGCGCGCCTGCTCCAGGGGGACGTCGGGAGCGGGAAGACTGTCGTCGCGGGGCTCGCGCTCCTGCTCGCGGCGCGCGCCCGGCGGCAGGGCGCCCTCATGGCCCCGACGGAGATCCTCGCGGAGCAGCACGCCGCGAGTCTCGCCGCCTGGCTGGAGCCCGCGGGGGTCCGGCTTGGGCTCCTGACGGGCGGTGTGAAGACGGCGGCGCGCCGCCGACTCCTCGCGGCTCTGGAGAGGGGAGAGATCGACCTCCTCGTCGGCACGCACGCGCTGATCGAGTCCCCGGTGCGCTTCCGTTCCCTCGCGCTCGTCGTCGTCGACGAGCAGCACCGGTTCGGGGTCGCGCACCGTGCGCGCCTCTTCGGGAAGGGAAGATCGCCACACGTCCTCGTCATGACGGCGACCCCCATCCCGCGGTCCCTCGCCTGGACCATCTACGGCGAGCTCGACGTCTCCGTGCTCGACGAGAAGCCGCCCGGCCGGTCCCCCGTCAAGACGCGCGTCCGGGGCGAGGAGGCGCGGCCGCGCATCTACCGCTTCGCGGCCGAACGCGTGCGGGCCGGCGAGCGCGTTTACGTCGTCGTTCCCGCGATCGAGGAGGGGGAGCGCGAGGTGGCCGCGACCCGCGACACGGCGGGTCGCATCGCCGCCGAGGCCCCGGGGGTCCCGATCGGGATTCTCCACGGGCGCATGCCCTCGGAGGAGCGCTCCCGTGTCCTCGGCCGATTCGCTTCGGGGGAGGTCGGGGTCCTGGTTTCCACGACGGTCGTCGAGGTCGGCGTGGACGTGCCGGAGGCCACCGTCATGGTGATCGAGAACGCGGAGACCTTTGGCCTCGCGCAACTCCACCAGCTGCGCGGCCGCGTCGGCCGGAGTCATCGGCCCTCCTGGTGCGCGCTCGTGGTCGCGGATCGCGCGCCGCCCGAGGCCCGGGAACGGCTCGCCGCGCTCGAGGGCACCTCGGACGGCTTCCTGATCGCGGAGAAGGACCTCGAGGCCCGCGGGTTCGGAGACCTGCTGGGGAGCCGGCAGTCCGGTCTGCCGCCGCTGCGCGTGGCGGACGCGCGCCGGGACCTGCCGCTCCTGGGGTCGCTGCGGAGCGGCGTGGCGGCGCGCCGCGCGGCGGGCGAAGAGATCGTCAGCGATTTGTTCCCTCCGAATGAGTAAGATCCGCGGCGCTTGAGAGTTCTCGTCACCGGGGGCACCGGATTCGTCGGGACGCACCTCGTCAACGCGCTGGTCCGGCGCCGCCACTCCGTGGCCGTGCTCGCGCGCGATCCGGAGAGCACGTTCAACCGCTACAACCATCCGGTCGAGGCGGTCGCGGGCAACGTGCTCGACCCGGCGTCCGTGGAAGCCGCGGCGGCCGGGCGCGAGGCCGTGATCCACCTCGTCGGGATCATCCACGAGAAGGGCGAACAGACGTTCGACCGCATGCACCGGGTCGCGGCGGAGAACGTCGTGCGGGCGATGCAGCGCGTGGGACCGCGCCGGCTGCTCCACATGAGCGCCATGGGGGTCGGTCCCGACGCGCCTTCCGCGTATGGCCGCACGAAGGCCGCCGGCGAAGACGCCGTCCGCGCGTCCGGGCTCGACTGGACCATCTTCCGGCCGTCGATCGTCTTCGGGCCGGGCGACGGCTTCTTCTCTCTGCTCGCGCCGATCGTCCGACACAACCCGCTCTTCATCCCGGTCATCGGTTCGGGCAGGACGCGGTTTCAGCCCGTCTCCGTGTACGACGTGGCGCGCGTCTTCGCCGACGCGCTGGAGAAGCGGGACACCCTCGGGCGCACCTTCGAGGTGGGGGGGCCGGAGGTCTTCACCCTGGACGAGCTCTACCGGGAGATCGCCCTCGTCGTCGGCAAGCCGCGCAAGCGGCTCGTGCACTTTCCCCTCTGGTGGGGGCGATTCCTCGCCGGCCGGTTCGAGTGGCTCGCGCGGAAGGGACTGCTCCCCGCCCCGCCCCTCACGCGGGACCAGCTGCGAAGCCTGTCCCGCGACAACACCGCCGACGTCTCCCAGACGGTCGCGACCTTCGGGGGAGAGTGGCGCGCCCTCCGCGGGGGCCTGCGCGAGTACTTCCACGGGGCGTTCGACCACGACCCGAAGTCGGGGATCGGGGACTTCGTGGAGCTCGAGCGGGTCAGGACGATGCGGCTCCGGTGATCGCCCGGTTCCCTCCGAATCGCTCGGAGCGCGCCGCCCGGCTCCGGGCCGGCTGGGCTCCCCTCACGATCGCGGTCCTGGCGGCGATCTTCGGGCCCCTGCCCGCGGCCGCGCAACCGCAGCGTCCCCTGCCGCCGCTGCGCGAGCAGGAAGCGACGCGGCAGCAATGGCTCAGGGCCCGGCTCGAGCGGGTCCTGCCGGTGCTCATGCGGCGTCACGGGATCGCGATGTGGATCGTCGTCTGCCGGGAGTACAACGAGGATCCGGTCTTCCGGTCGCTCGTGTCGCCCTCCGTGATGGCCGCGAGGCGCCGGACCATTCTCGTGTTCAACGACCTCGGGCCTGAGAGGGGAATCGAGCGGCTCGCGCTCGGGGGCGGATCGAGCGGGGGACTCTACACGGTGTACCGGGACCCTTCGATCGAAAACCGGGAGCTCTGGGGCCAGGGGCAATGGGCCCTGCTCCGGAAGCTCGTGGAGGACCGGAAGCCCGCGACAATCGGGATCGACGTGTCACACACGCACGCCTTCGCCGACGGCCTCTCCGCGGGCGAGCGCGAACAGCTCGAATCGGCCCTCGGACCCTGGACGTCCCGGTTCGTGCGCGCGGAGAACCTCCCCCTCGAGTACATCGCCATCCGCGTGCCGGAGATGCTCCCCGTGTACCGGCAGATGATGGGTCTCGTTCACGGACTGATCGCGCGCGCGTTCTCGAACGAGGTCGTCACGCCCGGCAAGACGACGAATCGCGACGTCGAGTGGTGGCTGCGGCAGCGCGTGAACGACATGGGCCTCGGCGAGTGGTTCCCCCCGACCGTGTCCGTCCAGCGGCGCGGCACGGACGCGCGGGGCATCCTCGCCGACCGGGAGGATGTCGTCATCCAGCGCGGCGATCACCTCCACGTCGATTTCGGGATCACGGCGGTGGGGCTCGCAACGGACACGCAGCACGTCGGCTACGTCCTCCGAGAGGGCGAGACCGACGCGCCGCCCGGACTGCGGCGGGCGCTCGAAAACTCCAACCGGCTGCAGGACCTCCATCTGAAGTCCATGAGGCCCGGCCGGACGGGCAACGACGTGCTCGCCGAGGTGCGCGCCGCGATGAAGGACGCCGGTATCGATGGGACGGTCTATACGCACCCGATCGGCGACCACGGCCACGGCGCCGGCCCTCTCGTCGGGCTCTGGGACCGCCAGGAGGGCGTGCCCGGGCGGGGCGACGTCTTGATTCACCCCTCGACATGGTTCTCGATCGAGCTGCAGGCGACGACCCCGGTGGCCGAGTGGGGTGGTCAGCGCGTCCGGTCGGCCCAGGAGGAGGACGCCTTCATCGACGCAGACGGGAAGATCGCGTGGGTCCTGGAGCGACAGACGCGGTACCACCTCGTCAAGTGAGGGTGGCCGGCCGCCCCGGCGGCCTAGCCGCCCGCCGGCGGACCCTTTCGCAGCCGGATCGCGCCGGAAGAGGTGCGGACGACCACCTTGGGCCCGCCGCCGTTGAGTGTGCCGGACGCGGAAACCCCGTCGATCCGCCGCGTCACGGCGAGCTCCGGGAAGTCGGAGCGGACCAGGCGCTCGTCGCCCGGCCGGCCCGTGACCACCAGCTCGAGGTTGGCGCGGAAGTCGGCGGGAAGCGTCAGGGAAACGTCGCCCCCGTCGTTCCGGATCGCGACGCCTCCCCGGATCAGCGGCACGGCCACGCCGATGCGGATGAGGCCGCCCGCCGTCACCGCCTGCACGCTCCCCCCCACGGCCGCGAGCACGATGTCGCCGCCCGCCGTGCGCGCCGTGACCGCGCCGTCGACCTTGCCCGCGCGGATGTCGCCTCCGGACGTCTCGGCGAACAGTGCGCCGCTCACCGCCCCGGCCCGGATGTCTCCCGCGCCCGTGTGCGCGCGGAGCGTGCCGGTCACCGAGTCGATCTTGATGTCCCCTCCCAGGGTCTTCAAGTCGGCGCCCGCGCCGGCCGAGGCGACGCGGATCTCGCCCGAGTGCGACAGGATCTTGACGGTTCCGCTCACCTTCCCGATCCGATAGCTCCCTCCCCCCCGCGTCGCGAGGAAGTTCCCGTCGACGTCGCCCCGCACGATCTCCTCCTCGCCGGGCGCCGCCGGATGCGGCCGGGGCTCCCGTTCGATTCTGATGCGGTGCTCCGGAACCACGACGCGAACGTTCGGAAGCCGGATCCGGACGTCCGGGACCGTCACGACGAAGGAGCGGCGCCGCGGCACGAGCGACTTGGCGTCTGACTCGCGCGTGCCGCTGGCCAGGAGGGTGATCGCGCCGTTGAGCGAGCGCAGCCGCACGTCGGCGCTCCCGGCGCCGACGGCGCCCCGGTAGGAGCTGCGGGGGCCGAGCACGCGGATCCGGCGCACCTCGCGGCCGGCGTCCTGGATCTCGACCTCGACCTCCCGGAGCGACTCCTCGAGTTCCCTCTCGAGCCGCTTCAGGTCCCCGAGCTCGACCGCCGTGCCGTCCGCGTCGATCACCACGGCGCGCTGCCGGGAGCGGGGGCGCTGCGCCGGACGCGGAGCGTGTGGAATGGCCCGGATTTCCTCGGGCGCCCAGTCTTCGCTCGAGGCGGGGAGAGCGAACGTCGAGGCGATGGCGCCGTTCATCGTGGACGCCGCGAGCCGGAACTTCGCGTCCCTGGGGAGGGTGAGCCGCACGGCGCCGTTGACGGTCTGGAGATCGAACGAGGCGCCGGGAGCGACTGCGGAGGCGGCCGCCTCGACCATCCCGTTCACGGTCTGCGCGTCGAGTGAGCGCCGCACGCCCGCCGCCTCGACGCGCCCGTTGACCGCGCGCAGGGTGAGGTCCCCCTCGAGGTCCCTCACCCGGACCTCGCCGTTGACGGTCTCCAGGCGCGCGGCGACGCCCGGCGGAATCGTCAGCTCGTACCTCGCGCTGATCCGGCAGTCCTTGCATCGGGCGCGGACGCGTCCGTCTCCGCGCCGCTCCCACCCGAAGATGGCGCGCGGCCAGCGCGTCTCGAGCACGTAATCTGCCCCGGCGCGCGTCGGAACGACCTGGACGCGCTCGAGAATCTCGCGCGCCTGCTCGGCCGTGGGAGCCGTCACGGCCACCTGGACGTGCACGCGGAGCTCGCGCCCCGGCGTCGCGACGATGTCCCCGGAGATGTTGTGCACGCGGACGGTCGCGCCGGCTTCGAGCGACGCGTTGAACCGCTCCGTTCGCTCCTCCGTGACGTCCGCGCGGGCCGTGCCCGCAGCGAGAGCCAGGAGCAGCATTCCCAGCCCGGGCAGGGGAGTGGTGACCGCACGCGCGCCACGGCGTCCGGCACCGCCGGGACACAGGCGTTCGACCCTGCGATCCATGACCTCGGGAGACGCCGCGGCGCCGCGATCGTTCCGCTTCACAGGTCGATCGCCTTGAGCGCGGAGGCGGCCTTGGCGCGCACGAAGCCGTTCTCGCGCGGGTCGAACGCCTTCTCCCGCAGCGACTCGATCGTCTCCGTGTCCGGCGGCCCCTCCCGGGCCGCTGCCGCGAGCGCCTCGACCGCGGCGAGCCGCACGCCCGGGTTCCGGTCCTTGCGCAGCGCCTCCAGGAATGCGGCCCGGATCTCGATCGTCGTTCGGAACCCCGCCAGGGCGTCCGCCGCCTTCCGGCGCACCCCCGGGTTGGGGTCGTCGCGGAGCGTCGCCGTCAGCGCGCGCACGATGTCGGGCGAGGCCGCGGCATCCGCGGCGCGGTAGTGGTTGGACACGAGCTCGATCGCCCGCGACTTCTCGCCGGCGGTCTCCGCGTTGTGCGAGACGATGTAGCCGAGCAGCCGGGCCACGGCGGGATCCTCCGGTCGTCCCAGGACCGTCTGACGGGCGGTCGTGTCGTAGGCGATGCCGATGCGTCCCTGCCCATCCGGAGGGGTAAACGTCACGTTGGAGAGCCTCGGGCTCGCCGCGAGGTCCGGAAGGGCGGGGCCCGCGGGGGGCGGAAAGGCGGAAACCGCCTCCGGAGCGATGGCGGCGGGAGCCTCCGGGGAGACGCCGCGGACGAGGTAGCCGAGCCCCGCGGCGATCACGACCGCGGCGGCGTAGCGGAGGAGAGACCGCAGGGGGCCGCGCGGGCGGAACGTGCGGATCCGCTGGCGCAACATCTCTTCCTCGATCAGCTGCAGCGACCGGGCGCGGAACGCACCCGTCAGGCGGGCGTCCGGATCGCTGCCGAGGCCCTCCCAGGCGCGCTCGATGCCTTCCGCCTCCCCCGCGCAGGCGGCGCAGCCGGCGAGGTGCTCCGCGAGCGCGAGGAGCGAGGGCTCGTCCGCCTGCCCGAGGAGCCGATCGACGACCCTCGCGGTCAGTTCACGGCATTCCATGCGCGTTCTCCTTCGGAAAAATGGGACTTCAGGGTCTCGACGGCCCGGAAGATGCGGGTTTTGACGGCGCCGACGGAGATGCCGAGGACCTGCGCGACCTCCGAATAGGGCATCCCGTGGTAGCGCGCCAGGACGAGCGCCTCCCGTTGCTCCTCCGACAGGGCGTTGAGCGCCCGCCGGACGGCGTCCTTCCTCTCGCGGTCGAGCAGGCCCCTCTCGGCGCCCTCCGTCCGGTCCGGCGGATCCGGGAGACCATCCAGGGGGATCACCGGCGCGCGGCGGTCCCGACGGCGCCGGTCGCGGCAGGCGTTGGCGGCGATGGCGAACAGCCAGGAGGAAACGCCCGCCCTCCCGTCGTACTGGTGCGCCCTCGAGATGAGCTTCAGAAAAACCTCCTGGGTGACTTCTTCCGCGACCGCTCGATCGGCCAGCAGCCGGTCGGCGAACCGGAGAATCGCCGGCGCATACCGCTCGAACAGCTCCGCCGCGCCGCTCGTATCGCCTTCGCGGATGCGGTCCAGCAGCGCGCGGTCGTCGGTCAGCCCGGCGGCTATCGTGAGGACCATGCGCTCGCCACGGCACCTGGAGAGACGACGGGCTCCCCAAAAGGTTTCGGAACGCCGGGCAAGGACCGGGGCCCCGCATGGATCTGGAGCACGGGCTCTTCCCGTATCATGCGTCGAGACGCCGCGGTTTTCCGGCGTCACGGTCTCGCGGAGGAGGTCGTCCCATGAGCTCCCTTCCCATCAGCCAGAACCGGCCCTCGGCCCTCGGCGACGCCCGCGCGCGGATGGGGCCCTTCTTCCGGGAGAACCAGGTCCTCGGCCGGCGCAACGCGATCGGGTGCGTGGCCCTCGAGATCACCCAGAGGTGCAACCTCGACTGCACGCTCTGCTACCTGTCCGAGAACTCGGAACGGGTCAAGGACCTGCCGCTCGAAGCCGTCTTCCGCCGGATCGACTCGATCGCGGAGCGGTTCGGCGCCCCGACGGCCGTCCAGGTGACGGGCGGAGATCCCACGCTGCGCCGGCGCGACGAGCTCGTCGCGATCGTCCGCAGGATCCGGCAGCACGGCATGCTCCCGACCCTCATGACCAACGGCATCAAGGCGACCCGCGACCTCCTCGAGGAGCTCGCGGACGCGGGGTTGAACGACGTCGCTTTTCACGTGGACGTCACGCAGGAGCGGCGCGGTTACGTGACCGAGCGCGACTTGAACGCGGTGCGCGAGGACTACATCGAGCGGTCCCGCGGGATTCCGATCGCCGTGATCTTCAACACCACCGTGTGCCGGGACAACTTCGACGAGATCCCCGACCTGATTCGGTTCTTCCGGCGCAACGCGGACGTGGTCGGGATGGCCTCTTTCCAGCTTCAGGCGGACACGGGGCGCGGCGTGCTTCGCGAACGGGACCGTGTCATCTCGCTCGACACGGTGCGGCGGCAGATCGGCCTCGGAGCGGAGATCGGGATCAGCTGGGATACGGTCCTGATCGGCCACCCCGCGTGCCACAAGATCGGGATCACCCTCGAGGCGAACGGAAACCTCTACGACTTGAACGACGACCCCGCGTTCTTCAACCGCTTCCTGACCGACTTCGAGAACGTGATGCTCGACCGCCGCGAGCCAGCCCGCGCCGTGGCGGCGCTGCTCGGGGCGGCGGCCCGGCGGCCCGCGTGGCTCCTGCGCGCGGCGCGCTTCGCGGGCCGTAAGCTGTGGCGGATGCGGCGGGACCTCGTCGCGTCGCGGGGGCGCGTTCACAAGCTCTCCTTCTTCGTGCAGAACTTCATGGACGCCTCCGCGCTCGACCCCGAACGGATCCACGCATGCTCGTTCATGGTGATGACGGCGGACGGGCCGATCTCGATGTGCGCGCACAACGCGCGGCGCGACGAGTTCATCCTCAAGGACGAGACCGTGACGGCGGAGGGCGGCGGCGCGGCCGTCTGGAACCCCTTGTCGGGGCGGATGCTTCCGGTGGTGAATTGACGTGCGGCGCGCATCGTTTCTGTTCGCCGCTCTCCTGAGCGCCGCCGGCTGTGCCTCCGTCGTGGTCGAGGCGCCGCCCGGCGCCGCTCGGTCCGGGACCGACGCGGACGCCGCCTGGGTGCGCGTTCTGGAGCGCCACGTGGACGCCGCGGGGCGGGTGGACTTCGCGGGCGTCGCGAAGGAGCCGGCCGACCTCGAGGCGTACGTCGCCGCCCTCGCGATCAGGGAGGACCTCTTCACGGATCCGAAGGCTGCCCTGGCCGACCTCATCAACGCCTACAACGCGCTCGCGATGTACAACGTCGTGCGGTCGGGCATCCCGCGCGAGCTCGACTCCTCGAAGGTGCGATTCTTCTACTCCACCAAGTTCCCCCTCGGCGGCCGGAAGATGTCCCTGTACGACCTCGAGAACAAGGTGATCCGGCCGGCGTCGGACGCGCGCGTTCATGCCGCGCTCAACTGCATGGCCCGGAGTTGTCCGCGTCTCCCGCGCGAGCCCTTCCGCCAGGCCACCCTGGAGGCGCAACTCGACGCCGCGGTCCGGGAGTTCTTCAACGAAGAACGCAACGTCCGGCTCGATCCGGCGACCAATACCGTGCGCTTCTCCGAGATCCTCAAGTTCTACACGGACGACTTCCTGAGAACCGAACCGTCCCTCGTGGCATACGCGAATCGCTGGCGCGAGGCGAAGATACCCGACGGGACGAAGGCCGACTTCATCCCCTACGACTGGACGACGAACGTCCAGTGACCGCCGGGCTCCTGGCGGGCGGGGCGCGCGGGTTCCTGCGGTTCGCGATCGCCGGCGTGCTCCTGGTGACCGCCGCGGGCAAGCTCCTCGACGTGCCGGGCTTCGCTGCGGTCCTCGATAGCTACCGGGCCCTTCCCGCCTGGTCGCTCGTCCCCATCGCGGTGATGGTCCCCGTGGCGGAGCTCGCCCTCGGAGCATGGCTCGTCTTCGGACGCGCGCTGCGGGCGGCCGCAAACGCTTCGGCCGCTATGCACGCGGCGTACGGCGTCTGGGCGGCCGCGACCCTCGCGCGCGGCGTGATCGTGCCCAACTGCGGCTGCTTCGGCGTCTTCCTCGCCCGGCCCCTGACCTGGGGCACGGTGCTCGAGGACGGGGTCATGGTGGGGGCCTCGCTCGCGCTCGCGCTCCTCGCGAAGTCGGGCACATGACGGGATTCCTCGTGGTCTGGGCCCTGGCCGCCGCGGTCGGCGGCGGCATGCCCGCGGACGCGGCGTTCTCGGAGTGGTTCGTCTCGCGCGGCGTCCGGGTCGAAATTGCGCGGGCCGCCGCGTCGGTCCCCTGGATCCGCGGCACCGCGGAGCTCGCGGCCGCGCCCGACCGGATCCTCGCCGTCGTCACCGACTTCGCGCGGTACCGCGAGACGTTCGCGCCGGCGGTGAAGACGGCGCGGGTGCTGGAGCGCGCCGAGGGGAGCGCTCGGCTCCACCTCGTGTGGCCGTACCCTTTCCCGCTGCGCAACCGGGACGCCGTCGTGGCCTACGCCTGGGAGCGGACGGACGGCGGGTTCGTGCTCACCTGGCGCGACGCCGCGCGCCCGGGCGACCCCCGGGAGGGGGTGCGCATCGCGCGCGTGGCGGGCGAGGCCCGCGTCTCGCCGAACGGGGGCGGATCCCGGGTCACTTACGCGTACCTCGGCGACCTGGGCGGAAAGTTTCCGCGCTCAGCGGAGGAGAAGGCCTGGCGCGCGGAGCCCGTGGAGTACTTCCGCGCCCTGCGGCGCGCTCTGCGGCTGCCCGATCCGGCACCGTAACTCCTTCTGTATAGTGCCGCGGCGATGGATTCCCTCGCCTTTAAGGCGGTCGATTTCGCCATCCAGCTCGCCGTGATCCTCTTCGCGATCTCGTTTCACGAGTCGGCGCACGCCTACGCGGCGCTCCGGTTCGGCGACACGACGGCCCGGGACCTCGGGCGGATCAGCCTGAACCCGCTGCGCCACCTCGACCCCTTCGGGAGCGTGCTGCTTCCCCTGATCATGTACATCGCGAGCGCCGGCCGCCTGATCTTCGGCGCGGCAAAGCCGACGCCCGTCAACCTCGCGAACACGCGGAACCCGCGGATGGCGAACCTCGTCGTGTCCGCGGCGGGCCCCCTGTCGAACTTCTTCCTTGCGACGCTCTCGCTTCTCGTGCTGCTCGGGATCAAGAGCGCCTCGCCCGAGGCGATCGCGGAGCTCTTCCTCGCCGTCCAGGGGGATCGCTTCGCGTCCGGCACGACGGCGCCGCTCACGTACGTGCTCTTTCAGTTCACGGTCGTCAACGTCCTGCTCGGGGTGTTCAACCTCATCCCGATCCCGCCCCTCGACGGCTCCGGCGTCCTCGTCTCCGTCTTCGGCGGGGGCGTCGCGCGCGCGTACGCCGCCATGGCGCCCTTCGGCTTCCTCCTCCTCATCCTCCTCATGTCGACCGGCGTCCTCGGCCGGATTTTCCGCCCCGTGCTCATCG
>Ga0136614_10002413_pt1 | contig 11622 bp, 6 predicted proteins | sample AntDrymUQ2792106_2_FD_106643 | JGI IMG/M metagenome (GOLD analysis project Ga0136614, IMG submission 106643) | Polar desert sand microbial communities from Dry Valleys, Antarctica - metaG UQ279 (21.06) | ecosystem: Environmental > Terrestrial > Soil > Desert | place: Antarctica: Dry Valley...
GCACGAGTGCGATCGAGAGTTTCGGCGAACTCGATCGCGCCTTCGGCGGTCAATAACTCCTCGGCGACATCCAGATGTCGGGCGAAGAACGGTTGCAGTGAAGCAGCGGCCTCTGCTGAGTGCCCCGCAGCGGCTTGCTGCGCACTGTTCAGCAAGGCATCTGTTACGCCGCTCATGGCGGAGACGATTACTACCGGCCGCATCTCCCTTCGAGCAGCGATAATGCCGGCGACACGTTGAAATGCAGTCGCATCCTCGACCGAGGTACCACCAAACTTAATAACTGTTGACTGACGTGCTGACATTTGAAGCGAATTACTATCAGAAAAACCAAAAAAGCCGATCGTGAACGAACACGACCGGCCTTCAATGAAGATCTGGCGCGCAAGAGTCAGCGCGCACAAATGTTAGTCGTAGCTCTCCACCGCAGTCGGTGACAGTCGTGCGGATTTAGCCGCAGCAACCAACCTGTTGCCGGGAAGGATCGTCAACAAGCTTCGGCGGCCTTCCCCTTTCCGCCAGCGCGCAGAACCTTCCTGCTGTTGAAGCGTAAACGCTTCACTACGCTGCCTACTCCTGGAGGTCGCTCCTCTACCCGCATGTCAAAACATCTGAACCAATTTGTGTGGCCCAACTTAGCGACAAGGGTATGACTTGTCAAGCAGATGTTTTCATCGGACGACAGGTAACAGCCAACGACTGCAGATGTTCCTGCTGTTCGCTGTTCGCAAAAAAGAAAGCGAGCTGAAGATTTCCCTCCAGCTCGCTCCAGGTTATTCAGTTCACTGAGACTTAGAACTGATAGCGCACCGCAAACTGCATCACGCGGCCAGCCTTCGTCTCATTAAGCGGAGTTTGAGTTGCCGTATAGCGCCCGAAGTCGTCGGTAGGTGTCAAATTCCGCAGGTAAGGATCTCGCGGCAAACTAAGATCGGCGATTGAGTCGTTGTCAAACTTCTGCGTGTTCGTGACATTAAACACTTCCCAGCGAATCTGCAGTTTATGTCCTTCCCACGGCATATTGAAGATCTTGTAGAGTCCTGCATCGAGGGAAATGTACCCTTGTCCGCGCAATACGTTACGATCCCCAACTTCGCCCGGCCTAGCATTGCGGAAGGCCGCTAATGCGCTTCGGGCGTCGCCAAAGACATTCGGCTGATTGACGCCGCCACCGCGCGACGGTGACGTTCCGATAGGTGTTACTCGAACGCCATTTGATTGCACATTCCAGTTAGTGGCCCAACGGCTTCCATCAAAAGGAGTTTGAATAGGAAGGCCGCTGTTCCAACGGAAAATCCCGGTCAACTCCCAGTTCCCGAGAATTCCCTGACCGACCGTGTTCATGCCCGACAAGAACTTCTTACCTCGGCCGAATGGCAAACCGATGAGCCAGTTAGCATTGATGATGTGGGTGGCATCGAAGTCAGATGTGGCATAGTTCTGATCGATATCCAGGGCATTAACGATAAACGCACTTGCGTACGCAGTAGATGCTTGCAGGCCCGAAGCATTGTCGAGCGAGTGACTATATGTGTAGTTGAAATCAAACATCAAGTCGTTCCCGAACCGTTGTCGCAGACTAAACTGCGCGGCGTTGTAATTCGAACGCGCGATCGTTCCGAAACTGGAAAGCGCGGCAAACTGTGGCTGATAGAACATGTTGTTGAACTTGGCCGGACCGCCACCAAACGGGCACGTGGTGCAATCGGGGCTGTCGTCCCACAGCAGTTGCACGAAGGTATAATCCGTAATCCCGGCGCCCCCGAGGGCGGGAAATGCGATCCACGCATAAGCCGCCTGCGTGGGCGTCAGCGAGAGATCTCCCCACCATGCCGGTCCGTGTGGGAAGAGGTTGTCGAAGTATGCGAGAGTCGGCACCTGGTCGATCGGTGTGTTTGCATATCGGTGGTCAACCAGAATGTTCATGGCCTGATAGAAGGTCAGGTCTGACGCCGGATCGCGAATGTTGTTTAACTGCATAATGTCGCGCGATGCCAGGAGCTTGTGACCCATGCGCCCCACGTAGCTGGCTTCAAAAGTCAGCCCTCTGCCTAATTCGCGACCATACGACAGATTGAAACTGTAGTTGTAAGGGGTGGTTATGTTGTCATCAAGCGATTGCTCAATACGCTGATCCTCGTTGGCCTCGATGGTTAACGGGAAGGTAAGGTTGTTGGGAATATTATCGACATTTCCGCGCACGCTGGGATTAAATCCGGTGAATGGCGGTCCCAGGCGATCGCTGACATTGAATGCATTTGCTGCATTGCTCAGGCTGCCGGTGAATCCGAGCACGGAGTTCAAATCGAAGTTTACCGCCAATTGACTGCCGATGCGGTCATACGTCATCCGGAAACCGCCACGGAGAACACTCTTGCCGTTGCGGCCGAACACCCTTCCAAAGAAGTTATCGCCAAAGTCTGGTGACCAGGCAAATGCTACCGCCGGGGCGAAGTTGTTCCAGTCCTGCTCGTAGTAACCGGGGCGGCCATTCTTTTTCCCGGCAAGATCAAAGGTGATTGATTCATTGAAGGGAACGCCATTGAAAGAGCTTTCTCTGCGTCGTTCGAAGTAATCAGTCAAACTCACGGTGGGCTTAACTTGTACGCCGTTGGTTTCATAGACAGGTGTTGAAGTTCCCCAACGCAGTCCATAGGTCAGCGTAAAGTTAGGCTTCATCCGCCAGGAATCCTGCCAGTAAAGCTCATACTCCTGGGTGGCGAAGCTCCTTATCGTTGGAGTGCCGGTCGGCTGCAATGTGCCGTCAGGGCCGTACACAAGATTTGCTGAGAACTGCGAATAGTTACCGATTGCCGAGGAGAGTGCGTCGCGCAGGTCCAGTTCAAAATCAGGACTTACATCGGGGAATATTGGATCTCCGGTGTTGTAGACATCGAAAATCACCGAATCGCCGGAGAAGTCGTAATAGGAAGGATTAATCACGGCCTCATCAAACGAACCGCCAAATGAAGTCCGGTTGTTTGTGATCAGACGAACATTCGCACCAAATCCGAAGCTGTGGTTGCCCTTGATCCACGACACGTCATCAACGAAGTTGTGAACCGGAGTTGTCCGGCTGAGCGTTCTGGAGAACGCCAGAGGCGCGAAAATGAAGCGGAAGTTCACCAGGTTTTCATTTGAGTCGCCACCGTCTGAGAAGGAGGTGCGAGTCAGACCGTAGGTAGCACGGTTGACCAGGCTGTTGGAAATGGTCCAAGTATGACCAACGGCGAACGCCTTCGGATGGTTCCAGAATTTTGGCGATAGAGTATCCGGAAATTGTCCCGCCTGGGTGATCACATCCTGCTGATAGGCCCCGCGGGCAAATAGTGTCTGCCGATCAGTAAGATTGAAATCGAATCTCGTATGGTAGACGTTAAGCTCAGTCGGTGTTCTTGCATTGAACCGGAAGGCAGCGGTATTAAGCCCATCACCTAACGAATTAGAGTTTGCCGGATACCGGGCTGCAGCGGCCGCCAACACGGCAAGCGCCGCCGAATTGGTCCCGGGGCCGGGTGGGCCGTTGACTGCCACATAAGCATCATTGATTTCGGTTCGCGTTAGACAGTTAACACCTGCTGGAGTACCGGCGGGGCATCCTGGATCGCTGGCTCCACTATCCGTAAAGTAGCGCACGATACCCTGGCCGAGCGTCGGTAGCGGCACTTCGCGAACAACCGAGGTGGCAGTAGCTTCCCTGAAACCCTCATAAGTAAAGAAGAAGAAAGCGCGATCACGCTTGATTGGTCCGCCGATTGAGCCGCCAAAAATATTTCGCAGCAGTTGCGGACGAGGCACGCCGTCCTTGTTATTAAAGAAGTCGTTGGCCGATGTCACAGTGTTACGGTGTGTATAAGATACTCCACCGTGGAAATCATTTGAGCCGGATCGGGTTACCAGAGAGACCTGGGCGCCTGAAGAACGGCCCTGGTCGGCATTTGGATTCGTGGTGGTCACGCGAAATTCCTGCAACGAGTCGCGGGTCACGCGAACCACGCTGGCAAAAGCCTCGTCAGTCACTACGTCGATTCCTCGCTGTTGCTCATTAACGTCGATGCCGTCCAGCGTGACATTCGCCTGGTCGGACCGGCCGCCATTCACAAAACCGGTGCGAGTCACCCCAGGTTGCAGTGACAGCAATGCGACAACGTTGCCGGCATTGAGCGGAAGGTCAGCAATCCGGCGTCGATCGAAACTGGTGCCAATAGTCGCGTCGTGTGTATTTAGAGGAGCATCGGTGCCCGACGCGACATTTACGGTCTCTGAAACCAGTCCAACTTCCAGGGCAGCATCAACATCAATCGTGGTATCAACAACAGCCTGAACATCTGAAATGGAAGTTTTCTTGAAACCCGTCGCTTCGACGTCCACTTTGTAAGTGCCGGGAGGGATCGCAGTAAAGATATAGGCTCCTTCCTGATTGGAAGTCTGGGTGCGGGAGACATTCTTGTTCTGATCGGTAAGCGTCACCGTCGCCCCAGCCACCACATTTCCCTGCTGGTCTCTAACAAGTCCTTTGACGGTGGCCCTTCCTGATTGAGCCTGAGCGACCCCGAGAAAAGCTAACGACAGTACAAGTGTGACGAGGCAAGATCCTGCGAAACCCTTAAACAGGGAACGGTTTTTCATAGCACCTCCGTGGGTATTGGGAAATTGGAAGTCGAAGAATCTCATAGAGGATGGGATCCCGAGCTAACTGGATAATCTGTCGGCCAACCAAAACTTCAGTAGCTAAGAACGAGAAGGACGAAATGCGTTAATGCAAGTAACGACTTTTGAGCAAAAGTATGCAGATAGTGTTCCATCAGAACTTCCATTGCGAGTTGTCTTTCAGTTGCCAGTAAAAGCAAGACTTGGCACGATCAACTTGTTAGTTTGCACATATCCCGTGGGTAAGCAGGTCCCAAGTATATCCAAATTTTTCGGAATCGCTACAAAAATTCGGATCAAAGTACAATTTTCTTGAAAGCGGGTAGTCCCCAGGATCGTAGGCCGGGCATTCATGCAAGAAGCAAAAAATCGTGTGGGCGAGGCGGAGTGGCGGGTTTTTTGCGCCGTTGATCTTCCGGAGCCCGCTCGAATGCACTTGCTGGAGTACATTCAGAGGCTGCGGAGGTTGCTTCCCCACGTTCAGGCAAGTTGGAGCCGGGAAACAAATCTTCACCTCACGCTGAAATTTGTGGGTGAGATTTCCAGAGAATTAGTGCCAACTTTTTCGGACGCGGTCTCACGCGCAGTTACAAACGAGGCGCCTTTTTCAGTTGTGCTGGAGGGGACCGGAGTATTTCCACAACGGCGCGACCCCCGCGTGCTTTGGATTGGAATCAGTGATCCCGAAGGGAAACTGGCTGAGTTGCACTCGCGGCTTGAGGATGAGAGCGCAAAAGCAGGATTCTCCAGAGAGCCACGCCCATTTCATCAACACCTCACAGTGGCGCGTTTGCGCAACCAGCGATTCGCACGCGAGGTCGCTCAGACACACCAACAATTAGTTTTTGAGCCTCAAGCAGTAACAGTTACCGAATTGTTAGTTATTCGAAGTGAACTTAATAGTGCTGGTTCGAAATATACCGTGCTCTCAAGGCACCCTCTAAAGAAGTAGTGCTTCCTTTCGAGGTTAGGGCAGCTGTCGAGGCTTGGGCGGCTCGTCTCCTTTATCGCCGATCTGAGAAAGCACTTCCTTAATTGATCCCACGCTCGAAAGCATTGCGGAAGTTTCGACCGGCATAAAAATCACTTTTGAATTGTTACTGCGTGTCATGTCTCGCAGGCTTTCAATGTAGCGGGTGGTGATCAGATATTGAGCAGGGTCGCCGGAGCCGATTGCATTCCCAATTCGCGTAATCGCTTCCGACTCCGCTTCGGCCGCGCGCAACCGCGCCTGTGCGGCGCCTTCCGCCTGTAGTATCGCTGACTGTTTTTCACCCTCGGCCCGTGTCACTGCCGCGGTCTTTTCACCCTCGGCACGAGTAATCGCGGCCTGTCGTTCACCCTCCGCCTGCAATACCAGCGCCCGCCGATTGCGTTCGGCGGTCATCTGTTTTTCCATGGTTATGCGAACGTCTTCGGGAGGATTAATATTCTTCACGTCAACACGCGTGACTTTCACCCCCCACTTATCCGTTGCCTCATCAAGAATGATCCTCAATTTTGAATTTATCTGATCGCGTGAGGAGAGTGTGTGGTCAAGATCCATCTCACCCATCACCGCCCGCATACCGGTGATAGTCAACTGTACGATGCCGCCGACCAGGTCATTCATTTCATAGATCGCTTTGACCGGATCAATCACTTGCCAGTAGACGACCGAGTCAACATGTATCGTCACGTTATCGCGCGTGATCACAGGTTGCGGCGGCAGATCGATGTATTGCTCACGCAGGTCGATTGAGGTCAGGCCCGGACGACTGTTAGTCCAGTAATACGCCCGCGGTCGATCGAGAAAAGGAATCAGGATGTTCAATCCGCTGCTGGCAATTTTGTCGAACCGGCCCAGACGTTCAACTAACATCACCGTCGCCTGGGGAACGATTCTGATCGTTTTTACCGCGATGATCAGCAATACAATCGCGATAAAACCGAAGAACATGAACGCGAGAATACCGGAAAGGGGCTCCATAATTTACTCCTCTAAAGAGCAACTCGATAAGGTTTCAGATCGTTAAGAATCTGGTGGAAACTATATCGGATCAGTCTTCAGCTTGGAAGCCGGACAAAATCTGGCGACGTGAACTTGAACGCCAACAACATTACTGCGCTCCTGACAGCTCCGGCTCCCAACCTCCCAATACCCTCTCAACAATCGCGGCGGCGGCCAGGATCGAAGCTTCAGCGTTTGGCAGACCGACTATCTGGACTCCAATCGGCAATCCCTCAGCTGTACGTCCCGCGGGTAGCACCACTGAAGGCAAATCAAAGACATTAAACGCCTGAGAGTAACTAAACGCGCGAAAGACGCTGATCGATTCGCCGGCAACATTCAGTCTTTGCGTTCCATGGGGAAACGCGGGCGTTGCTCCTACCGGCGCCACAATCAGCGGGGTAGTGTCCATCCACGTTAGTAGTTGGCCCCGGAAGTGATCGCGCTTGCGAAGCGCTAGCTGCAATTCTTCCGGGCTTTGAGACCTTCCTTCTTTTGTTGCTTCCAGGATTTTCCGCGCCAGCGGCCCAGCGAGATCTTCCGCACCTGAGTAGAACTCTTGAAGGTCCGCCGCCGAGGCTTGTGAAAACAAATCAACCCAAAGGCGAAATCCATGTTCCACTCCAGGCGGGCGTTCGTTGAAAACCTCATACCCGCCACCGGCTAATGCATTAACCGCAGCTTTGACGGTCAGCGTTGTTTCAGCCGAAACAGGTGTTACACCGTCATAGTCGTACCAGCCGACTCGTAAACCCTTAAGCTCTCGTTCAGCAGCTGTGGCAAATTCCTGAGCGCCCGCCAGCACAGAGAATAATAGTGAAACGTCCTCAACGCGGCGCGCCATCGGACCGATACAGGCGCCTGACGCAAGCGCGTTATGAACGGCGGGCACATGACCCTGCATCGGAATGCGGCCACTCGTCGGTTTCAATCCCACAATGCCGCAGAAATGCGCCGGCACGCGAATGGAGCCGGAGAGATCGCTGCCTATTCCCGCTGGAGATAAGCAGGCCGCGATTGCCGATGCTTCACCGCCGCTCGACCCCCCAGAGGTCAGGCTTTGATTGTAAGGATTGTTCGTCCTGCCAAAGATCGGATTATCAGTTTCGTAGGGAATCGCCATTTCAGACGTGTTGGTCTTTCCGAGAACGATTGCGCCCGCAGCCTTCAGGCGCGCAACGACAGTCGCGTCTGCAGCTGGAAGGTAATTCTCTCGACGACGAGATCCGCTCGTAGTCCGTATGCCCGCAGTCGCAATCGTATCTTTGATAGTGAGCGGAATGCCGTGAAGTGGGCCGAGCAGATTCTCGCGCGCCAGCATTGCCTCTGACGCTCTCGCCTGGTCAAGCAAATCGGGAGAGAGAGTGACGATGGCATTAAGCGCTGAATTAAACTGTTCGATCTGGTCCAGATGGTCATCGACAACCTCGACAGGCGACACCTGTTTTGTCTTGATCAGGGAGACTAGCTCCACTATCGATTGCTTGATGAGTTGGTCACGCGCCATTCTGCTTTGTTCCTCCGCAGCTTCTCAAATCATAGAAATCAAAAAGGCAACATCCTAATGAGCTAATGAGTCTTTCAGCCTGACCGACTCGGGTTCAGTCTGACCGGTCAGGTCAGATCTACTTCTTCGTAGTTTCGATAAACTGCGAAAACGTCAATAAAATTCACTGATTGTGACCAACCCTGTCGGCACAGTCGTTGCCCTGATTCGCACAGGTAGATGGCAGCCTTAACAGCCAATCGCCCCCGTAGGATCCGATCAATGACTTCAGCGATGCAACAAGAATTCAATCCCGGTTTCACCGAGCGGGAATCCGCCGGTGGGCCGCGATGTGTTCAACCGCTCCGCGACTCGGATCAGACTGAGGTCCTGCAGTTTCTTGCCGTCCGCCCAATTCATACCGTCTTCCTGGCGAGTCTCATCCGAGACAACGGAATTGTTAGCCGTTTCAACCGAGGTTCTTTCTTCGGCTGTCGCAACAAGGACGGTGCTCTCGAAGGTGTAGCGCTTCTTGGACATGCCACGCTCATGGAAACCGAGAGGGAGGAATGCATCAAGGCTTTTGCCGCCCTCGCAAGGAGCCACTCCCCGTCCCACCTGGTCCGCGGCGAGCCCCGCAAGATTAATTCGTTCTGGAACTACTACACCGAGGGAACCCGCAAACGCCGGGTCCTGTGCGGTGAACTACTTCTGGAGTTGAAATCCCGACCCTCCGCGCTCGAGAACGTGTCCGGCCTTCGACAGGCGACCATTGAGGATTTGGAAATGATCGTTCAGGTGAACGCCTCGATGGCCTGCAGCGAAAGTGGGATTAATCCTCTTACAAGAGATCCGCAGGGATTTCGCGAACGCTCCGCTCGCCGAATCGCCAGGGGTCGCATCTGGGTCTGGATTGAAAACCAAAGTCTGCTTTATAAAACTGACATCATTGCGGAAACGCCGCAAGCGATCTATCTCGAAGGTGTTTACGTTCACCCCGAACATCGTACCCGCGGCTATGGTCTGCAGTGTATCTCACAACTTGCCGATGCCCTGCTCACACGAACAAAAACCATCTGTTTGACGGTGAATGAAAAGTCAATCGGAACGCAAAATTTCTACAAACGAGCTGGATATGAGCTCGCTTGCCGCTACGACACAATCTATTTGGACAGCTAAGTAACGTTACAAAATCGCCATGCGAATTCCGGAAAGACAAAGATTCACCAACCCATACAAATGGTGCGTCGTTTTTATCGGCGCGCTGATCTGCTGCTTTTCGGCGTTCAATCTGGTCGTGAGCGACATTGACTGGCGCTTCGTCCTGCTGGGCGCGATGACCGTGATCATCAGTTCGCGACTAGCCGTGCAGATTCCTCGCGTCAACACCAACATCACTGTCTCTGACACTTTCATATTTCTGGCAATCCTCCTCTATGGCGGACCTGCCGCAGTACTTCTGGCAGCCGCCGAAGGCCTATGTTCCGGGTATCGAATCAGCAAGAAACCAGTAACGTTTCTTTTTAACGCCGCTGTGATGGCCTGTTCGACTCTAATCACGGTGTCCGTGGTCGCCGCGATTTTCGGTACCCACGCTCAGCTGCGCGCAAACGACAAGATGGTGCTCGCACTGTGCGCGATGGCCCTTGTTCAGTATTTAAGTAACACAGGAATCGTTGCGGTTGGCCTGGCACTCAAAACGGGGCAACCGATCTGGCAAACGTGGCACAAGCATTATCTATGGACGTCGATAACTTACTTCGCCGGCGCTGCAGCAGCGGGCGTTATTCTCTATTTTGTAAACACCTGGGGCTTCTACGCGGTAATCGCATCCATCCCAATCATCGGCATCGTTTACTTCACCTATTACAAGTATCTCGAGGATTTGCGAGTGACTTCAGCGCAGGCTGAAAGCGCGGAACATGCACGGGCGGAAGCGGAACGTACTCGTGCCGAACAGGCTGAAAGACATATCGAAGAATTAAGTCGGCATATCGCCGAACAGGAACGCATCAGCCAGGCCCTCGAGGAAAGCAAGGATCACTTTCGCCACGCGGCATTTCATGATGAACTGACGAACCTGCCAAACCGCGCGCTGCTGACCGAGCACATCAAGCTGGCTATTGAGCGTCCGCGTTCACGAGGCGAACAACTGTTTGCGGTGCTTTTTCTTGATCTAGACCGTTTTAAGAATATCAACGACAGCCTGGGCCACATCGCGGGAGACCAACTCTTGACGGCAACCGCGCGGTGTCTGGAAGAATGTATGCGCCCGATGGATACCGTCGCACGCCTGGGGGGCGATGAATTTGCAATTCTTCTGGATGGTCTGGAGAGCGTGGATGACGCGATTCTCGTTGCCGAGCGAATTCAACAGGCCCTGACTCGCCCGTTTACCCTCAACGGCCACGAGGTGTTCGTAACCACGAGCATTGGAATTACAGTAAGCAACACAGGCTACCAGGATCCGGAGAATGTGTTGCGAGATGCTGATACTGCCATGTATCGCGCGAAGGAAAGCGGCAAGGCGCGGTTCGAAGTGTTCGACGCTTCGATGCACTCGCATGCGGTCGCCCTGCTGCAAACGGAAAACGACCTGCGGCGTGCCATCGAACGAAAGGAATTCAAAGTCTATTACCAGCCAATCATCGATTTGGAGACGGACCAGGTTTCCGGCTTCGAGGCTTTGGTTCGCTGGTATCATCCCGAGCGCGGTCTTGTTGCTCCGGATCAGTTTATTTCCATCGCCGAAGAGACCGGGTTGATCCTTGAGATTGGAATCTTAGTGTTGCAGGAGGCTTGCCGCCAGTTGCGCGAGTGGCAAACAACCCTGGGTCTTAAATCGCTCACGATGAGTGTGAATTTATCGGGCAAGCAGTTCGCACAACCCGACCTCGTCGCGCAGGTTAAAGAAATCCTGACTGAAACCGGCCTGGAAGCGAAATACCTCAAGCTTGAAATCACGGAAACGGTTGTGATGGAAAACGCCGAAGTGGCCCGCACGATGCTTGGACAGCTTTGCGCACTTGGCGTGCACCTCTGCATCGACGATTTTGGCACCGGCTACTCTTCGTTGAGTTACCTGCATCGTTTCCCCGTTAAGATTCTCAAAGTCGACCGCTCGTTTATTGGAAGAATGGGCCCGGGCGGTGAAAACTCCGAAGTCGTTAGGACTATCAATACGCTCGCGAATAACCTGGGAATGTCGGTAGTGGCAGAAGGCATTGAAACTGAGCACCAGTTAGCACAGCTTAAAGGTATGCGTTGCGGCTACGGTCAGGGCTACCTCTTCTCGCGACCACTGACCGCTGAAGCCGCCGGTTGGTTTGTTCAGGAACATCAACCTCTCAGTGTTCCCAATCTCATCGAAGAAGGTTTGGTCCAGGCAGAACTCCAGCTCGTCAATTAAAGCCATCTACCATCACGCGGTAGCCGGTGGGTTTGGATGGATTGCCGATTGCCAATTGCCGATTAGTTGAAGTCAGTACCACCGGGC
>Ga0136614_10002416_pt1 | contig 11619 bp, 12 predicted proteins | sample AntDrymUQ2792106_2_FD_106643 | JGI IMG/M metagenome (GOLD analysis project Ga0136614, IMG submission 106643) | Polar desert sand microbial communities from Dry Valleys, Antarctica - metaG UQ279 (21.06) | ecosystem: Environmental > Terrestrial > Soil > Desert | place: Antarctica: Dry Valley...
ATGTAGGGGAGGTCCGCATTGCCAACGACGATATCAGCGAAGAGCGGGTGTCCATTTTCCAAAACTACACCGAGTACTTTATCTTTGTCCGTCAAAATTCTTTTCACGGGGGCATTGTAGATAAATTTCACACTAAGTTTTTCGGCAATTTTTGTAAGCGCCCGAATCCCTGCATACATGCCTCCGATGGGATACCAGACGCCTTCGGCGAGTTCAGTGTATTGAAGCAGGGAATAGGTCGCGGGCGCATCGTAGGGACTTAGACCAAGATACATGTTTTGGAATGTAAACGCGGCTTTGAGTCTTTCGTCTTTGAAATATTTGCTCACATTGGTGTAATGCTTCGTCAATGTCTTGAGTTGGAACAGGAGCGGGAGATTCCTTAGCGAGAATAATCAAAAATATTGTAGAAGTTTCGCCCCACGAATTTCTTGAGTGACATCTTGTAATGCTTGCTTCCTTCCGCGATGTAATTCAGAAAGCCGGTAAAAGCCGTCTTCTCGACCTTCTCAAGCTGAGTCTGCATTTTGCCCATATCGGAAGTCAGTTCCAATTGCAAACCATCATCGAAGTGGACCTTGTACGTTGGGTCAATGCGGCGCAAATCGAGATGTTCGCTCATCTTTTCACCGAGCGCTGCAAAGGTTTCTTCCCAAACTTCGGGCATGAGAAACAGCGTAGGGCCAAGATCGAAGCGGTGTCCGTCGTGCACGATCTGGTTACAGCGTCCGCCCGGAGTCTCGTTTTTCTCCAGCACGATCACGTCATATCCGTTTTTTGCGAGTCGGGCGGCGGTGGCGATTCCGCCGATCCCGGCGCCAATTACAAGAGCAGTTCGTTTGTTCATTTTTCTCCATAAAATCCCCTCCGGGGAGGGGTTGGGTTGAGGTATCTCTCGAAATATTATACCTGTTGTCAAGTATTTGTCAAGATTTAGTCAGGATAATTCTTTGCAAAACATTGACAAACCCCATGAAATCTGTACAATACTCTAAAACACCATACATGGAGGTCCGAAATGCAAGTACAAGCTAATTGGGAAAATCAACTTATCGCACTCGCGGGGCAGGTCTCACATCCGTCCACGCGTCCATTCTTTTCATATTGGGCTGGTGATGCATCCCTGCGCAAGGCCTACAGGCAAGCAGAGAAAATTACCGCGCAACACAGCAAGTCCTTTTATTTTGCATCTGCACTGCTCCCCGAAGAGAAACGTTGTGCAGTCCGGGCGCTATATGCATTTTGCCGCACTGTGGATGATATTGTGGATGAATCTTCGGACGCCGAACGCGGCGCCCAATTGGACTACTGGCGCAGGATGGTCGAAACCACTTCTTTCTCAGATAACGACCTGGTCGCCGCCGCATGGGCAGATACCCTCACCCGATACCACATCCCACGCCACTATGCCCTGCAACTGATTGACGGCGTTGCCCGTGACCTTCTTCAATCCCGCTACCAAACCTTCGACGAACTCACGACCTATTGCTATGGTGTCGCTTCCACGGTTGGACTGATGAGTATGTATATCGTTGGCTTCAAAAACAACGATGCGGTTCCTTACGCCATCAAGCTCGGCGTCGCTTTGCAAATGACCAACATCCTGCGCGATGTAGGCGAGGACTATCAGAATGGACGTCTCTATCTGCCACGCGAAGAACTTGTCTTTTATGGAATTCGCGAATCTGAGATCGCCGAAGGTCGCATCACTGATAACTGGCTTGAGTTCATGAAATTCCAAATCGAACGCACTCGTCAGCTTTACGCAGAATCCTGGACAGGCGTAAAAATGCTCGAGCGCGAAGGACAACTTGCCGTCGGCGCCGCCTCGGTTTTATATCAGGGGATCCTCGACGAGATCGAAAAGAAGGATTACAACGCCGCGCATCACTCAACGCCTGGGGCAAAGTGAGCCGTATCCCTGCGTTGATCTGGGGTCTGTAAGGAGACTTTCATGTCCAAAGATACCATCCGCCAGTACGCCAATTTGTTGAGTGTCATTCTGGCTCTCGCCGTCAATATTCTGGCATCCACCCTGCCTCTCAATGGACAGAACACCGGCGAAATATCAGACCGCTTTAAAGTCTATTTTGTCCCGGCAGGTTATGTCTTTGCCATCTGGGGGTTAATCTATATCGGCTGGATCGCCTTCATTATCTTTCAGTTCCAGGTGTCGCAGAAACGAAGCGCGCGCCTGCGCCATCTAGGTTACTTGTTCGCAATCAGCAACCTAGCCAACGCGGCATGGCTTCTCTGTTGGCATTACAACCGGTTCGGCTTGAGTGTGCTTGTAATGTTGGCACTGCTGGGATTGTTGGTCGCAAGTTACCTGCGCCTGGGCGTGAATCGCACTTCGGTCACGCGCGCTGAGTACTGGTCGGTGGATGTACTATTCAGTGTCTATCTCGGTTGGATTAGCGTGGCGACAGTAGCCAACGTCACAGTTTGGCTGGAGCTGGTTGAGTGGCATGGCTTTGGCATCCCTGCTCAGACATGGGCGGTCATTATGCTCGCGGTCGCATCTTTACTCGGTCTGACAATGGCGCTGACGCGGCGGGACATTGGGTACCTGTCTGTGTTGGTTTGGGCGTTCATCGGGATTGCAGTGAAGCAAACGCCCGCGCCGATGGTTGTCGTCAGTGCGTGGGTTGCCGCCGCACTCATGCTGGGGCTTGCTATCTTCAGCCTGACTCGACGCAAGAACGTTTGATTTTATACATAAGGCCTTCTGTATCATAAGGATACAACCGGTAGGGCCGTGTCCTTTTTCATTGAAAGTTCACCAAAAGGAGATTTTCTGGCTATAATCCTGATGTGAAACATACTTTACTATTATGCTTCTTCCTGATTGCTAGTTGCGGGCCGGTCATATCGTTATCTACGTCTACATCTACGCCTGCTTTAGGAGAAACTGACATGCCTGCTTTTCGTCACCTTGCTCTGGGGGATTCATATACGATCGGTGAAAAAGTCCCTGTGAAGAATCGTTGGCCCAATCAACTTGCGAAATTACTTGAAGCCGAAGACATTCAGACCGAAGTTACCATTATTGCCCACACGGGTTGGACGGTGGATGAACTCTGGCAGGGTATACAAGCCGCCCCGCCCGAAGGGACATATGACCTGGTCACTTTGTTGATCGGAGTCAATGATCAATACCGCGCTTATCCAGTGGACGGCTATCGAGAGGACTTCCGCTTTATGCTTGGGAAGGCAATCGAATACGCAGGCGGGAATCCAGATCACGTTGTTGTCCTGTCCATTCCAGACTGGGGATTCACGCCTTTTGCTGCGACACGAGATACAGAACCGATCAGTCGGCAAATCGACGAATTCAATGCTGTCAACCTTGAAGAGACAAGATCGGCAGGTGCGCACTATGTAGATGTAACCCTTATATCCCGCATGGGGATGGATGACTTTGAATTGCTCGCGGGGGATCGTTTGCACCCCTCAGGGAAAATGTATGCTATGTGGGCAGAGAAAACTTTTCCAGTTGTTAGGGATATTCTTACTAGTTCAAAAAAGGAGAAACCATGAGCGAGCTTAATTATCAGTCTGTGCAGGAATATCTTACGTCCCTCGTCCCGCCGCGTGAACCCGAATTGCAGAAAATGGAAGATTACGCGGAGAAAAACGACTTTCCCATTATTGGGCCCGTGTGTGGGTATTACTGTTATCAAATTGCCTGCATGACCAACGCTAAATCCATCTTCGAACTTGGCTCAGGATACGGTTATTCCACGGCCTGGTTTGCGAAAGCGGTAAGGGAAAACGGGGGAGGCATGGTGCATCATACCGTCTGGGATGAAGATCTGTCGAAACGCGCGGAAGGCCATTTGTCCGCATTGGGAAGCGCTGATGTGGTTCAGTTCCACATCGCGGAAGCCGTGGAGACTCTCCGCCAGACTCAGGGTCCGTTTGATATCATCTTCAATGACATTGATAAAGAGGCTTATCCTGATTCACTTCCGGTCATCAAAGAAAAATTACGACGCGGCGGAATTTTGATCATTGACAACATGCTGTGGAGCGGACGCATTTTCGACCCCGATGACCACGACAAAAGCACCGAAGCCATCCGCCGCTTCACACGGGACATTACCGCTGACCTCGATTGGATTGTTTCTCTGTTCCCTGGGCGGGATGGCATGATCGTTGCGTATAAAAAATAAAGGAGTCTATGGCTTACAACTTTGACCGGGTCCCGAACCGTCGTATTCCAAATGGGTCGCACAAATGGACCTGGTATCCGAAAGATGTGCTTCCCATGTGGGTGGCGGATATGGACTTCCCTGCACCCAAGCCTATTCTCAATGCGCTTCATAAAGTTGTGGATCATGGTGTGCTTGGATATGAATTGCCGTCTCCCGCTCTACAGGAGACGGTGGCCGCGCGCATGGATCTTCTATATGGTTGGAAGATCAAACCTGAGTCGGTTGTCACGGTAACAGGCATTGTCAGCGGATTCAACGTCGCAGCACGAGCGTTCGGTTCACCGAAAAAGGGATATCTTGTCCAATCGCCTGTGTACAATGAATTCCATGAAGTAAAGAATAACGTGCGCATCCCGCAGTTCGACGCGCCGCTCGTCAAAAGTGTGCAGGGTAACATCTTGCGTTATGAAATTGACTGGGATGCTTTCAAAAAACAGGTTAAGAAAGCAGGGATATTCCTGTTGTGCAACCCGCATAATCCGCTGGGGATCGTCTTTTCGCGTAGCGATTTGTTGCGAATGGCTCAGGTCTGCGTTGAGAATAAGGTCTTGATCGTTTCGGATGAGATCCATTCCGAACTGTTGTTGGATGACAATCAATTCACACCTCTGGCAAAGTTATCTTCCAGGGTTGCGAAACAAACAATTACTCTCATTGCCCCGTCGAAAACTTTTAATGTGCCGGGCCTTTTTTGTGGTTTTGCGATCATTCCAGATAAAGAGCTGCGGGAACGCTATGTAAAAGTGGTTGAAAATTTGCGATTGCACGTAAGTAGTTTGGGTTTACATGCTGCACGGGTGGCATTCTCGGGTCAATGTGATGGATGGCTGAGAGAGCTACGCCGCTATATAAAAGGCAACCGAGATTTTTTGGTGGATTATGTTACTGAGAATATGCCCGGAGTGCGTATAACAATTCCAGAGGCCACTTATTTGGCCTGGCTAGATTTTACACAAGTAGAATTAAGAAGTTCACCGTATGAATTCTTTTTGAAGGAAGCCAAGGTGGCGCTAAGCGACGGGGCAATTTTTGGAGAAACTGGTAAAGGACACGTCCGGCTGAACTTTGGCACATCGCGCCGCATTCTTACTCGGGGATTGGAGCGCATGCGCAAGGCTCTTCGCTCACTTTAAACAAAAGGACGGATGGGGGGTACCCACCCGTCAGTAGTTCTGTAGATTGGAAAGGAGTGGGGATTGCGGCCTTCCTTTCGTTAGGGGAACGTCTGGTTATAAGACTACGTCTCGGCCAGGCTAAGGCTTCCCAATCCTTCCTTGGGCGTGAATTTCAGGTGGAACCTCTATGGCTACCTCCTTTCTTCTACACTCATCATACTGCTTAACAAGTGGGCTTACATTAAAAACAGCATACGCTTTTGTTAAAAAATCCATCAGCTTTTCGGATTGTTTCCTATGGAGGCGAAAATGAAGTTGATCATCTTTTCTGGACTGCCGGGCACAGGGAAGAGTACTCTGGCAGAAGCAGTGGGGAAAGAACTGTGCATTCCAGTATTTGCACGGGATTGGCTGGAGGGAACATTACTGCGAAGTGGTTTGAAACCTACAATTGAAGACAAGCCGCTGGGGTTCGCGGGTTATGAATTGTTGACTGTATTGGCACAACGCCAACTTATTCTGGGGCAATCTGTCATCCTGGATAGTGTCGCAGGTACAGAGACGATTCGAAGCACGTGGCGTCAACTTTCAAGACAATATGGTGCAGACTGGCGTGTAGTCGAGTGCATATGCTCGGATGAGGCCCTTCATCGCTCGCGGTTGAAGGCACGTAAACGTAATATTCCCGGCTGGCATGAACTGGAATGGTCTGATGTGGAAAAAGTGAAGCAATATTATCATCCCTGGGATGATGAACGTCTTAAATTGGATATGATAAATTTCTATACGGAAAAATTCTTCAAAGCAAAGGCCTATTGTGAGATATAATACAAGTTGTCAGACAATTTTCTCAGGAGACTTTCATGACCATTATAGACCTGACTATTGATAATTCTCGTCGCAATAATACAATCAAACGCGCAAAAGAGAGAAATATCATCATTCCTACGTATGCACAAATGAGAGATCCCTCAAAGATCCCTGCAAAGGTAAAGGATGAATTGAAGAGGATCGGCTTGTGGGATATTCACCCGCGCAATCTTTTTCGCATCAACTGGCACAACCAGCCTACCGCTTCAGGCGGGACCTTTGGCCGTGTCAACTATCTTGAGCTTCCGCCTTTGCTGACGGGAGTCCCGGCACGCATCATTGTGCTGATAGGGAAGTGGTTCCCAACGGGCGCCCATAAAGTCGGTGCCGCGTTTAGTTGCCTGGTGCCGCGCCTGGTTACAGGTCAGTTTGACCCGACCACCCAGAAAGCGGTGTGGCCCTCTACTGGGAATTACTGTCGCGGCGGCGCCTACGACTCCGCTTTGCTGGCATGCGAATCTATTGCAATTTTGCCTGAGGGCATGTCCAAGGAAAGATTCGAGTGGCTGTCCCAGGTCGCAGGTGAGACAATCAAAACGCCGGGCTCCGAATCCAATGTGAAAGAGATTTTCGATAAATGCTGGGAGTTAAGGAAATCAGGGCAGGACTTGATGATCTTCAACCAGTTCGAAGAGTTCGGCAATTACCTCTGGCATTTTGAGGTGACTGGTCACGCGATGGAAGAGGTGCTCAGGCAGGTTATGGGGCCCAATGATCGCTATCGCGGCATGGCTTCTGCCACTGGTTCGGCAGGCACAATCGCCAGCGGTGATTATATGAAGAAACTCTTCCCTGATAGCAAGATCGTCGCAAGCGAAGCCCTGCAGTGCCCGACCTTGCTTGAAAATGGGTTCGGCTCGCATCGTATTGAAGGCATTGGCGATAAACACGTGCCGTGGATCCACAACACGAAGAACACAGATCTGGTTGTTGCAATTGACGATAACGCGGTTGTCAATATCTCGCGCCTGTTCAATGAAGAGAGCGGACGCGCCTATCTCGTCGAAAAAGGCGTCCCCGAATCTCTAATCTCCAATCTCGATTTATTAGGCTTCTCTGGAATCTCGAACGTGCTGAGCTGCATCAAAGCCGCCAAATATTATGAGATGGATGGGAACGACATCATGCTCACCGTGCTGACCGACTCGATGGAACTCTATCGTTCGCGTATCCATGAGATGCAGCAGGAGTTTGGCCAATACACCGAAAGAGACGCTGCGGCAGACTTTGCCCGTTATCTACACGGACAGTCTACAGATAATATGCTCGAATTGCGCTATACAGACCGCCGCCGTATACATAATTTGAAATACTATACCTGGGTCGAGCAGCAAGGCCGCACATACGAAGAGATCCAGGCCCAATGGTACGAGCCGAACTACTGGACTGATGTTCAAAAACAAGCTGATGAGATTGATGATTTGATTGTGGAGTTCAACGAGGAAGTTGGGTTGGTGTAATTGCTCCGGCCGGGTGTCATACCCGCCCGAGCGTTTTATAATAGTGACATGCCTCTTAAACCCACTGACTTAGTTCTTGTTTGTCTCCTCTCATCCCCGCGGGATCTCGAAATCGCGCGGCTTCTGGGATGGTACCGGATCCCGCTTCGCACTGCACCCAAAGTAGTTGCGGTGGACTATCTGGCTTTTTACCAGCCTTCATCTTTCGGTGAGCGCGGTGGACAGATAGAATTCATCGCTGCAGTGCGCGGCCACGAACTGACAACGCGCGCTGAACTGCTCAAAGATGAGGCGGACCATCCGCGAGCGAAGGAAGAATATTACAAGATCCAGATTGGGGGCTTGGAGAAGCTGAAAGAAGCAATTGTTGCAGATAAGTGGAAAAGAATCACTTTTTTATATACGACAGGTGAGTATCTGCTCAAAGCGAAAACGCTCAACGATCTGGTGGTTGACGGCGATGAACGACAATTGCTGTGGCACTCCTTGCGCGAGAGAGCGGAGAACGGGCAGCTCTACAAAACGGATTTGCCCGAAGTCGATATTCCACCTGAAGTGTTGATGGCTTTGTTGGGAATAAAGGAGCTAGAAGAGCCATATGAGCCAAAGGCACCAAAGGAGGATGAATGGTAATAAAAGATGCAAAAACTGAAAAAGGCTTTCGCAAGCTGATTGTATGGCAAAGGGCTCACCAGTGGGTATTGTTGATCTATAAACTGACAGAGAAATTTCCAAAACACGAAATGTTTGGGTTGATGAGTCAAATGCGGCGCGCTGCTGTATCGGTCGCTGCAAACATGGCTGAAGGGTACGCAGCAGGAGGTAAAAGTCAATTTGGAAGATATCTTGACATTGCACAAGGTTCATTAGCTGAAGTCGAATATTATCTAATCCTTGCACTTGACCTAAAATACATTACTCAAGCTGAGTATGACCAAACCGAATCGCCTCGTGCTGAAACAGGGTTTTTGCTCCACCGATTAATCGAATCCCTCGACAGGAAATAACATCTAGCCTTTTGGTACGCTTGGAACATTTGGAACTTACGATGGCTACTCTCATAAAAAACGGAACGCTCATTAGTGCTTCTGAAACCTTCGAGGCGGATGTATTAATCGATGGGGAAACGATTGCTCAAATTGGAAAGAATCTGGGACATCCGAATGCTGAAATCATAGATGCGACAGGGAAACTCATCATGCCAGGCGGAATTGATCCTCATGTCCATCTTGACCTGCCGATGTTTGGTACGGTCTCGTCTGATGACCATTACACCGGTCACAAAGCTTCAGCGTTTGGCGGGACAACAACGGTGATGGATTTCGTGGTACTGGAACGACAGGGGTTCAAACACTCGGTCGATTTATGGTTTGAGAAAGCTGCGAAGGCCGCGATCGATTATTCGTTTCACATGAATCTGACTCAATTCAATGAAGAAATCGCGAAAGAAATCCCATCATTGAGAGATATGGGAATTACAACACTAAAAGTTTTCACCGCTTACAATGGGCGTTTGCGTATTGACGATGGCAGTATCTTCAAGGTAATGCAGATCGCCAGAGATAATGGCATGTTGATCATGGCTCACTGCGAAAATGGCGATGTGATCGAAACATTGACAGAACAGGCACTGGCAGTTGGTCACACGACTCCCGAATGGCACGCGTTGACGAGGCCAGGTTGGGGCGCGGTCGATGCGACCCTAAGGGTGGCAGGCATGGCGTCCGCTGCGGGTGCGAGCGCCTATATCGTCCATATGAATGTGGGTGGCGAAGTGGATATGTTGAAGTATGCGCGCGAGCGCGGCGTCAAAGTGATGGGGGAGACTTGTCCGCAATATCTATTCTTCACGATTGATGATTTGCGCCGTCCTGATGGCCGAAAGTGGATTTGTTCCCCGCCGCTGCGAACGGCGCAGGATAACGCGCGTTTATGGGAAGGGCTGTCAGAAGGAATTTTGCAGACAATCGGCACAGATCATTGCCCATTCTTTTATGATGGAAGCAGACCCATCGTCTATGAAGGAAGCGAGATAGCCATCCCCGGCAAAGAGTTGGGTAAGGATGACTTCACAAAAATCCCGAATGGTTTGCCAGGTATCGGTGATCGTTTGCCGGTGATGTGGACGTGTGGCGTGCGCACAGGGAAAATCTCGGCGAATCAATTTGTTGCATACAGCAGTACGAACCCAGCCAAGATATTTGGCTTATATCCGCGCAAAGGCGCGTTGTTACCAGGCTCTGATGCAGACATTGTGATCTGGGATCCCGAAAAGAATGTGAAGTATGGGACTGCACACGCACATCATCGCACAGACTATAACTTGTATGAAGGCTGGGAGTTAGTGGGCTATCCTGAAAAAGTTTTCCTGCGCGGCAGGATGATCGTGGATGGAGATCAGTGGCTCGGTAAAGCGGGTGGTGGCCAGTTTTTGAAGCGCGCAGAGGGTGAAATTTTGTGATGTGAAACGAGCGCATGCAAAGAAATAAACCTGCTATTCACTGTGATGCGCTGGTGGTCCACTGCATGGATTACCGCCTGCAAAAATTCCTTCAGCCGTGGATCACTGTTCGCTTTGGTTATGATAATTTCGATATCATCTCACTGGCAGGCGGTGTGAATGATTATGAGATGGTGCTGAAATATCTTCAGCTTGCGGTGCAGATCCACGGGATCGAAACTGCCTGTCTCATTAATCATGAGGATTGCCGCGCCTATGGCCGTGATGGCACATTTAAGCGCCACAGACATGATTTGTTGGATACCCGGGTTAAGCTTCAGGCCTTGTTTCCTCACCTCAAGGTAGAAACCTTCTATCTTCATTTGGATGGGATATTTGAGCCGATTGAATACTGAGCTGGAACCCGTGATCTATAAAACTAAAGCGCTTCAATTCCAGTACGTGCTCCTTCCGCCGTCTGAAGCAGCGGGCACCTGCTCATCCCCTCAGGGCGCTTTCCCGAATTAACGTCTGGTAAATTTTGCAAACTCCCTTCGTGCGTGTTCAACACTGGGCAGACGCGAAACCAACTTAACCTGAAGTCCCAGCTCTTTTTCAAGCGGTGAGAGAAGCAGAGCGATCAAGGGATCATTTGCCTGTATTTCGTTTGGCAAAAGGTAATTTGCCAGGATCTCCGTAACTTTCTCAGGAATCAGCTCCCACATCTCATCAAGGGATGGCAGAGGAGAAAGCAAATCAAAGCCCAGGATCATGTGGCTCTGTTTCTCGGCAATCAGAAGCATAAAGGGAAAATACGGGCGGTCAAATTCCTTATCCCTTACTGCATCTTCCATCATGTGGATATCCACTTCAACGATGGAGTTCTGCTTCTTAAGACTTTTAAGATAATTCAGTGCATCCATATTCATTCTTAGTCGAAGAGGGGGATCGGCAGGAAATCTTATTTTCTGAGGTCGGTCAACCCATATTCCATTTTCCTGGGCGCGCACCAACAACCTTCCATCCGGCTCAAATGGTTCAAGCAAATCGTGGTCCTTCTTAAAGCGCGGAGCAACCTCCATCAATTGCTCCAGCCCGTGGATCAACATCTGCGCCTCTTCTCTTTCCAGATACCACGGGAAGCATCCGGGCCGGTAACTGCGAAATTGAGGCCATGCGTTTTTGCCGCGAAATTTCAGATCGAGTTGTTTCATGATCTTTCGATCTTCAGGCGTGATCATTTCCCTGTCTTCAAAGGCAGCCTGGAATTGCGGCACCTGCAAAACAAAATCTGGCGTAAGGTTATACCCCATCTGTTGCATGGTCAGAAAACCTTCAAGGCCTTTTTTTCCTGGGTAGATCGCAACAGCATAATGCTCCCCCAAATTTCCCATTACGCTTACAAAGCCCAATTTGCCCGTTTCCGGGAATTGAATGCCGAAGATATTGTGTTCGTACATGTACTCCCATGGCGCTAGTTCATTTATTTCGCCGATTCGTTCATAAAGGCGTTTCCA
>Ga0136614_10002417_pt1 | contig 11618 bp, 10 predicted proteins | sample AntDrymUQ2792106_2_FD_106643 | JGI IMG/M metagenome (GOLD analysis project Ga0136614, IMG submission 106643) | Polar desert sand microbial communities from Dry Valleys, Antarctica - metaG UQ279 (21.06) | ecosystem: Environmental > Terrestrial > Soil > Desert | place: Antarctica: Dry Valley...
CTCCTGCTCCTGACCATCACGCGGCAGATCGTGAAGCAGTGGCAGGAGGGCTCGAGCGAGGGCGTCTCCAAGTGGCTCTTCATCGGACAGATGTCGGCGTCGCTGGGATTCACCGTCTACAGCGCTTTGATCCGCAACTGGGTGTTCGTGGTGACCAACGCGCTGATGCTGATGGGAGGGCTCGTGGGGCTCCTGATCACGCTGCGCCACCGCCGTCTCGAGGAACGAGGGAAGACCGGGAAGACAGGGAAGCCCGGGAAGAGACCCTCGAAGAACCGGCGCCGGTGAGGGGCGTCAGCCCGACGGGTCCGGGCCTCCGGAGTCCCACGGCCGCGACAGGCGGCGCAGCGCGGCCGACGGGGTGCCCGAGGGGGCGGCCGGGTCGTGGGACGTGTCGTTGAAGAGCATCAGCCGCGCCTCGCCCGACTCGCGGAAGTCGAGGATGTTCAACGCCGCGGGGCTCTGATCGAGCCGATCGCGGTAGCGGCGCGGGTCGAACCCCAGGAGGCTGCAGAGCACCAGCCGGATCGTCGCCTTGTGGGAGACCACGACGACCTGCCGGCCCGGGTTCTCCCCGACGATGTCCATCAGGCACGGGAGCGCACGGGCCGTCACGGCGAGGCCGCTCTCTCCCCCCTCCGGCGCAAAGGTGAAGGGATCTCTTTCGTAGCGCGCGTACTCCTGCGGAAACAGCGCCTCGACCTCCGAGCGCCGGCGGTTCTCCCAGTGCCCGTGGGAGATCTCACGCAAGGCGTCGCGGGTGATCACCGCCATTCCCCGCGGCTCCGCGATCTGTCGCGCCGTCTCCTGCGTGCGCGCGAGCGGGCTCGCATAAACGGCGCCGACGGGCTCCGCGGCCAGCCGCGCGGCCAGCCTCCCCGCCTGCTCCCGGCCGCGCTCCGAGAGGGGGACGTCCGTCTCCCCGGCGAACTTGTCCTCCGCGGCCGCCGCGCTCTCGGCGTGGCGAACGAGGTGAATGCGCGTGATCATCCCCGCACCGTCCACCCCCGCCCGGCGAGTAACGGCCGCAGCCGATCGCGCTGGTCGCCCTGGAGCTCGACGGCGTGGTCGTGGAGTCTTCCGCCGGTGCCGCAGGCCTTCTTGAGCTCCTGCGCGAGCGCCTCGAGAAAGCTCCTGTTGTTCGGGAGCCCCTCGACGAGCGTGACGGTCTTGCCCGAGTGGCCTTTGCGCTCCAGCCGAAGGGTTGCGCGCACCCGGGCGGGAACGGGCTCCTCCGGGGCCTTCGAGCAGCGGCAGTCTCCCGCCGGCCAGCCGCAGCCCGGACAGAGGCGGCCCGTCCCCGTCGCGTAGACGGGGCGGCCGGACTTCACAGCCCCGCCTTGTCCCACTTCGCGATCGTCTCCGAGACGAGGCGCGCCACCTTCTCGTTGACTCGGGTGAAGTAGAGGCGCGCTTTAACGAGGTCGAAGCGCGGGTAACCCTCGCCCTCCTTGTACAGGCCGATGCTCGAAGGGTTCGGATAGGCGCTCCAGCTCCCGGGAGCGGGATTCGCGGTCGTCATCTCCGGACCCGTGTAGCGGCCCTTGTGCACGAGCGATGGATCGACGGCCTGGACGTACGCGGTTTCGTTATCGCCGGCGTGACCTCCGGCCTCGCCGAAGACCTCCTGCGTCACGTCCGCGCAATAGGCCCACCAGTTCACGACGAGGGTTCGGACGCCCGCCTCCCGGCCGACGTCCGCCGCGAGGGCGGTCACGACGGCAGTCTGCGGGCCTCCGTGGCCGTTCAGGATCACGATGTTGCGGAACTTGCTGCGCGCGAGGCCGAGGAGCACGGCCCGCAGGTAGGGCCGGTACGCCTCTTCCGGGATCGTGAACGACCCCGGGTACGCGTCCATCGTGCCCGTGATCCCGTATGGAACGGGGGGCGCGACCATCGCGTTGACTTTGGGCGCGATGTCCCGGGCCATGGCGAGCGGCGCGATCGTGTCCGCACCGTTCGCCGTCACGCCGTGCGGCTCGAGCGTGCCGAGAGGAAGGATGACCGTCGCCATGCGCGAGGGGACCCATTCCCGGAGCTCCATCCAGTTGATCCGCTCGAGCTCGCGGGTGGTCGGGGCCGCGGGAGCGTCGGCCCCGGAGGCCGGGGCGGAGGCCCCGCCGAGACACAAGACGCCGACGAGAACGCGAAGCCAGGGCCTCATCGGTCCTCTCCTTTTCGTGTGACGCCGGCCCGCCGGCCGGCGGCTCGCCGATCTTTACACCCAGACGGACGACTTCCTCGGGAATAGTTTCGAGCACGCGGCGCTTGAAGCCGAGCCGTACTCTCTCGACAATATGACCGACACGACGATGACCGAGCAGACCACTCCCACCGTTTCCCCCCTGGCGCCGTCCGGCGTCCGGGGCGACCGGCGCACGCTCGCGATCATCGCCCACGTGGACCACGGCAAGACGACGCTCGTGGACGCCCTGCTGCGCCAGTGCGGGACCTTCCGGGCGGGCCAGCACGTGGAAGACCTGATCATGGATTCCGGCGAGCTCGAGAAGGAGCGGGGGATCACGATCCTGGCGAAGAACACCGGCGTGAAGTACCGGGGCACCGTCATCAACATCGTCGACACGCCGGGGCACCGAGACTTCGGGTCGGAGGTGGAACGCATCCTGACGATGGTGGACGGCGTGCTGCTGCTCGTCGACGCCGCCGAGGGGCCCTTGCCGCAGACGCGCTTCGTGCTGAAGAAGGCGCTGGAGGGCGGGAAGCGTGCGATCGTGCTCATCAACAAGACGGACCGCTCGGATGCCCGCCCGCAGGAAGTCCGGGAGGAGATCCAGGACCTGTTCCTCTCGCTGGCGACGGAGGACCATCACCTCGAGTTCCCGATCCTCTACGGGTCGGGGCGCATCGGGTTCGCGTCCTTCGACCGTGAGGCGACGTCCGGCGACCTCACCCCGCTCCTCGACGCGATCCTCGAGCATGTCCCCGCCCCGGCGATCGGCGACGCGCCCTTCAAGATGATCGTCGCCAATACGGAGTACTCGGACTACCTCGGCCGCCTCGCGATCGGACGCATCTTCTCCGGGAGCCTGTCGCGCGCCACGGACCTCGCGGCCGTCCGCCCCGAGGGCTCGATCGTGCAGAAGGGGCGGGCGGGAAAGATCTACCTCTTCGAGGGGATCGAGCGGGTGGAGGTGACCGACGCGTCCGCCGGCGACATCTGCATGATCTCCGGCTTCCCGCAGATCGAGATCGGCCAGACCATTCTGGATCTGTCCGATCCCACGCCTCTGCCCGGCATCCGCGTCGACGAGCCGACACTCTCGATGGAGTTCCGGATCAACGACTCGCCGGCGTCCGGGCAGTCCGGCCGGTTCCTGACCAGCCGGCACCTGCTCGAGCGGCTCGAGCGCGAGCTCGAGAAGAATGTCGGCCTGCGGATGGAGAAGACGGAAGAGTCCGACTCCTTCGTGGTGCTCGGGCGGGGGGAGCTTTCGCTGGCGATCCTCGCCGAGACCATGCGCCGGGAGGGATACGAGTTCGCGCTCGGCCGTCCCCAGGTCATCTTCCACCGCGGCGAGTCCGGAGAGGTCCTCGAGCCCTACGAGGAGCTCGTCATCGATTGCGCGGAGGAGTTCACCGGCCCGGTCATCGCAGCCGTCGGCGAGCGCCGGGGCGAGCTGAAGCACGTGGGCCGTCACGGCGACCGGTCGCGGCTGGAGTTCACGATCCCGTCTCGAGGGCTGCTCGGCTTTCGCCTGGAATTCCTCACGCTCACGAAGGGTACGGGCCTTCTCAACCATCTCTTCGATCAGTACGGGCCGCACCGCGGCGCGCTCCCGAACCGCCTTCGGGGCGCAATGATCTCCAAGGAGGGGGGCGAGGTCACCGCCTACGCGCTCGACCGCCTCGCCGACCGGGGAATCTTTTTCGTGAAGCCGACGGAGAAGGTCTACGCGGGTCAGATCGTGGGCGAGCAGGTGAAGGAGGGCGACATGGTCATCCAGCCCTGCGAGCGCAAGCACCTGACCAACATGCGCGCGTCGACCTCGGACCAGGCGATCCGCCTGTCGCCCGCGCGCGAGCTGACGATCGAGCAGGCGATCGAGTGGATCAACGACGACGAGCTCGTCGAGGTGACGCCCGCCTCCGTGCGTGTCCGCAAGCGGATCCTAGACCACAGCCGCCGCAAGACCTCTCAGAAGACGGCGACATAGCCGTCGGCTTCGCTTGCTCGGCTGCGCCTCGCTGGCGCTCCGCCTCCCGCGTCCGTCGCTCTCGCTCGCTCCGGACCTGCTACCGCACCGGCTCGCGGCTCGTCTTGATGCGGACTCGGCCGCTCGCCTGGTCCCTCGCTCGCTCCCGCTCCCACGGCGCGAGGCTGCTCCCTCGGTTCCTCGGGAGACTACTCGCGCCGCGATCACGATTTCCGTTTTCCGCAGGCGTTCTTATGGGTAGCGCAGCACCCCAGTGTGCATGATCAGCTTCCAGCCGTCCACGCGCTTCGTGTAGACCTTGCAGACCCGCCCTTTCCAGTGGTTCTCTCGGCCCTTCGCGTCGATCCAGAGCGTGTCGATGTCCACGACGGGCAAGGCCCCGTCCCCTTCCCGGGAGACGACGATCTTTCGCAGGACGCGCTCATTGCGGGCGAGCCGGTGCGTGTCGAAGAGCTGCTGCCACCCTCTGCGCCAGCGCTCGCGGTCGAACCGACCCTGGTCGAGCACCCAGTCCAGCGGGTCATGCGCTTCCGGAGACGGGGGCCACGGCCAGACCATGTCGGGATGGAAGAGGGAGATGAGCAGGTCCACGTCCTGCGTGTCCCAGGCGCGAGTCTCCCGCGCCACCATTTCCCGGATCTCGGCCTCCGCGTCGGTCATGCCCGGCGTGCCGGCCGAGTCAACGAGCTACGAGACGGTGCTGTCGTCGAACTGCTTTCCGCGCGGACGGTAGGTCGCCCGGTTCTCCGGGCCCTCCCACACCGTCACGAGGGCGACGCGCGCCCAGCCGAGGGATCGCGAGGCCTCGAGCTTCTCGCAGAAGTAGCGCGCGAGGTTCTCCGCGGAGGTGTTCCGTCCGATGAACGAGGAATGGTCGTTGATGTAGGTGAAGTGGAACTCGCGCGCGATCTCTTCGAGCACACGGCTCGCGGGCTGGAAGTCGGCGGCGAGGTCGTAGCGCTGCAGCTTCTCCGTCTCCAGCACGGCCTCGACCTTGTAGGAATGTCCGTGGAGCGGCTCTGGGCCGCCCTCGTAGTCGATCAGGTTGTGCGCCGCCTCGAAGCGCGCGGAGACGGTGACCCGGTAGCTCATCGTCTCCCTCCTACCTCAAGACCGTCGCGTCTCGCGTGACCCGGAGGGAGGCCTGCGCCTCCGGGGGGATCGCGAGCAGCGCCTCGAGGACCTTCTTCGGCGTCGACGTCTGTCCCTCGGCGGGATCGAGGTTGATCTCGAAGCGCAGGCGCCCGCCGCGGGCGTCCCCCTCGACGGAGAGCCCGCGCAGTGCCGGGACGGCGTCGCGCCACTCGTTCGCCAGGGCTTCGCGCGCCTTCCCGACGGCCTGATCGTCTTCGAGCTGAACGGTGTAGCGCGCGGCGCGCACCGCCTTCGAGAGCGGCGGCTCGCCCGGCGCGAGCTCGCGGAGCTCGAGCAAACGAACGCCGTCGGGGAGCTTCGCGTTGATGCGCGTGGCGGCGTCGGGGCCGAACGGCGCGACGCCTTCGACGTCGAGGACCTCCTGGCGGCTCTCGAGGCCGAGCGGGAGGGCCGGCCCCATGGAGAGCTTCATGTGGGGGTTGAACCCCTCCGAGTAGCGCGCCGGAAGCCCGGCCGCGCGAATCGCCCGCTCCATGACGTCCATCGTGTTGCGGTGGGAGATGAACCGGGCATCACCCGTCTTCTCGAAGGTGACGCGGTGGCGGTGCACGGGTCCGCCCCGCGGTCGGACGGCGGACCGGAGCTCGGGCATCGCCTTCTGCCGATAGGCTGCGCCCTTCGCGACCTCCCGGTACGCCGCGGGGCCGCTCGTGGAAACCGTCTCGAGCGTCGCGACGGTCGGTCCCATCGCCTTCGCGAGGACCGTGTCCTCTCCGTTGCCCGGGACGCCGCAGGCATAGCAGTGTCCCCACTTGCAGTCTTCCGTGCGCATCTCCTTGCGCGCCTTGATCAGCTCGATCTGGAGGAAGCGCTTGCGGATCGCCGTGTCCAGAACGTCCCACGGGAGGACCTCGTCCACGTCATAGGCGCGCAGGTAGCTTTCGATGGGAATGCCTTCCGCCTCGAAGGCCCGCCGCCAGAGGTCGTGGCGGAAGTGCTCGCTCCAGCCGTCGAAGCGGACGCCGGAGCGCCAGGCGGCGTGGAGAACGCGGCCCATGCGGCGATCCCCGCGCGAGAGCGCGCACTCGATCTCCGCCTCCCGGGGCTCGTGCCACTTCATGCGCGCCCCGCGGACGCCGCGGAACTTCTCCTTCAGATACGCGAGCTTCCGCTCGAGGGCGTCGACGCCGTCGAAGGGCGCCCACTGGAACGGCGTCCAGGACTTCGGGACGAAGGACCCGACGGATACGTTCACCTGCTTCCGTCCGTGCTTCCTTCCCTGCCGCAGGATGTTCTCGACGAGCACGACGAGCTCGTCGAGGTCCGCGTCCGTCTCGGTGGGCAGGCCGATCATCGTGTAGACCTTGATGAGGTCCCAGCCGCGGGCGAACGCGACGTCCGCCGCCTGGACCATGTCCGCGTTGGTGAACGTCTTGTTGATCACCCGTCGGAGCCGGTCGGATCCCGTCTCCGGTGCGAAGGTGAAGCCGGACTTGCGGACTTCGGACACGGCGTCCGCGAGGCCCACGGAGAACGCCTCGGCGCGCAGCGAGGGGAGGGAGATGGACACGCGCCGCTCGGAGAGCTCCGGGGCCAGGCACTGCACGAGCGGCTCGATCTGCGAGTAGTCCGCCGTCGAGAGCGACAGGAGACCGACCTCGCTCCATCCGGACTCGGCGATGAACTTGCGCGTCATGGCGGCGACGTCGGCGGGATCGAGCTCACGCACGGGCCGGTACCAGTAGCCGGCCTGGCAGAAGCGGCACCCCTGCGTGCACCCGCGCATGACCTCCAGGCCGAGACGGTCCTGCACGATCTCGACGGAGGGCACCATGGGTTTCTCCGGGTAGTAGTCCGGCTTCAACGCCGGCACCCAGGTCCGCCGCGCGCGCTCGGGGGCGCGGGGATCGTTGACGGCGATGGTCGTGATGCGTCCGTCCGCGGCGTAGGAGACGTCGTAGAACGAGGGGACGTAGATGCCCTCCACGCCGGCGAGCCGGCCGAGAAGGTCGCGCCGAGAGAGCCCCTCCGCCTTCGCCTCGCGATAGACGTCGAGGAAGTGGGGGAGAGCCTCCTCCGCGTCCCCGATCAGGAACGCGTCGAAGAAGTCGGCGAGCGGCTCGGGGTTGGCGGTGCAGGGGCCGCCGCCGAGCACGACCGCGTCCCCGTCGCGCCGGTCGCGTTGCCAGACGGGGAGGCCAGCCAGCTCCAGCATGTTGAGGACGTTCGAATAGTTCAACTCCGCCTGCAGCGAGAATCCGAGCACGTCGAAGTCCGCGGCCGGCGCGAACGACTCCACGGAGAAGAGAGGGATCCCCTCGGCGCGCATCCGCGCCTCGAGGTCGACCCACGGGGCGTACACGCGCTCGCAGGCGAAGTCGGCGCGACGGTTGACGATCTCGTAGAGGATCTTCAGGCCCGTGTGGCTCATCCCGATCTCGTACGTGTCGGGGAAGGCCAGCGCCACCGTCACGGTCGCCGCCGAAAGCTCCTTGCGGGTCACGTTGCGCTCGAGGCCGACATAGCGTCCTGGCTTCTCCACCAGGGGGAGGATCGGGTCGAGACGCGGCCGCAGCGAGGCGTATCGCATGGAACAGTCCATTTTAGCCGGAAGGCGCGCGGCCCCCGGCGTCACGCGTACTTGAACCCGGTCCCGGTGTTGAAGACGACGACGCGGGACCGGGGATCGAGGCGGCCCTCTGCGGCGAGGTTCCGCGCCGCGGCCCAGGCGGCTCCGCCCTCCGGCGCGGCGAACAGGCCTTCCGTCCCGAGCTCCTCGCACGCGACACGCATCTCATCGTCCGTGACCGCGACGGCGTCCCCCCCCGAGTCGCGCAGCGCACGCAGGACGAGGAAGTCGGCGAAGGCCTTCGGGACGCGGAGGCCCGAGGCGTCCGTCTGCGCGTTCTCCCACTTCTCCGAGACCTCCTTCCCCGCCGCGAAGGCCCTTGGGATCGGGGCGCAGCCGGCCGCCTGGACGGAGATCATGCGCGGTCTCTTCCCTCCGATCCAGCCGAGCTCCTCCATCTCGTCGAACGCCTTCCACATCCCGATCAGCCCCGTGCCCCCTCCCGTCGGGTAGACGATCGCGTCGGGCAGCTCCCACCCGAAGGACTCGGCAATCTCGTACCCCATCGTCTTCTTCCCCTCGACGCGGTACGGCTCCTTCAGCGTCGAGACGTCGTGCCACCCGTCGCTGGCCGCGAGCTCCGCCGCGGCGCGGCCACAGGCGTCGATCAGGCCGGGCACGTGCGTGACCTCGGCGCCGTAGCGCCGGCACTCCTGCGCGAACAGCGGGCGCGTGTCGTCCGGCATGAACACGCGGCAGGACATCCCCGCGCGCGCCGCATACGCGGCCGCCGCTCCGCCCGCGTTGCCCGCGGTGGGGACGACGACGCGGCGGTGTCCGAGCTCCAGCGCGCGGGAGACGGCCGCGGAGAGGCCGCGGGCCTTGAACGATCCCGTCGGGTTGGCCGACTCGTCCTTGATCCAGAGGTCGGCGAACCCGGCGCGCGCGCCGAGGCGCTCCGCGCGGAGCAGGGGCGTGTCTCCCTCTCCGAGGGAAACCACGTGGCGGGGATCTTCGACCGGCATCATCTCGTGCCACCGCCACATCCCGCGCGGCCGCCCGGCGAAGGCGGCCCGGTCGAGCGACTGCGGGTGATACCGCGCGAAGAGGGGGCCTCCGCAGCTCGGACGCGGGCATACGTTGGCCCGCGCGTCCCGCTCGAAGCGCCACGCGCACCGCGTGCATTGCAGGTGGGCCATGGCGGAAAACATTCCAAACGAAGCTATCAGCTGTCGGGTCACAGCGATCAGCGTGGGACTCCCGGCTGTCGATGCGCCGAGTCATTACAATCTCCGCCGTGACTTCCGAGGACAGACCCTTTCGCATCGCGGGCGCCGGGCCCGCCGGGCTGGCGTGCGCGATCCATCTCTCCCGGGCGGGGCGCCCTGTCACCGTCTCGGAGGCGCGCCCTACCGTCGGGGCCCGGTTCATCGGCGGCCTCCAGATCCTCGAGAACTTCAGCGAGGGGGAGGACGCGCGCGATTTCCTGACGCGGATCGGAATCGCCCCGGATTTCCTCGGCCGCGGCCTGACGGAGGCCGAACTGTTCGACGCGCGCCTTCGAAGGACCCGCGTGCGCAGCGCGCGGCCCTTCGCCTATTTCCTGCGCCGCGGCCCGGAGGACGGCACCCTCGACGCCTCCCTGCTGCTGCAGGCGCGCCGCGCCGGCGCCGCGGTGGAGTTCGACGCCCGGCGCGACACGGCGGACTCGGACGTCGTCGCGACGGGACCCAAGGCGCCGGACGGGCTGGCCCGCGAGATGACGTTTCGAACCACTTCTCCCGACCGCGTCCAGGTGCTGTTCGACGCGATGCGGGCGCCCGCCGGCTACGCCTACTTCTTCGTCGAGAATGGTTGGGCGACTCTCGGCTGCGCGGTCGTGCGCGACCTGCGCCGCATTGACCGGCACTTCGAGTTCTGCGTGAAGCGTTTCCGCGAGATCGCCGACTTCTCCGTGTCGGACGAGCGCACCGGCTACTCCTACATGAACTTCGCGCTCGGCGACTCGGCGCTGGTCGGCTCCGCGCGGCTGGCCGGCGAGGCGGGCGGCTTCCAGGACTACCTCTTCGGCCTCGGGATCCGATACGCGCTGACCACCGGCTGGCTCGCCGCGAGGAGCCTCATCGAGGGGAGGTCCTACGACGAGCTCTGGGAGGGCCACGTCGGCGCCAAGCGACGCGCCGGGCTCGGCCTCCGCCTCATGTACGAGTCGCTCGGCGACGCGGGGATGTCTTACTTCGCCCGCCGGGGCGGCCGGAGCGACTTCCGCGAGTTCCTGGGTCGCTGGAGCCGGGCCGGCTTCGCGAAGGAGACGATGGGGGTGCTCGCACGCGCCGTGTGGCGGCGGCCGGCAGGTTGCCCGCACGGACTTCCGGACCACTGGTGCCGCGGCCGCGACGGACGGGGCGTGCCTCCCCAGGGCCCGAGCCGTGCCGCTTCCCGCGAGCGGTGACCCTCGCGGAGGATTACGCCGCCTGCCGCGCCATCACGCGCCTGCGCGGGGCGAACTTCTCGATCGGGCTTTCCTGCCTCCCGCCCGTAAAGCGCCGCGCGGCGGAGTCGGTCTATGCGTTCTGCCGCCACGCGGACGACATTGCCGACGAGGACGCGATCGCGGGGGTGGAGGGCGCGCCCGCCTCCGTGCTCGAGCGCCTCCGCGGCTGGGAGGAGGAGCTCGATCGCGTGTATGCCGGCGCGCCCGAGACTCCCGTCGGCCGCGCCCTGGCCGACGCGGTCCGCCTTTTCCCGATCCCGCGCGAGCCCTTCCGGCGGCTGCTCGAAGGCGGCCGTCGCGACCAGGCGCGCGGGGCCTGCCTGAGCGAGACGGACTTCCTCGACTACTGCCGGCTCGTCGCCTGGAGCATCTCCGACCTCACGCTTCCGATCTTCGGTTACTCGGACGACCGCGCGCTCGACTGGGGCCGCGAGCTCTCGACGGCGCTCCAGCGGACGAACGTGCTCCGCGACGTTGGGGAGGACGCGGCGCGGGACCGCGTCTATCTCCCCGCGGACGCGCGCGCGCATCACCGAGTTTCAGCGGACGACCTGCGGGCCGGGCGCGCCGGCGCGGGCTTTCTTGCGCTGATGCGCGATCAGATCGCGAAGACGCACGAGGCGTTTCGGCGCGCGCAGCCGCTGATTCCGGCGATCGCCGCGGATGCCCGCGTCTGCGTCGCGCTCCTGGGAGGCGTGTACCGCGCCGTGCTGCGCAAGATCGAGCGCGACCCCTCCGCGCCGCTCTCTCGCCGCCTCGCGCTCAACGGTCCGGAAAGGATCGCGCTCGTCGCGCGCGCCATCCCGTCAGCCGCAGCGGGACGGTGGCCGTGAGGAAGGTGAGGTGAGAGGTGAGAGGTGAGGGCGCGCGCACACGCTTCGCAACACGCGCGGGTCAGCATAGCACCTTTGTGTGACGGGAAACATCCTTGACGGTCCGCGGAACGCGAAGCGATAATCGCCGCGGTCATGGAACTGAACGAGCACCTTCGACAGATGCTCAAGGAGCTGGGACAGGCGATCAACGAATCGATCTCCGGCTCGGGCAAGGTGCACGATTCCATCCAGCGAATTCGTGACGAGGGCTACAACCTCTACATGGTCCTCGACGCGAAGGTCGGCGTGAATCGGCGCAACGCCTCGCGGCGCCGCCTGACGGCCCCGATCCCCGGGGAAGGCGCCGCTCCGACGGGGGAGCGCGCCGAGTTCCGCATCAACGTCAAGGATCTGCGTTTCCTGAAATCGGTCGGGATCGATCCCACTCGCAAGGTGCGCCGGCGTCAGCC
>Ga0136614_10002418_pt1 | contig 11615 bp, 9 predicted proteins | sample AntDrymUQ2792106_2_FD_106643 | JGI IMG/M metagenome (GOLD analysis project Ga0136614, IMG submission 106643) | Polar desert sand microbial communities from Dry Valleys, Antarctica - metaG UQ279 (21.06) | ecosystem: Environmental > Terrestrial > Soil > Desert | place: Antarctica: Dry Valley...
GGATAGCATCGTCCTTCTCCTCAACTCGAATTACGAGCCCCTCAACGTGTGCGACGTGCGGCGGGCGTTTCGACTCCTCTTCGGCGAGAAGGCGGAGGTGATCCAGTACGACCACCACGAGATCCGGACCGCCCGCGCGATCTTCCGCGCGCCAAGCATCATCAGGCTGCAGTACCACGTGAAACGGCCGCGACCACGGGTCCGCCTATCGCGCCGTGAGATCTTCGCGCGCGACCATCACACGTGCCAGTACTGCGGGACGCAGACCCATGATCTGACGCTCGACCATGTCGTGCCACGCCATCGCGGCGGCAGTCATAGCTGGGACAACCTGGTCGCAGCCTGCAAGGCGTGCAATCACCGTAAGGGCGGGAAGCTGGTGGTGGAGGCCCGGATGAGGCTGCAGCGCCCACCGCTCGAGCCACGCTGCGACGTCTATTCGCTCTTCACGCCGTACCTGGCCGACCCGCGCAACGAGCCATGGCGGGACTACCTCTTCCTGGGCCGGCACTGACCCAGAGCCAGGATCTGCCGGCCGGCGGACCGCCCGTCCCCGACCAGGTCCAGAACGTCCTTTCGACCCTCTGGGCAGCGGGCCATGAGGCGTGGGTGGTCGGCGGCGCCCTGCGCGACTGGCTGGCCGGGCAGCGCATCGGTAGCGAACGATGGGACCTGGCCACCGATGCCCAGCCGCCGCGCCTGTTGGGCATCTTCCCGGGCAGCGGCTACACGAACCGGTTCGGGACAGTGTTGATAGCTGGCGTGGAGGTGACCACCTTCCGGCGCGACCATCGCTACGGCGATCACCGGCGCCCTGACCAGGTCACCTTCACCGATTCGCTCGCCGAGGATCTGGTCCGCCGCGACTTCACCGTCAACGCCATCGCCTGGGGCCGCCGTGCGGGCGATCAGGAAGAGCGCTGGGTGGACCCGACCGACGGTATCGCCGATGTCCGCGCTCGGGTACTCCGGGCGGTCGGCGACCCCGCCGTCCGGTTCGACGAGGATGCCCTGCGGCTCCTTCGCGGCGCACGCATCGCAGCCCAGGCTGGGCTCACGGTGGATCCGGCTACAGCGGCCGCCATGACCGCTCATGCCCACGACGTCCGATATGTATCGGTCGAGCGGATCGGTCAGGAACTACGTCGGATGGTGCAGGCATCGCCCCCGTCGGCCGCCTTCCGGATCCTTGCCGATACCGGGCTGTTGGAGCATCTCGTCCCGGGACTCGCTGCCCAGCGCGGCCTCATCCAGGACAAGATCCCCGGTCATGATCTATGGGACCACAGCCTGGCTACGCTCGATGCCCTGGAGGATCCATCGCCCGGCGATGAGCGCGTCCGGCTGGCCGCCCTGTTGCACGACATCGGCAAGCCGGAGACCTTCATCGACGGCCACTTTCCAGGTCATGATCAGGCCGGTGCGCGCATCGCGACAGACCTCCTGGCCCGCCTTGCCTTCCCTGGCCGTGACGTCTCATACGTGGCCCGACTCATCCGCTGGCACATGTTCAGCTATGAATCGGCCTGGTCCGATGCCGCGCTGCGGCGCTTCATGGTCAGGGTGGGGACCGACCTGGTGGACGACCTGTTGCTCCTGCGCAGGGCCGACAATGTCGGCAGTGGCCTGGCACCTGATGCGGGCCGGCTGGCCGAACTCCGAGGGCGCATCGCTGCCGATCGCGTGGCGCGTCACCCATTGGCCATGGCCGACCTGGCGGTAGACGGTCAGGACATCATGCATGCCCTTGGCCGCGAGCCCGGCCCCTGGCTGGGCCAGTTGCTGGCCCGCCTGCTCGACTCGGTCGTAGCGGACCCCGCCCGCAACACGCCCGAGGTGCTGCTGGCATCGGCCCGCGCCTGGGCCTCGCCAGCCCATGAGCGAGCGGCATCGGCCACGGTTCGATCCGAGTGAACGAGACCCTCCTGCAAGCGGAACGGCTGCTCTCGGTGGGCCTGCTGGATCAGGCCGAGGCGCTCTACCTGGGCAGCCTCGAGCAGCAGCCGGGCGACGCCTTGGCGTTGATGGGCCTCGCCCGGGTGAGCATCGAACGGGGCGACGATCTGGCAGCCCATGCCTACGCGCTGCGAGCGGTGGCCGCCGACCCCGAGAACTCGGCGGCTCGAGCGATGGCGACGCGATGGGCCGAATTGCTTCGCGCTCGTGGGGCATCGGTGGGGCGTGCGGAGCCGGTGGTTCAGCCGCTGGCCGCCGGGCACGGCCCGGCCACGACAGCAGGGTCCAGGCGGACGCTGCTACGGCGGGTGCTGCGGCGCTGATGCGCGTCCTGGTCACCGGTGGCGCCGGCTATGTGGGCAGCGTCTCGGTGGAGGCACTCCTGGAGGCGGGTCACGAAGTGACGGTCCTCGACTCGCTGGTCACCGGCCACCGCGACTCGGTCGTCGCCGGAGCGCAGCTGGTGGTGGGCAGCGTGGGTGATGCGCCGCTGGTGGAGCGTCTCCTGCGCGATCGCCGCATAGAGGCAGTGCTCCATTGCGCGGCTCGATCGCTGGTCGCCGAGTCGGCGCGCGATCCAGCGCTCTACTACGCCGAGAACCTGGTCGGCGGCATCTCGCTGCTGGACGCCATGCGCGCGACTGGCCTGGACCGGCTGGTCCTCAGCTCGACCGCTGCCGTCTATGGCACGCCGGAGGAGACGCCCGTCGATGAGGCAGCAGCGACCCGACCGATCAACCCATATGGCGCGACCAAGCTCGCCCTGGAAGGAGCCATGCGCTGGTACGGCGCGGCCTATGGCCTCCGCGCGGTCTCGCTGCGCTACTTCAATGTCGCCGGCGCCAGCGTGCGCAACGGCGAGGACCACCGACCCGAGACGCACCTCATCCCCAACGTGCTCGCCGCGGGCCGCGGTGGTCCGCCGCTCGTGGTCTTCGGCACGGACTACCCCACGCCCGACGGCTCAGCGGTGCGCGACTACATCCATGTCATGGACCTGGCCGATGCTCACCTCGCGGCGCTCGACCTGACCGCGGATATGGCGGCTGGCCTGGAGCTGTGCAACCTGGGTTCGGGCTCTGGCTTCAGCGTGCTGGAGGTCATCCATGCCGCTGAGTCGGTCATGGGATCGGCCGTACCGATCGAGCTTGGCGCCAGGCGCGCTGGCGATCCGCCGGTCCTGGTGGCCTCGAATGCGCACGCCGGCCACCTCCTGGGATGGCACGCCAAGCGTGGCACCCTGGCCGAGATGATCAGCTCCGCCTGGGAGTGGCGACAGGCTCACGGCTGAGGCAACATCAGCCCTCAGCGAGCGGCTGGCCTAACATCGCTCCGATGACGACCTATGACGCCGATGTCGTCCCCCAGGATCCGTTCGAGTGGCGGCCGCAGAGGCCGAAGCCAGCGCGACGGAGCCCGCCCGTCCGCGATCCCATCGTAGAACCACTCTGGTCGGGCATCCGTGTCATCGCTCACTTCAAGCTGACACTGTCCGGACCTGACGATCAGGCCGTGCCTGCGCCGCGGGTCCGACTGATCGATGGCTTCGGCGAGGACGTATCAGCGCTGGAGCCCGTTCTGCTGCAGGAGATCGCCGATGGGGTCCTCGCGATGGACGCTGTCATCGATGGCGTACTCACCCGACAGGCGACCCGCGGTGGTGAGGGGGCGGCCATCCTGCATCATGCCCATATCTCGCCGGTCGGCATGCTGATGTCGCGCGAAGCGAGACTGACCGTCGATGCGCCGATCATCTCGGCCGCCGATTCACCGGTCGCGTTCGTCTGCCTGGACCTGCTGCGAGTGGATGGCGAGCCGCTCCTGGACCTGCCACTGCTGGAGCGCAAGCGCCAGTTGGAAGGCGTCATCCGGACCAGCGAGCGACTGAGGATCTCCCCCTTCACCCGGCCGCCGGTCGACCGATGGGTCGCCTCCTGGCAAGCGGCCGGCTTCCAGGGCGCCATGCTGAAGGAGGCCAACGGGCACTACCGGCCGGGCGGCCTGGCTGCCGACTGGGTCACGGTCACCCGCATCCGCCAGCGCTGAGGCGCCATGTCCAGCCATCACCAGCGGCCACCTCGAGGCTGGCCCATCGTCGTCCGTCGCGCGCGGCCATCCGACAAGGAGGCAGCGCTCCAGTTCGCGACCAACACATGGCACGGCTGGGATTACATCCCGCGTGTGTGGGACCGTTGGCTGGACGCACCCGACAGCGCCCTTCTGGTGGCGACTGCCGGTCACGGCCGCGCGGGTGCCGAACCGGTCGACTCCGAAGGCATGCCGCTGACCGCCGATGTCCCCATCGCCATGACGCGGGTGGTGATGCTGACCGAGACAGAGGCGTGGTTGGAGGGCGTGAGGGTCGACCCGCGCGTACGCGGGCTGGGGGTCGCCACCGACCTGCAGGTCGCCGAGTTCCGCTGGGCAGCTTCCCGCGGCGCCCGCGCAGTGCGTTACGTCACCGGCCAGGACAACGAGGGCTCGCATCGACTGGGCGCCAAGCACGGGATGCGGGTGGTGACCGCCTACCGATGGTACGGCTGGGACGACGCTGCTGAGGGCGCCGTTCGCCCGGAGCCGACCGGCGCCCTGGGCGGCGCTGCCGGAGATCTGGCCCTGTCGCCGAACGCTGCCCTTGCAGCATGGTGGAGCAGGGTGGCAAGCGACCGGACCTTTCGGTCCGCTGAGGGGCTGTTCGAGATCCGCTCGTGGGCGTTCGCCTTGCTGACCCGTGAACGATTCCAAGCGCAAGTCGAGCGCAGTATGGTCCTCGTCTGGCCGCATCCGAGGCAGCCGCTGGCCGACGATGGGGCATGGGCACTGGCTGTCCTACGCGGCGCCCCAGAAGGTGAAGACGACATCGACACCCCGCTGCCGCCCGCCCTCCTCCTCGGCTATCCCCTGCCTGCCCTGGAGCTGGCTCGCGCCATCGGCGGCGGGCGTCCGGGTCTGCCTCGCATCCGATTGCCCGACCCCGACCCGCCGATACTGGTCGGTACTGGCGCCAACGCCTGGGCTCAGGCAGGGTGGCCCGCTGACGAGCGCACGGCCCACATCCTGGGCCGCGAGATCGACCGCGCACATCCGCTTCCGGAGCCCGCCCATCCCGAGCTCCTGGAGTTCACGCCCGACGACCTTTGACACGGCAGGCCCACAAAGCGAGGCTCCGTGATCCAGTCTGGTCGACTGGTCGGTGGATCGGTGGATCGGTGGATCGGTCAGTCGAGCCTCCTGGGCGCGGATCGATGCGAGCATCGAGCTCGGCGGACGCTATGGACGCGTGGAAGGCTGCTTCCCCTCGGATGCCCGTCGCGTGGGAGTAGATGGGGGACTCGTCGGTCTCCCGGCCCGTGTTGCCGCCTCGAGCGGCTTGGATCGAGCGTGACAAGGACCACGCGAGTGGTGGTCGGCGCGTCATCCGCAGCCTGACACCCGCATAGCTCCCATGCCACGGGAAACGGAGGGAAAGTAGCGGCTCTGTGCCATCGACCCCCGCCCGGGATCTGAGGGGTGCCCTCCACAGGAGCTGGGACGAGCACCGGCCCATCGGCGTCCCCTACACCGACCGCTACCCAGGCCGCCACGCCTGCGCTTCTCGCGCCGCATCCTTGCAGCTAGTGGCTCTTGGGTGACTCTCTGCTCTACAACTCACCGCCGACCGGAATACGTCGAGGCTTATGCTCGGCTCATCGAACAGGAAAGGGGCGAATCGTCGCAGCTATCAATCGTTCGACGCACACGGGCCTGGATAGCGAAGGTCTGCTTAGCCTACTCGCCAACGACGATCACCTTGCAGAAGAGGTCGCTCGAGCAGGCGCCATCACGATCTCCATCGGCCACAACGATGGCCATGGAACCTCGCCGACGATTCGAGCGACGGCGACGACGATGGCTTCTTCCCACCCTGGTTACTTACACGCACGGATGCATCGACGAGTGGTCGCAGGCCTTTGGCGAGCGATGGGAGCTCATACTCTCGGAGACCGAGCCTTTCGGGTGGGCGTACCGGCCCTGCTGCCAGTGACGAACGTGTATGACTCTTGGCTCAGGTGGCCCGCACTCCCGGACCCGCTTGCGCCGGACATCAACGTCGTGCGCCAGTTGCTGGAGGCCCAGGATCGCCTCATATGCCGGATCGCGGAGCGGCACAACGCTCTTTGCGCCGACTTGCATACTGCCTTCAATGGTCAGCGAGGTTTTGATGCGGTCGCCGAGTGGATTTCCGGTCCGCGCGATCAGCGTCGACGGCGGCTCAGACTCCATGGCCGAGGTGGACGTGACCTGACGGGGCGCGAGCCATCCGGCAGTTCGTGCTGCCGGTCGACTCGCCCGAACCACACACTGCTCGAGCGAGTGCGCCCACCATGCCCCACCGGAGCCGTGCGAGGTCACCGAGTGCCATCCTCAGCCCACACTTATCGGTATAGAGCCTACACGGTCTTGACACTGCCTCGTCGGCTCCTCAGCGCCATGCGCCTCCTGTTCCACCGGCTGCAGCGGTTTCTTGCCCTCGCTCTGGTCGTGGCAGCGCTGGCGGAGTCGGCGGGACGGCGAAGGCGAGCAACTGGGGTGCCCTCGATCCAGACCACCGATGCACCCAGTCAGATGTCCTAAGTCAGTACATAGCCAACAACGGCATCCACGTCGTTTGGCTCGAGAGCCAGTTGATGACTCAACTTCGTACAGCAACCCTCAACACCATGGAGGAAGACTTACGAGCCCATCAGCGGCATCTCCACAGCCGAAACAACCGACATTCAGAACACGGACTTCCGAGTGTTCGATCTGGACTTCCAAACGCAAGACTTCGCCGCATACACGACGTGTGCATCGGACGCCACCTATGGAGGCTCCGGCATTCACCGACAGTGCCGCCCTCAAATCCTATACTACAACCTTGAGTTTGAGAGCACTTCCTTCCAAGATGCAGCGTACCGCAAATGGGTCGCGTGCCACGAGGTTGGTCACACGCTGGGGCTCCGACATGCTACCTCTGTCAATCATCCCAGTCCGGGTTACTCTTGCATGAAGAACGTTCATTATGGACCCCTCGATGTATCAGTACATGACGAGAATCACCTCGAAGGATGAATCGAAGGTGACGGTCACGAGATCAGGTGCATTGGCTTGTTGCTCCTGGCAGTCGCCTCAGGCTGCGCGGATGCTTCGACCAGGAGACTAGTGCCGCCACCCTCCGCGTTCTCTTCGAGCACGGCTGAACAGACATCCGAACCAATATCGATCGCTCCGACGCAAGAGGCGACGGCTTCGCCTTATTCCAGCCCGCTGATCGGGTTGGCCCGATCCGATGCTTTTTGGGATCTGCTGGAGTACCAGGCGGTATCCATCGATTAGTTCGAGTCTCTGGAAGCCATGGTTGAACGGACGGACCTCATCGTAGTGGCCGGGTCGTCGCTACAGAGCAGGACAGAGTCGTTGAGGCCCCGGGTATCGACTTCCACTTCGTACTTGCGTCCGTCGAGATCGATTCCGTGCTGTCCGGCTCGGTGGAGACGAGGACACCCGGCCGATCGAGCTCGACCTGTTCTTGCCGGACTTCACCAAGCTAGACGAGCTTCAGGCGAATATCCCGGACCATCGGCACCTGTTCTTCCTACTGAACGCCGGTCGTTCCGCGCAGCGCCACGAGCGGCCGCAAGAGGAATGGGAGGAGCGGCGCTACACATACCTTCTGCCCAACTTCCAGGCTGTCCTGCGCGACATCGATGGGCAGGTCAGACGAGTGCCCATGGCGCCTGATGACCTAGCAGGCTTCCCGTCCGGCCTGGAGGGTGACGACTTCGATGCTCTGGTAGAGCGTGTCGGTCAGCTGGGGAAGGGATAGCGATAGTGCCAGACGTGCCAGTCGCGCAGGTCGGGTAGGTGACCGGCCCGCACCAGGGCATCGCGCATCGGCTGGTTATCGACATCCACATCGGAGAGTATCTCGCGAAAGCCCCGCTCGCGCGCGTCCGCCGTCGCACGGAGGAGAAGGTCGGTCGCGTACCGCTTGCCGCGCTGCTCGGGCACGACACCGATGTGCGCGACCGTCGCCACTCCTTCTTCGTCGAATCTCGAGAGCATCACGTGACCCACCAGCCGGCCGTCCGTGTCGTAGGCCAGACGCCACGAGCTTTCGTCTCCCTCGCCCAGGAAGCGCAGCATCTCCTCGCCCCAGTTTCCTGGGCCGACCAGTTCACGGAAGTAGCGGTCGTTCCGGTCGAGCGTGTCTGTGACCGCGCGGCTGAGGGCGGCGGCGAAGGCCTCGGATCCGACGCCAGACACGGTCCGGAAGGTCAAGCGGTCGCTCTGTGCGATCGGCTCACCATCGTCGCGCCATAGGTGCCCGACCTTCTCCTGGAAGATACCGAAACCCACCGCTTCCAGTACGCGCCTCCGCTTCTCCGGATGGTCATGCACCGCCGAGTTGATGCGGGCATCGACGGGCGGCCCGAAGCGCGCGAACTGCGGCGTGGTCTGGGCGAGCAGATCGGGACCATAGATCGCATCGTCCTTGCCCCAGCGCAGCCATAGGCCCACCAGCGCGGTCTCGAGCGGCGCATCGCCGATGAGGCCGCCATGCTCGTCCAGCTCCACCGGCGAGTCGGTCATGTATGCGACGCGCCCGACCGGTTCATTGTCCTTCTTCATGACGTACCACCACTCCGGCCGCGTGAGTCCTTCCGCTTCCAGCTTTCGCAGGCGCGCCGCCAATGTCTCGGCGCCGTCGCCCTGGAGGGCTGCGAAGGAGTCCAGTCCAGACACCGACTCGATGCTGCTGATATCGGTCATCCGTGGTCCTCCACTGGCGGCACTACGCTGAGTCCGAGCTCCAGATGGAGCTCATCGCGCATCGGGATGCCGTGTGATCCGATGCCCGGTAGGCCTGGCTTGAGCTTCCGCCGCGACTCGTCCATGGCTCCGACCCGCAACTCCTTCAGTCGGACGCCGCGACGCTGGTAGAAGCGCAGGGCCCACGGTAGGCAGCTAGCCTCGCGGGCTCGATCCGCCTGCCGTGTGCCACCGCCACCTCATCGCCGAAGGATCGCACGAGGAAAGCCCTGATCGCCGCGGCATCCTCCGGCCGCGCCTCACCGATGACTATCACCTGCCTCGGCGTGTGCGGGGTGGCCGTGAGACTCGTGGTCACTGCCCAGGATGGTATCGCGCCGTCAGGCCTGTCTTGCTGACCGTCTCTATCCCTCACCTATGCCTGGGTGGACTGATAGTGGAGCCCATGAACCGATCCACCGATCGCTAAGCCCCCTTACGTCACGGCGCCACGCTCAACGGCGTGTCCGAGCTTGCCTCTGGCACCCCGGTCCGTTCGCTAAGAGTCCAGGCAGGCATGGATGAGGATCGCCTGTCCGTCCGGCGCACGGTGCGTTGGCCCACCATCTTCGGTAGGCTGGCCTCGATGCCGATCGACACCCTGCCCAAAGCACTGCGCGATCGGGTCGAAGGGCTGGGCAAGGCCGACATCATGGTCGGCATCCCGAGCTTCAAGAACGCCAGCACCATCGGTTACGTCGTTCGTGCCGCCCAGGCGGGGCTGGTGCAGTACTTCCCGGACCTGCATCCGGTGGTGGTCAACGCCGACGCCGGCTCGCCCGACGGGACCCAGCGCGTGGTGGTGGAGACGGAGCCGCCCGAATACGTCGAAAGCATCCTGCTGGTCCGGCCACGCAATCGACTGCAGCGCATCAGCCTGACCTACCCGGAGGTAGATGGCGTAGGCGGCAAGGGTGCCGCTCTGCGCACGATCTTCCACATCGCCCGAGCGCTCGAGGCAGACGCCCTGGTGGTGGTCGATAGTGACCTGCGCTCGATCGTCCCCGAGTGGATCGAGCTGTTGGCCGGTCCCATCCTCAAGGGCGGTTTCGACTACGTCACGCCGCTCTACTCACGCTACAAATACGACGGCACCATCACCAATACGGTGACCTACCCGCTTACCCGTGCCCTCTACGGACTGCGCATCCGCCAGCCCATCGGTGGCGACTTCGGTGTCAGCGGGGACCTCATCCGGCACTACCTGGCGCAGGACGATTGGACTGCCGACACGAGCAAGTTCGGCATCGACATCTGGATGACCACCTCGGCTATCGCCGGCGGCTTCGCCGTCTGCCAGACGCGGCTGGGCGCGAAGGTTCACGATCCCAAGGACCCCGGCGCTGATCTGGGACCGATGTTCAGCCAGGTCGTCAGCACCATCCTGCGACTGACCGAACGGCACGCCGAGCGATGGCTGGAGGTCCAGGGCTCGCACGACATCCCGGCCTATGGGTTCGAGCGGATGATCGACCCGCCGCCGCTGCAGGTCGACACGCGGCGCCTGCTGGACGAGTTCGCCAAGGGCCGACTGACGGTCGGCGAGGAATGGGCGGCGGCGCTGGCGCCGGAACAGCTGTCGGCGGTGATGGTCCTGGCGGAAGCCGCGGCGGCGGCGGTCGAGGAAGCGACCCGTTCCGACACGCCGACCACGGCCGAGGATGCGCACTTCTCGTTCCCTGACGAGATATGGGCGCGCATCATCTACGACTGCTGCGTGGCAGCGCGGGACCAGACGCTGCTCCTCGAGCGCCTCGTCGCCTCGCTCATCCCGCTGTACTTCGGCCGGGTCGCCTCGCTCATCATCGAGACCCAGGCACTGACCACGGACCAGGCCGATCTCTTCGTCGAGCGGCAGGCCCGCGCGTTCGAGCTGGCCAAGCCCTACCTGGTCGACCGATGGCGCGCTGGTGCCGACGCGGCCACCGGTGCCGCTGCGCGCCGGTCACGGCCGCCAGCGGTCATGTCGCGATGAGCCGGCGCAAGTCACCAGCGCGCATCCTCATCCCGCTCGCCAACCCACGGACGGCGGCCGACCTCATCCGCATCGGCGCCGCACTGTTAGCCCACGGCGGGTCGCTCATCGCGCTGGGCATCGTGGAGGTGCCCGAGGGGATGGCGCTGTCCGAGGGAGCGACTCGTGCCCGCCAGGCACGCCGACTCCTTCAGCGAGTGCTCGAGTTCGCGCCGCCCGGGGTCGATCTGCGCACGGTCGTGCGCATCGGACGGCGCGCCGCAGAGGGCATCGTGGAGCTGGCCGCAGAGGACGAGGCGGACATGATCATCTTCGGTTGGGGAGGGCGGCCCGGCGGCCGGCGCGGAGCTCCCGGATCCGTGTTCAGCCCGACCATCGACGAGGTCGTGCGCGACGCCCCATGTGACATATGCGTGGTCAAACAGCGCGGGGTGACCGAAGTCAGGCGCATCCTGACGCCCGTCCGGGGCGGTCCTCACGCCGAGCTGGCACTGGACGTGGCGGATGCGCTGGCGCGCAGTCTCGAGGCCGAGGTGTCGGTGCTGCATGTGCTGCCATCTGACGTGGATGCCACGGTGCGCTCGCAGGCCGAACGTGCCCTGGCGACCTTCGTCCACCTCCACGCTGCGGAGCGCGGCCGGCCGCTTCTGACCCAGGGTGACGATGTGGTCGCGACCATCGTGCGCGAGGCGGAGAGCGCACAGCTGGTGGTCATGGGCGCAACCGCCGCAGCCGGCGATCCGACCGATGGCGCCCTCTTCGGCGCCCTGCCCGAAGCAGTGGCGCAGCAGGCAAGACCGACCGTCTTCGTGGTAAAGCCACCGGCGCTGCCGGCCCGCTCGGTCTTCGAGGA
>Ga0136614_10002420_pt1 | contig 11604 bp, 12 predicted proteins | sample AntDrymUQ2792106_2_FD_106643 | JGI IMG/M metagenome (GOLD analysis project Ga0136614, IMG submission 106643) | Polar desert sand microbial communities from Dry Valleys, Antarctica - metaG UQ279 (21.06) | ecosystem: Environmental > Terrestrial > Soil > Desert | place: Antarctica: Dry Valley...
GCCCGCCAAGCGCACTACGGTGCAGTGGGACCGCTTGGAGCGGGCGGTCGAAGCCGCCTCCGGCGGGAAGGCCTCGGTGCTGGAGTCGGCCGAGCGGCCCTGCAGCGACGTGGGGCTGGACCCCGAGGAGGGCGATACCGGAGAGTGCAGCGTGAGGGGAATCCCGCGGACCTTCGTCGACGCCGATGACGAGCTCTCGACCCCGGCTCTGGAGGCTCGCGTCCTCGGGGTCGAATCCGCCGCCAAGCTGACCAGCCCCGGCCTTGCGCCGCTGGTTCCCGACGGGCGCTTTTTGATCGTTGCGTACCGCGTGGTCAACACGAGCTCGCATCCAATCCGCTTCCTGCAACCCCAGCTGAGCGTCGCCGGGAGGACGGTTCCAGAATATCCAGAGGCCGCCTTCCTGCTACCCCGCTCGCGGGAGCTTCCCCTGCCGCCGGGAGGCATCCTCGAGGCCCACACCGCCTTCGACATCCCGTCCTCAGTGTTTCCCGAGGACGGTGCGTTCGTTCTGCCGGTTGCGCGTAACGGCTCCGATGACCCGTCACTCGAGCTCCATCAGGGGCTGATCCGCGTTTCCGGGGCTCCCACGCGGCTGCCCAAGCCGCGCGCTTCGTCCGGGGCTCGGCCCGCCGGGGATTGAGCTACTCGAACTCCGCTGCCTCGTGCGGCCCGAGACAGGCGACAGAGGGTTGGCCGGAGATGGCTCGGGCGTTCTCTAGTCTTCGTTGGCTTGACCTCGGACTCGGCCCCAAACGAGGAGACTCCCGGTGCGGGCCGAGTCTGGCTGCGCACCGATGACCCGCGGGAACCCGAGCTCGTGTTCGCGTTCCCGATCGATGCTGAGCTGAACGCGGCCGTCAAGCGGCTCCCCCGCCGCTGGTTCGACTGGCAGCGGAAGCACTGGCGGGTCCCCGCCGATCCACTCGCGGCAAAGGCCGTGGCCGAGCTTCTCGCGCGCTTTCCAGAGCTCGTTCCGGACCCGGCCGTCCTGGCCTGGATGGGCGACTCCGATCGCTGGCGCGCCATCGTGTCGGTGGCTGCGGTTGACGGCCGCGGGGTGTTCGTCGTTCGTACGCTCTCCGGCGAGCCCCCCGCGGACCTACCGGGGGGGCGGGCGGCCGAGGCCGAGGACCGCCAACTCGTTCCATTCAGCCCCGAGAACGCCGCGGAGCTCCGTGGCCTGGAGGGCGCGGACTTCGACGACCTTGCGCGCGCGAGCGTTCAAGAGCTGGTGCGAGGACACCGGCCCGCACCTGCGCGGCTCTCGCTCGAGTCCGATTTGGACGGTGAGCCACAGCTCGCGATCAGCACACGCTGGGACCCGGCGCCGGCTCAGGCCTTCAGGCGCTTGCCGGAGGCGAGCTCCGTTGCGCGCCACGGGCGCTTTTTCAACCGTGCGGCCGCATGGGGCGTGGAGGTGCCCGCCGACCCCGCGCTGGCTCACGCGGTCAGCGCCTTCACCGCCGAGCACCCGGAGGTCGAGGTCGAGGACTCCGCCCGCGAGGTCCTCGCGGAGCTTCTTGTCGAGCACGATCGGGCTGCCACCACGGTTGCGCTTTCCCACGCCGAAGACGCCGAGCTGGACGGCCTCGAGCTCGGCGGCGAGCTGCACCCCTTCCAACGGGCCGGGGTGCGCTATGCCCTCGAACGGCGGCGTACTTTCATCGCCGACGAGCAGGGGCTCGGCAAGACGGTCCAGGCACTCGCCGCGCTCGAGGCCGACGGCGCCTTTCCGGCTGCGGTGGTGTGCCCGGCGAGCATGAAGCTCACCTGGGAGCGGGAAAGCCACAAGTGGCTACCGGGCCGGACAACGGCGGTCCTCGAGGGGCGAACCGGCAGCTCTTGGAGCCGCGAAACCCAAGCCGCCGACATCCTCATCCTAAATTACGACATCCTCGAGGCACACTCCGGTGCGCTCGGCCGCCGGGGCCTCAAGGCGTTCGTGCTCGACGAGTCCCACTACGTCAAGAACCCGCGCGCCCGGCGAACGAAGGTCGCCGTGGAGCTTGCCTCCGGGCTCCCGGACGGCGCCCTGCGCCTCGCGCTCACCGGCACCCCGATCCTCAACCGCGCTGACGAGCTGATCGCCCAGCTGCGAGTGCTTGGCAGGTTGCAAGAGTTCGGCTCCGGTGCCCGCCTCTCCCGTCGTTTCCGCACCGCGGGCAGCGACGACCGGCTGCACTGGAACCTGCGCGCCCGCTGCTACGTGCGCCGCACGAAGCAGCAGGTGCTGCCTCAGCTCCCCGCCAAGCGGCAGGAGACCGTGCCTGTCCTGCTCTCGAACGAGCATGACTACCGGTTGGCGGAGGAGGATGTGATCGCGTGGCTTCAGACCCTTCCGCTCGACCTGAAGACGATCGATGCCAAGGTGGCCGCCGCGCTGCGCGCCGAACAGCTCGTCCGCCTGAACCAGCTCAGGCAGCTGGCTGCTCGCGGAAAGTTGCCGACGGCGCTTGCCTGGATCGGGGACTTCCTCGCATCGGGCGAGCCGCTGGTGGTGTTCGCGGAGCACATCGACATCCAGCGCGCGCTCGTCGAGCGCTTCCCTGAAGCCGCGCACATTCTCGGCGCGGACTCGGGCAGGCGCCGACAGGATGCCGTCGACGCGTTCCATCGCGAGGACGGCCCGCAGCTGATCGTCTGCTCGATCAAGGCCGCCTCGCAGGGCCTCACGCTTACGCGTGCATCAAACGTCGCCTTCCTCGAGCTGGATTGGACCCCCGCGCGCCATGACCAGGCTGAGGACCGCTTGCACCGGATCGGTCAGGAGAGCGCGGTGACGGCGTGGTACCTGCTGGCGCCGAACACGATCGACGAGACGATGGTGGCACTGCTCCAGCGAAAGCGCGCACTGATCGACGCGGTGACCGACGGGCAGGTTCGGGACGAGGAGCCGATGGTGGCCGCGGTCGTGCGCGAGCTTCGCGGCCGGCCGTTCCGGCACCTGCGCGTCGTGGCTTAGGACGTCAGCGCGCGCGGGACTTCTTCATCTGCTTCTTTGGAACGTGCTCCACGACGTAGAGATTTCGGCTGTGGCGCTCGGCGAAGCCGGCTTTGGTGAGGCGCTTGAGCACGACCGCACAACGCTTGCACCGCGGCGTGGAGCCGCAGCACTTCTTCTTTCGCCTCACTTCCCGCGCCACTCAAAATACGGTAGCAGGAGTTAGGGGCGCCTAACACACTCATCGGCTACCGCGGGCGGGCGCCGAACGCGCCCACGACCTACCTTCAATCGCCCGGCGTCAGGCCTTCGACAGCCGCCTCCAGCAGGGCAAGGGCGTACCATCCGTGTAGACGTGCCACCGCCGGGTGCCCACGCCCCCTGCATCCTTCTGTGGTCAGGAACTTTGGGGGTACCGAAGGAAAAGTCCATGAGCGACAAGGCGGACCAGCCAAAGACCCCCAAGCCCGACGGCTCGGCGTGGAAGGCGCACATCGAGGGTCTTGCACAACGCAACGCAGAGACCACGAAGGCCGGGCGCAAGGATCGCCAGGAGCACGAGCGCGAGCGGGCGGCCTCCCAGCGGGCCTCTGAGCTGCGGCAGATGGTGGCGCTCAACAAGTCCGACGGCCCGCGCGGGAAGTCCCACACCAAGTAGCCGCGCGCGCCGGAGGCCACGTAGGCGAAAGCTGCGCCGCGATGTCACCGTTACCAAGCGGGCGACCGGGATCGGCAGGATGGTTTGGCTCAGGGGCCCGCGCAGCAGCCGTCGCCGCGCCACGCCGAGAGTCCCTCGCCCACGGCAACTGCGGCGATGACGAGGGCGGCCACCGGGTCGAGCCACCAGAGTCCGAATGCGGCGTTGCCGAGCAGGCCGACCAACAGGGCACCCGCGAGGTATCCGCAGAGCACGTTCTGCATGCCCTCCCCGCGCGTGGCAAGGGAATCCAGCTGCTCGCCGATCCTGCGCTTGGCGATCCCCAGCAGGGGCATCCCCACCGCGCTCGTGACGGCCAGTGCGATCCCGATCCAACTCGCCTCGGGGTGATCTCCCGCGATCAGAGCGTGCAGCGCCCCGTAGGCGACATAGGGGGCAAGGAGAAAGAACTGGGCCGCCACGAGCCGCTGCGCACGCCGCTCGGCGTGCTCTGAGGTCTTCCGCGAGCCGGTGAAGCGCCAGATGATCACGAAGCTGGCAAGGCCCTCGATCACGCTGTCGGCGCCGAACCCGATCAGAGCCACCGATCCGGCGGCGATGCCCGCCACCACGGCCACCGCGCCCTCCGCGCCGATCCACAGCAGACCGAGCCAGGACAGCAGCCGCGCGCGCCGCATCAGCCCGGCCCGGTCGGGGCCGGATAGGGCGGGGCCCGGTACCGCGAGGGCTTCGGCGGACTGCATCACGACCGAGGCTAGGGCCTCCGGCGGCCTCCTCCAAGCACATGGTCGTGAGAGTCATTCTCGGGACCGCGGGACGCCCGCGGTCACGCTCTGTCACTCTTCCCGGTCGCATGGCACGACCGGCAAGCAAAGAGCAGGGCAGGGCTCGCAAGCCTGGGCTGCGGGGAGAGGCACGTCGCTTCTCAAAGCTTCCGCGGGAAGAGCTCGACCGCATCGACTACAAGAATGTGGCGTTGCTCCAGCGCTTCGTGACCGAGCGCGGCAAGATCCGCTCCCGGAGGGTCACGGGGCTCAGCCGGCGCGATCAGGTGCGGATGGCGCGTGCGGTCAAGCGCTCGCGCGAGCTCGGCCTGCTGCCGTATAGCGATTCGAGCAGGGCGATGGAACGCAGCGGTGGTCGCGGCCGCAGTCGCGATCGCGAGTAGCTCGGAGCCGGGACGCGCGGCTGCACCGCCCTGACGGGCCAAACGAGAATCGTTCTCAGTATGCTGCGCGGCCATGGGGTCGAGGAAGGCGGTGGTGGTGGTGGCTGTGGTCGCTGCCGTCGTGGTGAGCGGCTGCGGAGAGGGCGACCCCGGCGGGACGGGCCGGGTCGCCGTGGCGACGACGACCCAGGCCGGCGATCTGGCGCGCAACGTGGCGGGCGACCGCACGGAGGTGCGGCAACTGCTTGCCCCCAACTCCGACCCGCACGACTACGAGCCGCGTCCAAGTGACGCCCGAGCGGTGGCCGCGGCCGGGGTGGTCTTCCGCTCAGGTGGGGACCTCGACGGCTGGCTCGACGATCTCGTGGACAGCGCCGGGGGAGACGCACATGTGGTCACGCTCCTGGACTCGGTCCGCACCCGGGGAGACGATCCGCACTGGTGGCAGGATCCTCGCAACGCCGTGCGCGCCGTGGGCGCGATCCGGAAGGGGCTCGCCAAGGCCGATCCGGGAGGCACAGGCATCTACGCGCGCAACGCGGCCTCGTACGTGAAAAGGCTACGTAGGCTCGATCGGTCGGTCTCACGCTGCATCGCCCAGTTGCCACCTTCGCAGCGCCGCCTTGTGACCACCCACGACGCGCTCGGCTACTACGCGGATCGCTACGGCATCGAGGTGATCGGTGCCCTGATCCCTTCCCTATCGACCGAGGCCCAGCCCTCCGCGGGCGACACCGCAAAGCTGGTGGAGCAGATCCGCGAGCAGGAGGTGAAGGCGATCTTCCCCGAGCGCTCGGTCAATCCGAAGCTCGAGCGGGCGGTCTCCCGCGAGGCCGGGGCGCGGCTGGGGGAGGCGCTCTGGGCGGACACCCTCGGGCCCGAGGGGTCGAGCGGCGCGACCTATCTCGGCTCAATTGCGTCCAACACCACGGCACTCGTCGAGGGTCTCAGCGGCGGGTCGAGGAGCTGCCGGCCGCGGGCCTGATCGTCCATCGCGAAAACCTCAGTCCGCTCCACGGCATCCGGGGCACTCGCCGTGGAGCGTCACGTCGTGGGCGGCCACCGCGAAGGACACGCGGTCTGACAACCGGTGGATCGCCTGCTCGAGGCCGTCATCCTCGAACCCCTCGACCTTGCCGCAGGTCCCACACACGATGTGGTGGTGATGCTCGCCGCCGGGATGCGCGGGCTCGTAGCGCGCTACGCCCTCGCCGACCTCGAAGCGCTGGACCAGGGACAGCCGGTCGAGCAGATCGAGTGCGCGGTAGATGCTCGCCAGCCCCACGCCGCTGCCCTTCTCGCGCAGGAGGTCGGCGATCTCCCGGGCGGTGACCGAGCAGCCGAGCTCTGCCAGCCCGTCGATCACCTCGGCGCGAGCGCCGCTCGAGCGGTAGCCCGCGCGCGCGAGAGTGCGGAGGGTGTGCTCGGTCCAGGTGCAGGTGGTCGCCGTGATGTCCACAGCCCAAGGGTAGCCCTGAGCCGGGTGAGCTCGCGGGCTTAGCCGCCGGCCGCTTCGAAGCGCTCGGCCACCTTGGCCCAGTTCACCGTGTTCCACCAGGCGTCGATGTAGTCGGGCCGCTTGTTCTGGTACTTGAGGTAGTAGGCGTGCTCCCATACGTCCACTCCCAGCAACGGCGTCTTGCCGTCGGTGATCGGGTTGTCCTGGTTCGGGGTTCCCACCACCGCCAGGCCCGCTCCGTCGTGCACGAGCCATGCCCATCCCGAGCCGAACTGGCCCACGCCGGTCTCCTTGAGCTTGTCCTGGAACTCCGAGAAGGAACCGAAGGCAGATCCGATCGCGTCAGCCAGCGCGCCCTCGGGCTCACCGCCGCCGTCGGGCGACATCGACTCCCAGAAGAGCGTGTGGTTGAGGTGCCCGCCGCCGTTGTTGCGCACCGGGCCACGCTTGTCGTCGGGGACGTCCGAGAGGTTGGCGATCACGTCCTCGATCGGCCGGTCGGCGAGCTCGGTGCCTTCGAGGGCACCGTTCGCCTTGTCCACATAGGCCTGGTGGTGCTTGTCGTGGTGGACGCGCATCGTGGCCTCGTCGATGTGGGGCTCGAGTGCGGCGTAGTCGTAGGGAAGCTCAGGTACCTCGTAGGGCATGGAAACTCTCCTTCTCGTAGTGGCCGCAGCGAGTCTAGGAGCTTCGGCGTCTGCCTGTCCCAGCGGGAATATGCGGATGAGAGGACTCGAACCTCCACGTCCCGAAGGACACAGGCACCTGAAGCCTGCGCGTCTACCAATTCCGCCACATCCGCCTGCGCCGACAACGATAGCCAGGCCGCCCCTCACGCGGTCGGACGTGTCCCGGCGAGAAAGCCCCAGCCGAGCTCAGCGGCGCTGCGAGCGCAGCTGCGGGGTGCGAAAGACGTAGTCCCAGAACGGGGCGCTCACGCCGAACCCCCGGGTGTGGTCCTGGAAGTGGTGCCGCATGTGCAGTTCGTGGAGGAGCTTCCCCAGCCGGGTCCGCGCCCTGTGGTGATGCACGTGGTAATGGAGCATGTCGTAGGCCAGGTAGCCCGCGAGAAATCCCGCCGCGACCAGGGGAGTACTGGCCGGGCCGAGCGCGAGCACGAACAGCCCATAGAAGATCGCCGCCAGCGGGAGGCTCATCGACGGCGGCATCACGAGACGCATCGGATCGTTGGGATGGTCGTGGTGAACCCCGTGGATGATCCAGTGAAGGCGCGCACCCATTCCGCCCTCCGGTTCAAAGTGGAACACCAAGCGGTGCATCCAGTATTCGGTGAGCGTCCAGAAGACGTAGCCGCCGAGCAGCGAGACGCCGGCCTCGGGTGCGGGGGTGCCCCCTTGGCCCAGGATGAACAGCAACGCGATGAGGGGGGCGAAGATGAGTGGCGGCACGGCGGGGTGCACGCGTGAGACACGGTCAAGCCACTCGGACTCGAACATCCGGGGAGACGCCCTGAGGATGTCGCCGCGGCTTGCCTCCACTACCGCCAACCTACCAAGCGTCGGGGACGGCGCCGAGAGGGGCCCGGCGGGACCTGCCCGGTCCCGCCGGCGTGCGGGTCAGCCCCCGCGCGTGGCCGTGCCCGGCGGGGTCCCGCCGCGTTCGGAGTCGCCGTCCATCTCCTCCTCGGTCGGGTCCGTGTCCTCTGGACGGCGGGCCTGTGACTCCTTGTCGTGCACGACCTCGGCGTTCGGCCCAATGGCCGGATAGTTGACCGGGCCGTCCGAGACCCCGCGCGCATCTCCCTCCTCCGGTGCCTCGTCTCTCCTGGACATGTCTCGCGAGTCTTCGCGTTCGTTCATCACGCCGCCTTTCCTGGTCTGTTGCAGTCGTTTTCTACCTACCCAGCGCCTGCAAAGCAGAAACCGACTCACATCGGGCTCAAGCCGGTACGGCGCCCTGCCGATAGACCCCGTACCGCCATGCTCGAAACTTTCGCGACCCTCGCCCTCGGCGCAGCAATGACGGCTTTCGCCATCTTCGCCGTGATGCTCAACGAGGGCGAACGTTCCGCCCGGCTTCTCAGGCACAGGGGCCGTCGCAGGCGTTCTGTGGAGGGCCACGCCGAGACGGGGCAGCGGCGCGCCTCATCACCGATCTTCAGCGCGTCCGATGTGCTCCCTGGTACCGAGCCGCTCTCCTCCGTGGCGCCTTCGAGCCCGGGCGACCCGCGCAGGTTGCCGGTGGGAGACTTCCTCTTCGGCGCGCTTTTCCTGACGGGCGCCACACCACTCGCCTTCGCCGAGTTGGCTCGAACCGCCGGAGAGAGTGGGCTGGATGTTTCTCAGGTCCTCAACTGGCTTGCGCGGGCAGAGCAGAGCGGCCTCGTCGAGCGCGTCCACGTAGCGTCTCTCGAAGGCGAGGAGTCAGGGCACCCCGCAGTGCGGCTCACGCCGGCAGGGATGGACCGCGCACAGAACAACCGCCGGACCGCCGACCGAGGCGAGCTGACGGCCGGCACTGATCAGCTCCTTCGCGACGCACGCTGAATCTCCTCGGCCCCGTCAGGCCGGGACCGTGGACCGAGGCGTCGCTCAGGGGACGTAGACCGCATCGCTGGGGGCGGGGATGCCTCGTTGCGGATCGCGCCATAGGATCCGGATAAACCCGGGGGCCGGGGTCCTCACCCGCGCGTCGAGGTAGCCGCGTGGGTTGCGCACGAGGAAGTTGCGCAGCGGCTGCCACCGGCCGTCACCGACGGAGTACTCGATTCTCGCCAGGATCGGGCCCCCTGTGGGCCCGGGCCGGTATCCACCGAAGACGCGTACCGCCCGACCCCGTTGGACGGTGTGGATCGGTCGCAGGTAGTGCAGAAAGAAGGCTTTGGGCCGGAAGTCCTGGGTGAAGAAGCCCGACTGCCAGCTTATCCACCGCCGCTCGTTCTCCTCGCCTAAACCGGGGATCGGCTTGTCGTCCACGTAGAGAAACTGTGCGATCGACGCCACGCGCGGATTGCGGTAGGCCATGTACTCACCCCAGGAGGTGAGCGGCCCCTGACGCGCAGGCGCGACGCCCGACACAGGGTCGGGCGGCGAGGTCTGGTAGCCGTACTCCGTGATCCAGATTCCCATCGGCTCACGTTGGCTCCCCCAGAGGAATGCGGCGCGGTCCAGCGTTCTCGTCAGGCGCTCCAGGTTGCCGATCAGCACGTTGTCCTTCAGTGCAGGTCGCCACGGCGGCTTCCTCCACGTCCGGCCGTCGAGGCTGTAGGCGTGGTGTGCGTAACCGCTGGCCTTGAAGAGACCGGGGTGGGCGCGGCGGAACTCGCGCCGGCCCCCTCGGGATACCGGACAGCCCCGCAAGTGGGCGGGGCGGCCGGTGTAAGGCCTGAAGTCGGCCTGCAGGCAGTACAGCTCACGCACGAACTCGGCAGGCGGCATCGAGCTGACGAGCTTTTTGGGCGTCTTGCCGCCGCGCGGCGCGGTCTCGCCGATGAGGATCAGATCGCCCTCATGCCCGGTGGCTTTCAGGCCCGCCCACGCTGCGTCCACCAGCGTGCGGTAGTGGTGCGGGGCCGCGGCGATCATGTCCTGGGCCCGCTTCGGGCGGTTGTCCACCCAGATCGGGAGGAGCCAGCTCGGGAAGTTCGGCTCATTCCAGATGGACCACCCGTCGACGCGTGGCAGGCGGTGGGTCTGCCCATTGCGATCGCGCACTGGATAGAAGCCCGAGTAGCGCAGGCCCACCGCCGTCGCGAAGTCCTGGAAAGCCTGCGCGTCGGGGCGAAACAGGCCCTCGCGGCGGTGGCTACCTGGGGTGGCCCAGGCCGGGGCAGGGCCGGTGAGTGTGAACAGGAGATCCAGACCGTGCCTCTTGGCGAGCACGACGATGTTGTCGTAGGGCTCCCAGGCTCCCGTGGGGTAGGCCTCCGGGAACCTTGGGCCTGGACTCGGGAAGCGAGGCCTGCTCTGGCTGGTGGCCGCCGGGGCGATGTTGCTCCAGAAAACCGAAACCCGGAGCCGATCGACACCGATCGCCTTGAGGAACCGCAGCCGCTGATCGAGCTGAACCGGCCGCGCTCCGAGCAGCTGGGGATCGTCCTGAAGCACCGATTCCTGTGTCGTCGACGCGCGCGCAGGGGCGCCGGGGGCCAGCACTGCGGCCAGTGCGAGACCTACCGCCGCCACGCGAGCGAAATTTTTCATCCGGTTGGCGCCCAGGGGGTGCCGGCGTGCGCGCCGGCCGCTTCCGTTGCCCCCGCCAAACCGCGACGAAGCTCTTTGGCCAGGGGGCTCAGGCCTCGTCGTCAAATGCCGGTGCCGGCCCGGTGGAGTAGGACTCGGTGAAGGAGACAACCCCTGGATAGGGGTTGCCTATCAGCAGCCCGGATCCCTGGCGCTTGGTGTTCTTGGGGCTCGCAGTGAGCTCGATCACGACGTCCGCCAACCGCAGCTCGTCCTTCGGGGGGTTCTGGTGGTCCACGGCGTTCTGGTCAAGGCCCTCCAGCCACCCTTGGGCGCTTTCCGCCACCGTCTCCCATGCGGTCGGATCAACCTCCCCGGGCGTGGTTGCCGAACCCTGCCCGCCTTCCCCGGGCGTGACCTTCACCCATACGAGAAACGTTCGCGCTTTCACGCGCGCCTCCAGCTCCTTGCAAACCGCTCGGTGCCACTGATCGTGCGTCTCCTCGCTCACCGCTCTCCATTCGTTCGCTGCACACAGCGTGACCTAAAGGGCGGCCGGCATGCGTGGCGCCGCCGGGGACCGGCGCGCCGGAGCCTTCTCGCCAGGCTTTCAGGCGGCGTCGCGAAGTGCGGCCAGCTCGCTGGATCTGGCGAGCTGGTGCAACGCGCGCGTCTCCACCTGACGCACGTCGTCGCCCGACAGCCCGAGCCGGCGGCCGGTCTCGCGCAGGCCGGCGGCCTCCCGGCCTCCGATCCCGAAACGGAGGGTGAGCACGTCCCTGTCAGGGCTGGGAAGCTCGCGGACGACCCGCTGAACCGCCTGCTCGCTCAGCTCCCGGGCCACCTCGAGGGCGGGGCCTTCCGCCTCGTCGGCGATCAGATCGCCGAGGGATGCGCCGTCATCCCCCTCCCCGAGGCCGCGGTCGAGGCTTGCCGGAGACTGGTCTGCCGCGCGGATGTCCCGCACGTCTTCGGGAGCCAGCTCCACGGCGGCGGCCAGCTCCTCGTCTGTCGGCTCGCGCCCGAGCTCCGCGCTCAGCTCGCGCTCCTTGGTGCGGATCTTGCGGGCCTGGCTCGCGATGTGGACCGGCAGGCGCACCGTCCTGCTGGAGTTGGCGAGGCCGCGCCCTATGGCCTGGCGGATCCAGAGAGTCCCATAGGTGGAGAACTTGAAGCCCTTACGCCAGTCGAACTTTTCGACCGCGCGGATCAGCCCGAGCATGCCCTCCTGGA
>Ga0136614_10002421_pt1 | contig 11603 bp, 11 predicted proteins | sample AntDrymUQ2792106_2_FD_106643 | JGI IMG/M metagenome (GOLD analysis project Ga0136614, IMG submission 106643) | Polar desert sand microbial communities from Dry Valleys, Antarctica - metaG UQ279 (21.06) | ecosystem: Environmental > Terrestrial > Soil > Desert | place: Antarctica: Dry Valley...
CGCTCGGCGCGACGAAGTGGGAGACGACGCGCGTCGTCCTCGCCAACGGCGGCCCCGGCATCGCGGGCGCGATCATTCTCGGACTGGGCAGGGCTATCGGCGAGACGATGGCCGTCACGATGGTCAACGGCAACCGCCCGCAGATCAGCGCATCGCTGTTTGACCCTTCGTACACCATCGCCTCCGTCATCGCCAACGAGTTTACGGAAGCGACCGATGCGATCTACCTGAGCGCGCTCGTCGAACTCGGCCTGATCCTCTTCCTCGTCACGTTCATCATCAACGCCGCCGCGCGCGTCCTCGTCTGGAGCGTCACGCGCGGCACGAGCGGCACGGCGCGGGCGTGAGCAGTGCGACGGAAGTTATGACGGCCAAGACTTCTCTATTTTATTTTTGGCGTGATTTGTCTTTCGGGCGGCGGGTGGTTGTCGAGACGCTTATCTGGGTAACTTTGATTGTGTTGGTTGAATTTCTGTTTTTCGGCAAGGCCGGAAAGTTCGGCGGGGCGATCCTTGCCGGAATCGGATTCGGCATCTTCTTCGCTCTCGTCAACCACATCGCCATCGCACAGATCAAGAAGAGCACCGGCGAATAGGTTATTTGGACATGGCAACTTCAGAACGCACGATGCACGCGAAACGCTACGCGACCAACGCCGTGATGACGACGTTGACCGCCGCGTGCGCCTTCTTCGCTGTCATCGTGCTCGCGTTCATACTTGGCTACATCGCCTATCGTGGACTCGGCGCGATCAGCTTCCAATTTTTGATCGAAACGCCGAAGCCCGTCGGCGAAGGCGGCGGCATCGGCAACGCCATCCTCGGCTCTCTGATTTTGCTCGGCATGGCCTGCGGCATCGGCATGCCCTTCGGCATCGCGACGGGAATTTATCTCGCCGAGTACGGCGCGGGTCGCTTCGCCGGTCTCGTGCGCTTCCTGACGGACACGCTGACGGGCATTCCCTCGATCCTCATCGGCGTCTTCATCTATACGATCATCGTCTTGCCGATGAAGCAATTTTCCGCTTGTGCAGGCGGCATCGCGCTCGCCGTCATCATGATCCCGATTGTCGCGCGCACGACCGAAGAGATGATCCGTCTCGTGCCCGCGAGTTTGCGCGAAGGCGCGCTCGCGCTCGGCGCGCCGCAGTGGCGTGTGACGACCGGAGTCATATTGCCCGCCGCCGCGTCCGGCATCGTGACGGGTGCGATGCTTGCGGTCGCGCGCGTCTCCGGCGAGACCGCGCCGCTCCTGTTCACGGCCTTCGGCAGCCGCTTCTTCAACGTCTATCTCGATCAGCCGATGGCCTCTCTGACCGTGCAGATATATAATTACGCCATCTCGCCCTACGATGAATGGCACGCGATGGCCTGGGCAGCCACGCTCGTTCTGATGACGCTCATCCTCGTCATCAACATCACCGTCCGCTTCTTTACGCGGCAGAAGTTTTGAAAGGATGTCCGTTGTCAGTGGTCAGTTGTCCGTTGTCTCTGGCTATGACACAACCGCCTAAAGACGGTCTTGAACAACTGACAACGGACGACGGACAACTGACAATTGCTTATGTCAACGACCGCACCATCTTTTATGAGCGAACCGCGCGAAGGGGAGCGTCGGGCTGAAGCGCCGACCGGCGCCGCAGCGACGGCGCACGCGAAAGTCAGCGTGCGCGAGATGAACTTTTTCTACGGCAACACGCAAGCTCTCTTTAACATCTCGCTCGACGTGGCGGAGCGCGGGGTGATGGCCTTCATCGGCCCTTCCGGGTGCGGCAAGTCAACTTTCCTGCGCACGCTCAACCGGATGAACGACACGATTCCGGGGACGCGCGTCGAAGGGCAGGTCTTGATTGACGGCGAAGACATCTACGCGCCGGGCTTGAACGTCGTTGACCTCCGGCGCAAGGTCGGGATGGTCTTTCAAAAGTCGAACCCGTTCCCGAAATCCATCTTCGACAATGTCGCCTACGGTTTGCGCATCAACAAGCTGACGGACAACAAGACCGAGTTGCAAGACCGCGTCCAGCAGGCGTTAGAGGATGCGGCCATCTGGTCGGAGGTGAAGGATCGGCTGAAGGTTTCCGCGCTCAGCCTCTCTGGCGGGCAGCAGCAACGCCTCTGCATCGCGCGCGCTTTGGCCGTCCGTCCCGAAGTAGTGTTGATGGACGAACCGGCCTCGGCACTCGACCCGATTGCGACGCAGAAGATCGAAGAGTTGATCGTGGAACTCAAGAAGCAGTACACCATCGCTATCGTCACCCACAACATGCAACAGGCGGCGCGCGTCTCGGACATCACCGCTTTCTTCTGGCTCGGCAAACTGATCGAGGTCAACGCGACCGAGAAGATGTTTACCAACCCGAACGAGAAGTTGACCGAGGACTACATCACGGGGAGGTTCGGCTGAGGGATTTACGATTGCGGATTGGGGATTTGAAATCCATACTCGCAAATTTCAAACTTGAGATTTGAAATTCAAGCCGTCGGCGGCTGGCAATCGTCAAGCGTGAATCGTCAACCGAAAGATTTATTATGGAACGTTATAGGCATCTCGACAGCGATCTGGACAGCCTACGCAACCGCTTGCTGCTCCTCGGCGGTAAAACCGAAACCGCGCTCGAACGCGCCATGTTTGCGCTCGTCGAACGCGACACCTTCGCGGCGCAGGAAGTTTTGCGAGACGACGATCAGATTGACGAACTCGAAGTTGAAATTGACCGGCTCTGCATTGACGTGCTCGCGTTGCGCCAGCCCGCCGCGCGCGATTTGCGCTTCGTCGTCTCGGTGGCGAAGATCACTCCCATCCTCGAACGCATCGCCGACCACGCCTGCAACATCGCCCGCGCCGCCGTTGATCTCAACGACGAGCCGCAACTTAAACCTTTCGCCAATTTGCCGCGCATGGCGATGCACGCTTCCTCGATGCTGCGCGCTGCGCTCGACGCCTTCACGACGGGCGACGCCTTGCAGGCGCGCGCCGTCATCGCCCGCGACGACGAGATAGACGAACTCTACGACAGCGTGTTCCACGACTTGATCCGGTTGATGGTCTCCGACCCGACGACGACGACCCGCGCCGCGCGCCTGCTCTTCGTCGCCAAACATCTCGAACGCGTCGGCGACTATGTCACGGACATCTGCGAACTAACCGTTTATATGACTGAAGCGGCCTTTATCAAACACAGCAACTGACCATTGTGGAATGCGGAATGCGGAATGCGGATTGAAAAAACGATTGTCTTTTAATTCGCAATTCGCAATCCGCATTCCGCAATCGAATAATCCGCATTCCGCAATCCGAAATCCGCAATTGAAAGATTATGGCAAAGCCAGTTCTCATCATCGAAGACGACCCGGACATCGCCGAGGGTTTGCGATATAACTTGGAGCGCGAGGGCTTGGAAGCGATCATCGCATTGACTGGCGAACTGGGGTTGGCCGCCGCGCTCGACGTGCGTCGCCCGCCCGCGCTCATCATTCTCGATTTGATGTTGCCGGGGATGAGCGGCACGGAGTTGTGTCGCCGCCTCCGGCGCGAACCCGCCACGCGCCGCACGCCCATTATGATGCTCACGGCCAAGACCGGAGAAGCCGACCGCATCAGTGGTCTCGATCTCGGCGCGGACGACTACATAACGAAACCTTTCTCTGTGAAGGAAGTGATGGCGCGCGTGCGCGCGGTGTTGCGCCGCACGGATGAAAACACCGTCCCGCGCTACGATGATGAACACCTCGCGATTGATTTCGCGGATATGCGCGTGACGTGCGACGGCGCGCCGGTCAAGCTCACGCGCAAAGAGTTCGCCCTGCTCGAAATGCTCTCCAAAACCGGCGGCCGCGTCGCCACGCGCCAGCACATTCTCGACAACGTCTGGGGCTACGAATACTACGGCGACACGCGCACGCTCGACGTACACATCCGCCGCCTGCGCCAAAAGCTCGGGCTGTGCGGCGACTGCATCGAAACCGTCGTCGGCGTCGGCTACCGCTTCGTCGGATGCAAAAACAAAGGGATGAGGGATGAACTAAGGGATGAGGGATGAGGGATGAATTAAGAAGGTATTCAAGCGATTGAGTGCTTGTTCTGATTCATCCCTCATCCCTCATCCCTCATCCCTTTGCCCTCATCCCTCATCCCTTCTCTTATGTCACTTCGTTTGATCTCCGCGTGGGTGTTGTGCGGCGCGCTCGCGTTGGCGTTCATGGCGTTTCTCTTTTGGTATCCGTTGTGGGTGGCGGGGACGGCGTTTGTTTTCGCGGCGGGAGGGGCATGTGCGGCGCGGCTTCTGGCAGGCGGGAACAACCGGCGTGAATTGTCGCCCGGCGCGTCTTCAAGGCGCTCTCTCTCTAATCAATCAGCTCGAAGCGCGAAGTTGACGGCGAGAGGGACGGCGGCGACGGCGGAGATCGTGCCGGCGAACGAATTGCTCGCGGCAATGATGAACAGCATGCGTGAGGGGATGCTCGTGGTTGACGGCGAATTGCGCGTGGTGGCAGCGAACGCGGCGGCGCGCGGTCTCTTCGGATTCGGCGAGGGCAGCGCGGGACAGTCGCCGCGACTCGGCGAGTTGACGCGCAACCCCGCAGTGCTCTCGGCCTATCTCGGCGCGATTGAACGCGGCGAGCGCATCGAAGTCAAAGTCGAGATGTTGGACGCGGACCGGCGCGTTTTCGATCTGCGCGTCGCGCCGCTCCAGCAACAGCAGCAGGGGCGCGAATCGGGGGCGCAAGGAACATCGCGCGGCGCGGTCGGCGTCTTCTTCGACATCACCAGACTCGAACGCCTCGAACGCGTGCGCCAGGAATTCCTCTCCAACGTCTCGCACGAACTCCGCACGCCCTTGACCGCCATCCGTACCTTCGTCGAGACGCTTGAAGACGGCGCGATAGACGACGGGGCGAACAACCGTCGCTTCCTCTCCATCATTGATCGCAACGCCGCCCGCATGCACAGTCTGATAGACGACATCCTCGAACTCTCGGCCATCGAGGCCGGGACGGTGACGGTCGAGCCCGGACCCGTTCGCTTGCGCGCCATGATCAACGACGTGATGACTTCACTCGCCTCACGCGCTGGGGAACGCGGCGTGACGCTACGCAACGAGGTGGCCGAAGACGTGTTCGTCCATGCCGACGCGCGGCGGCTCGAACAGATGCTCACAAACCTTTGCGACAACGCCATCAAGTTCAACGCGGAGGGCGGCGCGGTTCGTCTCGGATACGAGCGTGCGGGCGACCGCGACCGCATCTCCGTGATGGACACGGGCGAAGGCATCGCGCCCGAACACATCCATCGCATCTTCGAGCGTTTCTATCGCGTTGATCGCGCTCGCTCGCGCGCGCTCGGCGGCACCGGACTCGGCCTCGCCATCGTCAAACACCTTTCGCGCGCACACGGCGGCGAGGCCACCGTCCAATCAGTTCCCGGCGAAGGCTCGACATTCACCATCGAACTACCGCATAGTGGACGGGCCGAACAGCGATGACTCCCAGACGATGAATAAAAGGCCGACGCTTTAATTTATCCCTCAATGCTCTCGTTCATCCTTGCTCTTGACGCTTCGCAAGAACGACTGTTACACTTTTGTGACGATTTAAGGAGAGCCTTCGGCGCGTCCTGGGCCCCAAGAGCAAGAGGGTAAAACTACAAATACCCGGCCACTGCTTGCGCAGTGAAAAATTTTCTCAGCCAGTGTTAGGAGGTATGTGGTGGGCTTCAAAATTGGACAGAAGGTCGTCTATCCCAATCACGGCATCGGAACAATCGAACAGGTCGAGCAAAAACAGATAGGCGCAATAGCGATTCCCTTTTACACACTCCGCCTCGCCTCCACCAACTCAGTCGTCCTTGTCCCCGTCGCCAACGCCGGCGAAGTGGGCTTGCGCTCGCCGATCTCTTCCGCCGAATGCGAGTTGTTGTTGAAGAACCTGAGCGACGACTTCAACGCCGCGCCGCACGACTGGAAAGATCGCTTCAAAGAATTCTCCGAAAAGATGCGCACGGGCGACATTTTTGAAGTCGCCGGAGTGCTCAAGCACCTGACGTATTTGAGCCACCTCAAGCCGCTCAGTTTCCGCGAGCAGCGGATGCTGGAACGCGCGCGCTATCTCGTCGTCTCGGAACTCGCCGCCGTCTGCCGCCAGCCGGAATGTAACATCGAATCGCGCGTCGAGCAGGCGCTCGCGCGCGCCTGCGCCAAGCACGAGCGTCACCCCACTGCCGCTACGGGACGTGCGTCGCGCGCCGCCGGAGCCGCCGCCGCCGGACATTGAGAAATTAGGGAAAAGGGTCAGGGGAAAGGGTAAAGGAAAAGCGCTCAACAGAGTGACTTCACCTTTACCCTTTCCCTTTTTCCGTTCTATTTTTCTCTCTCCGCCGATGGGCACGGCCAGATAACTGATCACGGGCAGATAGCTTTCGGGCCTGCCGAAGTAAGGCGAGTTTTTACCGTAGCGCGGATCGAGTTTGACACCGGAAAGGTTGAATAATCGTCATGTCTTCGTGCAATGCGCAGCACAAGTTCAGGCGGCTTGAAACTTTCGGGCAGCGGGGGAAAGTAGTAAGCTAACAGCCACCCGAGTTGTCTTCTTAAAATCCGAATTTAGCGAAAGGCGCTTAACTTAAATCATGGCACAGAATGTTCCCATCACGGTCGCGCACGGCGACGGCATCGGCCCGGAGATCATGGAAGCCACGCTGCACATCCTGCGCGAAGCGGGCGCGCGGCTTGAGATCGAGACGATAGAGATCGGCGAGCAAGTCTATCTGCGCGGGGACACCGCAGGCATTCCCGCGAGCGCGTGGGAATCTTTGCGCCGCACGAAGGTTTTTTTGAAAGCCCCGATCACCACTCCGCAGGGCGGCGGCTTCAAGAGTCTTAACGTCACAGTGAGGAAGACGCTCGGCCTCTACGCCAACGTCCGCCCGTGCGTCTCATATCATCCGTTCGTTGACACGAAGCACCCGAAGATGGATGTGGTCATCGTCCGCGAAAACGAGGAAGACCTCTACGCCGGGATCGAGCACCGTCAGACCGCGCAGGTCTATCAATGTTTGAAACTCATCTCGCGCCCGGGCTGCGAAAAGATCGTGCGCTACGCCTTCGAGTACGCGCGGCGCAACAACCGGCGGAAGGTGACATGCTTCACCAAAGACAACATTATGAAGATGACCGATGGTCTCTTTCATAAAGTCTTCGACGAGATCGCGGCGGAGTATTCCGACCTCGAAAACGAGCATTGGATCGTGGACATCGGCGCGGCCAAACTCGCCGACACGCCCGAAGCCTTCGACGTGGTCGTGATGCCGAATCTCTACGGCGACATCCTCTCCGACGTGGCCGCGCAGATCGCAGGCTCGGTCGGCCTCGCGGGTTCGGCCAACATCGGCACTTCGGGCGCGATGTTTGAAGCGATTCACGGCTCCGCGCCGCGCCGCGCCGGGCAGAATCTCGCCAACCCTTCCGGGCTGCTGCTCGGCGCGGTGATGATGCTCGTCCACATCAACCAGCCCGACATCGCCGCGCGCGTCCACAACGCCTGGCTGCGCGCGGTCGAGGACGGCGTCCACACTTACGACATCTACGCCGAGGGCGTGAGCAAGCAGAAGGTCGGCACGCGCGAGTTTGCCTCGGCGGTCGTCGAACGGCTCGGGCAGACGCCGCAAACTCTGAAGGCCGTTAAGTACAATCCGGGCGGCGGCGGCCAGACGAGCACGGCAGGCGCGGGTGCGGGCACTGTCGAGAAGAAAGAGTTGGTCGGCGTTGACGTGTTTTTGAATTGGACGGACGGCATGGCGGAAGAGTTAGGGGAGATGTGCAAAACGCTCGGTGGCGACGATTTCAAGTTGTCTCTCATCGGCAATCGCGGCATCACTGTCTGGCCGCAAGGTCTGCCCGAAACGTTCCTCTCCGACCACTGGCGTTGCCGCTATCTCGCCGCCAAAGAAGGCGCGACCATCTCGCACACGCAAATCGCTTCACTCCTGCAACGAATCGCCGACCACGATCTCGACTTCATCAAGACCGAGAACCTCTGCAACTTCGACGGCAAGCCCGGCTACTCGCAATGACGTGAGCGCAGCAATGAAGGAGTTTTCATGAAAATCCTCACTTTCAATTTAAGCGCAATGCTGCTACCGGCCTTGCTCTGCTGCTGTGGCGCGGCGGCGGGCGCGCAAGAAATTCCGGCCTACTGGATCAAAGTCGCACCGGCGGGGGAAGCCTTCACTGTCATGATGCCATCAACTCCTTCCGCGAAAGACGAGAGCAGGCAAGTTGACGGGCTGCACGTCTCAGGTCAGCGATACAGGGTGAAGGATACCGGCGACGCGGTTTACACAATCTGGTCGTTCAGGGCTGACAGCGTTCCCTCCGACGTGCAACAGGACAGGGAAGCCTATCTCGATCTGTGTGCCGAACTCACATGGGACATGCTTGTCAGGTCCGACCATAAAGCGCGAATGACATACGGGCGCGACTTGCCTTCCGCGTCTCATCCCGGACGCAACTATCTCTTCAACATTGGCAAGCGACGCGGCGCGGCGCAAATCTACATCGCCGAATCGCGGATTTATATCGTGACGGCTTTGGGTGAAGCTGATGAAGTTCCCCACCCGGAGATATTTATGAAATCTTTTTCTCCGGGCGCGCAGGGGTCGCAGGAGGCCGACCCGTCGACCGGCGGGGGCGGCGTCGGGCCGGGGCGCGGCGGCAACAGCGGCAACGACAGCAGCGACGGCGGCAGCGTTAAAGCCGGTGAGCCGAAAAGCGATGGGATGATTGACTATACCCAGCCGTTCTCAGCCTCCGCATTAACGCAGAAGGCGCGCATCATCTCCAAACCCGAACCTCTGTACACGGAAGCAGCGCGCAAGTTTGCAGTCTCCGGCACCATCAGCATGCGGCTCATCCTCATGGCATCCGGCGAGGTGGGCGGGATCACAATTATCAAGCGGTTGCCGCACGGTCTGACACAGAAGGCGATTGAGGCCGCCAAACAAACCAAGTTTGAACCGGCGATGAAAGACGGACGACTCGTCTCGCAGTACGTTCAGATGGAATATAACTTCAACATTTATTGACGCCGCAAAAGTATCCGTATGGCAGCAAAAGAAACGGGCGCGACGAAAACGCCAAACGGCGAGCCGACATCCACAACACCGCCGCTCGTCGCCGTCATCATGGGCAGCAAGTCCGATTGGGAGACGATGCGCGGGGCGGACGAAGTGTTGACCGAGTTCGATGTCGCGCACGAATGCCGAGTCGTCTCCGCGCATCGCACGCCGCGTTTGATGTCGGAGTTTGCGAGCGAGGCGGAAGCGCGGGGCATCAAGGTGATCATTGCGGGCGCGGGCGGCGCGGCTCACTTGCCCGGCATGGTCGCGGCGCAAACCTTGTTGCCGGTGCTCGGCGTGCCCGTCGAGAGCCGCGCGCTCAAGGGTTTGGATTCGCTGCTCTCCATCGTGCAAATGCCGTCCGGGATTCCCGTCGGCACGCTCGCCATCGGCCACGCGGGCGCACGCAACGCCGCGCTGCTCGCCATCGCCATCCTCGCGAACGAAGACGAGGCATTGCGCGAACGGCTCCGCAGGTTTCGTGCGGAACAGACGCAAAATGTCCTCGATGCAAAATTGACTTAACCACGAAATCACACGAAACAACACGAAAAGGTTTTGATCTCTTATTCGTGTTGTTTCGTGTGATTTCGTGGTTCCATCCGGTGTATGCCCGAACTGCTGCTCAAAGATGAAGTCTATAACGTCGCCGGCGCGGCAATGGAAGTTTATTATCAACTCGGCACGGGCTTTCTCGAAGCGATTTATCAGGAGGCGTTGGAGATTGAATTGAGCCGTCGGCGTATCCCGTTCGAGTCGCAGAAATGTTTGTCGCTTGAATATAAGGGGCAGCGATTGAGTAGAGGGTATGTCGCCGATCTGGTTTGCTACGGGCAGATCATCGTCGAGTTGAAGGTGGTGGATAGGTTGATGAACATCGAAGTGGCGCAGCTCATCAATTACTTGAAGGTGACGAAATTGCACGTCGGCTTGTTGTTCAACTTCGGCAGTCGGGGGCAGCTTGAGTGGAAGCGGTATGTGATCTAAAAACGTGAAAGCCGGAACCACGAAATCACACGAAACAACACGAACAAGACATAAGATTTATTTCGTGTTGTTTCGTGTGACTTCGTGGTTAACTCCTCATCAACATGGCACACAATAAACTCTATTACGGCGACAACTTGGAAGTGCTGCGGAAGTACGTCCGCGACGAGTCAATTGACCTGTGCTACATAGACCCGCCGTTCAATTCCAAACGCAACTACAATCAGATTTACAACAACATCGGTGGGGAAGATCGCGCGCAGGCGCAGGCGTTCGTGGATACATGGAGGTGGGACGCGCCCGCCAACAATTGCTTCGAGCAGATTTTAGACAACACGAACGGCGTGCAGACGCGCCAATCAATCGAACTGATTCGCGGGTTGGAGAAAGTTTTAGGCCGGGGCAGCCTGTTCGCTTATCTTGTAAGCATGAACGTCCGCATCGCGGAGATTCATCGCGTGCTCAAGCCGACAGGCAGCTTTTACCTGCATTGCGACCCGACGGCGAGCCACTACTTGAAACTTGTTTGTGATGCGATTTTCTGCGGTGAGCGAGGCGGGGATTACAAAAATGAAATTGTTTGGGCACGAACAAATGCTCATAACATTGCTTCAAAATATTTTGCTCGCGTTCAAGACACGGTTTTCTTTTACACAAAGTCAGACAAATACATTTGGAATGCGCCTTATACGGATTTCTCGCCACAGCAACTGAAAAGGTATTTCCGCGACCCGGAAACAGGACGACTTGTAACAGGTCAAGATTTGACTATGACGGGGAATGCTCACAGAAATTTCACTTGGCGTGGAACGACTCCGCCGCCGCATCGAGGTTGGGGATTTTCAGAAGAACAGCTTGAGGAACTTTGGGAACAAGACTTGATTTTGAAGAAGCAAGATGGAACGCCAAGACTTGACGGGCGAAAAGTGTTTCTTGATGAAAAGAGAGGTAAGCCGCTTGGTTCGGTCTGGGATGACATTGAAAGAATTGGTAACACCGCATCTGAACGACTCGGCTATCCGACGCAGAAGCCGGAAGCGTTGCTTGAAAGAATCATCACCGCGTCGTCAAACGAAGGCGATACGGTTCTCGATGCGTATTGCGGTTGCGGCACAAGCGTCGTCGTCGCGCAGCGTTTGAAGCGGCAGTGGATCGGCATTGACATCACGTATCAATCAATCGCGCTCGTCGTCAAACGACTCGAAGACAGTTTCGGTAAAACCGTCGCGCAAGAGATCGAACTCAACGGCGTGCCGCGCGATATGGAATCCGTCCGCGCCCTCGTCAATAAACGCGACGACCGCGTGCGGAAAGAATTTGAGAAGTGGGCGGTCTTGACCTATTCGGACAATCGCGCCGTCATCAACGAGAAGAAAGGCGCGGACAAAGGCATTGACGGCGTGGCCTACGTCGCCGTCGGGCGCGACGCGGAGAAGAAAGACATCAAGCATCTGCCCGTCATGCTCTCGGTCAAGTCCGGCAAAGTCGGCGCAAGCGTCATC
>Ga0136614_10002422_pt1 | contig 11599 bp, 9 predicted proteins | sample AntDrymUQ2792106_2_FD_106643 | JGI IMG/M metagenome (GOLD analysis project Ga0136614, IMG submission 106643) | Polar desert sand microbial communities from Dry Valleys, Antarctica - metaG UQ279 (21.06) | ecosystem: Environmental > Terrestrial > Soil > Desert | place: Antarctica: Dry Valley...
AGCAGGAGGAGGAGGGGGGGCAGTCACCGGGCGGCGGTTCTCATGGGGTATCGAAGGGAAACAGGAGCCGGGGGACGGCTATTTCGCAGTTCAGTCGAACTTGACGGACACGATCTTGGAGCACCCGGGCTCCTCCATCGTGACGCCGTACATCACGTCGGCGGTCTCCATCGTGCGTTTGTTGTGTGTGATCGCGATGAACTGCGTCTCGTTCGTCATTTCGCGGAGGAGGCGCGTGAAACGGTCGATGTTCGCCTCATCGAGGGGCGCGTCGACCTCGTCGAGGATGCAGAAAGGGGAGGGCTTGTAGCGGAAGATCGCCATCAGAAGGGCGATCGCGGTCAAGGCCTTCTCGCCCCCGGAGAGCAGCAAGATCGACTGGTTGCGCTTGCCCGGCGGTTGCGCCGAGATCTCGACGCCGGACTCGAGCAGGTCGTTGGCGTCCAGCAGCCGCATCTCCGCGGAGCCTCCCTGGAAGAGGCGATGGAACGTCTCCTTGAAGTTGGCGTTGATCGCCTCGAACGCCTCCGCGAACCGTTGCGAAGAGGCCGCGTTGATCTTGCGGATGGACTCCTGCAGCTCCGCCACGGACGTGAGCAGGTCGTCCCGCTGGGTCGTCAGGAACGTGAGGCGCTCGGCCTCCTCCCGGTGCTCCTCGAACGCCAGGACGTTGACAGGGCCGATCCGCTCGATCGCGGCGGCCAACTCCGCCGCCTCCGTCTCGAGCGCCGCCAGCGCCTCCTCGGAAGCGTCCGCGGGAGGCGCCAGCTCCTCGGGCGGGACGCCGAACTCCTCACGAGCCTGCGCGACCATATGGTCGACGTCGCTCGCGAGGCGAGTTCCCGTCATCTCCGCCGCAAACCGGCCCTCACGCGCCGCGTCGAGCGTCCCGCGAGCAAAGCGGGTCGTCTCCTCGATGGCCGCGACCCCTCCGGCCGCTTCCGACGCCGCGCGCGAGGTGTCCTCCAGCCGAGCCGCGCGTTGCTCGCGCTCCCGGACGTTGACGGCTCGCCGCGATCGCGCCTCGTCGTCCTCCCGCGCGAGCTCCTCGGCGCGGAGGGCCAGCAGGCGGCGCTGCTCCGACGCGTCGGCGAAGCGCCGCTCGACGGTGCCACGCGCCTCGACGAGGCGTTCGCGCGCCTGTTCTATGGACCGGCGGCGCTCCGCGGCCACCTCCGCCTCAGTGCGCCGGTGCGCCAGCTCCTCGGCGGCCGCCATGGCGAAGGAGCGGGTCTCGGGGAGGGCGGCGGCGAGACGCTCCCCGCGGCCTCGGGCGATCTCCTCGCGCTCCGCGTGACGGCCCTCCCGCTCGGTGAGCTCCCCGCGCGTGCGCGCCACGGCCTGCAGGTGCTCGCGCAACGCGGCGAGCTCGTGCGAGCCCGTCTCACGCTCCCGGTCGAGCCGGGCGAGCTCCGCGCGCCGCTCCTCGAGCCGGCCGCGTACGGACGACACGGCGGAGTCGAGCCGCCGCTCCCGGTCCTGCCCGTCCGCGGAGGCTTCCTCACGCTCTCTCCGAGAGGATCTCAGGGCTTCGAGCGTCTCCTCCCGGCCCGCGAGCGCCGCCCGCGCGGCGGCGTGGCGGCTCTGGAGCTCCGTCCGCTCCCGGCCGATCGCGAACAGGCCCGCCGGGGCCGAGGCGGGATTCGCGAGGCGGACGAGAGAGCCTCGGACCGCGTCGCCCCGCCGGGTCGCAAAGACGATCCGCTCCTCGCCGCGCGCGAGCGTGAGGGCTTCCGCGAGCGCATTCACGAACGCGACCGGCGGGAGCGCCGCCCGCTCCGCCGGCGAGAGATGCGCATAATCCGCCAGCGCGACCTCCCATCCCCCGAGCGTGCCGGGCACGCGGTGCGTGGTGAGACTTCCCGTCCAGTCGTCCATCACGACGCCGAGAGGCGCCGAGTCCGCCTGCGATGCCAGGCGGTGGACCGCCTCGGCGGGCGCGAGGAGGGCCTGGACGTCATCACCGAGGAGGGCGTCCACTCCCTCCTCCCAGCCCGGCAGGGGACGGAGGCGGTCCGCGAGCGTGCCCCGGTCGTCGTAGCCCGCCGAACGCACCGCGCGACGTCCCCCCTCGGTGTCGGCCTGCTTGCGGCCGAACACCTCCGCGAGCGCAGCGAGTCGATGCTCGAGCGCACCCAGGGCGTCGCGCGTCTCCTCGCGCGAGGCCTCCGCTTCCAGGATGCGCGACTCGAGCAATGCGGCTTCCTCGCGCGCCCGCTGGAGTTCCCCGCGCGCGAGCCCCGCCTCCGCTTCCAACCGGCGTTGCTCGTCTTCCGACGCCTCGAGCTCATCCCGGCGCTGAACGATCTCGCCTTCCACCTTGGCGAGGTCCGCCTCCGCACGAGCGATCGACGCCTGCAGCCGGGACGCCTCGATTTCCGAAGCGTGCCGTCCGTTCGACGCCGCGATCCGCTCGCCCGCCGCCGCGAGGGCGTCGCGGCGGAGCCCTTCGAGCTCCTCCTCCCGCTGTGCGAAGGCGATCGCCGCCGCGGCCGCCTTGCGGTCGGCTTCCTCGCGCGCCTCCGAACGGCTCCGCGCTTCCGCCAGGGCCGTCTCGAGACGCGCTTCGAGTTCCGCGAGCTCACGGGAGGCGCGCTGCGCTTCCACCGACGTCTCCGCGCTCTCGCGCTCGAGGGCCTCGCGCCGCGCCGTCACGTCGAGCGCCGCACGGCGGCTCGCCTCCAGAAGCGCGTCATCCCGTCCGATCGCCGCCTCGAGCGCCGCGAGGGCCTCGCGATCGCGCGCGTGCACGTCGGCGGCCTCCGCGGCGGAAAGGCGCGCGGCGACCAGCTCCGCCTCCGTCCTCGCAAGGACGGCGGACGCCTCGGCCTCCTGCGTGCGCCGCCGCTCGAGCTCGCCCCGCGCCTCCTCGCATGCCCGCCGGAGCCGATCGTGGCGCAAGCGGGCGAGCGACGAACGCCGGTCGCGCAGAGCCTGCGACTGTTCGCGATAGCGCGCGGCGCGCGACGCCTGGCGCTTGAGCGAGGCGCAGTTGCGCTCGATCTCCGAGATGATGTCGGAGAGGCGAAGCAGGTTGCCGCGCGTCTCTTCCAGCTTCGTCTCGGCGAGCCGCTTCCTGAGCCGGTAGCGCGTGATCCCGGCCGCCTCTTCGATCAGCCGCCGACGATCCTGCGGTTTCGTGGAGAGGACCTGGTCGATGCGCCCCTGCTCGATGACGGAGTAGGCCCGGACGCCGAGCCCCGTTCCGGACAGGCGGTCCTGGATGTCCTTGAGGCGGACCTGTTTGTCGTTGAGGAAGTACTCGCCCTGCCCCTCGCGGTAAACGCGACGGCCGATGCGCAAAGCCTCCCCGGCGCCATCGCCGTTTCCGTGGCCGTTGCCGTTTCCGTTGCCGCGCGGCGAGAGCGTCAGGATGACCTCCGCCATGCCGACGGGTCGGCGCCTGGCCGAGCCGTTGAAGATCACGTCGTCCATGCGATCTCCGCGGAGAACCCGCGCGCTCTGCTCGCCAAGGGCCCAAGCGACCGCATCGCAGATGTTCGACTTGCCGCAGCCGTTGGGCCCGACGACGGCCGTGACGTCGCCCGGAAAGGCGAGATCCACCTTCTCGTAGAAGGACTTGAATCCTGAAATCTCGACGCGGTCGAGCCTCAACATCCTGTGGGAAAAGAATTTAACAGATGAGGCGGGTCCCTTCCACAAAATCTTGGGCCTGGAGACCCGATTCCCACAAGATGTAGGGAAGAGCGGAGGCCATGGCGAGGCAGGGAAGTGTCGGGGCCGCGCGCCTGATGGCGCTCGCGGCGGTCGTCTTCTGGGGAATCTCGTTCGTCGCGACGAAGGCCGTGGTCGCGGAGATCTCCCCCTGGGCGCTCGTCTTCGCGCGCTCAGGAATCGGATCGCTGCTCCTGGTCCTCTTCGTCGCCGCGGGGGGAAAGGGGCCGCCGGCGCGGACCGCGTGGCCCGCTCTCGCCGTCATGGGATTCGTGGGGGTCGCCCTGCACCAGACGCTGCAGGCCGTGGCGCTCACGACGACGACTGCAGTCCACAGCGGTTGGCTCATCGGCCTGACGCCGATCTGGTCGGCACTCCTGTCCGTCCGGTTCGCCGGGGAGCGGGTGGGGAGGATGAAGAGTGCGGGCCTCGCACTCGGTTTTCTGGGGGCGGCCCTGGTGGTCACGAGGGGGACGCTGGCGGGCGAGGCTCTGCGGCTCCCTTCGACACGCGGAGATCTCCTGATCATCGCCAGTACCTTCAACTGGGCGGTTTACAGCGTGCTCGGTCGGGGAACGCTTCAACGGCTCGGCCCGTTGCGAGCCACAGCGGGCGCGATGGTGTCCGGCTGGGCGTTTCTCCTGCCTCCGTTTCTCGCGCGCCGCGCGTGGACGGAATACGCGGGCCTCTCCGTACACGGGTGGGCGGCGCTCCTCTTCCTCGGCATCGCCTGCTCGGGTCTCGGCTACCTGCTCTGGTTCGGAGCCCTGGAGCGGATCGAGCCCGCCCGGGTGAGCTCCTTCCTGTACCTCGAGCCGCTGGTCACGCTGGGGGCGGCCGTGGTCCTACTAAACGAACGCGTCACGTGGACGACTCTCGTCGGCGGAGCGCTCCTCCTCGCGGGCGTGGGGGCCGTGCAGTGGGCGCCCCGGCCGAATGTGCGGGAGTGAGACTGAGCGCTCCGCCGTCCAGGTCCCTACCCGTCCCGCTTTGCGCTCTCCTTACAGGAAACGGTGGTTTCTTATGGCCCCACAGCATAGGCCGGAGACGGGAGATTCGTGGACGAAAGAGAGGCCGGCGCGGTGGACTTGCGTAAATATTGTTGGTAGCTTGAGCGCAACGACGGGATAGATTCTGACTTCGAACTAGTTCTCGACACCTGTCGGGGGGCACACGAGGCTTCTGAGAGCTACGGGTTCATAAAGCACCAAAGAAACTTCAGAAGGGATCTTCAGCCGACCCAGAGATCGGGCACCCAGGAAGAACTTCGGGCAGAACGGCGACGAGGCGGCAGCTCCGCGGGAGTTCCTTCCGCCGCGGCAGTCGGGCTTGCTGACGCAAGTCCGACCGACGGACCGCGACGAGAAAGGAAGTCATGCTGAGCCTGGAAGTCAGGAAGCGGATCGGGGGCGCGGAGGTGCACCGTGTCGACGGCGGCGCGGTGACGGTCGGCGCTTCGTCGGGTAACGAGGTCGTCGTGCGGGCCAGGGGAGTGGCCGGGCGGCACGTGCGAATCTCTCCGAAGGACGATGGCTACCACCTCGACCTCTACAAAGGAGTGGACGCCGTGAACGTCAACGGGCGTCCGTTCCTGGGCGGCCCCATCCCGATCTCGCCCGGCGACCGGATCCGCATCGGCGAAGCGACGATCACCGTCCTCTCCGCCAGCCCTTCGGCCGCCGCGGTCCTGTTGGACCAGCCGCCGCGCGTCGTCGAGGTCACCGCGTCCCCTCTCCCCGCGACCGAGGTCGAGTACCGCGAGCTGCGGCTGTCGGCTTCCCGGCTGTGCCGCGCCGGCGGAACGCCGGAGGAGCTCGCAATCCAGCTGACCGACTTCCTGGACCGGGAGCTCCTCCCGACGGAGTGGGCCCTCGGGGAGGTCACCCCCGCCGGATTCCGCCCCCTCGCGTCCACGTTCCGCGAGAGCCCGGCCGTTCCCCCTCGCCTGATCGAGGAGATCCGCGCCGGGGAGGCGGTGGCCCGCTCGGAGAGCGTCACGGGAGTCCTGACTCTCGTTGCGGAGCCCGGAGGGCACACGGGGTCCCTCGGAATCCTCGTGCGGGAGACGCCCCGGCTCGCCGCCCGCGCCGTCCTTTTTCTCGAGGAGCTCGTGGCGATGACGAGTCTCGCGATCGCCGGACGCGCGTCCCACGAGGAGCACGTCATTCGTACGGTGATCGTCCCCGAGCCGGCGTCCGCGGCTGCCGAGCCGACGGCCGCCGAGATGGTTTTGAAGCAGACGGACGATTTAAAGAAAATCGTCGAGACCGTCGAGCGGGAAGTTATCGACCGGGCCATGAGGAGAGCGCAGGGAAACCAGAGCCGGGGCGCGCAATCGCTCAACATCTCGCGCGGCTCCCTGATCGCGAAGCTCAAGGAGTACGGGATTCCCGACTACCGGTACCTGCGCCGCAACCGGCGCGCTCGCTAGGCGCGTCGCTTTCGCTTGCTCGGCTGCGCCTCGCTGCGCTCCGCCTCCCGCGGCGCGAGCCTCCTCCCTCGGTAACCTCGGGAGACTCCTCGCGCCGCGAACCACGCCACCGGCCCCCGTTCAGACCTCTCAGTGAGACTGTTCGCGCCGCGACTCAGACAGCCTCCTAATTCCTCTTTTTCTTTCGGCGGCCGCCGCGGCGCGCGCGGCGCGACGGCTCGCCCTCATCGGCGCTGTCCCCCCGCCGCAGGGCCCACCAGATCGCGAAGGGCGCCGCGAAGCGGCCCGCGATCTGGTAGAAGTGGAATCCCCCCGCCCAGACGTTGCGCGCGAACGGTCCGTAGCGCGCCTCGCTCCATGGGCCGAGCGCCGTGGCATACACGGACTGCACCTGGAGCGCGAGCGCGACGACGTGGACGAGAAAGAGGACTGCGCCGGCGAGAAGCAGCCGCGCGACGCGGCCACCCTCCCACGGCTTGCGGTCGAGGGCGAAGAGGCTCGCGAGCAGGACGAAGTTGAAGTGGAGGTCCGCGGCGGGGAGACCCGGGCGAGGCGAGCCGGGCGGGAAGTCCCGGCGCTCGACGCGGAACCCCGGGTCGACCGCCTCGAGGCGAGTGACCGCCGGGCGCTCGAAGGCGCGCAGGACCGCCTCGGTCGAACGGGCGACCAGCCGCTCGTAGGGCCTCGAGAAGGTGGACCAGACGACCAGGGCGGCGACGAAGGCCAGCAGGACCCGGAGGGCCGCGCGGCGATCGACCACGCGTTAACGGCCTTCGGCGATGGTCCCGCTCTTCGCGCGGCTCTCCCGCGCCGCCCAGAAAAGAAACAGGAGCACGCCGAAGAGGACGATGGCGGACTGCCAGAGGACCGTGTGGGAGGAGTGGAAGAGGGCGGGCTTGTGGAGGCCCACCCAGAAGAGGGTAACGACGCGAACCAGGTTGATGGCCTGGATTGCGAAGAACCCGATCAGGAGGCCGAGCAGCCGGCGCGCCCACGCGGCGGGGAAGGCGAGGACGGCCGAGCCGAACAGGAGCGCCGTTTCCACCCCGTTGCACCCGTTCTCGATGTTCACGGCGAAGCCCTCGGAACGGATCTCGGTACCGGCCACGGAGACGGGCTCTCCGATCGCATCCAGAAACGCTCCCGAGACGGCCGCGATACCGGCCGTGAACGGCACGATGACATGGTCGTTGACGGGGTTCGACGCCACGATGAGATAGAAGACGACGAGGAGGCCGATGAAGCGGGCGAGAAAGCCGTAGGAGCGCCGCCGGCGCGCGGCCGCCGTTTGCGGGTCTTCCTCCCGTCGCTTGCTCACGTTCTGCCTTTCTCGGAGTTCTGGAATCCGGGGCGGGGATTATAGCGGGGGGATCTCGGGGCCGTCCTGAAACTCCAGGATCTGCGCCGCCATCTTCCTCAGATCGGCCGGGAGCGTCAGCAGGAGCTCTCCGGACGCGTTGACGACGACCTGTTCGGTCTGGGCGCCGGCGAGGAGGACGCCCGCGAGGTCGCGGATCTCGTAATCGACGAGGAATCGCGCGACTTCCGGCGGCCGAAGACGCGCCGTCGCGCGGACGCGCGTGTCCGCCAGGATGGGGAGGCGGTACCGAATCTCCATCCGAGTGATCGGCACGCGGTAGCCGAGGGCGAGGGCCCGGGTCGCCGTGAACCCGAAGCGCGCGGTCAGCGCCTCGCGCACGCACTCGAGATAGAGGGCGTAGTTCCCGTGCCACACCACCCCGTACGCGTCGCACTCGGCGAACCGGACGGGAATCTCGATCGAGAGCCCCCGCAAAGGCGGGGGGACCGGACGCGCGGCGCTCATGCCGGGGACTCGAGCACGGCGGCGAGGAAGTTGCCGCCCGCGCCGAAGGAGTTGATCAAGGCGCAGCGCCGTCCGGCTCCGCCGGCGAACGGACCGCCGTTTCCGTCCGCGATCGCCCGGCACGCCGCCACGATCTGACCGCCTCCGGCGGCCGCCATCTCTCCGATCGCCTCCTTGACGGCGATCGTCCGGGGCGCCGCCGCCCCCGCGAAGACGCGGCTCATGACCGCCGCCTCCGCGTCGTCCATGGCCCGCACCCCGTTGCGCGAGGGGAACCAGAGTTGGACGTCCCGCGGCCTCGTCCCCGCGTCGTCGAGGGCCGACCGGACCGCGCGCTCGATGGCAGCGGGTTCAGGCGCGAAGCGATAGGGCTCCGTCGGCACCCCTGCGAGGCCTATGCCGGCCAGGCGCGCCAGCGGCCGCGCGCCCCGGGCCTCCGCCCCCTCTTCGGTTTCGAGGAGGACCGCGAACGCGCCCTCGCCCTGGACGATGCCGGAGTCCCGCTTCTCGCCCCGCAGAGCCCCCACGCGGTCGAAGCCCATCGCGTACACCGCATTCCACTCGTCGACGCCTCCCACGAGCATCGCGCGCGCCCTCCCCGAGGAAAGGGCGAGGGAGGCGAAGAGCAGGGCGTTCAATGCCGAGGGATCCTTCTGCGTGATCGTGACGTTTGGCCCGAAGAGCTTCAGCTCGATCGAGACCTGGGAGGCGGGGGCGTTCGCGACGGTGTTCGGGAAGTGGAACGGGGGTGCGGCCTCGGGAGACTGGAGAAGCAACACCCGGAGGAACTCCGTCAGCGCCCCCGCGCCGGCGGATCCCGTGCCGATCGCGATCCCGATCGACTCGGGATCCTCGCCGATGGCGTAGCGCGCCTCCGCCACCGCCTCCGCGCACGCGATGATCGCGAACTGGCTCCCCCGATCGAAGCGGCGCGCCTTGTTGGCCGGGATGTCCGGCTGTGGCGAGAATCCGTCGTACCGGGCCACGTGGGTCGCCTGAAGGTCGCCCCGCTCCTCCCCGGTCATCGGGCGGATCGCGCTGTCGCCCGCGAGCAGCCGGCGATAGAACTCGGAGGACGTTCGGCCGAGCGGTGAGACCGCCCCGGCGCCCGTGATCAGGCCACGCGGAGACACGGCGGCGGACCTGAGCAGAGGGGAAGCGGCACGGCGTCAGGCCGGCGGCCGCGCGCGCTCGCTCGCGAAGACGACGACGGAGCTGTTGCCGCCGAACGCGAAGGAGTTGGAGAGGGCGACGTCCACGGTGAGCACGCGGGAAACGTTCGGGACGTAGTCGAGGTCGCAGGCGGGATCCGCGTTTTCGTAGTGGATCGTGGGCGGGACGACGCCGTCGCGGATCGTCAGGACGGTGGCGACCGCTTCGATGGCCCCGGAGGCGCAGAGGCAGTGGCCGATCATCGATTTGATGGAGGATACGGGAATCTGCCGCGCGCGGTCGCCGAGCGCCACCTTGATGGCGGCCGTCTCTGCGGAGTCGTTCTGCGGCGTCGCCGTGCCGTGCGCGTTGACGTAGTCCACATCTTCCGCGTTTACCCCCGCCGCGTGGAGCGCTGCGCGGATGGTGCGGGCGCCGGCCGCCCCGGTGGGATCGGGCGCGGTCATGTGGAAGGCGTCGGAGGTGACGCCATAACCGAGGAACTCGGCCAGGATCGGGGCCCCGCGCCGCTCCGCGCGGCCCTTCTCCTCGAACACGAGGATGCCCGCCGCCTCGCCGATGGAGAGCCCCCGCCGGTCGCGGTCGAAGGGCCGGCACGGATCCGGATCCACGGAGCGGAGCGAGTTGAATCCGCCGTAGGTCAGGCGGGCGAGCACGTCCGACCCGCCGGTGATCACGACGTCCGCGAGTCCGGCCACGATCGCGTCGTGCGCGTAACCCATCGCATTCGCCGAAGAGGAGCACGCGGTCGTGATCGTCGACTTGACCCCCTGGAGCCCGTGCCGCTGCGCGACGCGGTCGGTGATCGCGTCCGGGAGGTGGTTCAGGACGCGGGATGGCCGAGCGGGCTGCCCCCGCAGATAGCGGTCGAAGAAGGCCTCGGAGTCGAGCAGGCCGGAGGTGCCGCCGCCGAGGACGACGCCGATCCGCGTGGGATCTTCGGTGCCGAGGTCGAGGCCCGACCGGTCGATCGCTTCGCGCGCGGCTGCCAGGCCCATGCGGTCGGCCCGCGACATGCGGCGCTTCTCGGCGTCCGTCAGGAAGTCGTCGGGGATCCGTGCGATCTCCGCCGCCGTCTGCGTGCGGTAGGCGGCGGGGTCGAAAAGGCGCAGCGGCCGGATCCCGCAGGTTCCCGCGAGCAGGTTCTCCCAGAAGCTCTCGAGGTCCGTCCCGATCGAGGTCACCGCGCCCATGCCGGTGACCACCACACGCCGAGGTTTGCTCATAAAGAATCCATTCTACGTCGCTCTCGCTCGCTCGGGACCTGCTGCCGCACCGGCTCGCGGCTCGCAAACGTCGGCTTCGCTTGCTCTGTGCTCCTCGCTGCGCTCCGCCTCCCGCGGCGCGCGCCTCCTCCCTCGGTCACCTCGGGAGACTACTCGCGCCGCGAACCAGGGCAAGCTGACGAAAAGCGGCCGCGTCAGCCGTCAGCTGAGAGGTGAGGGCTGGAGGCTCTTGAGATCTACCAGCTCGATGCCCGCCTCGCGAGCGACGGCCAGCGACTTCTCGTCCCGGTAGAACTCGCCGTAGTACACGCGGCCAATGCCTGCGTTCGCGATCAGCTTGAAGCATGGCCAGCAGGGGCTCGCGGTGGTGTAGAGCTCGGCGCCGGCGATCGACACGCCATTGCGGGCCGCCTGAATGATCGCGTTGGCCTCGGCGTGCACGGTCGAGACGCAGTGTCCGTCCTCGACGGCGCAGCCGACGTCCTCGCAATGCGGCAGCCCCCGAATCGATCCGTTGTACCCCGTGGAGAGGATCGTTCGGTCGCGCGCGATGACGGCGCCGACGTGCTTGCGTGGACAGGTCGAGCGTGTCGCAACCTGATGCGCGATGTTCATGAAGTACGTGTGCCAGTCGACACGGTGGGGCATCGGAACGATTGTAAGCGGCGCTCAGCGCCGGCTCACCGGGCGGTCGCCACCTCCCCGATCTCGAGGAGGCGCAGGCACTCCTCGAGATGGGCCTTTGCCGAGGCCGTGAGCCGGAAGAAGCGGCATCCCATGCCGCGGTCCGGTTCGTTCCCCATCCGCACGACGATGGCCTCGGCGACCACGGTGCGTCCCGCCTTCTCTCGGGGGACGTCGAAGGAGACCTCGACGCGGGCGCCGATCGGCAGCCGGACGGGGGTCCGTACGAAGAGGCCCCCGCGCGAGAGATCGCGGACGGAGCCGTCGTACTGGACTCCATCGCGCCAAAACGTGACCGCCCACCCGACGGGAGAGCGCGCCTCGTCGCGCGGGAAGACCTGCAGATACTTGCGAATGCTGTCGAAAAAGACCGCCTCCTCGGGAGGCCGGGAGAGGATGCCCGAGGCCCCGGCCTTCAGGGCCTCCTCGCGCGCGCCGTCGTCGCCGCAGCTGACGAGCAGCGGCGTATGGCGCAGGACCGGATCCGCCCTGAGCACCCGACAGACGTCGATCCCCGTCATCCCGGTGAGATCCGCGTCGAGGAAGACCAGCTCCGGCTTGTCGCGCCGCGCGATCGCGATCGCG
>Ga0136614_10002423_pt1 | contig 11596 bp, 11 predicted proteins | sample AntDrymUQ2792106_2_FD_106643 | JGI IMG/M metagenome (GOLD analysis project Ga0136614, IMG submission 106643) | Polar desert sand microbial communities from Dry Valleys, Antarctica - metaG UQ279 (21.06) | ecosystem: Environmental > Terrestrial > Soil > Desert | place: Antarctica: Dry Valley...
CCATCACACGTATGACAGTATAGAAAGTGTCCTACCGGTTAGTTTTTCTTCCTCTTGCGCTTTACTTTTCGCTATATTGGCTGCAAAGAGTACGATAGATTTTTGCTGTTGGGACCATGTGTCGTCTCCTCTATCGAGCGAATATAAAAAAAGCGGTGCCAGGTCACCGCACTCCAGATTATGAAAGCTGTCGTTTTTGAAGAGCATGGCGGGCCGGAAGTGCTCCGGTATGCGGACATCGAAGACCCGCGAATAATGGCCAATGAGGTCCTGGTCGAAGTACGCGCTTGCGCTTTGAACCATCTCGACGTGTGGGCGCGTGGTGGCCTGCCTGGGATTAAAATATCGCTGCCGCACGTTCTCGGTAATGACATTGCGGGCGTGGTTCGCGAGGTCGGCGAGCTCGTGACATGGACGAGCGTGGGAGATGAAGTGATGTTACATCCCGGCGTTTCGTGCGGACACTGTTTCGACTGTCTAAGCGGGCAGGATAACTTTTGCCCCGACTACGACATACTGGGTTACAGGCGCCACGGCGGGTACGCTGAACTACTAGCTGCACCGGGCGTCAACGTGATTCCTAAACCAAAGAGTCTGAGCTGGGAAGAAGCTGCGGCCCTTCCCCTTGTGACCGTCACCGCCTGGCACATGCTCGTCACCAGAGCCCAGGTCCAGCCCGGCGAGGATGTGTTGATTCATGCCGCGGGTAGCGGTGTGGGTTCGATCGGAATTCAGGTTGCGAAACTGCTGGGAGCGCGGGTGATCGCTACAGCCGGGACAAACGAGAAGCTACAGAAGGCGCGTGAGCTGGGCGCCGATGAGACCGTGAACTACACCCACGAGGACTGGCCGAAAGAGGTGAGGCGGTTGACGGATAAGCGTGGCGTCGATGTCGTCTTCGAGCATACCGGCGCGGAGACATGGCCAGGATCTATTCTGGCGCTGGCTAAGGGCGGCCGCATGGTCACGTGCGGCGCGACCAGCGGGTTCGATGCCCGGACGGACATCAGGCAACTCTTCTACCGTCACCTTTCATTCCTTGGTTCATTCATGGGAACAAAGGCAGAGCTGCTGACAGCGATGAAGTTCGTCGCGAATGGTGGGATTCGGGCTGTAATTGATCGGACTTTGCCGCTAAAGGATGCGCGAAAGGCCCACGAGTTGATGGAAGATCGAGCGCAGTTTGGAAAACTCGTCCTGGTCCCCTGAGGACACCGATTACAGGGTGATCGCTCTCCATTAATCGCGCGGCTGCCCCTCTTCTACGTTACCGCTTTCTTCACTCTCGTCGCCCTCATTTCCCTCTTCAGCCTCCTCGCCCATCTCCTCCTGCGCTTCAGCCGGTGGTTGGCCCTTTTCGTCGCGGAGTCGCAGCACGATTGAATCGATGTCCTTGTTGACGAAGAAATTTGCACACAGCTCACTTATATCCGTACAAACGAAATCGCGGGAAGCGCCGGAGACAACACGGCGCCCTCCGCCGAGAAGCGTCCAGTTGTTGAGCTCAGGAGGGGCACTCTGTCTGAGCATGGCAAGATCCTTCTCCGTAAGCGGCTTCCCATCTTTACGCTCGAAGATGTAGATGTGGATCTGATCAAACCAGCCGCTGCTGATGGCCTTTGCATAAAAGTTGTCGTGAATGTCTTCATTGTCTGAGAAGACGTACCGCGCCCCGAATTTCTCTCGTATCAGAGGGCCGGGGTCGCTCTGCTGGCCGAGCGTAATCTTTTTAAATAGTTCGGCGAGTTTCGGATCTCGCTTGAGTTGCTTGTCCCTGTCGAGCAGGTAGGTGGGATCGAGACCGGAAACGTAGCGGTGCTTCGTATCGTAGTAAAACATCTTTGGAAAATCGTCCCAGTCAGTGTTGAAGACGATCTCTCCAGGCGGTACGTTCTCGCGAATCCATGTCATGGACGCTTCGTACTGGTCGGGCGCGGCGTCACCCTGGATCGAACGACGCGTCTCACGCAGGTTGAAATTGAGTACGACCAGCAGGGCTGCAACGGCGACGACTGCGAAGGTCTCGGTGAGCTTGGGTCTCCAGAAAACGTAGAACGCAAATCCAAGCAAACCGAGAACTATGACAGCGGTAATCTTGACCATTGGGAGGTCTGGCATCGGATAAACAAACTGCTTCAAAACAAAGTAACCGGCCAGACCAATGACAACGCCCACGGCGACTATCTCTATCTCTTTGAGGAAGTCTCTCCGACGCTCTCCCTCTAAAGTGCCCGGCAAGCCGTGCCTGTCCAGGAAAGGCTCCAATTCCTCCATTAAATCGCTGGGCAGGCGACCGATCGCCGCCTTTGCGCCCTCAAGGAAGGGCTTGAGACTGAATGCCGCGAACAGCACTGCAAAAGGAGGCCAGTATTCGACCCAGCGGCGTTGACCGAAGCTCGCGATCATTAAGATCGTCGAAAAGATCAGGAAGAAAAGAGGTCGCGCGGCTCGTCTCCTGTCCGCCGAATCGTATGCGACGTAACCGACTACCATTGCGACGAAGGCGACGGCGCAACTGCCCAGGAGATACCAGCTATCATACGGATACCATTCCTGACCGACCTCTATCGTAAAACCTGCCGGCGCGATCTTCATGAAGACATGCTCCATGAAGAGTCGAATATTTTTAGGGAAGTAGGGATTGACGATAAGACCCGCGATAGTTCCGCCGAGTGTCCAGACGACTGGGCGCCACTCGAAGCGACGCTCGCTCCACGCCACGACACACGTCCAGATAACAGCCATCCCCAGCAGCGTGACGAAAAGGCTGTAGGTCCAGACGAAGAGAAACGCAAGCGGCAGCAGAAGCAGGTATCTCTTCTCAAAAAGCAGGTAAATTCCGACTATCATGAAGATAATCGCAACGGGGGGCGCTTTCGCCATGTTCAGGCGATAGAGAAAGGGGGCTGAACAGGCCAGCAGCGCGACGAGCCAGATGATCGTGTGCCGGATGCGGTAACGGACGATCAACATGTAACAGCAGAACACGGCCAGACTCGCGTAGATCAAAGATGCGAGCTTGGCGCCTGCGCGCAAGTCGTTAAACCAGGTAAAGGGAATCTGTAAGAAGTGGAAGAAGAGATGATGGTCTACATAGTCGCTCGGGTTGAGCGTCGTCAGGGGCAGCCATCGGAACGTTGGCGGGAACTGTCCCTGCTGAATGCCCTCCCACAGCAGCCGACTCCATTTGATGTGGTAATAGCCGTCGTAGTCCCCACAGCAAACCGCCTGCGAGGAGTATTGTAATTTTCGAAAAATGAGGGCAATAACAACAGCGCCGAGAATCAGGAGGGCGCCTTGAATGGCTGTCTCAGATCCGAAGAAACCGCCCTCCTGCTTCCGCGGTCGTTCGACATTTGCGCTATCCAGCTCTGCATCGCTAACGTCGCCCATGGTCACTGCAGAAGTCGGGCAAGAAGGGCGTCGGTGAGAGAAGCCGGGTGTGGCTTTTCGGTCTTGCCCCTCAGATCCGGACTGCTGTTTGGTCCTTCCGTTTTATCCCAGGCTCTTTATCAAATCGAGAAGCGAGGCCGGATCGATAGGTTTAGTCATGTGAGCATTGAAGCCGGATTCGAGCGCTCGCTCTCGATCCTGGTACATTGAAAAACCCGTAACGGCGATCATTGGCACATTTTCGTAGCCCGGTAGAGCCCTCAGAGCCGTGGCCAAATCGTAGCCGTTCATCCCAGGCATCCCGATGTCGGAAATGATAACTTCGAATTGCGTGGCCTTAGCGGCTTCAAGCGCTTCAGGCGCCGAGAAGGTCATCACCGTGTTAAAGCCGGCGTACTGGAGAAGAGCGGCAATCATCTCTGTGACATCAGGAGCATCGTCCACGACGAGAGCACGTGGCCTCCCTTTTTCCTTCTCGGGCGCCCCTGTTGGTTCAATAGTGCTTGGGTTGAAAATATCCTGACTGCCGAGTGACATTTGACTGGAGGTCCACCAATAGGTTTGGACACGGAGATTCACACACGGAGGCGTCGGGGCTGTTTGCATAATGAATCCTCTCAACCGCACTGCGACCTGACATTGGAAGATTTAGGTTCTGCCTAATGTAGCTCAAAGAGTACGATTCGGCAATCCCTGGAATGGATGAGACAGCGACATTGTGTTAGCTCTCCCAACCTTTACGTTTACTGGGTTGAGACGGATCGGCTACTCGACTTTGCCGTGACATCCCGGGCACAGTTTGTTAGTTTGTTTGGCAAGATATGCCAACAAGCAGAGGAGATCAGATATGGCAACAAAAAAGGGGAAGAGTAAGAAAGCATCTACGAAATCCAAGAAGCGTGGCGCGACGTCGCGGAAAAAACCCGTGAAGGGGGGCGCCAGCAAATCAAAGAAGCGCAGCGCAGGCAAGGCGACATCCCGCACGACGGCGAAGAAGGGCGCTGGAAAGAAAGGCGCCGCCAGCAAGGGTGGAACTAAGAAGAGTGCCGCCAGGAAGACAACGGGAGGTAAGGCCACTAAGAGAAGCACGAAGCCGGCTGGCAAGAAGCTGAAAAGAGTTGCAGGCGATGTTCTCTCCGCCGCCATGACCGGTGCGCTCAAAGGCGCTGTCCAGGAGGCCATTCCGGTCGTCGAGCAAGCGGCTGGCGTCACGGAGAAAGACAAAAATACGGAATCGCAGAGCTAGTAATCTGAAGCAGCACAAAATCAGAAAAGGGCACGGATGGCATTGTAGTTTCCATCCGTGCCCTTTTGAGATGTGAAGCACTCCCTACGGGAAGGTGAATACTACTCCTCAACAACACCATCGGGAGGAATAATAGGGATCTCAGGCACGGCGCCGCCGACTGTTCCCGGGGTTGGTCGACCTTTTTTGTATCCGCCTTTTTTGCTCTTGGTACGCTTGCTCAGCTTACTAGTCTTGGAGCCTTTCTTGCCGGCTGTTGATAATTTGCTCGCCTTGCCAGCCTTCTTGCCTGAACCTTTTGTGAGCGCTTTCTTGCTCTTAGCTGCTTTCTTGCTCTTTCCGGATTTCTTGCTCTTGCTGGACGTCTTACTCTTAGTTCCCTTACCTTTCTTCGTTGCCATGTGGGATCGCTCCTTTTGGGGTTGGGCGTTTAAAACCTCAGTTGCTCAAAGCAAACTCCTCATTGAGCAGTCTTCTTAGGTACTGCACGTCCGGTCTCGATAGGTAGCTGCTATAGGCAGCAGTTCCCCACTTCTTTTCAAGGTCCGAAAGTGTCTGGTTGGACCGCGAAGCATACTCACTCGCTTTCGCTTCATCCTTGAGGCGCCGGCTGGCGCGGGCTGCAACAAACAGTGCCCGCCATTCAGATGCCTGTTGGCCGGAGCGCGCAAAACTGTTCTGCGCTTCGAGAGCGTTTGTCAACGCCCCTTGCGAATCATTTGTCACCAGCATGCCTTCCGAGAGCGCGAGTTGTGCCCTGGAAACCAACCACGGGTTGTGCGAGCGAGTCGCCATCTCAAATGCTTCCTCCGAGGCTCGCTTACCGTCTCGCATAGCCCCGGTGAACAACTGCGATAAGCCCAGCACACGCTTAGCCTCGGTTACTATTTCGTTCTGCGAACCTGCAAGTTCCAGGGCTTTCCGACTCTTCTCCCCCGCCAGGGGAAACTGGCGTTGACTGAGAGCTATTTCAGCGTCGGCCAGACTGAGGGCCGCGAGGAGTGACTTGATTCCCCCGCCTGGTCGACTGGCCAGATTGGAGGCTTCATCCAGAAAAGATCTTGCCTCATCGTAGCGACCCATCTGCCAGAGCGTGTTGCCTCGCTCTATCAGGCTGTAAGACAGGTCCAGCTCGTTACCGAGCGATTTGCTGATCTCGTGTTGCTGCTCAAAGAAGGCAAGCGCCTCGGGATACCTCTCCTGATAAACCATTACAGTACCCATTCCCTCGAGCGAAAGCAGCTTCTGTCGCTGGTCATTTACCTGGTCAGCCAATTCGAGCTGCTGTTGATATGCTTTGAGAGCCGCCGCGTAATCGCCCTTCAGTCGGTTGACACGACCCAGCAGAATTAGTGCCTGCGCCGTCTCTGTCCGATAGCCTCCCTGCTGGTAAAAGGGCAGCGCTCGTTCGATGTAGGAGACCGCCTCGTCAGCGTTTCCCTGTTGTACCCGCAGGCTTCCCAGGAGGAGGAGCACCCTGGCTTCAGCGCGTTGGGACTTGTATTTCTGCGCGAATTCAAGCCCCTGCCTGAAATACTTCTCGGCTTCGGCGTATTCGCCCCGCGAGAAAAATACGCTGCCAAGATTGGATAAGCCCCGTGCTGTCAATGTCTCCATATTGTTGGCCTGCGCCAGACTAACGGCCTCGCTCGCAAGTGCCTCCGCCTGCGCCGTCTCGCCCTGATGCTGAAGGACGTAGACGAGCAGCAACATCGTCTTGATCTGTTGCGATTGATAGTTGAGAGCCTTTGTCAGCTCCAGGGCCTGTCGTAACTGGTCATTGGCCTGGGCTATCATTCCAAGTCTAACTGAGTGGGCGCCCCGCTGGTATAAGACTTCAGCTCGCCCTTCAATCTTGCCCAGGGCCTGGTATATCGCGTCGGCCCTATCGAAAGCCGCTGTCGCGTTTGGCCCCTGCTGTCGCCCGTAAAGAACACCTGCGCGCAGATGTGCTGTTGCGTATTGCTCGTCGAGCGCTGTGGCCCTGACGTAACTCTCCAGGGCCTCGCTTGCCTGCCCGTTATTCTCATAAGCACGGCCGAGATCAACATGAACCTGGGGGGAGTCCGGGGAGAGCCGCGCGATCACACTGTAAGACACGATGGCGCTCGCGAAGTCGCGCCTGACGCTGGCTGTGATGGCGTCCAGGTAGAGGGCGTCTACGGGTGAAAGCGCGGCGCGGTCCGGAGCCAGCGCGGCGACGCGCAGTAACTCGTCTTTCGCCCTGTCCACGTAGTCCATTTCCATCAAAGCCTCGGCATACCGGGCGTGAGCGAGCGCAAAATTCTCGTCGGCGCTAATCGACTGTTCCAGAGCCTTACTCGCCTGATGATAGAGGCCGTCTCGGAGAGCGCCCGTGCCGTTTTCGTACCAGCGCTGTGCTTCGGCGGTCGGTTTGTACGGCGCGGGGCGCCACCAACGCATAAAGCCCCAGGCAGCGAGAGCTGCCACGGCAAGTCCAACCAATGCCAACCCGAGCGAAAGTCTTGGCCGCCGCAGCGCGTCGGAGAGAGTAACCAGCGCGCTGGAATGTTTGGTCTTTCGAGTCCCGATGCTTTCAATACGCGGCGCGATCTCGTCCCCCAGCAGGTCCTGCACACCTCGGAGGTCGGCTAGCATGGCGTCGGCCGTTTGATACCGCGCCTCCGGCTTTTTCTCGAGCGCCTTCATCGTAATTCCGTCCAGAGGCTTCGGCACCAACGGATTGATCGTGGACGGAGGTGGCGGGTCAACGTGAAGCACCTGCGCAGCGATCTCGAGAATCCCCGCACCAGCGAAGGCAGCCTTGCCCGTTATGCATTCGTATAGGAGTGCCCCTAGTCCGAACAGGTCTGAGCGCCCGTCAACAGCGCCACCCCTTGCTTGCTCAGGCGAGAGATAGAGGGGGGTTCCAATGACTACGCCACTGCGGGTATTTGTTGCGAAGAGCGTCTGCGCATTCGAATCGGTATGCCCGGTGGCATCTTCATGGATCTGCTTCGCAAGCCCGAAATCCAGGACCTTGACCTCGCCGCGCTCGGTAACCAGTACGTTGGAGGGTTTGACATCGCGATGAACAACTCCGTGGTGGTGGGCTTCTGCCAGGGCCTCTGTAACAGCCGTTACGATCTCAACCGCCCGTTTCAAGGTGAGCGCTCCGTCGTGCATAAGATCGGCGAGAGAACTCCCCTTGATCAGTTCCATTACAATGAAAGGCTGCGCTTTGCCTTCCCCGCCATTCTGTGTTTCCCCGTAGTAGTAGATGGCCGCGATGTTGTGATGGCTGAGAGTTGAAACTGCGCGGGCCTCGCGAAGGAATCGCATTCGAAAGTCGTTCTCGCTTGAGAGATTTGAGGGAAACTTTATTGCGACGCGTCGCCCGAGATGCGTATCTTCAGCTACATAGACGACTCCCATACCGCCCTCGCCGAGCTTTTCCAGAATTCGATAATGAGAAACTGTCTGCCCGATCATTGGGTGGTGACCTTTACGAGCCAGGAAGCGGAAAGAAGAAAAGATGAAAACAGCGGGCGCAGGACGGGGCGACATTTTCCGGCCTGGAAGCACATCCCCGTTAGCGCGAATACTACGCCAAAGCAGAACTCAATTCAATCTCAAAGTCAGAGAGACCTGTCGTCCTGTTGTGACTCTTTCGAAGCGCCTGGCGGCTGGTTCCGTTCCCTGCGCCAAACGCGAACGAAGATGAGGACCGCGGTGATCCCGAGTAAGAGGACTACCCCCATCACGGCCAACACTATCACAAGTTCTCTGCCGCTCGACTCCATCCCACGCGCTCCGGTTTCTGATGCTTTGCTGATACTATCAGATCATGGCTTCCCCGCAATTGCGTGGGGGGTTCCTCGTTCGGCACGTCGTCGGCATAGCACGGGAAGGGCTCGGATTCAAGGGGGCGCCCGAACAAAAATCCATGTATCCGGCAGGCAATCTTTTCGTCCCAACTCCTGAGGGCCGTCTTGAAGCGATTCTGAAGGAGCCGCGGGGAGCAGGTGGGCGCGGAGCTGCGCTGGTGCTTCATCCGCACCCTATGGGCGGCGGCACGATGCACAATAGGTCGTTTTTCGGGCGGCCGCCGCGTTGAGCGATGCGGGGCTGACCGTGCTGCGAATCAATTTTCGAGGGGTGGGAGAGAGCACCGGTGAACACGATGAGGGCCGGGGCGAGACCGACGACGTTCGCGCAGCCCTGGATTATTTGACGCAGCACTACGCTGGAAAGCCGCTTACACTCGCCGGTTTCTCCTTCGGCTCGCTTGTCGGCATGGAAGTCGGGATCGCTGACTCCAGAGTCACCAATTTGATCAGTATCGGCACCCCCGTTGACAAGTACGACTTCTCTTTTCTCAAGTCATGTCGGAAACCAATCCTCTTCGTTCATGGTGACCGGGACGAGTTTGGCGCCGCGGGCAAGATCCGAACCCTCGCCGCCACGCTGCCACAGGAAGCTCATGCCCGGGTTGAAATAATAGAACGCGCGGATCACTTTTTCGACGGACGGCTAGATGTAGTGAAACGCGTGATAACTGAATGGGTAACCCGGCAGATGATGGCCATGGACCAGAGGTCTTAGAAAGGGTTGCTTCAGCGCACATGGGCAGTCTTTTGAAATGGCTATGAACTCCTACACTGACCCGGCGATTCGAATCGCCCTCCTCCCGCGCGACACCAACCCGCAAGGAACGGTGTTCGGTGGGATCATCTTGAGCTACATCGACATGGCAGGCGCGATCGAGGCTCATCGTCATACCGGCATGCCGCGCTTTGTCACTGTTGCGATGCGCGAAGTGATCTTCCACAAGCCGGTCTTCGTCGGTGATCTCGTTAGTTTCTATGCCGAGACACTCGGCGTTGGCACTACATCCATCACAGTGCGAGTAATCGTCGAAGCCGAGCGCCACGGCGGCACGCGGGAGCGCATCCGTGTCACCGAAGCCGAGGCCGTCTACGTAGCGGTCGACGAGAACCGTAAGAAGACAAAAATCAAACAAGAGCAAACTTAGAAAGCGACGTTTGTCAGTACCTCCCGCATCTCGGCAGCCCACGCTCAACAGTCTGCGAATGCACCCACGCTGAGCGATTCACTATCTGATCAGCACATTCGCCGCGTAAGAGCAGCGGCGTGGAAAGTCAATTGAGTCGCGCTTGTAATCGATGGAGTGCAATAGTGGCTTGGGTGTAGCCTGGTTCCTGCTCCAGCGCGAGTCCGTAGTGGCGAGCAGCCTCGAGCAGGCGACCACGCTGTTCATAGACGCGGCCCAGATTCATGTGAGGGAAGGCGTAGGATTCGTACCGCGGTGCGTTGAGCGCGCGCTTGAACCACTCCACGCAGTTGTAAAAGTCGCCTTTCGCGACGAGGTAGCTTCCGATGTCGTTGTATGGGTTACCGAACGTTGAGTCAACACGGATTGCCTCGAGACATTCCGCAATGGCTTCGTCATATAGCTGCTGAAAGCTATAGACCCAGCCGAGAAAGGTGTGGGCCTCGGCTGTCGGATAGGTTGCAATGGAGCGCTTGTAAAGCTCTATAGCCTCTTCGTAGGCTTCGATCCGCTGCGCCTCGAACGCGCGCTTGAACAACTCTATCGCCTCATGCCGGGGACCGCTGGAATAGTCATCATGAAACATGCCCATGAAACCTTAAGTGGAAACCTGCTCTTCATCGATCGAGCCGCTTGATGCGTCCGTCCACCACCGGCGCAATTTCCCTGGCTGCTGAGATTGCGTTCATCAACACGACAGGTTCTACAGGGCCGTTCTCCGCATCAATCAGGAATCTGGCTCCGGCAAACATAGTGTAGCCGTCGCCACCTTTCTCAGCGAGAAAGGTATTGGTCGCCAGGGTGTAACTCTTCCGATCCTCGAGCGGTTGACCCTGGATTTCAACCGCCGTCACGCGGGAGCCTGGCGGACGGCGCGCATCGAACGTAAAACGCAGACCGGAGACCTGTGGGAAGCGGCCCGGTTCCTTCTCTTCCGCGCTCCGGCTGACGCCGTGCTCGAGAGCCGCTCGCAAGGTTGCCCCCGTGACCTCAATCTTTACGATCGGATTCTCATACGGCAGAATCGCCATCACGTCACGTTTAGTGAGCGCTCCCGCGCTGAAAACTCTTCCGGCACGAATGGAGCCGCCGTTGAAGAGGGCCACATCCGCATTCACAGCTTTGCGATATGCGTCCGCGATATAGCTGCCGAGGTTGGTCTCCCCTGACCGGTTCGTCTCGCCCCGGCCATCCAGCGAAACACTCGTGCTGCCGATCGGCTTATCGACATCCGCTGAGACCTTTTTTTCATAATCCGCTATTAGCAGGGCCGCCCTTGTATCCTCCGGCACCTCACTCGTCACGGGTATAGCCTGCCAGTCAATGCTCTCCAATTCACCACCAGGAAGCTTGATGTTGAGATCGATTCGGCCCAGATCACGGGCGTCCGCTCCCCACTTAAAGATAGGTGTGCGTCCAGCGAGAGATTCGAGAATGTCATGTTCATGCCCGCCGATGATTACGTCGATGGAGGCGCACCGCGCCACCTGCTTATCGCCGCGCATCGTCAGATGAGTCATCGCCACAATTACCTGCGCGCCTCTTGCTTTCATCTCAGGGACAATCTTTTTGGCCGTCTCGCAGGGATTGCGAAATACGATATCCGGACCTACGCTCGAAAACTGGGCCGTCTCCTCTGTCAACAGCCCGAAAAACCCGATCTTTGCGCCGCCAATCTCTCTGATGACAAAGGGCGGCATGTCAGCGAACGGCCTCCCGCTCTTCTTATCGATTACATTCGCGGCGAGCCACGTGAATCGCGATTCCTTAATACGCTCACGCAAGACTTCGGGGCCGAAGTCGAATTCGTGATTTCCCAGGACTGCGAAGTCCAGCCCGATCATGTTCCAGACAGCGATCATCTGCTGCCCTTTAAAAATATTTGAGGCGACGGAAGGTGAGAGAGTGTCACCACCCAGGAG
>Ga0136614_10002424_pt1 | contig 11596 bp, 11 predicted proteins | sample AntDrymUQ2792106_2_FD_106643 | JGI IMG/M metagenome (GOLD analysis project Ga0136614, IMG submission 106643) | Polar desert sand microbial communities from Dry Valleys, Antarctica - metaG UQ279 (21.06) | ecosystem: Environmental > Terrestrial > Soil > Desert | place: Antarctica: Dry Valley...
CCCGAGGCGCTGATCGGGCCGATCGCCGCCGCGACGTCGCGCCTTCGCGTGGGCAGCGGCGGCGTGATGCTCCCGCACTACAGCCCGCTGACGGTGGCCGAGAGCTTCAGCCTGTTGAGCGGCCTGCACCCAGGGCGCATCGACCTCGGGATCGGCCGCGCGGCCGGGACCGATCCGATGACCACCCATGCACTGCAGCGCGACCGCCGCCAGGCCCCTCCCGACGACTTCATCGACCAGCTCGGTGAGCTGCTCGCCTACTTCGGCTCTGCCTTCCCCGAAGACCATCCGCTGGCCCGGCTGGCGAGCTCGCTCCCCGGCCGCCCGGAGGCACCTGAGCCGTGGCTGCTCGGGTCCTCCCCGCAGAGCGCCGTCTGGGCCGGCCAGCTCGGGTTGCCCTACGCGTTCGCGGACTTCATCAACCCGGGCGGAGCGGAGATCGCGCAGCTCTATCGCGAGCACTTCGTCGCCTCGTCACGCCTGGAGGACCCGCGCGTGGCCGTGGCGGCCTGGACGATCGCCGCCGAGTCCGACGAGGAGGCGGTGCGGCTGTCGGCCAGCAGCCGGATGGCGATGAAGCTGCTGCGCCAGGGCCGGCTGATCGCGGTGCCGCCGGTAGAGACGGCCCAGGCCTGGCTCGATCAGCGGGGGTCGGCCCCCCGCCCGGGCCGGGCATCGGAGCGGCGGATGGTGCTCGGCTCGCCGGCGACCGTTCGCACCGAGCTCGAGGAGCTCGCGGCCGCGTACGGGGCGGAGGAGCTCATCCTGGTCAACATCCTCTTCGACCACGGTGCCAGGCGGCGGTCCTACGAGCTGACCGCTGAGGCCTTCGGGCTGACGGACGCGTCGTGCCTGGCGGCGTAGGCTCGCTCCATGCACACCCTCCTCAGGCTCCCTCTCGCCCTGCTCGAGCTCGCGCTCCGCGACGGGCTCTCGCTCGCGCGCAGCGTCCTGCGCCTCGTCCAGCCCTCGTCCGGCGAGGACCCTGCGCCTGCGCCATCACGCCCGGTGGCCCGTCCCGACCCCGCGGCGCCTCGGCCGGTGCGGGCCGATGCTGCGATGCAGCGCACCCGCGAGCGCGAGCGGGCGGCGGTGCCTCCCCCAGCACCCCCCGTGGCGCCGCCGGTCCCGGAGGCCGAACTGCTGGGCGAGCAACCCGCACGCGTCAGTCGCGAGGCCGAGCCCGTCGCGTCCTTCGGCCCCTCCGGCGACGCCCACGCCACGATCGACGTCATGCCGCCGTGGAAGGGATACGAGGCTCAGCCCGCGGCGGCGATCGTCGCGCGCGTGCGCGGATCCGACGAGGCGACCAAGGCGGTGGTCCTCTTGTTCGAGCAGGGCCACAAGCGTCGCGCGACCGTCCTGAAGGCAGCGCGGGCCTGAGACACTCTGTGGCCAGAGCAAACGGACCCGCAGGATGAACCACTAGCCCATGTCAGACGCCCTGGACGCCTTCGAGCGCACCTGGCCCGCCCGCGCCGAGCACGTGGCTGCCGCCCGGCGCGCTGTCGTCGGCTACGCGATCGATGCGGGAGCCAGCCCGGGCGCGCTGTTCGGCATCGAGCTGGCGGTCAGCGAGGCGTGCACCAACGCGGTGGTCCATGGCTACGTCGAGGGCCCGACGGAGACCTTCACCGTCACTGCCCGGCGCAAGGGGCCGCACCTGCGCGTGGTCGTGCGCGACCGTGGCCGGGGCATGATCCCGCGCCCGGACAGCCCTGGCCTGGGGCTCGGGCTGCCGATCATCACCCAGATGGCCTCGCTCGTCGAGGTCCGGGCGCCCGAGGAGGGCGGCGTGGAGCTGTGCATGACCTTCCCCCTCACCGATACGGCCGAGGCCGCGTGACCGAGCGGGCGGGAATGCTGGCGGGGTCGGTCGAGGCGGCACTGTTCGACGCGGTCTACGGGGCGATCCCCGTCGGTTTGGCCTACTTCTCGCCCGACGGGCGCTTCGAGCGCGTCAACCCGGCGCTGGCGACGATCAACGGGTGGCCCGCCGAGCAGCATCTCGGGCGCACCATCGAGGAGGTCCTCGGCCCCGAGGACGGCGCGCGGATCGCCGGCTTCGTCCGTGAGGTGATGGTCAGCGGTCGCGCCGTCGTCGATCAGGAGATCACGCTGGCCGATCCCGGCGCCGGACCGGAAGGCGTTCGCTACTTCGAGGCCAGCTACTTCCCGGTGCTCGTCGAGGGGGAGGGCGAGCCGGCCGGGGTCGGCGCGGTCGTGCGTGAGGTGACCGAGCGTCACCGCGCCGAGTCCGAGCGCCGGCGGCTGCTCAAGGAGGCCGTGACCGCCCGCGCCCACGCCGAGGCCGCTCTGCTCCGCGCCGAGAGCGCCCAGCACGCGGCGGAGGAGGCGCGCGCCATGGCCGAGCGCGAGCGCGCCCGGCTGGAGTTCCTCGCCGAAGCGGGGCGGCGCATGGCGGCCTCGATGGACTACGAGACGACGCTTCAGGGCGTCGCCGAGAGCGTCGTGCCCATGCTCGCCGACTGGTGCGTGATCTCCGTCGCCGATCCGGGCGGCGGCGTCCGGACCCTCGCCGCGGCGCATTCGGACCCCGCCAAGCTGGCGCTGCTGTGGGAGTTGACCGAGCGCTACCCCCGGCGGACGGATGAGCCCTCCATGGTGACCAAGGTCATCGTCACGGGGGAGATGGACCTCATCCGCGAGATCCCCGAGGAGCTGCTCGAGCAGGTCGCGCGCGACGAGGATCACCTGCGGATCCTGCGCGGCCTCGGGCTGTGCTCGGTGCTCGTGGTCCCGTTGCGCACCCCCGAGCGCACCATGGGCGCCCTGTCGCTCGCGTTCGCCGAGTCGGGCCGGCGGTTCACCGGCAACGACATCTCCTTGGCCAACAACCTGGCCGCGCGCGCCGCGCTGCACCTTCGGAACGCCCAGCTCTACACGGAGCGAACGCACATCGCGCGAACCCTGCAGGCGGGGCTGCTGCCAAGTTCGCTCCCCGAGATCCCGGGGATGGAGATCGCTGCGCGCTACCAGGCCGCCGGCGACCAGAACGACGTGGGCGGCGACTTCTACGACGCGTTCGTCGGGGGGACGACACGTGGGTCGTGCTGATCGGCGACGTCTCGGGCAAGGGCCCGGAAGCGGCCGCGCTGACCTCGTTGACGCGGCACACGCTGCGCACCGCCGGGATGGGCGGGAACGGATTCTTGCCGAGCCCGATCGAGAGCCTCTCCATCCTCAACCGGGCGCTGCTGGCCGACACGACCACCACGCGCTTCTCGACCGTGCTCTACGCGCGCGTCTGCCCGGGTGAGGACGGGGCCCTGCTCACGCTGGCCAGCGGCGGGCACCCCGACTCGCTGGTCCTCCGCGCCGACGGGACGCTCGAGCGCATCGACGTGCGGGGCACGCTCGTGGGCGGGGTGATCGACCCCGAGTTCAAGGAGCGCGACGTGCGCCTTCGCCACAGCGACCTGCTGCTGGCCTACACCGACGGCGTCACCGAGCTGCGCACCCGTGATCCCCTCTACGGCGACCGGCGGCTCGAGGAGACCCTGCGGGGGCTGGCCGGCGCGTCGGCCGAGCAGGTGGTCGAGGAGGTCAGGCAGATGGCCGTCGAGCTCCAGGACGGGCCCCCGCGCGACGACATCGCGGTACTGGCGCTGCGGGTGACGGGCTGATGAGCGAGCTCGACGAGCGGTCACGGCGCATCGCGATCAACGAGACGCGCTTCCGCGCGATCAACGACCGGGTCGAGCAGGACCTGCGCGACTTCACCGCGGAGGACGAGGCGATCGCGTTCGTCTGCGAGTGTGGGTACGCGGCCTGCCGGGACACCATCTGCCTGGACCGGCGCGCCTATGACGCGGTGCGCGCCACCTCGACCCACTTCGTGATCGTCCCCGGGCACGAGATCGCAGACGTCGAAACGGTGATCGAGTCCCACGACGGCTACCTGGTGGTGGAGAAGGCGCCTGGGACCCACGCCATCGTCGTGGAAGCCGATCCGCGGCAGGGGTGAAGCTCCGGTGCCCGCGTGCCGATGACTGAAGGTGATGGGCACCCTGTCCTCAAGCCCCCCTCCGTCACCGGCCGGTCCCCCCGGCATTCCCGCTCGCCACGAGTCCCTGCTCGAGCTCGAGACCGCGAAGTCCTGGAAGCGCCGGCGTGCGCAGGTGGACTACCTCAAGCTCAGCCCGCATGGGCTCGAGCTGCATCACGGTGGCTTCCTGCGCAAGCCTCTGCAGATGCCGCTGGGCGCCATCGCCGTCGCCGCCGCCGAGCCCGGCATGGCGCGCGCGGCCGCGGTCGAAGGCCGCTTCCCCATCCTCCGGCGACTCAGCGCGACGGCGATCGTCCCGCAGACCGAAGGCGTCGAGGGGTGGCTGTGGACGAGCAGCGGGGGCTCGGCGCTGCCGTCGCTCACCGAGGACGACGAGGCGCCGAACGTCGCGCTGATCCTCACCCACCCGCTCGGCGAGGACATCGTGCGCCGGAGCTTCAGCGAGGACTTCGTGACCGCGCTGGCGGTGCGGTCGGCCCTCGGCACGCCCGTCGTCTACGGCCTCCTGCTCCGCGTCACCGACTCGATGAAGGCGGAGAACGCCTTTCGCAGGTTCACCCTGCTCAAGCCTCTGACCGACCGCGAGGTCGCGCCCACGCTGCGTCGCTCGCTGCCGCTGGACCGCTCGCCCAACCCCACCGTGCAGCTCTCGGACGCGCATCGCTCGGGCTCGGTCGCACCGCCCGGCCTGGGCTGAAGCACTACGCTCGCCCGATGAGCGCCGAGCCCGCCGAACCTTCAGATCCCCTGCTCTGCCACGCGTGCCGTGCCACCGGGCAGGTCATCTCCACGCTGGGCGGCTCACCCCAGACCGTGAGCTGCCCGTGGTGTGACGGGACCGGCCGCTTCATCCCCGGTCACGACGCGCAGGCGCGCCACCGCTCGGAGTAGTACTAGGCGGCCCGTGAGGCCGCCGTCCCCCGGAGGGGACACAATCCGTCACCTCTCAGTGTTAGAGTCTGCCACCTCATGGCAAGCCCCTTCGTATACGAAGAGCCGGTCGAGCCTGATGCTCTGATCGATCGCGCGGAGGAGCTACATCGCCTGACCGATCGCGCGCTCGGTGCCCGCAACAGCCGTCTCGAGGGTGCGCGACGGTACGGCAAGACCTCGCTGCTGCGCGCAACGCTGGCGGCAGTGCAGAAGGATGGGGCGATCCCGCTGGAGGTCGGATTCCTGGGGTGTGTCACCGCCTCTGACGTCGCGGAGCGCATCGAAAGGGCCTATAGCGCCCAGCTCGACTCCCGTCTGCGCCGCTGGTATGACGGTTTGATCCGGACGCTGAGCCCGACCGTCAGCGTGGCACCTGCGGGGGTTGGCGTCAGCGCGCAGCCGCGCATCAGCGCCCCGGGCCTGCTGGATCGCCTGGCGCTGCCGCGCCGCATCCACGAGCGCACCGGTCGCCTGTGCGTGATCGCATTCGACGAGTTCCAGGAGGTGCTGCGGATCGACCCAGCACTGCCGGGAGTGTTCCGCTCCGAGCTCGAAGGTCACGGCAAGGCGGCCGCCTACGTCTTCTCGGGATCGCACCCGGGACTGATGCGGGAGCTGTTCAACGACCGTCGCCACGCGTTCTTCGCACAGGCTGCTCCGGTCGAGGTGGGTCCGTTGCCCGCCGACGAGCTGGCCGACTACATCGTGCGGCGCTTCAAGGACGGCCGGCGAGACCCCGGCGACGCGCTCGGACCCCTGCTCGACACCGCGGAAGGGCACCCGCAGCGAGCGATGCTCTTGGCTCACCATCTCTACGAGCAACTCGATCCTGGCCAGGTCGGGGACATCGACGCCTGGGTGGATGCAGTCCAGAAGGCGCGCTCGGAGGGCCAGGGTGAGATTCAGGTCCTGTGGGAGTCCTCCACGTCGCTCGAGCGACGGGCGATGAAGGTCATCGCGCAACGCACCGTCGCGCTGGGCAGCCGCGACGCCGACGTGCGATTCGGCCTGGCCAAGGGTGGCTCGGCGCAGGCCGCCGTCGAGCGGCTGTTCGCCGCCGGTCACGTCGTCGAAGATCAGGCCACACGCACCGGGTGGCGGATCGTCGACCCGTTCCTGGCGTCCTGGCTGCGTGAGAGCTGATTCGGTGCGTCGGCCTGGGCCGACGCTCAGCGCTTGCCGGACATCGGCCGGCCCGCTGCGCTCGGCACGCCGGCGGTCTACGGCCTCCTGCTCCGCGTCATCGACGTGATGAAGGCACAGAACGCCTTTCGCAAGTTCGGGATGGTGAAGCCGCTCACCGACCGCGAGGTCGCGCCCACGCTGAGGCGCTCGCTGCGCGCCGACACCTCAGCGAACCCGAGCGTGCGGGAGCTGCCACGCGTACCGCGCCACCGGGCAGGTCATCTCCACGCTGGGCGGCTCACCGCAGACCGTGAGCTGCCCGTGGTGTGGGGGGACCGGCCGCTTCATCCCCGAGCACGACGAGCAGGCACGCCACCGTGAGCCTGCGGACACCTAGGTCGAGTGTGCGCTAGCGCGCCCGAGGGTCGCTCGGCAGCGCCCCGGGAACGGGCCGGCCCCAGCGCAGAAGCGTCCATGCGCGCCGCCAGTTCAGCGGCTCGAACTCGATGATCCGATCGAGCTCGCGCCGGCCGACGCGCCGGCGCGACTGGATCTCGCGCCGCTGGCCGAGCACGCGCGGCAGCCCGCGCGCGGCGTCGAGCCAGGCCCTGAGCTGAGCACTCGCCATGCCCTCGCGGCCGGCGAAGTAGAGAGCCAGCAGGAGGTTCACGGCGATCAGGTGGCCGTAGCGGAGCAGGCATTCGGAGGGGTAGTTCTTGAGCCAGAGCCAGACGTTGTTGCGGGCGGGCAGCGCCCAGAACCAGGGATCGGGCCGCCCTTCGCGCTTGGTCGTCGCGGAGCCCATGTGGTAGACGACGGCTTCCGGGACGTAGACGCATCCGAAGCCCAGCAGCCGGGCCCGGAACCCCCAGTCGACGTCCTCGAGCTGGGCGAAGAAGTGCTCGTCGAACAGGCCCACCTCGTCGAAGGCCGACCGCCGGTAGAGCGCGGCGCCGCCGCAGGCGCTGAAGACCTCCTCGCGCCGGTCGTACTGGCCGTGGTCGCGTTCGCCCCGCCCCCGCGGCATGGCGACGCTCGACCAGCGCAGCAGATCGCCTGCGCCGTCGAGGATGTCGCGCTCGTGGAAGGCCAGCATCTTGGCGGTGGCCGCGGCAGCCCCCGTCTCGGCGTCAAGCGTCTCCACGAGCGCGCCCAGGAAACCCGGATCCAGCTCCATATCGTTGTTGACGAGGGCGACCAGCTCGGATCGCGAACGCTCGATGCCCCGGTTGACGGCGGCGGCGAAGCCCACGTTGGTTCTCAGCGCCACCACCCCGACCCCCGGCCAGGCGTTGCCAAGGTGCTCCACCGTCCCGTCAGAGGACCCGTTGTCGACCACGACGACCTCGAAGGACCTGTAGCGCTGCGCGTCGAGGCTGGGCAGCACGAGGTCGAGCCACTTGCGGCCGTTCCAGCTCGGGATGACGACGGTGACCCGGGGTGGGGGGGAGGCGCTCATGCGGGGCGCGAACCGTATGCGCTGGGCCCGCGCCTAGGCTTGCACCCTTGCGCTCGCGCCTCGGGACGAACATGGCGGCCGGCGTCGCCAGCACGGCGGGCGCCGTCGCGGCGGCCGCGGTCTCGACGCCGTTCGTCCTCGACAGCCTCGGCGCGGCCGCGTTCGGTGTGTGGACGGTGCTCGGTTCCTTCGTCGTCTACCTGGGGATCGCCGAATCGGGCTTCGGGCCGGCCGTGCAGCGGTTCGTGGCCATCTCCCGCGGGCGCGAGGCCCGCCACGAGGCCGCGGCCCTCATGTGGACGATGCTGGCCGGCTACGCCGTCGTCGGAGGTGGGCTCTGCGCCGGGCTGTGGCTGCTCGCTCCGGAGATCGTCGGGGTCTTCGACTTCCCGGCGGCGCTGCGCGAGGACTCGGTCGAGCTGCTCGAGCTGGTCGCCCTCGCGGTGCCGGTCACCCTCGTCGCCTCCGGTCTGGCCAACGTGCTCTTCGGCCTGGAGCGCTTCGTGATCGCCGCCGGCTCCGCGGCGCTGGGTGCGCTGGTGGGCCTCGTGGCAGTCGTGATCGCCCTCGAGCGCGGCGCCGGACTTCCAGGCCTCGGGATGGCCCTGATCGTCCAGCAGGCGGCCGTCATCCTGGTGCGCGCGCTCGCGTTGCGCGACATCGTCACGGCGGGCCCGCCCAGGCTGGCCCCGCGGGCACAGGTGCTGGCGCTCGGGTCGTTCTCGGCGAAGCTGCAGCTCTCGGCGCTCAGCGTGCTCGTCAACGGCCAGAGCGACAAGGTGGTGGCCGGCCTCGTGGCACCGGCGGCGACGGTGGGCCGGCTCGGCGTCGCCAGCCAGCTGGCTGAGGCCGGCCGGATGGTGGCGGGCACGTTGCTCGGCCCCGTGGTCAGCCGGCTGTCCGTCCTCGCGGGCAGGGGGGAGGGGGAGCGCGAGCGGCTCGAGGCGGACTACCGGCGGCTCAGCCGGCTCTGGATCGTGACGATGACCGGCGCGACGTTCGTGGGGATCGGGCTGCTGCACCCGCTGCTGCTCGCATGGCTCGGCGATGGTTACGGGGAGGCGGTGCTCTTCGGGGCGGTGCTCGTCCTGGCCTACGGGATCAACGTCATCACGGGCATCGGCTCGTCCTACGTGCGGGCGGTCGGCCTCGTGGGCATCGAGGCGCGCTCGGGCATGCTCATGATCGGCCTCAACGTGCTCTTCACGATCCCGCTCGCGCTGGTCGCCGGGGCGCTCGGCGTGGTCCTCGGAACGCTCGCCGCGAACGTGCTCGGCACGGCGTGGTTCTTCTGGCGCCTGCAGCGCGTCACCCCGCTGAGGGCGCCCTCCCCGTTCGCCGTCGCGCGTGTGCTCGTCCTCGCGACGGCGGCCGGAGCCATCGCCCTGGGGGGAGGGTGGCTGGCGGCGGCGTTCCTGCCGCGCTTCGTCGCGATCGTCCCAGTGGCCCTGATCGCCGGGGGCGCGTTCGCCGCCTACGCGGCGCTCGCGCTCGAGACGCCGCTGCGAGCCCTTTTCAGCGTCCCGTCCGAGGACGCAGGGTCAGCACGAACTGCAGAGCGAACAACTCAGGTCTGAGGCGCGCGGCGGCCGCCATCGCGCTCGGGGGCACCTTCTCGGCGAGCCGGCCGAGCGGCAGCCGCCACATCGTGAACTGCTCGCGCTCGACCTCGAACCCGCTGCCCTCTGCGAGCGCCAGGGCGGTGCTGCGGGTGAAGAAGCGCAGGTGGGTCACGTCGTAGAGGCCGTGCTCGGCGTAGTCGAAGCGCCCGCGCGCGAGCTCGCGGCGCGAGCTCCAGTGCGCGATGTTGGGAATCGAGGCGATCACGCGCCCGTCAGGGGCGAGGAGCTCCCGCGCGGCCGTCAGCGCGCTCCACGGGTCTCGCAGGTGCTCGAGCACGTCGCCGAAGAGCACGGCGTCGAAGGGTCCGGCGAGAGCTGCGCGATCCTCCGCGCGCTCGAAGTCGCCGACGACGACCTCCGCGCAGTGGGTTCGGGCGGTCTCGGCGGCGACGGTGTCGGGCTCCATGCCGATCACGAGATGACCGGCGGCGCTGAGGGGCGCGGCCAGGTAGCCGCCCGCGCAGCCGACGTCGAGGACACGGGCGCCGGGCGGCACCGCCTCGATCATCATGCGATGCCCGTCGCTCAGGCCCTTCTCGGCGACGAGCTGGGAATAGGGCAGAGGCGTGGAGGGGCCGGGGGAGGGGCGCATCACGGTTGCCGATCGGCATCGGCAGCCCCGCGCTTGATCGGCGCCGCGACGCGATAGGCGGCGCGTTGCGCCAGCGCCGCGCGCCACCCGCCACGGCTCAACTTGACCCGGCCCCGGGTGGCAGCTCCCTCCCGCCGGTAGCGGCGCCAGTCCCTCAAGCCCGCCAGCCGCCCCTGGAGCGGCGCCAGGGTGCGGTCGGTCAGCGCGACGTAGGCGACGTAGGCGAGGTCGTAAGCGAGCATGCCCGGCGCGTGACGCAGCAGCTGCTCGCGCGTGGCGTTCTTGGCGATCATGCGCAGGCGGTTGCGGCCCACGAGGCGGTACTTGAAGGCCGTCGCCTCGCGAGCCGTGGCCGAGCCGCGGTGCCACGCGAGCGCGCGCGGCTCGTACTCGGAGCGCCAGCCGGCCATGCGGACGCGCCACGCGAGGTCTGCGTCCTCCTGGTAGGCGAAGAAGCTCGCGTCGAAGCCGCCGACGGCGTCGAGCATCGACCGGCGATACAGGGCGACGCACGCCGAGGCACCGAAGACCTCTCCCGGCGTCGAGACCTCCGAATCGTCGATGGGCCGCCCCGCCAGCCGGTCGCTGCCGATGCCCAGCACGTCGACCTCGAGCCCGGCGGAGTTGACCAGGTCGCGGCGACCGTCGAAGCGGATCTGCGGCGCGACGCTGCCCACGTGCGGCGAGCGGCGACCGGCGGCCAGCAGGTGGACGAGGCAGTCTGGCGCCAGGAAGGCGTCGTTGTTGACGAGCGCGATCCACTGGCCGCCCGCCCGGGCGAGGCCGGCCACGACGCCGCCGGCGAAGCCGGTGTTGGACGGCATCGAGACGATCCGTGCGTTCGGGATGCCGGCCACGCCGCCGCCGTTGTCGACCACGATCAGCTCGCAGGGCTCCTCGAGGCGGTCGAGCGCGACGCGGAGGTCCGCGAGGCAGCGCTCCAGCAGCGGGCCTCCGTGATAGTCCACGACGATGGCCGACAGCGCGATCAAGCGCTCGTCTCGCGGTAGGCCGCCGACACCGTCTGCAGCGACGTGCCGAGCGACAGGCGGTGGGCGTTCTCCGCGTACCACGCCGCCGTGGACACGCGCAGCGCATGGCCGCCCTCGCGCACCCGGAGGATCGCCGCCGCGAGCTCCTCGGGCGACGCGGACGGGACCACGAAGCCGTTGACGCCCTCCGCGACGAGCTCGGTGGCCGCGTTGTCGGGGCCTGCCACGACCACGCTCGGGGTCCCGTTCGCCGCCGCCTCCACCACGACGAGGCCGTAGCCCTCGCGCCGCGAGGGTAGGACGAGGCACAGGGCGCGGGCCAGCGCCGCCTCGATGCGCTCGGGGGCGACGAACCCCGGGACGAGGACCACGTCCTGGAGGCCCAGGTCCCCCACGAGGGCGAGCACCCGCTCGCGATCCGGGCCGTCGCCGTAGATCTCCGCCCGCAACTCCGGCGCGTGCGCGCGGGCAGCGGCGATCGCGGGGACGATCGCCGGCACCCGCTTCTCGGGGATGTGGCGGCCGGCGAACACCACCACGGGGTCGGCGGTCTCAGGCTCAAGGCCAGCCTCAGCGTTGCCGGCGTACTCGCCCTCGAGCACCACGACCGCGCCGCGCAGGCCCTCCTCGCGCAGGCGCCGGGCGTGCAACTGCGAGAAGCAGAACGCGCGCTGGGGCAGCCGCGCGCACGCGCGCTGGACCCGCCCGCCGATCCAGCCGCCGCCGCGGCCGAGGTAGTCGCGCCAGTAGGCGCGGGTCCAGACCTCGTGCCAGTCGACGATCAGCCGGTAGCCCGACGCTCGTCGCAGGCCGCCCGCCGCGAGCAGCCCGAAGTAGGGGAAC
>Ga0136614_10002425_pt1 | contig 11596 bp, 10 predicted proteins | sample AntDrymUQ2792106_2_FD_106643 | JGI IMG/M metagenome (GOLD analysis project Ga0136614, IMG submission 106643) | Polar desert sand microbial communities from Dry Valleys, Antarctica - metaG UQ279 (21.06) | ecosystem: Environmental > Terrestrial > Soil > Desert | place: Antarctica: Dry Valley...
GCATTGATGGCCTCGCCCGTCTCAAAGTAGCTCGCGATCTGCTCCGCGACGGCCAGCCCGGCGGCCACCTGGGCCTCCTCGGTCGAGGCGCCGAGGTGTGGGCTCAAGACCACGTCGGGTCGTTCGAGTAGCGGCGAGCCCCGTGGCGGCTCCTGCTCGAAGACATCGAGGGCCGCGCCGGAGAGCTGTCCCGTGCGCAGGGCCTCGAAGAGCGCCCCTTCGTCCACGAGCCCCCCGCGCGCGCAGTTGATGAGCCGCGCGCCGCGCCGCATGAGCCGGAGGCAAGAGGCGTCCAAGAGATTGCGGGTCTTCTCGCTCAGGGTGCAGTGCAGGCTCACATAATCGACGCTGCCGAGTAACTCGTCGAGCCCCAGCGGCGCCACCCCGTCGGCCTCCATCACCTCGCGGGTCACATAAGGGTCATGGGCCAGCACCCGCATCTTGAGGCCCAGGGCGCGCGCCGCCACCAGCCGCCCGATGGTGCCGTAGCCGATGAGGCCGAGCGTCTTACCCGCGACCTCGGTGCCCAGAAAGGACGCCCGGCGCCATTCTCCGGCCCGCACCGAGCGATCGGCCTGGGGGAGATGTCGGCTCAAGGACAGCAGGTGCGCGACGGTCAATTCCGCGGTCGTAGTGGCATTGGCGTCGGGGGTATTGAGGACCACGACCCCGCGCTCGGTGGCTGCTTCGACATCGATGTTGTCCACGCCGATCCCGGCGCGTCCGACCACCCGCAGGCGCTCGGCCGCGGACAGGATCGCTCGCGTGATACGGGTGCTGCTGCGGACGATGACCGCGTCGCAGTCCGCGATGCGGGACGCCAGGGCCTCGGGACTCTCGCCCGTGGCCACCACGACCTCGAAACCCGGCCGGGCACGTAGATACGTCAGGCCCTCTTCGGCGATGGCGTCGGCGATCAGGACCTTGTGCAATGTGCCGCCTCCCTCAGCCGTCGATACGCCCAGTCGATCCAGGGCAGTAGCGCCGCGACATCACCCTCTTCCACCGTCGCACCACACCATACCCGGAGTCCCGGCGGGGCCTCGCGATAGGCGGCGAGGTCGAAGCCCGCGTGCTCCTCTTCGAGGATAGCACACAGGCGCTTGATGATCCGCCAGCGCGCCTCATGACCCTGGCCAGTGAACCAGGGGTCCACGACCTTGAGACAGACCGAGGTGGTCGAGCGGGTGGCGGGGTCCTCGGCCAGGAACTGCACCCAGGGCGTCTCGGCGACCCAGGCATCCACCCGATCGAAGTTGGCCTTCGAGCGAGCGATGAGCGCGGGCAGGCCACCGATCCTCTCGGCCCAGCGCAGCGCGTCGAGGAAGTCCTCCACACACAGGAGCGACGGGGTGTTGATCGCGCCGCCCTGGAAGATGTCCTCGTTGAGGCGACCACCCTCGGTCAACTGCAAGACCTTGGGGATCGGCCATGCCGGCGTATAGCCGTTGATCCGATCGACGGCCCGCGGGCCGAGCACCAGCATGCCGTGCTGGGCCTCGCCCCCCAGGGCCTTCTGCCAGGAGAAGGTCGCCACATCGAGCTTTTCCCAGGGGAGATCCATGGCGAAGACCGCCGAGGTCGCGTCGCAGATCGCGAGGCCCGCGCGTGCGTCGGCTATCCAGCGCCCATCAGGTACGCGCACCCCGGAGGTCGTGCCGTTCCAGACGAACACCACATCGCGATCCCAGTCGATCGTGGAGAGATCCGGCAAGCGGCCGTAGAGGGCGTCGATGCGCCTCACATCCGGAAGCTTCAACTGCCCGAGCACATCCCTTTGCCAGGTCAGACCGAACTGCTCCCAGGCCAGGCAATCGATCCCACGCGGCCCCAAGAGCGACCAGAGCGCCGCCTCCATCGCCCCGGTGTCCGAGCCCGGCACGACCCCGATCCGGTAGTCTTCGGGCAACCCGAGCACGGTCCGGCAGCGTCGGGCGATCTCCAGGAGCTTGGCCTTGCCGGCCGGTGCCCGGTGCGAACGCCCCAGGACCGCTTCGCCCAGTACGTTGGGGGTCCACCCCGGGCGCTTGGCGCACGGGCCGGACGAGAACATCGCGCGTTCAGGCCGGCAGACGGGTCGCGTGGGGTCTGCCATTCAGAGGACGAAAAGAGGCCGTACAGGGCGGGCAATTCTAACTGCGGACCGGAGCACGCTACAATCTTGGGCGTCGAACCCGGCACGGGGCTGACGCATTCAAACATCGCGAAGGGGTATGCCTATGTCGGAACAGCAGTTACGGGAGCAACTCGAACACCTGCGGGCGCTCGTGAACGAGATTGGGGCACAGAGACCCGACGCGCTGGAGCGTCTGAATCGCCTGGTGAGCGACATCGAAGACCGCTTGGCGGACCGCGGCGCCGCCCGGCCCGATGCGACGGACGCCGTGAGAGAGGCGATCCGTCATTTCGAGGTCGAGCATCCGCGGGCCACGGCGGTCTTGAACGACATCATGGTGACGCTGAGCAATATGGGGATCTGATGGTTGGGGGGATCTGATGGTTGGGGGGATCTGATGGCTGGGGGGATCTGATGGCCGGTTGGGACCCGCGCCCAGTGGGCCTGTTACCATCAACTATATTCAGATCTCCTTTAGGCAGTTTGAAGGACCCTGCCTAGTCTTTGAAATACCCTTGCCCCTCATGTAGTTCTGCCCGCCCCCCTCTGGGACAGTGTCGCCATCACCGAGGACGAGATTGAGGCCGCGCGCAAGGGCCGTCTCGTGGTAAGGCAGGGGACGTTCACCGGGGCGCAGGGGCCGACGCCGATCCGATGCTTGACGCCTTCCGAGATCACGCCTTTCGTGGGCACACCCTCAGTCTGGTCACGGCGCTACGCGATATCGCCACCGCGCATGAAGGGCATACACTGCGTCTTGCAAGGCCGGCTCGGCCAGGATGTCGAGAGGACTGGGCGCGCCTGTCGGTCGGAGTCGGCGAGGGCGATGAGGTTACTTTGGGTCTCGGTCTGGTCTTCGAGGAGAAGGCCCGAGCGCTCGCGGCGCTCGCCAAGGGCGCCGAGGTATACGTCGAAGGCCGCCTGTCCCTGACCGCGTGGACCGGCAAGGACGGCCAGCAACGCACGGGGTTGTCGGTCGCGGTGTGGCGCGTCGAGGTCCTGGGGAGGATTGGGAATAACCGGCCGGCGAAGGCATGCGATGAACAGGATGCGGTGCCGTTCGATGATCCGTTGAGGTTCTGATATGTCCACCGGTCCTGACAATGCCGGCAAACTGGGGGCTGACCACGCTCCCTACACGGAGAGGTGATCAATGACGTGCGTAAGAGGGAGCATTCAACTACTGGCTATCGTTACTTTCGCAGGATGTGCGGCCCCGAGTTTGCCGCCTAGATCGCTGCCCGATGCGCTTCAGCCGACAGCAACGGCGACCAGCCTCACGCTCGCGTGGGATGACCAATCGAGCGGCGAATGGGGCTTCAAGATCGAGCGCAAGACCGGAACCGGCGGGACGTTCGCCGAAATCGACACGGTGGGAGCCAACGTAGAGACTTACACGAACACGAGGCTAACTCCGTCCACTGCCTACTGCTACCGGGTGCGCGCATTTAGCACCATCGCGGTGTCAGGCTACTCGAACGAGGCCTGCGGGACGACCCTCGCCATGGGTGCGCCTACGGTCGGAGAGCATGCGGAGGAGTTCGATGATGCGCTCAAGTTCTGAAGTCGCGAGCGTGACGATACGGCCAGAGCAACGTCAGGCGCAGGCTGATCGGAACGCGTGCGATCGGCTGCTCAAGGCCATCTTCGACCGTGGCTTGGGCCAACGTCAGATAGCCCGTGTGACGGGGATCCCGCTCAGCAGCGTGCAGCGCGCATTGCAGAGGGTGATGTACCCGTATCGCCAGGATCGCCCGATAGAGGACGCGTCCGCCTGGAAGAAGCGCCGGGCTTGGTTTGCTAACTACGAGGTTCACATGCGACTGGCCCTGGAGGCGCAGAACCAATGCCGTATGACACTGGAAACCCTGGCGACGATCAAGAACCCACCCACGGTGTTCGCCCGGCAAGCCAATATCGCGCACCGGCCACAGCAGGTGAATAACGCGATGATGCCAGCCGGCTAGCCTCGCGCGGGCGCGGGGAAGTTGATTCTAGTGGCGCAGGAGAGAGGATTCGAGACTACGGTCTTCTGACCGTCAATCAGTTCCAAGAGAAGACGCACCACTGCGCGTCATGAGTGATCCCATGAGTGATCCAGCACCAGCACCCTCGGCTCCATCATGTCGAGGATCGCGTATTTCGGTCCTTCGCGGCCGAGACCGGAGTCCTTCACGCCCCCGTATGGCATCTGATCGGCGCGGAAGGTCGGGACCTCGTTGACCGTGACCCCGCCAACCTCCAGGCGCTCGAAGGCGTAATGGATCTTTCTATAGTCGTGCGTGAACACCCCGGCCTGCAGCCCGAAGCTGGAGTGGTTGACGGCCGCCACGGCCTCCTTGAAGTCGGTGAACTTCTCCACTACCACGATCGGCCCGAAGGCCTCGAGGGCACACACCTTCATGGTGGGCCGGGTGCCGGTCAGGACGGTCGGCGCATACACGGCGCCGTCCCTGTGCCCGCCCATCACCACGGTGGCGCCATCCTGGCGTGCCTCGTCCACCCACTCCGCGATGCGCCTGGCATTGCCCTCGTCGATCATGGCCGAGACATCGGTCGCTTCCTCCTCGGGATCGCCGACCCGAAGCCGCTCTGCCTCGGCTCGAAAACCCTGTAGGAACGCATCGAACACCGAGGCCTCGACCAGGATGCGCTGGGTGTGGATGCAGCTCTGGCCGGCATTGGTGAAGGCGCCGATCACGGATTTCTTGATGGCGCGTTCCACATCCCCGTCCCGATCGACGATGAGCCCGGCGTTGCCACCCAATTCTAAAACTACCTTCTTTTTACCTGCGTTCTTCTTCATCTCCCAACCGACATCGGGCGAGCCCGTGAAGGACAGCAGATGGAAGCGCGCGTCGGTCACCAGCCGGTTCCCGGTCTGCCGGTCCATCGGCAGCATCGAGACGCCGCCCTTGGGCAGCGCCGTCTCGTCGATGATCCGGGCCAATAACAGCGCCGAGATGGGGGTCTTGGAAGCCGGCTTCAAGACGATCGGGCATCCCGCGGCGATGGCCGGGGCGATCTTGTGGGCCACGAGATTGAGCGGAAAATTGAACGGTGAGATGCCGGCCACGAGCCCAACCGGAAAATACTTCACGATCGCCTCTTTGCCGTGCGCCACGGCGGTCCAGTCCAGGCGCAGGAGCTCGCCGGGGAGGCGCTTGGCCTCCTCGGAGGCGATGAGGAAAGTCTGCGCGGCGCGCTCGGCCTCGAAGCGCCCGGTCTTGACGGGTTTGGCGGCTTCCCGCGCCATGATCCGGGCGAACTGCTCGCGATGCCTCAGTATCCCCGCGGAGATGTCCTGGAGGATCTGATAGCGGAGATAGGTCGGTAAGACGCGCATGGCCTCGCGCGCGCCCTCGGCCGCCGTGACCGCCCGCTCGTACTCGGCCTCGCCACCGAGGTAGGTCCGATAGGTGGCGACACCCGAATACGGGCTCGCGACGTCGAGGATCTTCGAGGTCGTCGTGAACTCGCCGCCCGCGTAGATGGGGAAACTCTCGTTCATCGTCGCCACCCCACGCGTTCAGATCTCGTGAAGCAAATCGAGCGCAGCAGATCCTTTCACGAGATCTCAGACGATACAGGTCTTTTCGTTCAATTCCCGGGTCAATACCCGGGCGTTTTCGGAATAGTCGATAGGGACATCGATGATATGCACCCCGGGGGAATTGACACATTCCTCCAGGAGTCCCCGCAGGTCCTCGGTCCTCGTGACACGATGACCCAGGGCCCCGTAGCATTGCGCGTATTTGACGAAATCGGGGTTGGTGAAGTCGAGACCCCAATCCGCGAACCCCGCATGCTCCTGCTTCCATTTGATCATGCCGTAACCGCTGTCGGTCAGGATGATGACCGAGAGGTCGAGGTCGAGGCGCACCGCCGTCTCGAGTTCCTGGCTATTCATCATGAAGCCGCCATCCCCGCACACGGCTACCACCTTGCGCTCCGGGCAGATCATCTTGGCCGCCATCGCGGTCGGCAACCCCGCCCCCATGGTGGCCAGCGCATTGTCCAGAAACAGGGTATTGGCCCCGAGCGCCCGGTAGTTTCTGGCAAACCAGAGCTTGTACATCCCGTTGTCCAGGGTCAGGATGTCGAGAGGCCCAAGCACGGCCCGTACATCGGCCACCAGACGCTGGGGGAGGACCGGGAAGCCGTTCGAATCGGAGCGCTCGGCGATCTTTTCATCGACGAAACGTTTGACCCGCATGAAATAGGCGAAATCCCAGTGCGGCTGCGCGTGTACCCGCTCCGACAACTGCCACAGGGCGTTGGCGATGTCCCCGACGACCTCGTGCTGCGGGAAGTAGATCTCATCCACCTCGGCAGGGACGAAGTTGATATGGATCACCTTGGACCCGCCGGCTTCCATGAAGAACGGGGGTTTCTCGATCACATCGTGACCGACGTTGATCACGAGATCGGAGCGGTCCACCGCGCAGTGCACGTAGTCGTGGTCCGAGAGCGCGGCGGTGCCGAGGAACAAAGGGTGGTCCTCCGGGATCACCCCCTTGCCCATCTGGGTGTTGAAGAACGGGATGCCGGTCTTCTCGATGAAGCGCAGAAGCATCTGGGAGGCCCGCTTGCGATTCGCGCCGGCACCGATCAGGAGCAGCGGGGATCGCGCCTCTGCGATCATCTCTGCCGCCATGGCCACGGCACGCTCATTGGCGTCGGGACGGCGCACCTTTTCTACGGCGAAGGGCGAGTTGCTGGTGGCCTCTGCCGCGACGTCCTCGGGCAACTCGATGTGTACGGCCCCGGGGCGCTCGGCCTCCGCGTTCTTGAAGGCCTCGCGGACGATGGACGGGATCCGATCCGCCTCGACGACCTGCTTGGTGAACTTGGTAAGGGGCTGCATCATCGCCACCGCGTCGATGATCTGAAAATGCCCCTGCTTGCTGGTGTAGATGGGCTTCTGCCCGGTGATCATGCACATCGGCATGGCCCCGAGCTGCGCATAGGCGGCCGCGGTCACGAGGTTGGTGGCACCCGGACCCAGGGTCGACAGACACACGCCCGGGATGCCGGTGAGACGGCCCACCGTGGCCGCCATGAAGCCGGCCGGCTGCTCGTGGCGGGTGACGATGAGCCTGATGCTCGAGGTGCGCAGGGACTCGACGAGGTCCAGGTTTTCTTCGCCCGGCACGCCGAAGATGTACCCTACCCCCTCATCCTCGAGGCATCTGACGAAGAGATCACTCGCTTTCATGGCCTCCCCCACGAGAACGGCTGGTGCCCCCAATTCTACGCTATGGGCGGCTGGGATGCGACGGGCACCCTCGGGTCCCACCGCGCCGCGGGTCCAGCACTTCCCGGCGCCTGTGGCAGACGTGCCGCCTCGAGGTGCCCTCGACACGTGGACGGTTCGCGGATCTCTGCCATTCCGGGCACGCTTGATGGGTGCAGGGAGTTCGGGGTGCGACAAATTGTCGCACCCCTCTCCGCCGTCAGGGGCTAGGCCGGAACCGGGCCAGCGAAGCGCTCTCCTCGGCACTGTGGCGGGTATATTCCCCGCATGGCAGGACAAGACCTACACCCCTGGTACGCGCTGCGGTGCCTGGAGAACCTCGCCGAGCTACCCACCTGGCGGTGGGATGGCGGAAAGCGCTTCTTCTGGATCTATCTCCTGTCTTGCGGCGTGCTGGCCTTTGTGTCCCACGTACGGTACCACCGCACCGACGGCGCCGCCGGCGGCTTTGTGGGATTTCTGTTTCCGAGGTCTGTGTATGCCCACCCCGCCGCCCGCGTGGATTACCAGCTCTTGCTCGCCAACCGCGCCTTCATGCCGGGTCGAGACCTCGGCGCGGCGGATCCTCGGTTGAGAGGGGAAGGATGACACCGACACTCGTGGCCTCGCTCCGTTCGATCCTGCTATGGGGAGGGATGCCTATCATTCCCCGGCACCTCTCGACCGTCCGCAGACCTGGCACACGGGCCCTGGAAACCGCGATAGCCGCGCATCCACCGTACTGCCCTGCGCCTGCGCCGGCAGAATCGCTTCCCCTCCTGTTCCTGCCGGTCGCCGCACCTCGACTCGCACAGTCCCACTCGCGCCTAGGCGCCGGATACCGACCCCAATGGCACTAGGTTAAGAGCACCGCCCCCCAGGACAAAGAACTACTCTCGGATATTCCCTCTCGACCTTAGGAGGCTGCCATTGTATACCTCCTGCAATGGGCTGATTATTGAGCCCCCCTCCATGTACTTTGTCCATTTGCTCAGGAGACAGTTTATATCCTACGAGGCTCGATAACTGTCGCTGGTCAGATTGTATTCGCCCACCATCTGGTGTTCTTCCTGCATCCGCCGCCACCACAGGTGACAGACCAGTGAGGGCCACTATCAGGCTAAAGGTTGTGATATATTGCCGCTGTTTCATTTCTCTCTCCATCAATAATGAATTGACAAACATGGGTGTACGATGGTCCCTGCCAGTTCTCTCGCCTCTACCATCCAATAAGGAATCTTTGATAGAGGCGCTGCCCCGGGTCCCATCTTGCAACGCTAATATCGAGGGGTGACTGGATTTGGTCTGTGAAATATTTCACAGAAAACGTGTGAAATATTCACAAAATCTGTTGTGTAACACTGTAATAGAGGGACCATTGAGAGGGCAGAGCAAGCCCCAAGTGGCAGGAGTCTCCGCCAGGCTCAGGCGCTCACCGCTACATAAGAGCACCGCAATGAGAGGTTCCCCGCGGATCCGCCGAGGAATCAGTTGACAAACCGCATTGTATTTCTTATCCTTTTAACGCTGCGGGAATGCAACAGGGAAAACCAATGGGTAACATCAAGTATTGCACGCTTGCTGAGCGAGTTACTGCGCTGGGCGCGGTGCTGACGGCGGGTTGGCGCCCGCGTCGTCCAAGGAGATGCAGCCCGACTTCATTCATGCGAACTTGGACCCCTATTGCTCTTATACTCAGTGCCGCGGCTGGGGCGCCCTTGCTGGCGGCGGAACGCGGGCCGGTCAAATCGCTCCTGGAAATGCGGCAGGATCGAGTGGTGGTTCAGAAGTGGGACTTGAGTTGCGGCGCCGCGGCGCTTGCCACTCTACTGAACTACCAGCACGGCGATCCAGTTCCCGAGCGGGAGATCGCGAAGGCGCTGATGCAGCGTAAGGAATACCTGGCCAACCCGTTGCTGGTTCGGGTGCAGCAAGGTTTCTCTCTGCTCGACCTCAAGCGCTATGTCGATCAGCGGGGTTATGAGGGGATCGTCTTTGGCCGGCTTACGCTTCAGGACCTGATCGAACAGGCCCCCATCATGGTGCCAGTGAACCTGCACGGTTACAATCACTTTGTCGTGTTCCGCGGCAGGCGCGGGGATCGGGTACTAATCGCGGCCGCCTGGGGGAACCGTACCCTGCGGGTAGAGAGATTCGAGGAGGCCTGGATTGACTCTCCAGAGATCGGTAAGGTAGGCTTCGTGGTAGTGCGACGCGAGGGGAGCACGCCGCCCAATCGCCTCGCGCCCCGCGCAAGTGATTTCGTGATGTTGCGGTAAGCCCCTACATCAATCCAGAATCAGAAAGGGCGCCAATGACACCACCCAGGCGATCGCGCTGGCTGATGCAAGGCGCGGCCTTGGCCGCATCTTTCGCTATGGTGGGACTGGTTGTGGCCGAGCCCCGGACGGGGCAGGCCGGCTCTGATCCTCAACCGACGATTAAGGAACTGATGCGAAGGCTCGAGGGGCGCGACGCCCTCATTGTCGATCTGCAGCGACGCGTAGGAGAGCTCGAGCGGCAAAGCGCCACACCACCCGATCGGGCGCCGCCCGTCACACAGCAACCGGCGGCTGCCAAGCCCGTGCCCTCAGCGCCGCCGGTAGCTTCATCGGCCGAGCAGGAACCATCGATACAGGCCGAAAAGGCCCCAGCGGTTGAAAGCGGCGCGGCGCCGGCAGTGCCCGGACAATTCGAGGTCGATGAGGAGGCGGCCGAGCGCGCGCTGGACCGGACGCTGGTGGTGACGGGCGCACTGCTTCTGCCGTTTGGACAGGCCGACATCGAGCCCAGCTTCACCTATATCCGAAACCAGGAAGAGGCACCTACCTTCTTCTTCGCGCAAGGCAGCCAGCTTATTGCATCACAAGAGGTTCGCCGCGATATCTTCAACGGCGATCTCTTTCTGCGCGTCGGTCTCCCCTTCGACTCGCAACTGGAAGTCGGTATTCCTTATCGATATGTCGAGCAGACAGTGGTCACAGAAGTAGGTTTTAGCGCGCGCGCCGAGACGGAGTCTCATGGCTCGGGATTCGGTGATCTCAATCTCGGCCTGGCCAAGGGGTTACTGCACGAGCGCGACTGGTGGCCGGATCTAATCGGTAGGGTGACATGGGATACTGACTCCGGTGAAACTTCCGATGACGGCTTTTTGCTTGGCGGCGGCTTCAACGAGCTCCAGGGTTCGTTGACCATGACCAAGCGCCAGGACCCGCTGGTGTTCATCGGCAGCGCCTCCTACGGAACCACATTCGAAAAGGACGACATCAATCCGGGCGACCAGCTCGGCTTCTCGGTCGGGGCGCTGCTGGCCGCCAGTCCCGAGACCTCGCTGCGCGTTGTTCTCAATCAGACATTCGTCAACGAGGTGGAGGTCGGTGATACGGCCATCGGCGGATCCGATCAGGTGTTCGGAACGCTGAACTTCGGGGCCTCATCGATCATCGGCCGCGGGAAGTTTCTCGACCTCACGGCTGGGATAGGCTTGACCGATGAGGCCCCGGATTACTCAGTAGGGGTTTCCGTCTCGATTCGCGTCGACGTCCCTACTCGCTTCTAGCATTCCCATTTTGGCGGACCATCGGCAAGGCCATTCGACCATGCCCTGCTGCAGGAGTAGTTATCCAAACCAGTTCCAGATAAAGGCGTGCGGCCGTTACTGTGGCAATACATGCGCCGATGTGCCGAGCCCGGGGGACTGTTCTACGACATCGAGCGGGATTTCGCCCGGCTGTCGGCTCAGCCCCTTGATGGGCGCGTTGTTATGCAAACCTTGGATGAACGGATGGAGCAGTTGGGATCGTTTTACCTGCGCCCGGTGTTGACAGCTTCATATTGACCGGATCTGCTGCTGGTGTTGACAGACCCATATTGACCGGATCTGCCAGTGGTGTTGGCCCACACCCGTTTGTTGCGCGCTCGAGGCTTTTGCGCGTCTTCCTCCTTCGTCACGCCCATGACCGACTCCGGCGTCCGAACCTGCCGCTCGATGCTGTACACCGCGTCGAGCGGTCGCCCAAGCAGGTGACCGAGGAGGTGTTTCAGGAGGCGCTGCGGCGAGACCCCAATCGGGAGCGGCCGTGGCTGATGTTGGTCGCCGCCACCGTCGCCATGCGCTTGCGGCGCTTCTCTCCGGGGGAGAGGCGGGTCTTGAGCTTGTGACTCTCCCGCTCGGCCGCTCGCTTCGTCCCCTCGCGCAGGTCTTCCTTACGCATCACGATGCCCTTGCCATCTTCGCTCAACAC
>Ga0136614_10002426_pt1 | contig 11592 bp, 9 predicted proteins | sample AntDrymUQ2792106_2_FD_106643 | JGI IMG/M metagenome (GOLD analysis project Ga0136614, IMG submission 106643) | Polar desert sand microbial communities from Dry Valleys, Antarctica - metaG UQ279 (21.06) | ecosystem: Environmental > Terrestrial > Soil > Desert | place: Antarctica: Dry Valley...
ATTTTGCGCCTCTCGGCGCGTTTACGGGGTGTGCCTAGAAAAGGCCAAGCACCTTCAGGACGACGATGATGACGATGATGACTCCGATAATGTAGAAGATGTTTCTGTTCATATGGAAGTGCTGATTAGCAGCGCTACCCACTCCTGACCAGATGTTTCGCGATTGGCGGGCGATGTATTCCTCCCACGGTGTGCTTCCCTTCGGGCGGCCGGCGCGGCGATTGTATTCAGAATTGCCCTCGCGGAAGAGCGCTTACGCGCTGAGAGAGCCGCAAGGCAGCCGTCGTTCCCGCTCTACTCTTTCGCTTCTTTGCCCCACAGCTTTTCGAGATAACCCGCGCGCCCGGAGCCGACAGAATAGGCTTTATAGTCCGCCGTGTTCTTGAGGTAATATTTCTGGTGATACTCTTCCGCGGGATAAAACTTCGTCGTCGGCAGAATGTCGATGACGATCGGCTTCTGAAACTTTCCTGATTTGCCGAGCGCTTCTTTCGAGGCCTCAGCGGCTTTCTTTTCCTCTTCGCTCGCGAAGTAAATCGCGGCCTGATAGCTCAAGCCCAGGTCGGCAAACTGCCCGTTTCCCTGCGTTGGGTTGATCTGGCGCCAGAAAATGTCGAGCAACTTTTCATAGGAGATTTGCGCCGGATCATAGGTCACTTCGATCGCTTCGCGGTGCTGCGTCTTATGCCCGGAGACGGCGCTGTAATTGGCGTCCGAATCCTTCCCGCCAATATAGCCGACATAAGTTTTTAAGACGCCTTTCGCTCTATCGTAAGGCGGTTGCATGCACCAGAAGCAGCCGCCGGCGAAGAAAGCCGTTTTGTTGACGGCAGGCGAGGCTTCCTGCGCTTGCGCGAGAGGAGCAGCAAAACCGACGAGGGCGAGGAGGATGAGGAAAATCTTGGACATATGGAATGAGAGCGTGATCGAGCAAGGAGTATTCCAGTTATTCGGCGGCGCGTCTCGTCTGGTTGCTCTTTCGCTAAATCACGGGGAAGGATGCGGCCCGATGCGGACCAACCTAAGAATCTTTTCCGGAGCCGAGCTCGTGCTCGAAAGCGTGGTCACACCGCTCGATCTCGCGCGAGGATTTGCTCGCTCGGCTCCGCTCGAGGTGGACCTGGGGTGCGGTGACGGTGCATTTCTCGTCGCGCTGGCCGAGGGAAGTCCGGACCGAAATTTCCTCGGCGTCGAACAAATGGTCGGACGGGTCCGCGGCGCCTGCCGGAAAATTGGCGATCGCGCGCTCCCAAATGCTCGGATCTTGCGGCTCGAGATTTCGCATTCGCTCAGTCTTTTTCCGCGCGGGTCCGTCGATGTCTTCCATCTGCTTTTCCCGGACCCTTGGCCGAAAAGGCGTCACCATGTTCGGCGGGTTGTGACGCCGGAATTCCTGAGGGCTGCGGCGCGTGCGCTGGCCGGTGGGGGAATCTTCCAAATCAAAACAGATCAGGAAGATTACCTTGGCGCGATGAAGCAGGCCGCGGGCGAAGTGCAGGAGTTGGAGGCAATCGTCGAAGATGAGCACCGGCCAGGGCCGACGACAACTTTTGAAGAACGTTTCCGCGCTGCCGGATTGCCGATTTTCCGGCTCACCCTGCGGAAAGTCTCCGTGCCAAGGGGCAGTATGGCTGCAACCGCGAGATCGATTTGAGTAGAAGGCAGACGAAAGTGCGTAATCGCAGAATGCGATTACCAGCACGCTGCAAGCGTGCGCTCCCCAGAATGTTCCCCACCGCGACTGCCAGCAGCGCGGTCGAAAGAATCACCGAGCCTTCACTCGGAAAGTCTCGGACTGCAGGAACCCTTTCGCTTCCCAGCGTTCCCGAAAGAAGCGGAGCGTTACGGCGCCGCTTTTGTCCTGACGGAAAAGTCTTATTTGCCGGGCGGCCAGACCGGCGGCCCACTCTTCGCCGACCGCCTCGTTCTGCGGAAAGGCAACGGACGAGGCCACGATTGCAGTGGGCTGCACGCGATCAAGGAACTCTGCGGAGCCCGACAAACCGGAGTGATGCTGGCCTTTAATGATGATGTCGCTGCGCAGTTCCGCGCCGCTCCCGAGGAGAAGGCGTTCGGTGGCTTCGCCGCTATCGGATAAGATCAGCACCCGCCAGCGTCCCGCGATCGTGAGTTGGATAACGAGTGTCTGATCGTCAGCATTTGAAGAGCGATGTTCCGGTGGCGGGAATAACACCCGCGCGGTCACCTCCCTGCCGATATTCCATTCGTCCCCGGCGACGCAGAGTCGGCGCGGTCGCCCCATTTCTGCGAAGTGCGCGATCAGTTCCCGGTGCACGCTCGACCGGTCCGGCGCGGGAGTATCGAACAAGAAGGCGGGACGAAACGCTCGCACCAGCGCCGCGGTCCCGCCGATATGAGCCGCGTCGCCGTGAGACAGGACGAGGCCATCCAGTTCATTGACGCCTCTTGAGCGGAGATACGGCCGCACGATGCGCTTGAAGTCACGCGCGGCTCCCGGATCAAAGAGCCAGTCGTTCCGCCGCGTCCGAAGATGAACCGCTGCGCCAGTGCCCACATCCAGGGCTGTAATCTCCGCGCGCGCACCCGTCGGCCAATGCAGCAATTCCAGATAAAAGTGGCCGGCCGGCGCGCGGGCAAACAACCCCACGGCCGACAAGATCGCAGCCGCGAGACTCCAATTGGCATTGTTGAAGACCACCGCGACCCACGGTGCGAGCGGTGTGACGAGGAGCGACATCAGACCAACGGCCAGAACGAAGAACGCGATCGGCACTACCACGAGGTTCGCCAGAAGCGAGATGGGCGTGATCAAGTAAAAATACGGCAGGATGAGGGGCACCGAGCCGATCCAGGCCGCGAGCGAGACCGAAGCGCCGCGCGCGATCCCGCCCCAGCTCCATTGCCATGTTCGTTGCAATCCGTTGAGCAAACTTCGCGGCAGGAAAGGATCAGGTTCGCACCACCGCAGGAGCCATCGGTATAGTGGTTCCGCGAGCAAAATGATCGCAATCACCACCGTGAAAGAGAGCTGAAATCCGGTTGAGAAAAGCTGGTTCGTATCCCAGCACAACACCATCACGCCCGCGGCAGCGACGCTGTTGCCCGCAAGCACTTTGCGATCGACGAAGAAGCCTCCGAGCAGCACCGCGGCCATGAGCGCGGCGCGAATGCTGGACGCGTTCAAACCTGTCACCGCCGCGTAGAAAAAAAGAGCGGGGATGATGACCGCGATGGCCCATCTTCTCGGGACACGCGCGGCGCTCAAAATCATCCAGAGAAGTTGCGCGACGATCGCGACGTTCAACCCCGAGACGGCAAAGAGATGGAGCGTGCCGGTCTGTTGAAATTGCTCTTCGACCTCTTCCGGCGTCTGATCGCGAACCCCGAGGACCATGCCGCTGATGAGGCCATGCAAATCCGGTGAGTCCTCGAGACCGCGTGCCAGGGAGGTTTGCATCCAGGCGCGCGAATTCTGCGCCGCCCGCATAATGCGGCTGCCACCGCCACGGCTGAGGATCTTTCCGTTTTCCGGATAACGCACGAGCAGCGCATGGCGGACATCGCGTCGCGCCAGATAAGCGCGCATGTCAAATTCCCCGGGGTTGCGCGGGCTTTCGATCGGCCGGGCAACACCGAAGAGCTGCAGCTCATCGCCGAAGCGAACTTCTCTGCGCCAGCTTGCCGAGATGGTCGCGTCAGCTGCCTCGGTTTTGCCGTTGCGGGTGATGGACGAGAGTCGAAAGAGGAAGGACGACGTGCCACGAGCTGAGGCTTTCGGTTCGCTGATGACGACGCCCTTCGCGGTCATCGCCTGCGGCGCATCCCCCAGCTCTGCGGCGAGTCTCAGGGACGAAGAAGTTGTCTGCCGGAGGCTGTGCAGGGAAAAGAAGCAGGCGACCACGAACGCGTAGGTCGCGACGGAACTTTTGCGCAGGAATGCGATGGAGGCGATCGCAAACAGCGCGATGAGTCCGGTCATCGGATGAGGCGAAATATCCGCCACGAGGATGCCGATGATGGCGGCAATCCCCAACCCGATGAACGGCTGGCGAGGCCAGGCACCGGGCGGCTTCATGCAGGCCTCGGCCTAGTCGCTGATGACCGCGTTCAGGACGGTGTCGTGCGCTTCAACGGGTACGGCGTCGTGCAGTTGAAAGGCGAAACAGACCCCCAACTTCGTGGCGCTCCGCCCGCGCCCGTCCAGCAATCGATCGTAGAAACCTCCCCCTCGGCCCAGGCGGTGACCATCGCGCCCGAACGCCAGTCCTGGCACAAGGATCAAGTCAGCCACGAACGGAAGATGCAGGTCAGACTCGGCGCGCAGCGTTGTCGGGACCACAGCCATTTCCTTCCGGGCGACGAGCGCGGCGGAGGTGACCCCACCGATATCGACTTCCGTTCGCATCGGCACGAAGAGGAGGACGCGCTCCGCTTTTTGCCACGCTTCTGAATCCAATATTCGGCGGCAGATAAGAGCCGAGCGTTGCATCCGCTCTTCGGCGGTCATGCCGCGCAGAGCCTGCAGCATATCACTCCGCAAGGCCGCTTTCTGCGCCGCGATACCGTCCCTTCCCGTCATGACAGCGAAAGATTTTGATTCACCCTAGCGACCTTATATGCTGGGCCCCCAGTGCCGATTCCTTTTTCGAAAAAAAGCCGGCGGAACGTGGTCCCACCGCCTAAAAACGGGCAGGAAGCCGGCGTCTCCACACGGGTGGGCCTGCGTCCCAGCTCGGATTGGCATAAGCGCAATTTCCTCACGAGCGTGCTCATCCCGTCGCTCTTCACAAAGCGATTGGGAAAGGGCGGTCTGCCCCTTTTCCCCAAGGTCAAGGCGGGCGAAATCTGCATCACCTGGATCGGTCATGCGTCGTTCCTGCTGCAAACGAGAGACGTCAATATCCTGATCGACCCCAACTGGTCGATGTGGCTCAAGGTGATCAAGCGTTTGAAGAAGCCCGGCTTCGACCTCTTCCATTTGCCGGAGATCGACTTCGTCCTCGTCACGCATGCACATTTCGACCACCTCGATCGGCGCACGCTGCGGAAGGTCGCGGCGGATCAACCGATTGTTGTGCCCATCGGCGTTGGCAATCTCGTGCAGGATCTTGGCTTCAATATCGTCCATGAGATGGATCATTATCAGCGGGTGGAACTCGGCCCGCTTTGCGTCACCATGACGCCCTGTCACCACTGGGGAGCGCGGATGCTGCATGATTCGCATCGCGGCTTCGGCGGGTTCATCATCGAAGCGGAAGGACGCTCCGTTTTTCATTGCGGGGACAGCGCCTATTTCGAAGGCTTCGCCGAAATCGGGAAGCGCTTCGACATCGAGATCGCGCTCCTGCCGATTGGAGCCTATGACCCGCCGAGCGGACGCGAAGTGCACATGAATCCCGAGCAGGCCGTGCAAGCTTTTAAGGAACTGCGCGCGAAGATGCTGGTGCCGATGCACTACGGCACTTTCCGTCTGGGTTACGAGCCGCTCGATGAGCCTCCGGCGCGGTTACTGGTCTGCGCGCGAGAACACGGTGTCGAGAAAAAGGTGCTGGTTATGACGGAAGGAACTCCGGTCGTATTGTAGGGGAGAAATGAAGGAAACATCGAACACCCAACATCGAACACCGAACATCGAACGCAGAGGTGCCGCCTTCGATATTCGATATTCGATGTTGGGTGTTCGATGTTTCGTCTTCATCATTTTCGCCGGGCGCTAACGGCGCCCGATGCTCCCCGCTCTCATCTGCGCACACGCCAGCGACCGAATGGGCTTCAACAAGACTCCCGCGTGGCTTTGATTTTAGCCGACGACGATTTGCCGCCAACCGGAGGCGAGACTTCCCATAGCGACGTCGCGGGCGCTCTCGTCGCGGGTGGATCGGTCCTCGCGCTCAGCTCCATCTTGCTCGCGCGCAATCCAAATCTCTTTTGGAATGACGACTACGAGTTATCCATCCTGCCGGTCTTCGCGGACGTGGCCCGAAGTTGGTCGGAAGGTCATCTGCCTCTGCTCAGCCCCTACTCGTGGATCTGCGGCAATCTGGCAGGCGAGTTTCAGTACGGAACGTTCTCGGCCTTCGTCAACGCCGCCGTCGTTCTCATTTGGAAGCTGCCCCTCACGTTTTCACAGCAGGCGGCGGCGCTTTCGATGTCGCACCTGTTCTTCTTCGGAATGGGAGGCTATCTCCTCGCGCGCGGTCGAGGTTTGGCCGCGCCGTACTCCACGATGGTGGCGCTGGTCGCGGCCGCAAACGGCTGGGTAATTTGCTGGGGGGCGAGTGATTGGTTCGGGGCCCTCGCCGCGTTGACCTGGCTCCCGTGGGCCTGGTGGGGTTTGGAGCGCGCTTTCGCTCCGCAGCGCGGCCCGTGGCGCTTCGTCTGGCCGGCGCCGTTTGTTTATCTGCTCGTCACGGGCGGGTTTCCCTACACCGTTCTCATGCTTGGGTTGCTCTGTGGTTGGCTGGCGCTGCAGTCTCTCTTCCAGACGCGCGCGCTTTCCTCGATCCTGCCGGCGGCTGCGGGGACCCTGTTAGGAGCGGGACTTTCCTCGCCGGCCTGGCTGGCGCTCTTTGATTATCTCCGCGGTTCCGCGCGCGCGCTGCAGGAAAAGGCGGAGCATCTGCAATGGATCGTCCCACCGGGCGCGCTGCCCGGATTTTTGCTGCCTTCCTGGACGGTGGATTGGGCGGATTTCTCCACCAGGCTCATGCCGCACACTGGGGTGGAATTAGCGTGCGGTCTGGTTCCGCCCGTCGCGCTCTTGGCCGGCATCATCGCGGGCCGTCACCTGCTCGTCAGGCAAATCAAGTGGGACCTCGCTCTTCTCGGGCTGGTCCTGATCATTTCCATGCTCCCGAGTGCGAATGTCTTCCGATGGAGCTTTCGCTGGCTGCCCTTCATTCATCTCGTCCTCGCCCTGTGCGCGGCGAAGGCGCTGCAATATTTCGCGCTACGCCCGGCCGACGGGTCCGCTCGTCGGAGAATGGTGTTCGGCCCCGGTGGCGCGGCTGTCGGGCTCGTCGGGCTTACGGCCGGCGCGATGTATCTGAAGCGTCATGCCTGGCCGACCGCTTGGCCTTCGCACTGGCCCTTGACCCTTGGGACGCTGGCGCTCGCCTGCCTTTGGGCGGCCGCGGAAGCACTGCCTCCGCGCTTTCGAAAATTCCAGGCCTGGGTTCCGGCGGGCATCACCTTCGGCGCGCTTCTCGCGACGTATCTCTGCATTCCCACTAATGTCGGAGTACCAAGATATAACCTGGATCAACAGCTCACGGAGCCCGAGCCGCTCGATCCGCAACGGCTTTACCTGAGCGCGTATCCTGAGGCGGAACATGCCTATCGCGATGCGAAAAACGCGGGGCCGATCGGGCAGGTGGTGCGTCCTGGCAGTACCTCGATGTGGGCCGGAGTGCGGTTAATCAATGGCTACAGCCCGATTCGTCCCGCCGGGGTTGCGCGCGATTTTGACGTCGCCATCCATGGCGAACTGGCCCAGTGGAGCCGGGAGCATCTGCTCGCCTGGGAAGCCGGGCCGGAGGGCAAACTCGCCGCTCTGGGCGTGGATGGAATCGTTGTCGCGCAGGAGCTGGATATTGCCCCCGACCCTGAGAGCGAATGGGAGCTGGTGCACTCGTCAAATGAAGGCCGTGTCTATCATCGGCGGGGCCGCCCGCTTCCGCGCATCCAGTCTGTCACTTCCGACGCTTCCCTGCCTAACGAGCAATTCGCAGCGGCCAGTGTGGAACTGATCGAAGATTCCCGGAATCGCGTTGTAGCGGACGTCGCCGTTCCCGCCGGGGAGCTCCCGGCACGGATCACTTTCTCGCGGCCATATTTCCGCGGGTATCTGGCGAAACTCGGGCACCATGTCCTGCCGGTAACGTCTTATCGCGGGCTCGCACCGGCCGTGGAAATCCCTGCGGGAGCGCAGGGTCGCCTTGTCCTGCGATACCAGCCGACGTGGTTAAGGGCGGGAGGAGCCGTTGCGCTCCTCTGTGCGGGTATTTGCGTGGCCGGCCTGGCCATGGCGCTGCGGCCCTCCCGGGCGGACGCATAGAAAAGGATCTCGTCCTATTCAAACTCGGTTGCCTAAACACGCCGGAAAGTTTTTGGCGACCGCGTCTAGTAGACGTCACGCTTGTAGCGCTTCTCCGTCTTCATCTTCTCGATGTATTCGTTGGCTTTCTCGCCATCGAGCCCGCCTTCTTTTTCTACGATCTGACGCAGGGCGGCGTCCACGTCTTTCGCCATCCGCTTTGCGTCCCCACAGACAAAGAAATGCGCGCCCTCGTCCAGCCACTTCCAGATCTCAGCGCTGTTCTCCCGCATCCGATGTTGCACGTAGACTTTTTGCTCCTGGTCGCGCGAGAACGCGCAATCGATCCGCGCCAGATAACCCTCGCGCTGCAACTGCTCCCATTCGTCTTTGTAAAAGTAGTCGCAGCTTTCGCGCTGCGATCCGAAGAAGAGCCACGACTTGCCGCCTGCGCCGACGGCTTTGCGTTCCTGCAGGAAAGCGCGGAAAGGCGCAATGCCCGTCCCGGGCCCGACCATGATCATGGGCGTATTGCCGTCCTCCGGCATACGGAACTTGGAAGTGGTCGGGAAGACCGGCATCGGACCGTCTTCCACGCGCTCTGCCATGAAGGAGGAGCAAACGCCTTTGCGCTGTCGGCCGTGGCTCTCGTAGCGGACCACGTCGAGCGTGAAATGCACCTCGTCCGGAAACGCCTTCAAGCTGGAGGCGATGGAATAGAGGCGCGGCTGCAGTTTCGCGAGCAACCCGACGAATTCCTCCGGAGTGAAGTGAATCGAACGGTGCTCGAGAAGAAAGTCGATGACCTCCAGACCCCAGACATAATTGTCGAGATCGGCTTTGCGTTCCGGATGCAGCAACTCATTCAGCAAAGGCGCCCCGGAAGCACGTTGCGCAATGGTTTTCAAAAACTTCGGCGTCACCTGCGTAATTCGATACTCCTTCGAGAGGGCCTCGCGCAGCGGAAGCGGATCGCCTTTGCCGCTGCTCGGAACTGTCTCCTCTCCGGTTGCGCCCAGCGCTTTGACAACTTCCGCAACGAGTTCCGGATCGTTGCTCGGATAGATCGCCATGGAATCGCCGACCTCGTAGCTGAGGCCCCAACTGGCGAGATCTACTTCCAGATGGCGCGTGTCTTTTTGCGAGCCCGGATTAAGACGCCGGTTCACAACCAGGCGGCCCGGGAATGGATTTTGCCGGCTATAGGGGGATCTACTGGTGGTTTCGGTCGACATGATGGAAATGAACTGCGGGAGAATGGCGGGTAACTCTTCGACTGGCAATTTCGGAGCGTGCTGTTTTAGAGCGATCGAGGTGCTGCCGTTCACACCCTGACCTGCCACTCGACTTGTTGTGCGCGTGGGCCTCTTCGTGTCCACGTGCGATCCTTCTCTTTCGTCCAAAACTCTTCGACCCTTTCGACCTGGCCCCACGCTACAAATGATGTGCAAAAAAGTTGGACTCTAATCGCTGTCTGCCTCCCCTAGTCGATTGCTGAAGCATCTCCATGTCTGCTGATCCACCACCGGGCCTCCGCCTGACAGTCGGACACGTTCTTTTCATCAACGTCGTTGGCTGCTCGAAATTGCTTATCGAACTTGGCGGGCCGGGCTTCGCGCCGGAGTTGGCCGCCGCGCGCGCAGTCTGGCGAAACCGACGCCGCCGGCCATAAGTCGTCATCGCGTGTTCCACCAGCGCCTCGACCTCGGCCGCCACCCAGATATCTGTCCGCCGGAAGCTGGCCGTCCCGCCGGCCTCACGGATTATCCGGACCGTCTCCTCGCCTCGCTGAACGTTGCGATTGCCGATGACGACCTGCGCGCCTTCGCGAGCAAACGCGAGCGCGGTCGCGCGGCGATTCCTGAACCTCCGCCGGCCACCAGTGCGACTTTGCCGTCAATTCTTTCATGAGCTGCTCTCCTTAATGTAGAGAAACAGGGCATAGGTGACCTCCAGTCCAATCTCCTTTTCGATCTCGGACGACCCCTCCGAACACAACTTTAACGCCTGAAGACTTCCGCCAAGGCCAATCGTCTGAAACTGAGGGCAGCCTGATCTGGTCGGAGAGCTTTGAGGGACTGGTATTGCCCGCTGCACAATTTCGTATTATCAAGAGCCTATGACCACAATCACCTGTAAGATTCCAGATGAGGTCGGTGCGCGCTTGGAGGCCGTCGCCCGCCAGCGCCGCGTGCCGAAGTCTCAGATCGTCCGCGAAGCGCTGGCCGCAAGTTTCCGCAAGAATAAAACCAAGGTATCCGCCTTCGATTTGATCAAGGATGTGTGTGGGATTGCCAAAGGCGGTCCAAAAGACTACGCCAGCCATCCCAAATACTTGAAAGGGTTCGGAGAGGCTTGAGCGAGATCCTGATCGATACCGGGCCACTCGTCGCGATGATCTGCGCGGGCGACCAGGACCATGCCTGGACGGTGGAGCGATTCCGTGCGCTGCCTCCGCCTTTCCTGACTTGCGAGCCGGTGCTTGCGGAAGCCTGCTTTTTGATCGAGCGGCGTGGCATAAGCGGAGAGGTGATCCTCGAGCGGATTGAAAACGGTTTGCTCCGCATCGCTTTGGAAATCGAGGATCAATCGGCCGCGCTCAGGAAGCTGATGACCCGCTACGCGAGTGTCCCGATGTCTTTGGCCGATTCCTGCCTTGTGCGCATGTCCGAGATTTATCCCGAGTGCCATGTCTTTACTCTCGACAGCGACTTCCGCATTTACCGCCGGAACGGGCGGCAGATGATCCCGACAATCGCTCCCGATAGATAGGACGGACCAGCCACGGCACCGAATGAACTTTCGCAACTTCCTCGCCGGCTGAAGCGGCGAAGCCTGATCACTTTATTGGCTTCTTCAACTCGACCGCGATCACATGAGCCTCGGTGGTCCCAATGTTCTCGAGCGCGTGCGTGACGGTATCGGGCCAGCGAGCTTCCCCCGTTTTCATCACGCTTTCTTCACCCTTACCATCAGGGCCTGGAGCCTTCTTGCTGCGTCGACGCCGCTCTCGGTCGAAAAGACGATGCGTTTTCTGGTCCGTCGATGGTTACCTTTCTCGCAGAGATTTATGCCTTGACGGGCGAGAAGGATCTCGCTCTGCAAGAGCTGACGACATCTGCCCGAAGCCCGTCTGGCATAACCTACGCGAACTGAACTACACCCGGCCTGGGATCCGCTGCGCGGCGATCCACGCTTCGAAAAAATCGTCGCCTCGCTCGCGCTGAAAGAATAGCAACTCTGTATGTCCGCCGAGTCCGTTTCGAATCTGAAGTTCGAGATTGGGCACGTCTTGTTCATCGACATCGTCGGCTACTCGAAGTTGCTCATCAACGAGCAGAGCGAGCAGATCCAAAAGTTAAAGGAGATCGTGCGCGGACGGAACAGTTCCGTTTGGCCGAAGCCGAAGGCAAACTGCTGCGATTACCGACCGGCGACGGCGGCGCGCTGGTTTTTCGGACGAATCCGGAAGCGCCGGTGTTGTGCGCGCTTGAGATCAGCAAGGTGCTGAAGAGTCATCGCGAACTTCAAGTGCGCATGGGAATTCACAGTGGCCCGATCAATGAAGTCACTGA
>Ga0136614_10002428_pt1 | contig 11585 bp, 10 predicted proteins | sample AntDrymUQ2792106_2_FD_106643 | JGI IMG/M metagenome (GOLD analysis project Ga0136614, IMG submission 106643) | Polar desert sand microbial communities from Dry Valleys, Antarctica - metaG UQ279 (21.06) | ecosystem: Environmental > Terrestrial > Soil > Desert | place: Antarctica: Dry Valley...
ACCTATCTGCGTACCCCGTTGTCTACACTCCCCGCACGCCCGGCAGTGCCGCGAAGCTTGGGGATGGGCACAACGACGCGAACGTCTAAAGCAACCTCCTCTCTTCCGCTTCCCCAAGCAACAATGTGATTTTGTATCACTTTTGACCATCATCCTACCCACGCTCTTGTTCTGTGTCAACTTGCATAACGGCCTTATGCCTAACCCCGACATGATATGCTGCGGCCAGGTTCTTGGGACGATGAGAGGGGAGCGGGTTTTGGCAGGGGGAGAGCGACAAGACCGATGTCGGTGGGGGATATCCTTCCCACGTCGGGAGGTTCCGCATGAGTCCTTATCGGCACAGGTAGCCCGTAAGCTGTTGAACTTCATAGAGGAAAACGGCCTGGTGCCCGGCGAGTTGCTGCTGTCGAGGGCGTTGGGGCAGACACGGCGGCCGCGCTCCTGGTCTCCTGGGTGTGGCGCGTTCTTGGGAGCCAGGTTGCGCTTTGTGGCGGACGTGTTCGCTGAGAGCCGGAAGAAGCGCACCTACTACGGCTGAATCAGCTAGAGACTGAGGACAATCCGTGAGCGATCTCTCGGCAAAAAAGGCATTGGTAACGGGCGCGGACGTGGGCATCGGGCAGGCGATCGCCATAGAGCTGGCGCGGCAGGGCGCCGGGGTGGCCGTCCACTACGTGTATAGCGAGCCGGACGAGACGGTAAAGGAGATCGAACGCCACGGCGGAAAACCCGCGGCCGTTCGGGGCGACCTGAGCAAGGTCACCGAATGCGAGCGCGTGGTGGACGAGGCGGCGGGCGCCTTGGGCGGGCTCGACGTGCTCGTCAACAACGCCGGGATCACCCGCGAGATCGACTTCCTCGACACCGACGAACCGGCTTACGATCAGGTGTTCGACCTGAACATGAAGGGCTACTTCTTCTGTGCCCGGCGAGCGGTGTCCAATATGCTCGAGGCTGGCGGCGGCAGCATAGTGAACATCTCCTCCATCCACGGCCACGGGGGGCTCCCGGGGCACGCGGCCTACGCGGCGACGAAGGGCGCGATCGACGCCTTCACCCGCCAACTGGCCATCGAGCTGGCCGGCCAAAAGATCCGGGTGAACGCCGTCGGTCCCGGCCTCATCGAGGTGCCCCGCTACTTCGACACCCCCGGCTACACGACGGAGGCCGGCAACAGCATGGTGCCCTGGGGACGGGTCGGACGCCCAAAGGACGTCGCCTCGATGGTCGCCTTCCTCGTCTCCGACGCCGCCGATTTCGTCACCGGACAGGTGCTCTACGTGGACGGCGGCACGACCGCCCGAATGGCCCAGTGATGGATCCAGAAAGTCCGTGAGGCGAGACGAGGGCCATCCGGGACCCTGACCGAAGGAGCGTCGGATGGCCCGGCCCAAAGGAGGCTCGATGATACTTCGTTACCACTCCGCCACGGTGCCATCCGCGTTTCGCCACACGGGGTTCTTCCAGTCGTGGCCGGTCTTCGCCGCTTCTCGGACCTTTTCTTCGTCTACCTCGATGCCCAGGCCCGGACCGTCCAAGATGGATACGTAGCCTTCCTGGTAGGCGAAGACGCCCGGGACTTTCAGGTAGTCCAGGAGGTCGCTCCCCTCGTTGTAGTGGATGCCTAAACTCTGCTCCTGGATAAAGACGTTCGGGGTGCAGGCGTCGAGCTGTAGGGAGGCGGCCAGGTTGATGGGTCCCAGGGGACAGTGCGGGGCGACCGCGACGTCGAAGGCCTCGGCCATCGCGGCGATCTTGCGCGCCTCCAGGATGCCACCTGCATGCGAGAGGTCGGGTTGGACGATGTCCACGTAGCCGTCGGTCAGGATCCCCTTGAAGCCCCAGCGAGTGTACATCCGCTCGCCCATCGCTATCGGGGCCGTGGTGTAGCGGGCCACCTCGCGCAAGGCTTCGCTGTTCTCGGGGAGCACGGGTTCCTCGATGAACATCGGGTTGTAGGGCTCGAGCTCGCGCGCCAGGGCCTTGGCCATGCTCTTATGCACCCGCCCGTGGAAGTCCATGCCGATCCCCAGCTCCGCGCCGCCCGCCTCGCGCACGTTCGCGAGCCTCGCCGCGGCAGCTTCTATCTTGACGTGAGAGTCGATGTAATGCAGCTCCTCGGTGGCGTTCATCTTCACGGCGGTGAACCCGGCGGCCACCTGCGCTTTGGCGGCCTCAGCCACGTCGTCGGGCCTGTCGCCTCCGATCCAGTTGTAGACTCGCACCCTGTCTCGGGCCGCCCCGCCCAAGAGCTCGTAAACGGGGACGCCCAAAGCCCTGCCCTTTATGTCCCAGAGCGCCTGTTCGATCCCGGAGAGGGCGCTTGTCAGGACCGGACCTCCGCGGTAGAAGCCGCGGTAGATCGCCTGGAAGTGGTCTTCTATCCTGAACGGGTCTCTGCCGACGAGGTAGCCGGACAGCTCCTCGACGGCTGTTCGCACGGTCTCCGCGCGTCCTTCGACTATGGGCTCACCCCAACCGGCGACGCCTTCGTCGGTCGAGACCTTGAGGAACAGCCACCTGGGCGGGACCTTGAAGAGCTCCAGGGAGGTAATTTTCATGCGGCCTCCTGCACGAAATAGAACAGCTCGCCCGGCCTCAGGATCTTGTGTCGTCGTGTGGGGTTGAGCCGGTAAAGGTAGCTGACGAAGTGTCCAGGGTCGGCGGCGTTGAAGGCGAGCAGGTCGTAGTGGGTTGGCACGATCACGCCGATGCCCAGGGTTTCGGCCAGCTCCGCCGCTTCCCGGAAGTCGGTATTGCCGACGATGCCGTTCTTGGTGCGGAAGTAGTCGCGGCCGTTAATGGGCACGAAGGCTACGTCTATCCGCCAATCGGAGAGCGTCTCGATCAGGCCGTCGTAGATCACGGTGTCGCCCGCATGGTAGACGGTGACGCCGCCCCACTCGATCACGTACCCCAGATAAGGATAGCCTCGCTCGGGATCTCGCTCCAGCTCGGTGTGGGCCGAGGGGATGGCGGTGATCGTAGCCCCCGCGACGGAGAGCGCTTTGCCCACCTCGGGCACGACCAAACGGCCGGCGTTCAGACCCGCTTCCACGAGCGTGTCGCGGGCGGTAAAGGACGCTACGAAACGCGCGTCGGGGGAGGCTTCGGCCAGCGGCAAGACCGTCCCTAAATCGGTGTGGTCCACGTGATCGTGGGTCAAGAGCACCGCGTCGGCGTTCGTAATCTTGTGGGGCGCGAGCGGGGGAGGGAAGGTCCGGGGAAGCGTCCCTCCCGTTCCGTCGGAATCGGTGAGGTAAGGGTCCACGTAAAGTACGCCGGTAGGACCTTTGATCGCGACCCCCACCTGTCCCAAACCCCAGAACGCTACCGACCCCACCCCGACCTCGAGTTGGTCGATGCGTTCGACGACCGTCATCGGGTGCCTCCTTCCGGCCTTACCCTCGTGTTAACGCGGCAGCGGTGCAGGCTTCCACGTAACGTTGTGCCAGCGCCGACAGCGCTCCCCAGTCGCGGCGGGAGATCATTACCTCGTCGACGAGGCTGCTGCCCAGGGCCACCGTGTACGCGCCCGCCTCGATAAACGCGGCGCAGTTGTCCAGGTTCACCCCGCCCGTGGGAACCAACCTCAGCTGGGGAAAGGGGCCCAGAAGGTCCTTTACGTAGGCCGGTCCCAGGCTCCGGGCAGGGAAAACTTTGACAAGATCCACGCCGTCCTGCCAGGCCGCGAAGATCTCCGTGGGGCTCATGGCCCCGGACACCACCGGCACACCGCTCTCCCGGCCACGCTCGATCACGTCTCGCCGATAGACTGGCGTCACGACAAACTGGGCTCCGGCCGAGATGGCCTCCCTGGCGCTCTCGCCGTCCAGAACCGTGCCGGCGCCTACCAGCGCGCGATCTTCCAAACGGCCGCGCACCTCGCCCACGGCCTTTAGCGCATCCGGGTTGGTGAGGGTGAACTCCAGCGCCCGGACCCCACCCTCCACCAGAGCCTCGCCTATCGCGACCGCTTCGGCCAGATCGTCCAGCCGCACTATGGCTATAGGCTCCCCCGACCTCAACACCATCTCCCGAACTTCCGTCATCCTGCGACCACCCCGTCCGTTTCCCCAAGTTTTTCATCATACATACTTACACATGGCAGTCGGGTCTGCCCGCCTAAGGGCGAAGGTGCGAGTGTCGTGTTCGAGTCTCCGGCGTGACGACGCATCGCCTCCCGCGCGACTTCGGCCTATCTCCGTCCGAGGTCCGCGTAAGGTTTTCGTCACGTCATCGCCGCGATCTGCAGAGATCCTCCGATAGCCGGCCGGCGATGGAGCGTCTCTATCCTCGTAATACGCTTGGGATTGATCCCGTCAACCTTCGTCCTCCAGGATATCCAGCATGCTTTTTGCCGTGTCGTCGTCCGTGACCAGAACATTGAGCAGGCCCGAACGCGCCGCGCCGATGTTCGCCAGCGGCTTGTGGGACCCCGAGCTCACCCCGATGCGGTTCGGTATGCGTTTCATTTCTTCGAAGCCCATGGCTATCGTGCGCTCGTGCATCTCCAGCGGGATTAGGGAGCCGTCGCGCGAGATATGAGAGCCGCAGACTTCGGCGACCCCTCCCTGGCCCTGGATGTAATCCAGATCGGCTCTACTGCAATACCCCGTGCGGTACTGTCCGTTATCTTCATCTATGCTGCCGACCCCCACCACGATGCTGTCGGCTCGCCGGGCTATCTCCAGGGTCTTGCTGATGTGCGGGTCGCGCAACAGGCCGTCCCGCACCGCTGCCTCCGTTACGACCATGGGCGTGTGCAGGTAGTGCGCGCTTGCTCCCCACACATCCGCCAGAAACGCGGTCACGGCTATGCCGTCGAGCTCGGGTATGCTTCCCCCTATGCTGCCCATCAGCTGCACCACGGTCACGTCCCGCTTCTCTCGCAAGAACCGGCTACGCACGACGTAATGGACGCTCTTGCTCCAGCCGAGGCCCACGACGTCCCCCTGATCGGTATTCTCCTGCAAGTATCGCGCGGCAAGCGCCGCCACCTGGCTGACGTTATCGGTGGCCTCGAAGGTCCGGGAGTCCAGATCCAGGTCAGCCAGGACGAGGCACTCGCGCAGGCCCAGCCGCTCCACGAGCTTCTCCTGCAAACCGGGTGCGGTCCTCAACGGCGAGTGGATGCTTATCTCGACCATACCCTGTTCTCGGGCCTCTTTGAGCATCCGCGAGACGTTGGACCTTGATACACCTATACACTGCGCGATCTGCTCCTGCGTGAAATCCTTGAGGTAGTAAAGCTGCGCCACTTCGGCCAACAGCAGCGACTCATCCTCGGATAAAGCTGTCCGACGCTGCTGCGTCACCTCAATACCCTCCAGACCAACACCAGCTCGATGCTGGAATGAACGGCCCGCCACTTCCTGTTTCGAGCATAGATATAACTTTGCCGCTTCTTGTCGCTAGTCTAGCATTTTCTTATGCCCCATCCGCAGGGGACCACGCCAGGCGGCTCCCACACGCCCGTCTTGCACAAATATCCAAACTTTGCGCATTTGACGCAAGGCGGACGATGTAATATCTTTGGTAAGAAGAGTTGCGATCCTTTGGGAAAGGGAGGCAAGCAATGACAGAGGGCCCGTACTTTGTGGGGATAGACGGCGGAACGGAGAGCGTTAGGGTGGGCATCTTCGATCGGGAGGGCACACCGGTTGTCTTCGCTGGCGAACCGTACTCTCTCGAGCACCCGCGTCCCGGTTGGGCCGAGCAGGACCCGGATGAGTGGTGGTCGAGCCTGGTTTCGGCGGCGAGGAAGGCACTTGAGGAGGGTGGTATCTCTGCGGAGGAGATAGAAGGCATCTCTTTGGACACCACGAGTTGCACGGTGCTCGCTATGGACGAGAACGACCGGCACATGCGCCCGGCGATCATCTGGATGGATGTGCGCGCTGCCGATCAAGCCAGGCGGATCGGCGAGACCGGTGATCCGGCGCTCAAGTACAACGGCTACGGGGCGGTCTCCGCCGAGTGGATGCCCTCCAAGGCCCTCTGGCTCAAGGAGAACGAGCCCGAAATCTACAATGGCGCCAGGCACATCTGCGAGTATCAGGACTGGATGACCCACAAGCTAACCGGGGAGTGGACGGCTTCCATAAGCAACACGAGCATACGCTGGTACTACGACCGCAACGAGGGCGGTTGGCCGGAGAGCCTCTACGCGGCCGTGGGCATCGAGGACGTGCTCGACAAGTTCCCCCAGAAGGTGCTGGACCAGGGTGAGGTGGTCGGGGGCCTGAGCAAATGGGCAGCCGAGGAGCTGGGCTTAAAACAAGGGACGCCCGTCGCCGAAGGTGGAGTCGACGCCTTCGTGGCGGCGCTGGGGCTCGGAGTGGTGGAGCCTGGCAAGCTGGCGCTTATCACCGGATCTTCGCACGTCATGATCGGGCAAACCTCGGAGCCTATTCACGGCCAGGGCTTCTTCGGCGCCTACACAGACGCCATGATTCCCGGCCAGTACACTATCGAGGGCGGGCAGGTCTCCACCGGCTCCATCGTCGCATGGTTCAAGAACCAGTTCGCCAAACACGCCAACGAAGAGGCCCAAAAGTGCGGAGTGGACCCCTACGAGGTGCTAAACGAGATGGCCAATGATGTGCCTATCGGTTCCGACGGGCTCGTCGTCATAGACTACTTCCAGGGCAACCGCACCCCCTACACTGACCCCGAGGCTCGCGGAATGATGTGGGGACTCTCCTTGAGCCATGGCGAAGGCCACATCTTCCGAGCGATCATCGAGGGTGTCTGCTACGGCACCGAGCACATCTTCCGCATCATGCGCGAGAACGACTTCGAGCCCAGGGAGATAGTCGTGGCGGGAGGTCCGACCAAGAGCGAGCTGTGGATGCAGATGCACTCGGACGTCTGCAACCTCCCAATCTCCTTTACGCGGGTTGAGGACGGCGCGGTCTTGGGCTCAGCGATGCTGGCGGCGGTGGGTGCGGGGGCCTACCCGGACATCCAGACGGCCGCAGAGAACATGGTGCACACCGAACGCACCATCGAGCCGAACCCGGAGGCCCACGAGGCATACCAGTTCTACGTGGACCGCTACGTCGAGACCTATCCGCAGATGAAGGAGCTGATGCACGAGACGGTCAGGCACGTCGCGAGCGGTGGCGAGGCCGCGGCGGAGGCTTAGGGTTTTTATGATGGGGGCCGTGTTCCGCGGCCCCGGCCACTTAGAGGTCGGGGAGGTGGAGACGCCGGAGATAGGACCGGACGAGGTCCTCGTGAAGGTGGGGGCCAACACCGTCTGCGGCACCGACGTGCGTATCCTGCGCGGCGAGAAGACGCGCGGGATCGGCCGGGACGTCGTCCTCGGGCACGAGGTGGCCGGCCACGTGGCCGAGGTCGGAAGGAACGTACGGGGTTACGAGGTTGGAGCGCCGGTGGTGCTCGCGCCGGCGCTGGCGTGTCACCACTGCTTCTACTGCAAGCGCGGCATGGAGAACGTCTGCCTGAACAAAAGGATCGTGGGCAACCTCCTGGATGGGGGGCTCGCGGAGTACGTGCGCATCCCGGCGGACGCCGTGGCGGCGGGTAATCTCTCCGTGGCTCGAAAAGACCTGCCCCCGGAGCAGCTCGCCCTGGCCGAGCCGCTCGCGTGTTGCATCAACGGCCTGACCCACTACCGGGTGGAGCCCGACGACGTCGTGCTCGTCATGGGGGCGGGCCCGATCGGGCTCTTCCACCTCCAGCTCGCGCTCCTTGCCGGCGCTCGCGTCGTGATCGTGAGCAACCGCTCCGAGGCGCGCCGGGCTTTCGCCAGCGAGTTGGGCGCCCACGTCACGGTGGACCCGACGAGCGAGGACCTCGCGGAGGTCGTGGCCGAGCACACGGAGGGACTTGGGGTGGATGCCGCGGTGATCTGCGTCGGGAGGCCGCAGCTCGTCAACGACGCCCTGCGGGTAACTCGCAAGGGGGGACGGATAAACGTCTTCGCGGGGCTGGCGGGCGAAGGCTGGGCCGAGGTAGAAGCGAACCTCGTCCACTACAACGAGCTAATCCTCACGGGGGCCTCCGACTCCCGCCGCCGCGACTACGACATGGCCCTGCGCCTGATCGAGTCCGGCCGCGTCGCGGCGGAGCGGATGATCACGCACCGCTTCCCGCTCGCGGACGCCGAGAAGGCCATCGAGACCTCGGCCGGCGGCGAAGGCGTCAAGGTCGCCGTGATGCCTTGATCGGCTTCGCCCCGGCGAGACGCCGGGGGCTCCTAGCAAGATGCCGGGGGCTCCTAGCAAGATGCCGGGGGCTCCTAGCGAGATGCCGGGGGCTCCTAGCAAGATGCCGGGGGCTCCAGGAGTGGGGAAAGGCCGTTCGTCATTCATCCGGAAAAAAGCGACGTAGAGGAGAAGAAATCACATGACCGCCGAAGCTAGCAGGGCCGAGAGAAGAGGGTAGGATGACGGAGAAAAGTGCGCAAACCTCTTCCGCTGACCTCTTGAAGGTCCCGGATCGGCTCTACGAGGGCTACGTCTTCGACCTCGACGGCACCATCTATCTGGGGGACGAGCTCTTGCCAGGTGCGAAGCGCCTGATCGAGACGCTAAGGGAGAACGGCAAGAAGGTGGTCTTCCTCTCCAACAACCCCACCAAAGACCCAAAGATGTACTCCGAGAAGCTTACGAAGCTCGGGCTGCCTACGCCGGAGGAGGAGACCGTAAACACCGTGGTCACCATGACGCAGTGGCTGCTCCAGAACCACCCGGATGCGGTAGTCTTCCCCATAAGCGAAGAGCCGCTGAAGAACGCGCTGCGGAACGCGGGCATAAAGATGTCCGAGAACGCCGAGGAGATAGACATCGTCATCGCCTCCTACGACCGCACCTTCGAATACAGGAAGCTGCAGATCGCCTTCGACGCCATCTGGTTCCACAACCGGGCGAAGCTGGTTACCACCAACCCCGACCGCTACTGTCCGTTCCCCGGTGGAAGAGGGGAGCCCGACGCGGCGTCCATAGTCGCGGCGATAGAGGCGTGTACGCAGGCCAAGTGCGAGGTCAACACCGGCAAGCCCGACCCGATCATGCTGGAGACGATCATGGGCATGATCGGGATGGACGCCTCCGAGTGCGTGATGACCGGGGACAGGCTCTACACCGAGATCCGGATGGCTCTGGACGCCGGGATACCCTCGGCCGTGGTCCTCACCGGCGAGACGAACGCCGAAATGCTCGAAGCGGAGAGCGAGGAGAACAAGCCGGACTACGTGCTCGACAGGATAGACCGCCTCATACCGCCCAAGACGTGGGAAGAGCTGGGCTGGACAGAGGAAGACGAGTAGTTGGAACGGAAACCATATGACCGCGGAAGTAGGAAGAACCGGGCTCGGAAGTCAAGAAAACGACTCCCGCGCTTTCCGACGGGAGGTAGGGCGTGAACGAAGAGCTGGTGAACGGGGCGCTACGCGACGCGACCGACACACAAACGGTGAACATCGGTGAGGGCGCGCTAGCCTCGGTCGCCGAAGTCTTCGAGCAGAGTTTCGGCACAGACGCCAGAGCGGTCGTGGTCACGGACGAGAACATGTGGGCGGCGGCCGGCGAGGAGGTGCAGAAGAACCTCGAAGCGGCCGGGCGAGAAACGGTCGAGCCGTACATCTTCCCCGGCAAGCCGGTTCTGTACGCCAAGTACGACAACATAGAGATACTCATCGAGGCGCTGCGCGAGCACGACGCCGTCCCGGTCGCCGTGGGCTCCGGGAGCCTCAACGACATCGCCAAGCGGGCGGCTTACGAGTGCGACCGGCCGTACATGAACGTCGCCACCGCCGCCTCGATGGACGGCTACACGGCGTTCGGCGCTTCCATAGAGAAGGATGGGGCCAAGCAGACGCTCACCTGCCCGGCGCCGCGCGCGGTCGTGGGTGACGTGGACGTCCTGGTAAACGCGCCCCCCAAGATGACCGCCGCCGGCTACGCCGACCTGCTCGGCAAGGTGACGTCGGGGGCTGACTGGCTGGTCGCCGACCCTCTGGGGGTCGAGCCCATAGACCAGAACGGCTGGGATCTGGTGCAGGACCACCTGCGTGGTTGGGTCTCCACCCCGGCCGAGTTGCGCGAAGGCGACGGGGAAGCGATGGATGGTCTCATCGAGGGCCTGGTCATGTCCGGACTAGCGATGCAGGCTTACCAGTCTTCGCGGACGGCCTCCGGCGCCGAGCACCAGTTCAGCCACCTCTGGGAGGGAGAGGGTCTGGGCCGCGACCTCGACCCGCCGCTCTCACATGGGTTCAAGGTCGGAGTGGGCTCCATCGCCATCGCCGCCCTCTTCGAGCGGGTCCTCGAACGCGACCTCGCCAACCTGGACATCGAAGCGATAAAGCGCGACTGGCCCGGCCCGGAGGAGGTCGAGCAAAGGGTGCGGGCGGCGCACGACCCTCCGCTGGAGGACCCCGCCGTCAAGCAGAGCCTCGCAAAGTACATAGACGCCGACGCGCTCGGCGAACGGCTGGAGCTGCTCGGCGAGCTCTGGCCGGATCTGAGCAAGAAGCTGCGAGAGCAGTTGATGCCGGCCGACGAGCTGCGGGAGAAGCTGCGGGCCGCCGGGTGCCCGACGAGCCCCGAGGAGATCGGGCTGAGCATCGAGGACTTCAAGGCGACGTACCGCAGGGCGCAGATGATCCGGAGCCGCTACACCATCCTCGACCTCGCCAACGAGGCCGGCATCCTCGATGAGTGCGTCGAAGAACTGTTCGCCCCGGACGGCTTCTGGGCCCGCGACGCGGCCTCGCAGGCGCGGTAGGACGGAGTGCCCAACAGCGCAATAGCCGTGCGACGAATTCGGCCGGGAGGAGGAACGAGAGCGGGAGATTACTGCGCGAGCGTATCCCAGGGTAAAGAGTACGGAACGTGTCGAGAGACAGGTCAAGGAGGTAGGTAAAAGATGAAGAAGATAGGCATCGGCGCCGACGACGCGGCCCTCGAACTCAAGAGCACGCTCGTCGAGCACCTGGAGGAGATGGGCTACGAGGTCGAGGACTACAGCCCTTCCTCCAAGGAAGAGGCCAAGGACGCCGGGATAGACTACCCCGACGTCGCCGTGGAGGTCGCGGAGGCCGTTGCGAAAGGGGAGCATGATCAGGCTATCCTGTGCTGCGGTACCGGCCTCGGCATGAGCATTACGGCGAACAAGGTCCCCGGCGTGCGCGCGGCGCAGTGCCACGACGTCTACTCGGCCGAGCGGGCGAAGAAGTCCAACAACGCGCAGGTCTTGACGATGGGCGGGCGCGTGATCGGCCCGGAGGCCGCCAAGACGGTCCTGGACGCCTTTCTGGAGTCCGAGTTCGGCGGCGGCTCCTCGGGCCCGAAGGTGGAGAAGATGAACGAGGTAGACCGCCGCTACCACGGCACCCCAGCCTCCTAGAGCGCTGCGCGGGTAGCGATCGGGTTGCTCTCGCGTTTGATGCGGTACAACATCGTATAGAAGCTGATGTAGCAAATAGAACGAAAACGGAGGTATGTTGGATCTCAAGACCCAGACGAGCGTGGCGCGGCGGTCCATAGACGCCGTCAGGACGCTGGCGATGGACGCGGTGCAGAAGGCGGGCAACGGCCACCCGGGAACGG
>Ga0136614_10002430_pt1 | contig 11579 bp, 9 predicted proteins | sample AntDrymUQ2792106_2_FD_106643 | JGI IMG/M metagenome (GOLD analysis project Ga0136614, IMG submission 106643) | Polar desert sand microbial communities from Dry Valleys, Antarctica - metaG UQ279 (21.06) | ecosystem: Environmental > Terrestrial > Soil > Desert | place: Antarctica: Dry Valley...
AGGCCGCGACGATGAGCATCGTCGCCAAGAGCAGTGCCAACGTCAGGGATCTTCTCATCCTCACCTCTCGTTTTGGGGTTCGTAGATTCGCGTCTCGGGTCGGAAGGCCGCCCAGGAGAACCACAAGTGGTCTATGCTCACGACGGGCTCCAGCCGGCTCCCTTCCAGCTCTCCGGCCACGGCTTCTCCGAGGACGTTCCATTCGCTGCCGGTCTCTTCGTCGATTATGGTGGAGCTCACACTCTTTTCGAGTGAGCTAATCCGTGGCGCTATTTCTGTGGCGCTGGACACTCAGTAGGGGCCTTGGTGACATTGCCGATAGGGAACGCTTGAGCTCCTTGGGCCACAGCCCCCTTAGTTTCGATAGCGGCCCTGGCTTCCGGGTTGTTGCTCGGGATAGTGGCCGCATTAGTCGCGCACTCATCCGCAGGTATGCGGGGATTGTGGATCGCCAGGGCGGGGAACGCCGCGACTGACAGCATCAGCGTCGAGGCCGCACCTCCGGCAACTACTCACCTTACCTTACTCAACTCTTCCTCCCTCTCTCGGAAACGACAACAGGGACTTGGACGCCCCCGTTGTATGATATGGTACGTGGCACCGGTTCCATCGGTTCACCTTTCGCTAAAAGGGTCGGGGCCATGCGAACTTCTCAGAACACCCCTTCCACGCACTTGGGTGAATAGGAAGCTGGAGGGCTCAGGTTCCCTCCCTAGGCTCAGCGTGGATGACCACGTACCCCAACCCCGGCATCCGCGTCTTCAAGGTTTGCTCGACCCTCTCCGTGCGGCGGTGTACCTCGCCCATGTTGGTGGAGGCCGGGAAGTCGCAGTGGATCACCGCGTCCATGCTTCCAGCGTCTACGCCCGTGCTCCTGCCCGGACGGTAGAGCCGAACCTCGTGGGCCCTCGCTTCCACGTTGGCCTCGAGCACGAGGTGCCCTATCTTCGCGGCCAGCTCCGGATGCTCCGCGGTTATCTCCCGCTTGTCGCCGGGCTCCGGCTCCGCTACCTCTATGTGGGAGTTCACCTTCAGCAGATGGGGGTACTCTTCCCTGAGCGCGGCTCCCAACCGCCGGGCCAGGTCGTGGGCTTCTTCGAGCGTGAGGTACGGGTCCACCTCCACGTGGAAGGAGGCTTCGAAGCCCTCGCCCGCATCCGAGCGCCACACCCTCTCGTGGTGGGTGCGGATGCCCATCCTGAGCGCCGTCGCGCGTATGGCTTCTGCGGCGCTCTCGGTTTCGCTTCGGACGGGTTCGACGTGCACCAGGGTGTCCGCCCGCTCGTCCACGCCGCGGATCGCCTCCTCGACCTCCTCGGTGATCTCGTGGGCCTCAGCGGCGCTTGTGGTCCTTGGGACGGTGACCACCACGTCTGCGAAGGTGCTACTGCCGGACTCGCGCAGCCGCACGGACGGCGCGTCTAGCACGCCGGGGACCGAGGTCGCAGCCCGGCGCATCCGCTCCGCAAGCCCGACCGGGGCCCGATCCAACAAGATGTTGACCGACTGCAAGAGTACGCCGCCGCTCTTGTAGATGATCAAGCCGCCGACCAGGAGCGCGGCCACGGCGTCCGCCTTGTGAAGTAGCCCGCCTCGTCCGAGTGTGTTCCCGAGGGTCACCAGGCCAAGCCCCGCGATGACCACCGTGGAGCTGAGCATATCCACCCGGAAGTTGAGCGCGTCGGCCTCCAGGGCTCGGCTGCGGTACCGCCTCGCCGCCCGCGAGAGCATCCGCGAGCGCCACATGTCCACGACAATGCTCGACGCCATGACGGCGAAGGCCCACAAGGAAGGATGCAGCGCCACGTCCTCGAAGAAAATGCGCTTCACCGACTCGTAGGCTATCCAGGAAGCCGTTACCAAGAGGAGGACGCCTTGCACGATGGCGGAGAGATTCTCGGCTCGGCCGTGGCCGTAGGGGTGGCTTTCGTCGGCGGGACGCCCGGCTATCCGCACGGAGAACAAGGTTACGACCGAAGACACCAGATCCAGCGCGGAGTGCGCGGCCTCGGCCAGGAGGCCGAGGCTGCCGGTGAGGAGTCCGACCGCGAGCTTCGCGCAGGTGAGCAGCAAGGAGGCGACCACGGAGACCGCGGTCACACGGTTCTTCTCCGTACGTTCGGAGGCGGCTACCAACCTACCGTTACACCTCTGGCGTATGGAAGGACACCATCCGTCCATCTTAGCCCAACGTGCACGCGGAACACCGGCGAGATGAGCAGAAGTTCAAAGCGGCTTTTCGTCGGTTGTATTTCCGCTAATGCCGTTTAGCGGACCTACGACAGGCTCTGTTTTTGGCAGGGCGGACGCCTTATGCCCTTTCGGCCAGGCTCGTGGCGAAGATGGAGCCGGCCAGGGAATGACCGAGTGCGTGGGAGGCGCCCTCCTCATCCTCCACGGTTACGACGCCGTCCAGCGCGCGCACCTCTTTTATTAGCAGCAATTTGCCGGGCACGAGCCCGCGGTCCGCGAGGTAGGACAGCGTGGAGTTGTCCCTGTCCTCCACCCGCGAGATGCGAACGCGACTTGCAGGCTTCGACTCGCTCAGGGGCTTATCCTCTTCTTCCTCCAGAGTGCCGTCGGCGGCCGGTATGGGGTCCCCGTGGGGATCGTGCTTGGGGTGGCCCAGAGACCATGCCACGCGCTCGGTGAACTTGTCGGAGACGGCGTGCTCCAGCGCTTCTGCTTCCTCGTGCAAGTCGGTCAGCGGGTAGCCGAGATGCTCCAGCAGGAAGGTCTCGATCAGGCGGTGGCGACGCACCAGGCGCAGGGCCTCCCTGCGCCCACTCTCGGTCAGGGATGCGCCGTAATAAGGCTCGTAATCGACGAAGCCCATCTCCCGCAGCCGGACGAGCATGCTGCTGATCGAGGCCGGGGCGACGGAGAGGCGCTCGGAGAGCGCGTTGGTGGAGGCCGAACCTGTCCCGGCCACGCTGTAGATGGCCTTCAGGTAGTCCCCCACCGACGTGGAGATCGGCTTGTTCGAGACGAGATCAGACATACCCGATGAAGTCTAGCACGGGCCCCGCCGTTTTCCCGACCGGGGTCCCCACCGGGGGCGCGGGTGTTTGCGCTCGGGCCACTCTGGCGGCGGTTCCCTAACGGACGCTCAGCACGGGGCACCTGGCCCGGCGGAGCACCTTTTCGTGCACCCCCCCGAGTGCTCGGTCCAGCAGGCGATCCACCACCGAGGCGCCGGAAGAGCCGATCACGACGCAGTACGCGCCCACCTCCTCTGCCGCGGCGACTATGGTCCGGGAGGGACGCAGGTCAAGCGTCCGCCGCACCTCGCATTCGACGCCGCTCTTTTCGGCCAGCTCCTTCGTTTGCTTCGCCATGTCGTCGCTATCTCGCTTCAGCTCCGCGAGGGCCAGGCGGCGGTAGACGCCCGTGCGCGACGCCGGCGCCACGCTGATGAAGCTCAACACGAACAACTTCGCCCCGAGGCCTTCGGCCAGGCGCACGGCGTGCCGGCCCACCTCCGCGGAGGACCTCGTGCCGTCTATGGCCGCCAGGATCGTCGGCCGGCCGGGAGTGGCGCGGTCGGGAGAGAGCACCGTCTTGTGCGTCTGCGCTTTCGCCCGCCGTTTCGAGGGGACGCCATCGGGGTGGGCGGGCGCCGCAGCGGCCTCGCCAACGGGCAGCGCCTGTCCCCGGTCGCCCAGACGTCGCGAGATGCCGCGGCGATCCATGATGAGGACGTCCGCGACGAGCGCCCCCTCGCGGGCATGTTCTGAGGCTCTCAAGGAAGCCTCAAGGGCGCGCCAGCGCCTCCATTCCCAGTACCTGTCGACGAAGCTCATCGCAGCTTCCTTCCCCTTCCGCGGGCGTAACGGACGCCTCTGGTGGCTCGCGATCCGCGGAGTGCGGGAGCTCCCCTCGGGCGCCACACCCTCAAGGTGCTGCCGCAGACGGCCACGCCGAGGCCGCCCTTCGTCAGGAAGCCGAGCAGGTTCGCTCGAGGGGCCGCACTACCCACGACAACGAGCTCGACCTCCGAGCCCGGGCTCCCGTCCAGAATATCTTCGACCCTGCTCAGTACGGCACGGTGCTCGTCGGGGCCAGAGTCATCCAACCGCACGAAGATCTTGCGCCGATCCCCATTTCGGGGCTCCGGCGCCTCTCTGGCATCTTCCCGGACGGTGACGCGCTCGACGCGCAGGTCGTCCACGCCCTCTACGCGGAGTGAACGGCCACAGGTCCGGACCTCGTCGCCCACTTCGGGCGGGCGGCCCAGCAGGCCCAGCACCAGCCCGCCCACGGTGTCGAACCCTTCGGCCTCGAAGCCCGGACCCAAAGCGTCGCCTACCTCCCGGAGCCTGGCGCCTCCCTCTACGGTGTAGGAACCGTCCGGCAGTCTTCGTACCGCGGGCTCCTCCTCGTCGAACTCGTCCCGGATCTCCCCGACGATCTCCTCTAGGACGTCTTCGAGCGTGATGATTCCCTCGAAGGAGCCCCACTTGTCTATGACCACCGCCATGTGAATCCTCCGTCGCTGGAACTCGGCGAGGATGTCTTCTATGAGCCGGTTCTCCGGGACGGTGATGAGCTCTCGCATGAGGTCGCGCGCCACCACGTCGGCCTCGAAGCTCCTCACGGCCTCCGCGGCTTGCAGCACGTCCTTCACGTGGATCGCCCCGACGATCCGGTCCACGTTCTCGCCCTCGAAGAGCGGGTAGCGAGTATGCTTCCCCGTGGCCGCCACCTTTGCCAGCTGGCCGAGGGGCATCTCCGCCGGCAGCGCCGCGACGTCGGGGCGAGGGACCATTATCTCCCGGGCCACCGTCTCCCCCAGCTCGAAGATCCCCTCCAGCATGTCTTCGTCCCTCTTCTGAAGAGCGCCCTGGCGAGTTGAGTGAGAGATGAGCGTCCGCAGCTCGTTCTCCGAGTGCGTCTCCTCGGCCTCGGAGGCCGGACGGATGCCGAAAGCCCTGACTATGGCGTTGCCCGTCCCGTTGAACACGATGGTCAGCGGCAGGAAGAGGTAGTAGAAAGCCCTCATAAAGGGCGCTATAAACAGGGAGGTCCCCTCGGGCCTCTGTATGCCCACGCTCTTCGGTACCAGCTCCCCGAGGATCACGTGCAGGGAAGTTATTATCAGGAAGCCTATGGCGAAGGCGGCGGCGTGGATGAGACCCGCCGGTAGGACCGCCCCGAGCAAAGGCTCGATCAGGCTCGCGATGGCCGGCTCCCCCAAAGCCCCCAGGCTCAGGGAAGAGATCGTGATGCCGAGTTGGCACACGGCGAGGTAGGCGTCGAGTTTCCGGGTAGCCGTCTGGACCAGCTTTGCCGAGGCCTTGCCCTCCTGCACGAGGCGTTCTACTTGCCCGGCGCGTATCTTCACGAACGAGAACTCCGCGGACACGAACAGACCGTTCAAGGCAACGAAAAAGAGCGCCGCGAACAGCCCGAGGCCAGAGAGGACTACTCCGTCCAAAGCTTTTCCTCGAAGCGAGCCCCCGTGAGCGGGACGCCCGGGCGTTCGCAGACCCTCAGCACGGGACACTTAGCGTGCTTCAGTATCCCGTCGGACATGGCAACGGAATAGAGCTTCCTAAGAAAAGGTGAGGGTCCTATATCCGCACGACCTCCCCGCCTTCGACCCGGACCGCCACCTCGGGAAGGGGCAACTGTGCCGGTCCGGTCGTCGGCCGCGCGCCATCCGCCGGATCGAAGACCGACCCGTGGCAGGGGCAAGCCAGCTTTTGGGTTTGGGGCTGGTAGGCAACCGTGCACGCCTGGTGCGTGCAGATCGCCGAGTACGCCGCGAACTCTCCGTTCTCCAGATGCACCAGAACGCTCTCCTGCCCAGTCTCGGCGTCGGTAAAGGGGAAGGCGATACCGGATCCTACCTCGGACTCTTTGGCGATGGCCTCTCCCTTTCTGACCTTCGGTCCGCCACCTCCGGCGGCACCGCTAGCCGTCGGGGTCTCTCCGCTCCCGGCGGAACCACCGTCGCTCCCGCAGGCGCCCACGAGTGGAACCACCGCCGAACCCAGGCCGACCGCGGCCCCCAGGCGGATGAACTTCTTCCTCGATATGCATTCTTTGCGTGGCACTTTCCTCCCATAGATTCTTGTACCTTGGTCGTGGTCGTAGAATGCGACCGTAGTGGGCGACAGGCCGTCGGCTACTCGATCATCCGAGACCGCATGAAAGGTCTGGTCGTCTCTAGACACCGTGCTCCTTAGAGGTCTCCCGATGTGGTGACCCCTTGGCTCCCAGGCCGGTTGCTTTCGTTCGGCTCAAGAGAGTTCAACGTCTGTTGGCCTTCTTTGTTTTTCCGTCCGCCTCGTAAAAAACAAAGAAGGCCCGGGGCTCATCGCATCCCGCCCTCCTCCGGACCACTCACGATGTCCCGGCGTTCTCGGGCGGCTGCTGGCGCAGGTAGGAGACGAACGCTTGAAGGCTGCTCAACGCGAACAGTACGGTTAATATCATCGCGGGGTCTTCCACGCTAAGCCCGGGATCATAGGTGCGAACGTGCGCCAGGCAGTACGCGGCGAGGCCGAACGAGAGGATCGCCAATCCCAGGAGGGCCCGTTCTTTACTCCGAAAGTGCCAGCTCTTTATCCCTACCTTGGCGACGAACAGCGGGGTTCTGATGCGTCGGCCAAGCAACGCGTCCATGCCGATGATGGCGCCGGTACCACCGATGAACAGCGCTACCTGGATCACGAAGTAGAACGCGCTGGGGTTGGGTGAGCCGACCAGTATGAAGTTGAGGTTCATGAACAGCCCGCCGAGCAACGCCGCGTTGGTGAACAATCCGAGCAGGATCGCGGTGCCCGCCAGCAGCTGGCCGATCATGACGATCCAGCCAAGGACGGAGGCGTTGGGCAGGAAGACGTCGGTGATCAGCGCGCGATAGAACGGGAAGACCACGTGGTCCCCGGCAAGCCTCTCTTCGAGGAAGGCGGCGAGGACCGTGCCGTCGTGCCAGCCAGGGTCTGCGACCTTTTCGGCGAACGCGCGCAGCCAGCCCATTCCGATAAAGAGCCGAAGCGACAAGAGGTACGCACCCTCTTTGGAGAGCTCCTGTTTGACGGATCGTAGGATCCTGTCGTCGATCGTCTCCGCGTTCGTGGCATCTGCGTTCATGGTAGCTTCTCTTCCTCTTTACACGCTGACCAGGAGGGCAGTCGCGTACATGATCGCTATGCCGGCCGTGAGCCCGCCGAGGTTCGCCCCGGAGAGGGCCGGGGCCTTGGAGCGGGTGGAGTCCTTGAGGAGGAGCCGCGTGACCTCGTAGATCACCTGGAGGATCGCCCCCGCGCCTATGGCCAGGAAGACGGTCGAGAGGAGGTTAGAGTAGGCGAAGCCCCCGATCCAGGTCCCCACGATGGCTGGACCCCCTCCGAGGAGCGCCAGCCAGGCGAAGTGCGCCAGGGGGGGCCGCTCCTTCAGAATTGGCGCGGCGATGCCGACGCCCTCGGTGATGTTGTGCAGGGTGAACCCGAGCACCAAGAAGGTCCCAAGGGCCGTCTCCCCGAGGGCGAACGCCGCCCCGATGGCGAGTCCCTCTCCCAGGTTGTGCAGCCCTATTCCGAAGGATATGCGGTAGGAGGTCGAGAGTCGGCTCGCCTCCTCACGTCCGCGCCGGAAGAAGCGTTCGGCCCCGAGGAGCCCGAGCAGGGTCAGAAGGGAGACCATGACCACCAGTGGTATGCCCGAGAACACCCCCGGCAGCCCGACGGCCACCTCCCCGGCCTCAAGCAGAGTGTCCACGACCAGAAAGACCAGCAGACCAACCGTCAGGGCCAGGACGAAGTTCAGCCCCGAGGTGCCGAGGCGCCGGAGGAACGGGTACCACAGCAGCCCCAATGACACGGGCACCACCCCGACGTAGAAACCGATGAGCGCGTAGCGCCAGAAGGTCTCCCCCGAGAAGCCCGGCGTGAGGAGCGCCACGGGCACCTCCGCATCAAAAGTGGTCCCGGTGCTCGTGATGAGGGTTATGCCGTAGAACTCGCCCTCCACCCACGTGTAGGGGATAGTTATCTCGGTCGAGCCCAAAGGCGAAATTGTGTTCCCCGATCCCATCTGGAACCCCGTCAACGCATCGTTCACGTTGACCTGGGCTACCGTCACGGGGTCCGGGCCGCCGTTCGTGACGGGTACCACGAACTCGTTCTCCGTCGGCAGGGTTACGCGCCCGAAGGTCAGGTCCTCCACGGGAGGAGCGTCTTGCCTGTTTACCCCCGCCCCGTTGAGCACTATGAAGGCCAGCAAGACCCCCAAGCCCAGGAGCGGCAGGAGCCCCAGGAGCACCCAGCCCGGCCCACGTCCCTCACGCTCGTTCTCTGCTACTCGTCCGCTTTGCATCCCTTACTCCTCCACCTCGAAGAACCCCAGCCAGCCGAGTTCGGCGAACTCGTTGACGTGGGCGTGAAACATGAAAAGCCCGGGGTGGTCGTAGGTAAACTCCATGATCCCGCGCTCCCCCTGGGCCAGCATCTTCGTGTCAGTGAACTCCGTTGGCTCGAGCTTCGTCCCCGTGGGGTAGTAGTCGAAGAAGTTCGCGTGCATGTGCATGCTGTTTATGAGGTCGAACTCCGTGAGGTTGAGCAGGTACACCCGATTCAACCTCCCCTGCTTTATCTTCACGGGGTGGCGCTGGTAGTGGAAGGCCACCCCGTTTACGGTGTAGACCTCGTTCTCGGTGTCGAAGTTGGTGTCGAAGCCGTTCATGAGCATCACCATCTCGTCGGCGGGCGGGCGCCCCTCCTTGGGGTCGATGATGAACGCCCCGTAGAGCCCCTTCTCTACGTGCTTTCTCAAGGGCGTGACGTGGCAGTGGTAGAGGTGCAGCCCGAACGGCTCGGCGTCGAACTCGTAGACGAACTCCTGCCCCGGAGCGACGAGCTCCAACGCCCCGTCCATGTTGGAGGCGTGGATGCCGTGGAAGTGGATAGTGTGCGGGTGCGTGCCCTGGTTCTTGAACACGACGCGCAACCTGTCCCCCTCCCGGGCCCGCAGCGTCGGCCCCGGCACCTGCCCGTTGTAGGCCCACGCCGGGTAGAAAACCCCCGGGGCGACCTCGACCTCGATCTCCTCGGCCACCATCTCGTACTCGCGGACGGTCCTCCCGCCCTCCTGGCGCTCCTCCCCCCAGTAGAAGTCCCTCAGGTACTCCGAAGGGTCGAACCGGGAGAGGTCAACGTCCCCCTTCCCTCCGTGTTGCCCCACGTCGCCCTCGTGCCCCCCGGCATCGTGCTCTGCGGCGTCCCCGGCGACCTTGCCGCCGACGTCATCCTGTGCGGCCGCCCGGCCCGTGTGGGCGCCCAACGTGACACCGGCGGCCCCCAGGGAGCCCGTAACCCCCGCGGCCCGAAGGCCCAAAGCGCCGCCGGAGACGCCCAGGGCCCCCGCAACGCCTGCGGTACGCAAAAAGTCCCGCCGCGAGAAACGCGAGAACCCTTCCCCCGACCCGCCCGCGCGCGCCACGTCCGCCCCACGAACGGCCGGCGAAACGCCCGCGCGCCCGGCGGACCGCCACAGACCCGCCAGCGCGACGACGAGCGCCAGCTCCGCCGTCGCCGCCGCCAGGTCGAGCGCCCCCACCCCCTCGACTACGCCCGCGTGCGGACCGAAGAACGGGACTCCGACGGTGCGCGTTACGATGTAGAGGGAGAGGACCCCGAAGTTGCCGACCGCGCCGAGGAGGAGTAGCGCCCGCGCGGGCCGACGCAGCAGGCCCAGCCCATAAAGACCCTGGGCGAGGGCGACGACCAGGAAGAAGCTCCCGTAGCCCCACCACTCCCCGAAGTGCTCGGGCATCGCCCAAACGTGGGCCAGGGCCGCCACCAGCGACAGCCCCGCCACCGCGTACAACATCTTCCCCCGTCTCTCCATAAAGCCACCTTCTTCTACGAGTTTGCGCGAAAATCTCTGCGACATCTCTCTCATCTGCCTCGCCTCCGTAAGGAATCCCGATCCAGCCCGCCCGAGCGCCGCCCACCGGACCGGACCCCCGCCTCGCCCGCTCTCCGGGTTACCACCGTCGGTCCCACATCGTGCGCCTTCCATTCTCGCGGCTTGCCAAACTATTTTTAGATATGTTTAAATTATAGTCAAGCTTCATCCAAAAATCTAGTGGGTCGGGGCAATTTTTTGGGGAAGGCGATTTTTGGGGAAGGCGATGGAGCTTACCGAATCGATGGAGGATTATCTGAGGTTGGTCTACGAGCTGGGGCTCGACGGGGAGGAGGTCGGGGTGTCCGCTCTGGCCAGGCGGCTCAGTATAAGCGCCCCTTCGGTGACCAACATGGCCAAGAGGCTGGCGAAGGCGGGTCTCATCCGGCGGGCTCCCTACCGGGGGCTAACCCTGACCGAGGAGGGTAGGAAGGCCGCGCTCGGGGTGGTGCGCCGGCACCGGCTGGTGGAGCTCTACCTAGTAGAGGTGCTGGGCTACTCCTGGGAGGATGTGCACGAGGAGGCAGAGAAGCTCGAGCACGCCGTCTCGGACACGTTCACCGAACGCCTCGCGGAGCTGCTGGGACACCCCGACTACGGCCCCCACGGCGATCCGATCCCGGCGGACGACGGCACCCTGGAGCCGGATAGATCGTTCCCGCTCCCGGCGGCGGCGGCCGGCCAGCGCGTCCTCATAGCTCGGGTAGGCCACGAGACCTCCACGCTGCTGACCTACCTGGGAGAGCGCGGGCTGGTACCCGGACGGCTGATCAGGGTAGAAGAGGCGCGCGCCCTGGACGGGGTTATCACCGTCGCGGACGAGGACGGTACCGTCCACTCCCTCGGCGCTCCCCTGGCGGGAACGCTGTTTGTCAGAAGCGCGCCCGAGGACGGCTAGCTCCCCAGGGACCTCGGACATCCGAGAAACCCCTTTAGCCGAACTTCCGAGAACTCCGTCATGCTCGACTTTAGCCATTAGTGAGCGAAAGGGGTAGGGTACGCTCTCGTCACCAGTCTCCGCTAAAAGAGGTGATCTAGATGCCTACCCTACCCACCGAGATGATACGGGTTCTGGCCTCCTTCGCGCCACTGTTCTCAATGAGCGTCTGGCAGAATGTCCGAATCCTGCTGATGGGCGCGATCCTCGCCCCGGGTAGAAGGACCGTAAGTTCCGCCCTGCGCGCGATGGGATTGGACCAGGAGAAGCGCTTCCACCGCTACCACCGGGTGCTTAGCCGCGCTAGCTGGTCGAGCCTGGAGGTCGGCCGCGTGCTCTTGGGGTTGCTGGTAGAGGCGTTCGTGCCCGAAGGGAGTCCTCTGGTGGTGGGCATAGACGAGACCCTGGAGCGACGCTGGGGCAAGAGGATCGCCGCCAAGGGCGTCTACCGCGACCCGGTCCGCTCCACCCACCAAAACTTCGTGAAGAGCAGCGGGCTGAGGTGGGTTTGCGTGATGCTGTTGGTGGAGATCCCCTGGGCTTCTCGGGTCTGGGCCTTGCCCTTCCTCTCGGCTCTGGCTCCTTCCGAGCGTTATGCCGCCAGGCGGGGCAAGCGGCATAAGAAGATAACCGAGTGGGCCTGGCAGCTGCTCTTGCAAGTCAGGCGATGGTACCCACAGCGTGAGATCGTGACCGTAGCCGATCGCGCTTATGCATCGCTCAAACT
>Ga0136614_10002433_pt1 | contig 11576 bp, 8 predicted proteins | sample AntDrymUQ2792106_2_FD_106643 | JGI IMG/M metagenome (GOLD analysis project Ga0136614, IMG submission 106643) | Polar desert sand microbial communities from Dry Valleys, Antarctica - metaG UQ279 (21.06) | ecosystem: Environmental > Terrestrial > Soil > Desert | place: Antarctica: Dry Valley...
GTAGAGGACGGCGAGCGAGTCCAGCCCGCCGGAAAACGCAACGGCCACGATCTCGCTGTCGCCCAGACAGGCCGCCACGCTGCGCCGGAACCGATCCGGCAGCTCGGCCCGGTCGGCAGGCACATCGGGCCACTCGACCGCAGGTCGGCAGCGCTCGACACCGAGCCAGGGACAGCCCGACACGGCGTCGAGCTCCACTGCCGGGTTGGCCAAACTCAGCGCAAGCTTGGGTAGCGAGAAACGCGGTGGTTGCGGTGTCAGGGCGAGCGGGTCGGTGCTTGCCCGCCCGTCGGGCGTTATGTAACGCGTGCTGCCAACCACCGCGCCCGCCACGGTGATCCTCGTCCCCGGTATCGACGCCTCAATGCTTGAGGGTCTGACGCAGGTTCAGGAACGAGCGAACGATGCTTCGCGCCGCGTTGACGTTCGTCCGCAGCGACATCCCCGGCTTGATCACCCGCCGAGCGTCGCTTGCCAGCATGTTGCCGCCACAGCCGCGACGTCCCGAGCCGAACGCCCCGTCACCTGGGCTGCTGGAGTGGCACATCCCTCTGCCCCCCTTGAAGGGTGATATCCGGTTGACCGAATCCATCAGACGATAGAAGTCGAGCCGGTCGGCGTCAACCATCGGGCAACCGGACGGCGACTACTTGGTCACCTCGAAGCACTCCAGCATGAGCACGTCGATACCCGACGTGTAGAACGTGCGCAGCGCGTCCTTCGGCGAGTCGACGATGGGCTCGCCCCTGAGGTTGAACGAGGTGTTCAGCAGGATCGGCAGGCCGGTGCGCCGCTGGAAGGAGCGCAGTACCCGCCACAGCTCCGGGTCGTCGCCGTGGGCGACGCTCTGCACGCGAGCGGTTCCGTCGGCGTGCACGACCGCAGGCGCGCGCTCCCGTGCCGCCGGTAGCGCCTGGAAGGTGCGCGTCATGAACGGCGCGGCGCAGAAGCCGGCGAAATACTGACCGCCCACCTCCTCCAACACGACCGGAGCGAATGGCCGCCACGGCTCGCGGTACTTGACAGCGGCATTGAGCCGGTCCCGCATCGCCGGATCACCGGGGTGGGCAAGGATGGAACGCGCGCCGAGTGCCCGCGCGCCGAACTCGGACCGACCACTGAACCGCGCGACCACCCGCCCTTCAGCAAGGTGCGCGGCAGTCACCTCCGCCGGCTCCAGCACCCGCCGGAAGCGCAGCCCGCAGGTGGACAGCAACGCTTCGACTTCCTCCGGCGACCAGCTCTGTCCCAGCCGCGCGTCCCGCAGCGGCCCGTTGCTGTGCAGGCCGCTGCGGTGGTAGCGCAGGGCCAGTGCGGCACCGGCGGCCGAGCCGTCGTCGCCGGCCGCCGGCGGCACGAACACCTGCCTGAACCGCCCCTCCGTTGCGATGCGCCCGTTCGCCTTGCAGTTAAGCGCCACGCCGCCCACCACACACAGCGTCGCGCTGCCGGTGAGCCGGTGCGCGGCCCCCGCCAAGGCCAGGACGGCGCGCTCGGTAGCGTCCTGTACCGCGAACGCGATGTCCCGGTGCCGGTCGGTGATCTCCTGGCCGGGCTGCCGCGGCGGCCCCAGTATCGCGGCTGCTCCGCTCGGGTCGCCGGTGTAGAGACCGTGCAGGACCCGGCCGTTGACGGCGTAGCCGTCCTGGTGCACCCGCAGCAACGGCGACACGTCCACGCCGGGCGAACCGTATGCGGCCAGGCCCATCACCTTCCATTCGTCCGACAGCGGCTGGAAGCCGAGGTGCTGGGTGCAGGCGGCGTAGAACAGCCCGAGGGAGTTCGGGTAGTCGACTCGGTGGCGCAGCCGCAGCCTGCCGCGCCGGAAGTGCCAGATCGTGGTGGCCGATCGAGCGCCCTTCTCGTCGACGACGAGAATCGCGCAGTCGTCCTGCCCAGCGGTGGCGGCGCCCCACAGCGCATGGCACTCGTGGTGACTCCACCACGCCACCGGCCTGCCGAGCCCGCGGGCGGCCAGTCGGACCGGGCGGCGGTACACCAGCCCGACGACCGGATCGCGCACGTTGAACCAGGAGAAGGGCACCTTGCCGCCGAGCACCAGCCGCAGCCGGTTCAGCATGACGAGACCGTCGAACGGGCACGACATGCCGACCGCATCCACGTCGTCCAGCCTGGCTCCGGCGGAGTCGAGTGCTGCCGCCACCGCTTCGAACGGGAAGTCCGGGTCGTGCTTGCGGCGGCTCAGCCGCTCCTGCGCCAACGCGAACCGCAGGCTGCCGTCCGCCACCAGGGCGACCGAGCTGTCGTGCCCGGACACATTGATACCAAGTGTCAACATGGGTCCTCTTCCGGACGTCACGTGGCGTCACACAGCACGGCCTGAGCTGTACTCGGGCACTTGTTATCCTCTATACCGGATGTCTCGCTTTGGTCCGATGATTGGCGAGTGCTGAGCGATGAGCGACTCCGAGACCCTCGTTGACATGCTACGTCACCGTGCCGAGCGCGCCGAGGAGCGTGCGGCGTACACGTTTCTGCGAGACGGTGACCAGGATGAGGCCACGGTCAGCTACGGTGCCCTCGACCGCCAGGCTCGCGCGCTGGCGGTGCGGCTTCGTGAGCTGGCCGCACCCGGGTCCCGAGTGCTGCTACTGCTGCCGCCAGGTCTGCAGTACATCACCTCGTTCTTCGGATGCCTGTACGCCGGGATGGTCGCAGTGCCCGGCTACCTGCCACGCGGGCCGGAGCAACGGCGCAGTCTGCGTGCGATGTGCCGCGATGCCGCGGCCGCCGTGGTGGTCGCCGAGAGCTGGCGCGCATGTGCCGACGTATTCGGCGATCGTGAGCAGCCGGCCTGCCTGGAGCTGTCTGTGCTGCCCGAGGTGTCCACGGTGCACCACGGTTGGCGGCCACCGGACCTGACCGCCGACAGCATCTCCCACCTCCAATACACGTCCGGCACCACCAGGGCGCCGCGCGCCGCGGTTCTCACCCACGGCGACGTTATCTGGCAGTTGCGGACCCTTGCTCAGCTCGACGTCTGCCCGCGCCATCGACTCGTGAGCTGGTTGCCGCCCAACCACGACATGGGGCTGTTCATGGGGATCCTGGTCCCGATGTACCAGGGCAGCCCAGCCACGCTGATGTCGCCGCTGGCGTTCGTCGAACGTCCTGGTCGCTGGCCGGCGGCCATCTCCCGGTACCGGGCCGATGTCAGCGTGGCGCCGAACTTCGGGTACGAGCTCACCGTCGCCAAGACCACGGCGGCGCAGCGGGAGCAATGGGACCTGTCGTGCTGGGCGGTGGCCCTCAACGGTGCCGAGCCCGTGCATCCCGACACGCTGCGTCGCTTCGCCGAGGCGTTCGCGCCATGTGGTCTTCGCCGCGAGGCACTGACGCCCGGGTACGGCTTGGCTGAGGCGACACTGATGGTCAGCATCACCCGCCCCGGCGACCGACCGCCGGTGCAGATCTTCGATGCGGCGGCGCTTCGCGCCGGGCGTGCCGTACCGGTCAGGGACGCCATGCGAGCCGGTGTTCATGCGCTGTCGAGCTGCGGCCTTCCCGCGCCGGGGTTTCAGGTTCGCATTGTGGACCCAGTAAGTCGCAGGCCCTGTCCGTCCGGCGCGGTGGGGGAGATCTGGCTGCGGGGACCGAGCATCGCCGCGGGGTACTGGAGACGCCAACGGCTGACCGTCCGCACCTTCCGCGCTCGACCGGTGGGCACCCGAGAAACGGGTTTCCTGCGTACCGGTGACCTGGGATTCTGTCACGATGGCGAGCTGTTCGTGGTCGGTCGCTGCAAGGACGTGGTCATCGTGCACGGCGAGAATCACCACCCACACGACCTGGAGCGAACAGCGGAACGCGCCCACCCTGCCTGCCGTCGCGGCGGATGCGCCGCGTTCTCTTCCAGCCTGGACGGCCGGGAACGCGTTGTGGTGGTGCAGGAGGTACGCCACGACGCACCACCGCTGGAGATAGCCGGGCGGATTCGGCGGGCACTTGTCGCCGGATGCGGCTTGGATGTCCACACGGTCGCGCTGGTACCACCCAACACGGTCCCGAAGTCCACCAGCGGCAAGACACGGCGCACCGCATGCCGGGCCGCCTTCGAAACGGGCGCATTGCCGATACTCGCGCGGCACGACTGTGGCTGGGAACGACCCGAGCCGCCGAACGCGTCCAGCGACAGCGTGGCGTACTTGCGGCAACAGGTGGCTGCATTGCTCGGCATACCACAGGCCGAGGTCGACGAACAGGCCCCACTACTGCAGCTGACCTCCCTGATGGCGGCCGCGCTCGCCAACCGCGTCTCGCGGGACTTCGGTGTCGAGCTGCCAGTGGTGGCCTTCCTGGACGGCCGGGACATCGTCGCCTTGGCCCAGATGATGTCACGCAGGCCGGCGGCTGACACCGCAGCGGCCCGCCGCCGCAGCAGGTCACGACAGGCATCGGGCAAGCCGGTCGACCCGTGCTCGGCCGCACAGCAGCGCATCTGGTTCCAGGAGCAGGTGATACCTGGTACCCCCGGGTACAACGTTCCGGTGACGTTGCGCCTCGATGGTCCGCTCGACATCGATGCCCTTGGTCGCTGCGTGCAGGAGATCGTGCACCGTCACGAGGCGCTTCGCACCTGTTTCGTCGAGGTCGACGGCCAACCAGTGCCGGTCGTGGCGCCCTGGCTCACGGTCCCCGTCCCGGTCCGTGACCTCGCCGCGACGTCGACCGGCGGCGCGGTGGACGTACTCTCGACAGAGCAAGCCGCCCTGGTGGAGCAACGTGCCCTTCGGTTCGTGCAGGAAGCGGCGACCGCGCCTTTCGACCTCGCCCACGGGCCGTTGCTGCGCGCGCAGGTCATCCGGCTCGCCCCACAGAACCACCTCTTCGCGCTGGTGGTTCATCACATCGTGTGTGATGGCTGGTCGGTCCGACTGTTCCTGCGCGAGCTGGCCGAGCTCTACCGGGCGTTCCGCCAGAGGGCTCCCTCGCCACTGCCCGCCCTGCCGCTCCAGTACGCCGACTTCGCCCGCGACCAGCAGCGTCGGCTCACCGGCGGGGTGCTGCGAAGCGAGCTGCGGTACTGGCGCGGCGTGCTCGCGGATGCACCGGCTACGTCGACGTTGGCACCTGACCGGCCCGGTCCACCTTCGATTGCCTTCGCCGGTCTCCGCCTGCCGTTCACGCTGCCAGCACAGCTCTGTGCAAGCCTATGGACCCTTGCCGAGAAACGACACAGCACGCCGTTCATGGTGCTGGCGACCGGCCTCGTCGCACTGTTGCGTCACTGGACCGATCAGGACGACCTGGTGATAGGGGTACCGGTGGCGAACCGAAGCCGAGTGGAAATGGAAGACCTGATCGGCATGTTCGTCAATACCCTGCCGCTGCGGGTCCGAGCGGCCGGGGATCCGAGCTTCGGTCGACTGTTACAACGGGTGAGAAAGGCCACGCTCGCCACCCTCACCCACCAGGAGCTCCCGTTCGATCGACTGGTCGCGGACCTGCTCCAGCGTCGTGAGCCCGGGCGCAACCCGCTCTTTCAGGTCCTGCTCGCGGTGCAAGACATCCCCATCACCGTCCCCGATATCCCAGGGCTCACGGTGAGTTCCGTGTCGTTCGACGGGACCAGCGGGTTCGATCTGCCGCTGTGCACCGCGATGCTCGATCTCACGATATGCCTGAGTCGTGACGGCGAAGGGCTGACGGGACATGTCGAGTTCAACAGCGCTCGATATCGGACTGACACCGTCCGGCTACTGCTCGACAGGTATGTGCAGCTACTGCATCAGGTAGTCAGCGCCCCGGACCGGCCGTTGAGCGACCTGCTGGTAGAGCCAACGGGACCACCAGCCACCGTGCACGCTACGGCGCCGATCGACATGGCACTACAGGCTCTGCGGTTAGCGCACTCGGGCCGTCTCAAACGCCGGTAGGTCCGGTGGCGTGCCGACCGTCTCGCGGAACCAGAGGAACACCACATACGCGCTTGGTTCCATGCGGTCTGGGCCTTCTTCCTACCCCGTACAGTAGCGGTATCGGCGAGGGTTGTGGGTGCGGCTCAACGCGCCGGGATGCCCGATCGGTCGGGCTCGTCGCGGAACTGCCGTTGGTACTGCGCGGCGTAGACGCCGCCGAGTGCGAGCAGGTCGCGATGCCCCCCGCGTTCGACCAGTCGGCCACGGTCGAGCACGCAGATCTGGTCGGCGGCGAGGACGGTGGAGAGCCGGTGGGCGATCACCAGCGACGTGCGGCCGCGGAACAACCGGTCCAGCGCATCCTGAACCAGCTGCTCCGAAAGGCTGTCCAGGTTGGAGGTGGCCTCGTCCAGGATGAGGATCTGCGGGTCCTTGAGGATCACCCTCGCGATCGCAACCCGCTGTTTCTCGCCGCCGGACAGACGGTGTCCACGCTCGCCGACGAGGGTGTTGTAGCCCTCGGGCAGGGTGGCGACGAGGCCGTCCAGGTGGGCCGCCGCGACCGCAGCCGCCAGTTCCTCGTCGGTGGCGTCGGGGTGGGCGTAGCGTAGGTTGTCGGCCAGGCTGGCGTGGAACAGGAAGGTGTCTTGGAAGACGATGCCGATGTGCGTACCCAGCGAGTTCAGGGTCACGTCCCGGACGTCGTGCCCGTCGATACGCATCGTGCCGGACTGCGGGTCGAAGAACCGCGGGACCAGGTTGGTCAGTGTTGTCTTGCCGGCACCGCTCGGCCCGACCAGCGCGACGAGCTGGCCGGGCTCGACGTCAAGGCTCACCCGGTCCAGCGCGGGTCGCTCCGTCCCGGGATAGCGGAAGGTCACCTCGTCCAGCTGGATCGCACCACGCACCCTGGACAGGTGTCTCGCGCCCGGTCGGTCGCTGATCTCCGGTGCCATGTCGATGTACTCGAACAGCCGGTTGAACAGGGCCAGTGACCCGATCACGTTGACGTGCATGGTGGCCAGCGAGGTGATCGACCCGGCCAGCTGCGAGCCGAGCACGGTCGCGAAGACGAAAACCGTCCCCACGGTCGTCTGACCGGTGATCACCAGGTAGCCGCCGAGGAGCATTATCAGCGCTGGGCCTGCGACCTCGATGCTCTGCATGACCATGGCGAACCAGCGGCTGATCATCGCCTGGCGCACCTCGAGGTCGCGGAGCTCGTCGTTGTGTCGGCCGAATCTACTGCGCTCGTACCGCCCGCGTGCGAAAGCCTTGAGCAGCAGGATGCCGGAGATGCCCAGCATTTCTTGGAGGTAGGCGGTGAGTTCGGCATGCTTGCGCTGTGTGCGAGTGCGGGCCCGGTAGGAGGCCTTGCCTGCGCCCCGCATCGGCAGGGCCACCAGCGGGATGAGCACGAGGATGAAGAGGGTCAGCTGCCAGCTGAACGTCAGCATCAACGCCAGCGCGGCCACCGTGACCAGCAGGTTGCGGACCAGCCCGAATGCCGTGTCGGCGACCACGGTCTCCACCCCGCCGACGTCGTTGTTGAGGCGGGACAGCACGTCGCCTGCCCGCGTCCGGGTGAAGAACCCAACGGACTGGTCCACCAGCCGGTCGAAGAGCTGCGCGCGCAGTCGCGATACGATGCTCTGGCTGATCAGCGTGGACAGGTAGGACTCGGCGACCCCCACCAGTCCGCCGGCGACCGCCGCGCCGACCGCCACCGCGACGAGCGCCAGCAGGGTGCCGAACCGCGGTTCAGGGCTGCCCAGCAGGTCGATGAGCTCCTTGAACACCACCGCCGGCGCGAGCCCCAGAACGGCGCCGACGCCGATGCAGGCCACCACGGCGAGCCCGAGTGTGAGGTGCGGCCGGAAGTAGGAGAGCACCCGGCGCACCAGCGCCCAGTCAGCTCGGACTCGGTCGTCCTCACCCCAGTCGTGCGCCATGGTCGGGCCAGCGCAGTAGGAGTCCACAGCATCCACCTCCGAGCCGTCAGGCACCGGCTGGTGCACCCAGCGATGAGCCTGGATCCACGGAAGAGCTTTGCGCTGCCGCAGCCGTATGTCATCCTCAATCGATCGCCAACCGATCGACGGCCAGTCGATGAGGTCGCCCCTGAGGACCGTTCGCCACATCGACACCCGATGCCGCGGGCTGCGCCGCGCCCATCGTCTGCATCGCCATGGCGTCCAACGTGTCCTTCGGTTCCGGTGGCGGCAGCATCGGAGCCCACGAACTCACCCGGCGCACGTCAGCACCCGTTACAGGCCGGGCACGACGATCCCGGTATCTGGCCAGTTATACGCGATCGGCCGGCGGAGGGAACAGCCAGAACGTCCCGGGATCCTGCTTGTCGAGTCGGGTGAGCTCCTCGACGCTGCCGCCGGTCTTCATGAGGTCGACGCACTGGTGGCCGCCGGGGGACGAGGCGGTCGAGCTGCTTCTGCAGCACGCCGCCGCGACACACACCCACCGGCTGCTCCGCCGGCGAGGCCGCCGGGTGGGCAGCAAGATCGACCCCTGAGCAGTTCCTCTTGACCGGATATCCGAATACCTGGGATAATAGCCGGTCGTAGCTGGAACTTGCCGGATCCGTCTCGTGACGGACGCCGAAAGGCGCGAGGCTATTGGGGGATCGGATGTCCGATGCACATGAGAAACCGCGGGGACTGGGGCTCGACGGGATCGCCACGCCCAGTCGGGTAGGGCTCAGGCTCCCCGAAGAGATGCCGTTCGCCGACTGGCAGCGCATCGGTCGGCAGATCGCGATCATCTCTGATGCGTCCGGGTGGTGGCTCGGCGATTGGCTCGTGTTCGGCGAGGTGCGCTATGCCGACCGGTATCGGCGAGCCATCGCCGAGACGGCATTGGACTACCAGACACTGAGGAACTACGCCTGGGTGGCGCGCAAGTTCACGCTGCCTCGGAGGCGGGCCAGGCTGAGCCTGCAACACCACGCCGAGGTCGCGGCACTGTCCCACGTCGAGCAGGACGTGTGGTTGGAGCGCGCGGAGACTCTGGGTTGGTCCAAGACGGAGCTGCGCCGCCAGCTGAGGGAGCAGCGCTCGGCCACCGTCGGGGCGAAGAGCCAGGACGGCGCGGTCGTGCGGCTGAACGTCACGGACGCCCGCCAACGACGCTGGGAGGCGGCGGCGTCCAGCGTGAACACCGGGCTCCTCGAGTGGATGACCGATGTCCTCGACCACGCCGCGCTGGCCGCCGAACGTGCCGCCGGACGGCCTTTCGACACGGCCATGGACGAGCCTCCCCGGTCGGCTCCTACCGGTGGCGAAGTCCGGATGACCGCCGTCCTGCGGGGAACCGTCAGTCCGGGTCCGAACTCCGTTCCGGTGATGTCCCTGCCGGTCTGTACGCGATAACGGATCGTGACTTCTTGGCCACCGGGCGGCAGCGAGGCGCGGATGGTTCCAAGGGGTTCACGCTGAACGGACCGTTGAGAATGGCGCCGTTCAGGCGTTGCTCAAGCGACGGATGTTCTCCTCGCCGAAAGCGCTGGCCGAGACGGTCGACGTGCGCCTGCGGACGATGACCGACCAGGAGCCGCGCTGCTCCGGCCGGTGAGCGAGTGCTGCGGCCGCTGGCTGAGCGGCTCGACGAGACCGCCGAGGACGACGCCGCCTACGCGCAGGCCGAGTCGGACGCGTTGAGCGCGGTGCGTGGTTGCGCCCCTGCACTGTCGGCAGCGGAGCGCGCGATGCTCACTGAGCTGGGCAGCTGGGCGCGTGGCGCGCAGGACCGGCCGGACGCCAAGTTCGCCGAGCTGCGTCGCTGGCTGGACCCGATCGTGGCGCCGACCGGCGAGTCGGCCGAGCGTGTGATCATCTTCATCGAGTACCGGGATACGCAGCGCTGGCTCTACGAGCGGTTCTTGACCGCCGGCTATCCGGCGCAGCGGCTGGCGCTGCTCTACGGCGGGCAGGACGAGAACGACCGGGAGCACGTGAAGAACGTGTTCACCGCCGACCCGGAGCTGGACGACGTGCGGGTGCTGATCGCCACCGATGCGGCCGGCGAGGGCATCAACCGGCAGTGGCACTGCCACCGGGTGCTGCACTGGGAGATCCCGTGGAACCCGAACCGGCTGGAGCAGCGCAACGGCCGGGTGGACCGGCACGGCCAGCGCGCCCCCGAGGTGCAGGTGCGGCACTTCGTCCCGGCCGGCTGGCAGGCGGCGACCGCCGCGCTGCCGCAGAGGCTGGCCACCGTGTCGGTCGGGATCCGGGCCCGGATCCGGCAGGGGTGGGCGGAGGTGACGGAGGCGCCGGACCTGCTCGGCCCGGCACGGCAGGACCTGATCATCGGTGAGCTGCTGCGCTACCCGGCATCGCACTGCGCGACGGTGCCGGGTCGGTCGCCGAGTTCCCCGGCTTCCGGCCGGATGCGGTGTCGGGTGCGCCCGACCCCCGGCTGCACATTTACCGGCGCCGAAGCCGGTCCCACCGAGATCGCGATGCTGGCCGACGCCGTGCATTGCACACGTGTAAGTGGCGATGCGAGTTATGCCTCGCATCGCATACAGCGGGTCAGCCGGGAAGCTTCCCTTCGACATCGGTGGCGAGCTCGGCGGCCAGGTCGCAACGCTGGTCTGGGTCAAGCGGACCTTCGACACTGACATGGAACATCTCGGCGGTGGCCGTGGGGCCTGATCGATGCGCGACGTAAACGACACAGCGTTCTTCGTCGCGGTCACGAAAAGCGGCTTTTCCGGCGATGGTCGCCGGTTCTCCATAGTCGCCGTAGTCCAAATCACCCAGCCCGAGCAAGACGCCGAGCACGGTGTCGTCTTTCATGGTCCAGTAACAGGTCCAGTTGGCGAATCCGGTGCGCCGGTGAATCGGATCGAAACCGTGAGTCTTATTCAAAACTCCGGTCCGTGACCGCATTTTCGCAGCTCAGGGCACTGATGGAAAGATCATCAGTGGGGTTTTGAATAACCCTCCGTACTCGCTGAAGGTGGCATTGTCGAGGAGGTCGCACGCCTTATGGCTGGCGTGGGAATAGTTGCTGGTGCGGTCGGGGGTGTAGGGGACATCCCTTCGGTCAATGATCTCGTCCGCAACGGCCTTGGCTACCCTGGTGATCGCACACAGGTCGATCAGATCGTCGCTATGGGTGAAGGCAGTGACGGTGACCGAAAGCTGGTCGGTCAGGTCGCGGCGGCTTTCACAACCCCGTGCGCCTTCGATCTCGACTATCCCTTCGTCATATTCGGGCTCTTCCGGGTCGGGGTTGTCAAACTGCACCCGCAAGCGAGCGTCACTCCCCTCACGGGTGTCGATGGCGACTTCACACCCCGCTAACCAGGGCGAAGTCGCACGCGATGGCGTACCGAAGGCGCGGAGTGCGTTATCGTCGATGAGGAGGCAGGGATTCGCCTCGCGGGGATCGCTGGGACCGGCATTGACGGTGGAGGGCAGTGGCAGCTCGTCGGCCGAGTCGGTCTGCATGATTACCCCGATCAGCACGCCGGACACCGTCGCTACCAGGGTGACCAGGGCGCCCGCGGCGAGAGCGATACGTGCGCGCACCGACCAACGGGGTGACGCGGGCCACTCCGCCCGACGTCGCCTGGGCGACGGTGTGGCGGGGATCGGACTTCCCCGAACCGCCACGAGTAGCCCGAGCGCCGCCACGAGCACCCCGAGGGGCCGCGACCGGAAACCCGAGCAC
>Ga0136614_10002435_pt1 | contig 11572 bp, 8 predicted proteins | sample AntDrymUQ2792106_2_FD_106643 | JGI IMG/M metagenome (GOLD analysis project Ga0136614, IMG submission 106643) | Polar desert sand microbial communities from Dry Valleys, Antarctica - metaG UQ279 (21.06) | ecosystem: Environmental > Terrestrial > Soil > Desert | place: Antarctica: Dry Valley...
CATCGGCCATCCAGCGCGCGACTGCCTGGACTTCGCGGTCGCTGCTGCCCCAGATATCCTTCAGCACGACATAGGGCTCAATTCCAAAAATCAGTGACAGGCCGCACAGCAGCCGCCTGAATTCACTTTCCCGCATTCTGGCTCTTAGAGGAGCAGCGGTGCGGGCGAGGATCGCGACCCGGTGCCCTCTTCGGTACGGCTCTTCAGCCAGCTTCCCCGATCGCTCGAGCGCCCAATGCTCCAACGACAACTGCAGCGCTGCGCGCATGTGGGGTTCGAACTGCCTGAAGCGCGGAAAAGTCTTGGTAAACAGATCCTGCACCCGTTCGCGACCTTCGATTGCACGCGACTCAAAGCGGCGCACCGGCCCCAAACTTTCCCCGACAATCGCTGAAATCAGCTGGCCCCGGCTGGTGAAGTAGCGATAAGCCGTCGCGCGCGACACGCCCGCGGCTGCAGCAACCTCTGCGACTGTGACGAGTCGGCCGTCGCCGGCGAGTTCCATTGCGTGCTGCAACAATCGCCGATAAGTGCGCTCGCGGACTCCGGACTCCGGGCCGGGAGCGGGAACGGTAGCCTGGACTGGGGACCGGGTCGGCATTGGTCCTACTGGACGGCAGTGGACGGACTCGGTATCGTAACTTCGTCAGTGAGACACGTGTCTCATTTTTTTAACAGGCTGGCACTGAAGTTCCGCGATAGATCCCATCCAAGGGACAGCGAAGGAGACATGCGCATTGCCACTTACCAGTGGGGCGGTTGCCGCCACGTCGGCGTGTTGTCTAACGACGCGCGCGAAGTTACACCGATCGATCTGAAGCGGCGCCAGGAGCAAGTGCAATCGCGCGGTGCGCTGGCGTTGATTGAACACCTTGCCGAAGGCAATGACTTCCCCTCCACCAACGGCGCTCGCTTACCGCTATCCGCAATCACGCTCGACGCACCTCTGCCACGTCCCCGACGCAATTTATGGTGTGTTGGCCGTAACTACCGCGCGCACGCAAAGGAGCTGCAGGGCACGGTATTCAAGGACGACGGCAACGGCGCAGCTGCAAAGATCGACCAGTGGCCGATCGTTTTCACCAAGGTGCCCGAGTGCGTCATCGCGCCTGGGGATCCGATCCGCCTCCCTGGAAGCGCCGCGTCTGAACAGATCGACTATGAAGCCGAGCTCGCGGTGGTCATCGGACGAACCGGCACGAACATCCCAGCCGCACGCGCGATGGATCACGTGTGGGGTTACACGATCGTCAACGACATTACCGCGCGCGACGTGCAGATGCGGCACGTGCAATGGGACATGGGCAAGTCGTTCGACACGTTCTGCCCGATGGGTCCTTGGCTGGTCGATGCGACCGAGCTCGATGGTCGCGACACGCGGGTGCGTTTGTGGGTTAACGGCGAATTGCGGCAGGACGCGCGCACCGTTGATCTGATCTTCGGCATTCCGACGCTGATCGAGACAATCTCGCGCGGCATTACGTTGTACCCCGGCGACGTCATCGCGACGGGAACACCCGCGGGTGTCGGAATGGGAATGCAGCCTCCGACATGGCTGAAGGCCGGGGACACAGTGCGCATCGAGATCGATGGCATCGGCGTGCTGGAAAATCCTGTCGTGGCGCATTGACGATGGCACTCCATTGGATAGACCGAATGGCCGTCGAAGTCGATGGCGAGGGCGATCCCGTCATCATGGTGCACGGCCTCGGCGGCACGACCAACACATGGACACCGCTGCTTCCCGCGCTGACGAACTCCAAACGAATTCGCATTGAACTGCCCGGCTCGGGTCGCTCGCACCGCGCGCACGCGTTGCAGGACAACACACCGAACAAAGGTCAACTGTCGATCGACCTGCTGGTCGACGCGGTGTTGCGCGTGTGCGCGCAGCTCGGCGCGCCGCGCGCGCACTTCGTCGCCCACTCGCTCGGCACGATCGTGTGCCAGCACCTAGCGGTGCGTGCGCCCGAGCGTGTGCGCAGCCTCGCGCTGTTCGGTGCACTGCCCGCGCCTCCCGAGCCCGCGCGCCAGGGATTGAAGGCGCGTGCCGCTAAAGCGCGCGACGAAGGCATGTTCGGCATCGCCGATGCGATCGTGCAAGCAGCGCTTTCGAGCTCGACGCGCGAGCAGCTGCCGGTCGTCGTCGCTTTCGTGCGCGAGTCACTGCTGGCACAAGATCCCGAAGGTTATGCGCGCACCTGCGAAGCGCTGGCCGCGGCCCAGCCCGCAGCGATCGAAGGCATCGAAGTTCCGACGATGCTGGTCGCAGGCGACGAGGATGCAGTGGCGCCGGTGCAAGTGGCGCGCGATCTCGCGCGGCGCATCGGTGATGCACAGGTCGAAGTTTTACCGCGCTGCGGTCATTGGATGACCGCGGAGCGCGCCCCAGAGTGTCAATCGCATCTGCGCAAATTCCTGGAGCGCTCGATGGCGACCAAAACGTAGGAGAAGAGATGGCCAACACGTTATTTACAAACGTGCGTATTTTCGACGGCAGCGGCGATCAACCCTTCGCCGGAGAAGTGCTGGTGCAGGGCAACCGCATCGGACGAGTGACGCGAACGGGCAGCGGCGTGCGTTCGTTGCCTACTTCTTCTGCCTCCGGAGCCACGGTGATCGACGGCGCCGGCAGCACGTTGATGCCGGGCATGGTCGAGGCGCACACGCACTTTTCATGGAACGATCAACCGTCACTCGACTCGATTCAACGCATGCCGACCGAGGAGCACATTCTGTGGTGCGCACACGTGGCAGAGCGCTATCTGTCGATGGGGTGGACGTCGTGCGTCGGCGCCGCGACTGCGAAGCCGCGGCTCGACGTCGTGATTCGCAACGCGATCAACGCTGGCGAGATCCCCGGCCCGCGCTACATCGCCGCGAGCCAGGAGCTGACGGTGCAAGGTGGCCTGGGCGACAACACGCTGCCGCACTTACCGCAAGAGGAATTCAACTTCGGCGCGGTGGTCAGTGGCCCGGAAGAGATACGCCGCTGCGTGCGCCAGTTCATCAAGTACGGCGTCGATCAGATCAAGATCAATCTGTCGGGCGAGTACATCGCGGGCCTGCCGGCGGAGTACACACCGTTTTCGGAAGAGGAAATTGCGATGTGCGTGACCGAAGCGAAACGTTTCGGCAAACGCGTCGCGGCGCACGCACGCTCGTCCGAGTCGGTCAAGCAATGCATCCGGCACGGCATCGAAGTTATCTATCACGCGAGCTTCGCTGACGAAGAAGCGCTCGACATGCTGGAAGCCAACAAGCACAAGCACTTCGTCGCGCCGGGGCTTGCGTGGCTCATCAACACGTCACATCACGCGTCGGAGTGGGGCCTGACACCCGAAGTGACAAAGAAGATGGGCTATCACCGCGAGCTCGAGGTCGCGGTCGAGACGCTGAAGAAGATGATCAAGCGCGGCATTCGCATCCTGCCTGGCGGCGACTACGGATTTGCGTGGACACCGCATGGCACCAACGCGAAGGATCTTGAGTATTTCACTAAGTATCTCGGCATGTCGTCGATGGAGGCGCTGCTTTCGGCCACGGCATGGGGCGGGCCGATCATGAAGCTCGACGGCGAAATCGGCCGCGTGAAAGATGGCGCGTTGGCGGATTTGCTGTTGATTGATGGCGACCCATTGGCGGACATCCGCATCCTGCAAGACAAGGAACGCATTCTGGCGGTGATGAAGGACGGCGAGTTCCATCGCGCCCCCGCCCCGCGTGACACGCGTAGCTCGGCGCGCACGCGCTGGCAAGCTGCTGCTGCTTAGGAGATACAAATGGCGGACTCTGAAGTTCTATTTACCAACGTCAAGATCATCGACGGCAGCGGCGCCGCGCCTTACAACGGTGAAGTGCTGGTGCGCGGCAAGCGCATCAGCCGCGTCGCGCGGAGCGCGCGGTCGTTCGCGGGCGGTGGCGGAACCGTGATCGATGGCGCCGGCGCCACGTTGATGCCCGGAATGGTCGAGGCGCACACGCACTTCGCATGGAACAACGCCTCGGGGCTTTCCGACATCCAGAAGATGCCGGTTGAAGAGCACACGCTGTGGACCGCGCGTGTGGCGAAGGTGTACCTCGATCACGGCTGGACGTCGTGCGTCGGTGCGGCGACTGCGAAGCCGCGGCTCGATGTAGTCATTCGAAATGCAATCAACGAAGGACTTATTCCGGGTCCGCGATATCTTGCGGCGAGCCAGGAAATCACCGTGCCGGGAGGGCTCGGCGACGAGACGCTGCCGCATCTGCCATTTCCCGAGTTCAGTTTTTCGGTGAACTGCAATGGACCGGAAGACATGCGCGGCATCTGCCGCATGTTCCTTAAATACGGCGTCGACTCGATCAAGCTGAATTTGTCCGGCGACAACCTGGTGCCGCATGCAAACGCTAAAACCACGTGGATGACCGACGCTGAAGTCAAGGTTGCGGTGGAGGAAGCAAAGTTACGCGGCAAGCGGGTCGCAGTGCACGCGCGCAGCGCCGACTCCGTCAAGCAGGCGGTTCGGCTCGGTTGCGAAGTCATCTATCACGCCAGCTTCACCGACAATGAAGCGCTCGATCTGCTTGAAGCGAACAAGAGCAAAGTCTTTGTCGCACCCGGCCTGTCGGTGCTATTCAAACTTCTGTACGAAGGTGAAGAGTGGGGCTACACGCCGGCCCGCGCTCGCGAAATCGGCTACGAAGAAGAGCTCGCCGCTGCAGTGGAATCGATGAAAGCGATGCATAAGCGCGGAATCCGCGTATTGCCCGGCGGCGACTACGGATTCGCGTGGGCGCCGCACGGCACGAATGCAATGGACTTGCAGTACTTCGTCAAGCACTGCGGCATGACTGCGATGGAAGCATTGCTGTCTGCGACACGCTTCGGCGGGCAGATCATGTTAATGGGCAACGAGCTTGGCGAGGTGAAGGAAGGTTATCTAGCCGATCTGCTGCTAGTGGATGGTGATCCGCTTGCTGATCTTTCGATATTGCTCGACAAGATGCGCTTGCTTGCGATCATGAAGGACGGCGTATTTCACAAGGCGCCCGACGTCTCCAATAACTTTGCCTCCAGTCGGTCAGCGCGAACGCCTGCTTACACGCCCTCGTACTCACCCGCTACGGCTTGATGCATCGAACAAGAAACATCATCGGCTGGAGCGCACTCGCGCTGGTCCTGCTCGCCTTTTCCATCTGGGGCCTGACGCATAACGCGCGACTGTTTCTGCTGACGGTCCTCAACGGGCTGACGCTCGCATCGCTGTACTTCATCGTCGCGAGCGGTTTCACGCTGGTCTTCGGGTTGATGCGCAATGTGAACCTCGCGCATGGCTCGCTGTATCTGCTCGGTGGATATGTGGGGTTCATCGTCGCCGAGAAAACAGGTTGGTGGGTCTTGGCACTGGTGGCCGGATTCTTGACCGCCGCGGTCGTGGGCCTGCTGATTCAGACGGTGATCCTGCGCCACATGCAGGGCCAGGATCTGCGGCAGACGATGGTCACGATCGGCTTATCAATTTTGATCGCCGATCTGTTGCTGTGGGGTTTCACCGCGGAAGTGCATCAGATGGAAGCGCCCGCGTGGTTGAAAGGTCCGATTCGCGGCATTCCGATCATCAACGCTTACTCCGCCTATCGCATGAGCCTGCTGGTGCTGGGCGTGGCGATCGGCGTCGCGCTGTGGCTGTTTCTGAACCGCACACGAGTTGGGATGATGATTCGCGCCGGCGTCGATGACCGCGCGATGCTGGCGGCGTCGGGCGTCAATGTGAATCTGGTGTTTGCAGTCACGTTTGCGATCGGCGCTGGCTTGGCCGGGCTCGGCGGCGTCATCGGCGCGGTCGAGCTGTCGATGGTGCCGGGCGAAGACACGCGCTTTCTGCTCGCGTCGCTGATCGTCGTCATCGTTGGCGGTATGGGAAGCGTCGCCGGCGCCGCGATCGGCGCGGCGATGCTCGGTCTCGCAGAAACGTTTGGCCTTGCTTACGCACCGACGTACAGCGTTGTATTCACGTTTGTCATCCTGGTGGCGGTTCTGGCATTCCGCCCGCGCGGACTGATGGGAAGACCCGCATGACCCGCGCGGGGGAAACGATGGGAAGCCCCGCATGACCCACGCGGGTAAAGCGATGAGAAGCCCCGCATGAGTGCCGCGAAGTGGCGTCGCGCGATGGCGACGGGTGCGGTAGCGCCGGCGGTGGCATTGCCTGGGCGCATGCAGCTCGTTGCAAGTTCACCGGAGCGCGTCCGCACCAGAGACGGCTGGCCGCTGGCACTGCAAAGGTGGATCGACGGAATTTCAGCTTGGCAGCTTGCCGTTCTCGCTGGCCTGGTTATTTTTCCTCTTGTCGTATCGCCGTTCATCACATTTCAGATCGGCGCGCAGGCTCTCGCGCTTGGGCTAATCGCGTTGTCGCTTACCTTTCTCGGCGGGTATGGCGGCATGGTCTCGCTGGCGCAAATGACGGTTGCCGGTATCGCCGGTTACGCGGTCGCCATCCTTGGCTCGAGCAGCGCCGCCGAGATCAGCCTCAACTGGCCATGGTGGTTAGTCGTGCCGTGTGCAGTGTTGATCGCCACGGTGTGTGCAGCGGGCATCGCGTGGCTCTCGGTGCGAACCGAAGGCATCTACACGATCATGATCACGCTCGCGATCGGCGTGGCCTTCTTTTATCTCGTGCTGCAGAACTACAGCTTGTTTAACGGCTGGCAGGGGTTGCACAAAGTTTATCCGCCGACCGTGTTCGGCATCAACTGGCGCGATCCGCTTCCGATCTATTTCCTCACGCTCGCTTGTGCGCTCGCGAGCTACGCGTTCATTTCATACATCGTGCGTTCGCCGTTTGGCATCGCGCTGCAGGGCATTCGCGAGAACCCGCGGCGCATGGAATCGCTCGGCTTCAACGTCGTCGCGCACCGAGTGGCGGCTTACGTCGTTGCCGGCGTGATCGCGGCGATCGGTGGCGTGCTCTTCGTTTGGTACAACGGACTGATCACGCCGGGCTCGGTCGGGACGTCGTGGCTGATCAACATTCTGGTAATCGCCGTGCTCGGCGGCATGCGCCATCCGATCGGCCCGTTCCTCGGCGCGCTGATTTTCGTGTTGCTGCAAACCTTCGCGATCGACGTCATCGACCGCGAGCGATTCAATCTTGTGATCGGCGGAGTGTTTCTCGCCATCGTGCTGTTTTCACCTGACGGGCTGCTCGGCCTGTGGTCGTTCGCGCGTGCGCGCCTTGCGCAATCGCGAGCGGGCATCGCTCGATCAAGTTCCGTTTCTATCCCATCGCGGCCGATGAGCCGTCATTAGCAACCAGGAGACACGTAATGAAGAAGAGAATTTTGATGCAAACGCTGATGGCCAGTGCGGTGATCGGCGCATTCGCCACGACGGCATGGTCGCAGTCGACCGGGCCAGTCAAGATCGGCGTGCTGGCAACACTTGAAGGACCGTTCGCAGCGGGCGGCGCCGACGGCATGCGCGGTGCGGAACTTGCAGTTCGCGAGCGCAACGGCGTCGTGGCGGGGCGCAAGATCGAATTGATCAAAGCGTCGTCCGATGCGAAGCCTGATGTGGCAGTGAATTCAGCACGCAAGCTGGTCGAGCAGGACAAGGTCGACATCCTGGTCGGCCCGCTGTCGGGCGGTGAAGGCATTGCGGTGAAGGATTATTCAAAGACGCAGCCGCAAGTGACATTCATCAACGGCTCGTCGGGCGCACAAGCGACGACGTTGACCAGCCCGTCACCGAACTTTTTCCGCTTCAACACCGATGGCGGCCAATGGATGGCCGGGCTCGGCAAAGAAGCGATGAAGCGCGGCTACAAGAAAGTGATGGTCATCGCCGAGGACTACTCGTTTCCGTACTCACAAGTGCAAGGATTTATGACTGAATACTGCGCGGCGGGTGGCAAGGTCCCACTGAAGGCTTGGGTGCCGCTGGGTGGCAAGGATTACTCATCGGTCATCGCACGTGTTCCGAAAGATGTTGACGCGCTGGTGGTTGTGCTCGGCGGTGCCGATGCAGTGAACTTCCTTAATCAATATGAAGCTGCCGGCGGCGACAAGCCGATGATCGGGGGATCGATCACGGTTAGCCAGGACGTTCTGAACTACCGCGGCAAGCGGCGGGATTCTCTAGTCGGCACGCTGTCCGCCGGTCCGAACGCCGACGCGATTGATACGCCCGAATACAAAGCTTTCGTTGCTAGCTACAAGAAGAACTTTCCCGACGGCTATCCAAGCCCCGGCTTGTTCGCGGTCGCCTACTACATCAACATGAAGGCCGCGCTCGACGGGCTCGAAGCGGTCAAAGGCGATCTGAGCGATGGGCAGAAAAAATATCGCGACACGCTGGCGAAGATGACGCTGAAGACACCGGTCGGCGACATCAAGCTCGATGAAAACCGCCAGGCCATCGGCACGACGTTCATCACAGAAGTGGCGAAGGATGAAAAGGGCGGGCTGTACAACAAAGTCGTAGGCAAGACCGACAATGTCACGCAGACCTTCGGCCAGAAACCGGCCGACTTCAAGATGGGCACGCGCGACGTGCCTGACTGCCCGTAAGAGAAGGTGCTGAGAGCCGGGCGTCAAACCCCGGCTCGCCAACGCCCATAACGTATGGCTGCCGTGATCGAACTGCCTGCCACGACCCGCGTGCACTCAGCCGCGATGTCGGGCAACGCGCTCGTGCTCGATGGCGTCACGCGCCAGTTCGGTGCGCTGCGTGCGATCGACGACATCACGTTTTCGGTTCCGGCCGGCGAACGGCGCGCGATTCTCGGTGCGAACGGCGCGGGCAAGACCACGCTATTCAACGCGATCACCGGCGACTTTCCTCCCACAGGCGGTTCGGTTCATTTTTTCGGTGAGGACGTGACTCATCTGCCGCCGCACGAGCGTATTCGGCGTGGCTTACGGCGCACGTATCAGTCATCGTTGTTGTTTCGCGAACTGTCGGTGCGAGACAACCTCTTTCTTGCGGTTCGCGGCGGTACGCGCGGCCGCTTCAACATGCGTCGCCCGCAACGCTCGGACCCGAGCGTGATCGCGGCCGAAGCACTGCTGCATCAGGTACGTCTCGATGTTGTCGGCGATACGCCGGTCGCCTCCCTATCGCATGGTCAGCAACGGCAGCTCGAAGTTGGCATGGCACTGGCCGGCGCGCCGAGACTGATTCTGTTCGATGAGCCGGCGGCCGGATTGTCGCCCGCCGAGCGGCGCGAGCTCGTTGCACTCTTGCGAGCGTTGCCGCGCCATCTGGGCTTCGTGCTGATCGAGCACGATCTCGATATCGCCCTCGGCGTAGCCGAGCGCGTCACGGTGATGCACAACGGGCGCGTTCTGAAGCACGGGTCACCACAGGAGATTCAGGACGACGCCGAAGTGCACGCGATCTACATGGGCGCGAAAGGTCATGCCGGAGCTGCGCATGTCCACTGATGCAATGAGCCCTGGCATGTCCGTATCGGCACCCGCGCTCGAAGTGCGCAACCTCGACGTCTACTACGGCCGTGCGCACGCGCTGCAGGATGTCTCGCTGACGCTGCACTCCGGCGTGCTCGGCGTTGTGGGCCGCAACGGCATGGGCAAGACGACGCTGTGCAATGCGATCACCGGTCTGGTTCCGGCGCGTGGCAGCGTGAAGCTCGCAGGGCGCGAAATTCTTGGCCTCTCGCCCAACGTGATCACCGAGCTCGGCATCGGCTATGTGCCGCAAGGCCGGCGCGTGTGGCCGTCGCTTTCAGTCGACGAGCATCTGCGGCTGGCAGCGAAGAGTGCACGTCAGGGCGCGTGGACGGTCGAGCGCGTCTACTCGCTGTTCCCGCGCCTGGCCGATCGACGTGGCCACGGCGGCGCCGAACTGTCGGGCGGCGAGCAACAGATGCTGGCGATCGGCCGCGCGCTGCTGTTCAACCCGCGCGTGCTCGTGATGGACGAGCCGACCGAAGGCCTGGCACCGGTGATTGTCGAGCAAGTCACGGCGACGCTGAAGCAACTGGCGCACACGACTTCCAATGCGGCCGGTATCGCGGTGCTGCTGATCGAACAGAACATCGGCGTCGCGGTCGACGCCGCCGATCAAATCGCCGTGATGGTCAACGGGCGCATCGCGCGGGAGATGTCCGCCAGCGAGCTCGCGGCCGATACGGAACTGCAGCAACGTTTATTGGGCGTGCACGCCGCCGCGGAAGAAGCGAGGGTCGAGGCGCCAGCGGTCACCGATGACGATGCTCCGTCACGCGTGTTTACGGTCCGGCGCTCTCACGGAGACGCAATACCCGCGTCTGCACCGACGCAAACCGTCCGCAGCTTCACGCGCTGGAATGCGATGCAGCCTGATGTGCCGCTGCACGACCGCGCCGTGCGCGCTTCGCTGCAGGACACGAAAGCTTCCGAACCGGTGGTCGAAGCCGCCGCAGACTCTTCGTCAAATGCTCGAAGCGCGCGGGTGTTCGAGTTTCCGGTGGCAAGCAACGGACAGCGCGCCGCTTACATCGTCGGCACGTTCGATACCAAGGGACGCGAGCTCTTCTTCCTGAAGCAGTGCATCGACAAACTGGGCTTGCGCACGGTAACTGTCGACCTCTCCACGTTGGGCGCGACGTCGACAGCGAACGTCCATCCACGCGAAGTGGCGCGTCACCATCCCGATGGCGAGAAGGCCGTGTTCACGGGAGATCGAGGATCTTCGGTCAGCAATATGGCGCTCGCGTTCGAGCGTTTCCTGCTGGGTCGACGCGACCTGGGCGGCATCGTGTCGGCCGGCGGTTCGGGCGGAACGGCACTGGCGACGCAGGCGATGCGCGCACTGCCGATCGGTATGCCGAAGCTGATGGTTTCCTCGGTCGCTTCGAGTGACGTTCGTCCGTACGTCGGCCCGAGCGACATCTGCATGATGTATTCGGTGACCGATGTATCGGGCATCAATCGGATCAGCGAGAAGGTGCTCGCAAACGCCGCGCACGCGCTGGCCGGGATGCTCGCGTACACGCGCACCACCGCATCCGAGAGCAAGCCTGCGATCGGGCTCACGATGTTCGGCGTCACTACGACGTGCGTGCAAGCGGTGACGAAGCAATTGCAAGGCGAGTTCGATTGCCTGGTGTTCCACGCGACCGGCACCGGCGGCCAATCGATGGAGAAGCTGGTCGACTCGGGACTGCTCGCCGGCGTGCTCGATATCTCGACCACGGAAGTGTGCGACGAGATCGTCGGCGGTGTACTGAGCGCAGGACCTGAGCGATTCGATGTGTTTGCGCGGCGCCCGATTCCGTACGTGGGTTCGTGCGGCGCGCTCGACATGGCGAACTTCTGGGCGTTCGATACCGTGCCGCCGAAGTTCAAGGATCGCAACCTGGTCAAGCACAACGCGAACGTCACGTTGATGCGCACCACCGCTGGCGAATGTTGGGCGATCGGCGAATTCATCGCGGCCAAGCTGAATCGGATGGAAGGGCCGGTGCGCTTCATCATTCCGGAAGGCGGCGTCTCGTCACTCGATGCGCCGGGCAAGACGTTCTGGGATCCGGCAGTCGACAAAGCGTTGTTCACCGCGATCGAATCGAACTTCCGCCGCGGCCCG
>Ga0136614_10002436_pt1 | contig 11571 bp, 8 predicted proteins | sample AntDrymUQ2792106_2_FD_106643 | JGI IMG/M metagenome (GOLD analysis project Ga0136614, IMG submission 106643) | Polar desert sand microbial communities from Dry Valleys, Antarctica - metaG UQ279 (21.06) | ecosystem: Environmental > Terrestrial > Soil > Desert | place: Antarctica: Dry Valley...
GACCCGGCCCGCGAGCGACGCTGGACGAGCATCGCGCTCACCGCCCAGCGGCGGCTGCTGGCCCGGCTCGCCGCCCACGGCGTCCGCCTGCGACCGGAATACCGCTACGCGCGCGTCCTCAACGGCTTCTCGGCGGCCGTGGACGCACGCGCGCTCTCCCTGCTGGAGGCCGACGCCGTGGTCGCCGGGATCTACCCCGTGCGCGCCGCCTACCCCGCGACCACCGTGCTGCCGGCCGCCGCCCCGGGGCGCCCTGGCTACACCGGCTCGACGCTGGCCGGCTTCGACGGCCGCGGTGTCACGATCGCGCTGCTCGACACCGGGGTCGACTCGACGCATCCCTATCTCCGCGGCCGGGTCCTCGCCGGGATCGACCTGCTTGCCGGCAAGGGCCCGGCGGAGGCTCAGGCGCGGCCAGACGGGGATGGGGAGCCCGAGCGGCACGGCACCGAGCTCGCGGGCCTGCTCGTCGGCTCGGGCGAGGGGCCCCGTCCCCTCGGAGCAGCTCCGGGGGCGACCGTGCTGCCGATCCGGATCGCGGGCTGGCAGCGCGCCGCCTCGGGCGAGTGGTCGATCTACTCCCGGACCGACCAGCTGCTCGCCGGGCTCGAGCGTGCCGTCGACCCGGACGGGAACGGCGACGCCTCGGATGCGGCGAAGGTCGCCCTCATCGGTCTCGCCGAGCCCTACGCGGCCTTCGCCGACGGCCCGCTCGGGCGCGGGAGCGCCGGGGCGGCGACCCTCGGCACGCTCGTGGTCGCACCGGCTGGAAACGACGGCCCCGCCGGGGCGACCTTCGGCAGCGTGGCCGGGCCGGGGGGCGCTCCCGCCGTCCTCACCGTGGGCGCCGCGGACCTCCGTGCCGACGCCCAGCAGGTGCGGGCCGTCGTGCGCGCCGGTCTGAAGGTGCTGTTCGACCGGGTTCTGCCGCTCGCCGGCGCCGCGGCGCCCCGCAACGGCCTCGAGGCTCGGGTGGCCGCCCCGTACGGCGCGGACGAGCGGCCGGAAGGAGCGCCCGTGCCGGTGGAGGACTTCTTCGACGAGCGCGGCTTCAGCGCCGTCGCCGCCCGGGCGGCGTTCGTTCCGGTGGGGGAGACGCCCGAAGCCTCGATCCGGAACGCCGTCCGAGCTGGGGCGGTCGCGGTCGTCCTGCACGGGAGTCTCGTTCCCGCCGGCGCTCTCGGCTTCGCCGGCGGCGTGCGCGTGCCGGTGCTGACCCTTCCGCCCGGCGCGTCAGAGCGGGTCGCCGAGGAGCTTGGGCGGGGCGCGTCGATCTCACTCGTGCTCGGGCGACCGAAGGGGGCGCGGAACGTCTCGGCGGGGCGCGTGGCCTCCTTCTCCTCTCGGGGCCTCGCCCACGACGGCCGGCTCAAGCCGGATCTCGTCGCGCCGGGGGTCGGCCTGCCCACGACCGAACCCGACTTCGACGAGGACGGCCAGCCGCGAACCGGGAGGGTGAACGGGGCGAGCGCGGCGGCTGCCGTCGCGGCGGGGATCGCCGCGGTCCTGCGCCAGGCGAGGCCGGAGCTCGGCGCCACGGCCGTGAAGAGCCTGCTGATCGCATCGGCGCATCCGATCGCCGACGACCCGCTCACGGCACAGGGGGCAGGGCTCGTGGACGTCGGCGCCGCGGCGGCCCTCGAGGTCTCGCCGAGCCCGGCGACGATCGCCTTCGGGCCCGACGTCGGCCGGAGCCTCGAGCCAGAACGGCTAGTGCTCCGGAACGTCTCGATCCGCCGCGTGACGCTGTACCTGAGCGCGCCGCGGCTCCCGAGTGCGCCGGTCACGATCGCAGTCAGTCCGACGCGGGTCGAGCTCGCTGCGGGCGGGAGCACCCGGATCGTGCTGCGTGCACGCGTCCGCCGCGTTCCGCCTACCGGCGTCGCCCAGGGGGTCCTCCGGGCCGTTCCCGTGGGCGGGGCCGCGTTCCGCATCCCCTGGGTGCTCGGGTTCCAGCAGGGCCGCGCGCGGCTCCTCGGGTCGGTGAAAATCTCGTCGACGGCCTTCACCCCGTCGGACTCCGCGCCCGCAACGCTCTCCTTCCAGGCGGGCCAGGTGCTCGAGCGGGGCGGGAGCGCCTCGGTGCGGCCCGTGAGCCGGCTTGATGTCGAGCTCTGGGATGTCACGGGGGCGAAGCCACGGCCGCTCGGGCTGCTCGCGAGGCTGCGCCACCTCCTGCCCGGCCGGTACCTGTTCGGTCTGACAGGGCGCGATCCGCAGGGCAAGACGCTGCCACCCGGGCGCTACAGGCTCCGGCTCGTCGCGTTCCCCACCGCCGGCGGCTCGGCGACCCGGCGGGCGCTGCGGTTCAGCGTCAAGTAGCGCTCTATACTCGCCGCGATCTGACAGCTCGTTTCAGAATGACGACTCGCCGACGTGTGCCACGGCGGCTCAGTGCTTCGTTCTGAAACGAGTTCTCAAGCCGAGCAAAGGAGCGTCGAGTGACGACCGTCGAAGCGCCAGCCTCCCACCTACGCGAGAATCCGTTCGAGATCGCGCGCGACCAGCTCCGCCGCGTTGCGGAGACGTTCCAGATCGACGCGAATCTGGTCAACGTCCTCCAGGAGTGCAAGAAGTCGGTCGGCGTCTCGGTGCCCGTCGGCATGGACGACGGCTCGGTGCGCGTCTTCCAGGGTTACCGCGTGACCCACAACATCGCGCGCGGCCCCTCGAAAGGTGGGATCCGCTACCACCCGGACGTCACGCTCGACGAGGTGAAGGCGCTCGCGATGTGGATGACCTGGAAGTGCGCCCTGATGGGGATCCCGTTCGGCGGAGCGAAGGGCGGGGTCGTCTGCGACCCGAAACGGCTCTCGCGGGGCGAGCTCGAGCGCCTGACCCGGCGCTTCACGACGGAGATCATCAACGAGATCGGCCCCGAGAAGGACATCCCGGCTCCGGACGTCGGCACGACAGCGGCCGTGATGGCCTGGATCTTCGACACCTACTCGATGAACAAGGGCCACTCGGTGCTCGGCGTCGTGACGGGCAAGCCGCTGACGATCGGCGGATCGCTGGGCCGCGAGGAGGCGACCGCCCGCGGATCGCTCTACTGCATCCGCGACGTCGTCGCGAAGGGCGAGTTCGCGCTCGAGGGGGCGCGGGTGGTGGTTCAGGGCTTCGGCAACGTCGGCAGCTACCTCGCGAAGTTCCTCGCCGAGGACGGCGCGTTGGTGATCGCCGTGTCGGACTCCGGCGGCGGGCTCCACAACTCCAGCGGGCTCGACATGAAGGCCGTGCTGGCGCACAAGCAGGAGACGGGTGCGCTGGAGGGTTTCCGAGCCGCGGAGGCGATCTCGAACGAGGAGTTGCTGCTGCTCGAATGCGAGATCCTCGCCCCCTGCGCCCTGGAGCAGGTGATCACCGCCGACAACGCCGACCGGGTCCGGGCGAAGGTGATCTGCGAGGGGGCGAACGGCCCGGTGACCCCGGGCGCCGACGAGATCCTCGAGGATCGTGGCGTCCTGATCCTCCCGGACATCCTCGCCAACGCCGGTGGAGTCGTCGTCTCCTACTTCGAGTGGGTGCAGGGCCTCCAGGAGTACTTCTGGAAGGAGGAGGAGGTCAACCAGCGGCTCGACGACATCATCACGCGCGCGTTCGACGCCACCTGGAAGCTGAACGAGGAGCGTGGGACGGGGATGCGGATGGCCGCCTACGGCCTGGCCGTGCAGCGGGTCGCCGAGGCGACGACGACGCGCGGGATCTACCCCTAACAGCATGGGGGAACCAGCATGGGGGAACCCGGGGTTCTGGCACGGGGGAAACCCGTGGTTCCCCCGTGAACCCCCTCCTTCTTGTCTCGGTCTCGGCCCCTTCTCGGTGCGGCTCCCGCCGGGCGGAGCCCGGCTCCGCCGGCGGCTGCAGGCGGCTGCTCCGACGCCTGACCCCTGGTTTGGCGTGAACTCCTCGGCTCGTCGACCGCCGCAGGTTCGGCTCTACCACGCTCGGGATTGCCACCTCTGCGAACGGGCCCGGGCGCTCTTGGACGAGCTCCGGGGTCAGGTGGGCTTCGAGTTGGAGGAGATCGACATCACCGGCGATCCGGCGCTCGAGGAGCGCTATCGCGAGTGGCTGCCGGTCGTGGAGATCGACGGCGAGCGCGCGTTCGTCTACCACGTCCAGCGTGACGCCTTCATCCGCAAAGTGCTGGCACAAAGTCAGCCTCGAGCCGCCGGCGGGTAGTGTCCTCTGCGGCGCAGAGCTCGGCGCTGGCACAATCATCGGGCGCTGTCACAAACCTCGACACAAGGAGCTGGAGTGGCGGATCGTCTGACGGTCGGGGTCGCTGCGCGACTCAGCAGGTACCTGCAGGTGTTGACGCAGGCGAAGAAGACGGGCAAGGAGCGGATCTCCTCGCAGGAGATCTCGGACTACACGAACATCAACGCCACTCAGATCCGGCGTGACCTCTCGGCCTTCGGCAAGTTCGGCAAGCGGGGTGTCGGCTACAACATCGAGAGCCTGCTGGGCGAGATCCGGAAGATCCTCCGCAACCAGGGCCAGCACAACATCGCCCTGATCGGCGCAGGGCGGCTTGGTCAGGCGATCGCCAGCTCGCAGATCTTCGCAGAGCACGGGATCAACATCGCGGCTGTGCTGGACGACGATCCCGAGAAGTCCGGCCGGCCGATCGGAGCCTTCGAGGTCACGGCCTACGGCCGCCTGCCGGACGTCGTCCGCGAGAAGAACATCCTCGTCGGCGTCCTCGCTGTTCCCGCCCCAAGCGCCCAGACCGTGGCGAACGACCTCGTGGACGCCGGTGTGAAGATCATCTTCAACTACTCCGAGGCGCTTCTCGACGTCCCGCAGGACGTCCAGGTGCATACGTCGAACCCGGCCGTGGAGCTCCTGCACGCGCTCTACTTCCACCTGACGTAGGGCCTGAACGAGACAGGCTGTCTCGGCGCGAGGCGCCGGGATCTGGAACAGAGCACCATCTAGGCTCGTCGACGATGAGAGTCCTGCTCTGGCACGGATACCTGCTCGCGGGCACCGGCTCGAACATCTACACCCAGGCAGTCGCCCGCGAGTGGTCGCGGGCCGGGCACGACGTGACCGTCTTCTCCCAGGAGCCGAGGCCCGAGCTGTTCGACCTAGCCGGTGCGGAGGTCGTACGCCCACCGCTGCCCGACGGCCTGCTCCCCGTCTTCGTCGTCGACCGCTACGAGGGCCTGGTCGCTCGCCGCTTGCAGGAGCTGACCTCGGAGGAGCGGGAGCGCTACGTCGAGGCGAATGCGGTCGAGTTGCGCCGCCGGCTGCCCGCCGACGCGGTCTTCGCGAACCACGTGCTGCCGGGTGGTGCGGTTGCGGCCGCCTCAGGGGCGCCTTTCGCCGTGAAGGCCCACGGGTCCGAGCTCGAATACGCGCTGCGCGGCAACCCCGAGCTCGCGGAGTGGAGCCGACGCGCGCTCGCCGGCGCGCGGGCCGTCTTCGTCGGCTCCGAGCACATCCGTGCGGTGCTCGAGCAGGTGGTGGGACACGTGGAGCGCGTCGTCCAAGTGCCGCCGGGCGTCGACGTCGACGACTTCGCGCCGCGTGGGCGCCCGGAGGCGCTGGAGCGGCTGCTCGAGGAGTGCCGACGCGACCCGCCGCCCTCGAACGACGAGCGGCTGCCGGACGCCGGGAACGCGGAGCGGCTAGCGGCGTTCTTCGCGACCGAGGGGCCGGTCGTCCTCTACTTCGGCAAGCTGCTGCGCAACAAGGGCGTCCAGCTCCTGCTCGAGGCGCTGCGCGAGGTCGACGCGAGCGCGCTGATCGTCGGTTTCGGCGACTACCGCGGAGAGCTCGAGGCGGCTGCGCCGCCGGGGACGCTCTTCACGGGCGCCCTCGAGCATCGCCACCTCGTCCACCTGATCCCGCTCGCGGACGTCGCCGTCGTCCCCTCGATCTTCCCGGAGGCGTTCGGGATGGTCGCCGCGGAGGCCGCCGCCTCGGGCTGCCCGCCGCTCGTCGCCCGCCACTCCGGCCTGGCGGAGGTGGCCGCTGCGATCGAGTCGGAGTACCCGGCCGCCTACCGCGACCTCGTCTCGTTCGCGACCGGCGAGGCCGACGACCTCGCGACGAAGCTGCGGCGGCTGCTCGAGCTGGAGCCCACGGAGCGGGCTGCGCTCGGCGCCGCCGCGCGCCGAGCCGTGGTCGAGCGCTTCTCGTGGCCGGCCGTCGCGCGCCGCCTCCTGGAACCCTTTCAGTAACGTTTCGCGCGTGGGCGACGCGCAGCGGACGGGCCCGGACGAGCTGATCCGCCGCGGGCGCGAGCAGTTCGAGGCCGGCCGCGACTTCACGGTCGCCGTCGAGGAGGAATTCGCGATCCTCGACCCCGGGACGCTCGACCTGACGAGCCGGTTCGAGGGGCTCCAGGAGGCTGCGCGCGGCTCCCAGCTCGAGGAGCATCTCGCCGGTGAGCTGATCTCGTCGGAGATCGAGGTGCGGACCGGGCGCTGCGAGGACTTCGCCGAGGCGGCGGGCCGGCTCGACCTTCGGCGGCACCAGCTCGGCGACCTGGCCGAGAGCGCAGGCGTCTCGCTCGGCGCCACGGGGACGCATCCGTGGAGCCCCTGGCAGGAGCAGCGGATCATCGACACGCCGCACTACCGGCGAAACGAGGAGATCCTCGGCTACGTCGTCTGGCGCAACAACTCGTTCGGCCTGCACGTCCACGTGGGGATCCGGGGTGCAGACCGCGCCGTCCGCGTCTGCTCGACCCTGCGGAACTACCTCCCGGAGCTGCTTGCCCTCTCGACGAGCTCGCCCTTCGTCGAGGGAGTCGACACGCATCTGCACTCGGCCCGCACGCAGATCTTCACCCGCATGTTCCCCCGTTGCGGCGTCCCGGACGTCTTCGCCGACTGGGCCGAGTACGAGCGCTACGTCCGCTTCCTCTACTCCACCGGCTCGATCGACGAGCTGACGCAGCTCTGGTGGAGCGTGCGGCCCCACTTCGAGTTCCCGACGGTCGAGATCCGCATCTGCGACGCGCAGCCGGATCCGACCGAGGCCAAGGGTCTCGCGGCGCTCGCGTACGCGCTGACGGCCAGGATCGCGCGGGCGCTCGACGAGGGAGAGCCCCTGCCGGCCCACCCGCACCGGCTGATCGAGGAGAACCTCTGGCGGGCGATCAGGTACGGGCTCTCGGGCGAGCTGATCGACCTGGAGACGGGTGAGGTGCGCCCGGCGCGGGCAGCGCTCGAGCTCCTGTGCGAGTGGGTGTTGCCGGTTGCCGAGGAGCTCGGCGCGGCGCCGTACCTGGCGGTGCCGGGGGCGAACGCATCCGAGCGCCAGGTCGCCCGCCTCGCCGAAGGGGCGACGATCGAGGAGATCTACGCCGAGCAGGTGCGGCCCAGGGAGCGTGTCAGTGGCTGAGCCGCAGCCGGAGCCCGACGAGCAGGAGCTGCTGCGCCGGCTCGAGGAGGAGCTCGGGAAGCTACGGGTCTCCGACGTCCTCGCCCAGACGGTGCTGACCGCCTCGCAGCTCGGCTGGCGGCGCCTCGCGCCCGAGCACCTGGATCTCGCCGAGGCGCGGCTCGCGATCGACGCTGTCAAGGCCCTCCTCGCCCTGATCCGGGAGACGCTGCCGCCGGACGACCTCCGCGACCTCGGCCAGATGCTCGCGAACCTGCAACTCGCCTACGCGAAAGCAGCGAGCGAGGCGCCGGAGCCGCCTGCCGAGCCGGATCCGGCGGTGCCGTAGCATCGGGGGGAGACGGCCTTGGGAACCGCACTATTGATCGCTCGGCTCGCGCTCGCAGGCGTGTTCGCCGCCGCGGGCGTCGCCAAGCTCGCCGACCGCGAAGGATCCAGGCGCGCGGCGAGTGACTTCGGCGTCCCGCAGGCGCTCGCCGGCCTCGTCGCCCTCGCGCTGCCGGTCGCCGAGCTCGCCGTCGCCCTCTTCCTGCTCCCCGCGGCCTCGGCGCCCTGGGCGGCCGCGGGGGCGCTCGTTCTGCTACTCGCCTTCGCGGTGGCGATCGGGGTCAGCGTCGCCCGCGGGCGGGCGCCGGACTGCCACTGCTTCGGCCAGCTCCACTCCGAGCCCGCGGGCTGGCGGACGCTGGCCCGGAACCTCGCGCTCGCCGCGCTCGCAGGCTTCGTGACCTTCGTGGCCTGGCGAGACGACGCGGGGACGAGCGCCACCTCGTGGATCGGTCGCCTCGACACCTCCGGCCGGGCCGCGGTCGGCGCTGCGGCAGCGGCGACGGTTCTCACGCTCGCCGCCGCCTGGCTGGCACTCCAGGCGCTCCGAGGCCAAGGCAGGCTCCTCGTCCGGCTCGAACGGCTCGAGGCAGCGATCGCGTCTGACGGCCTCGTCGACCTGTCGGCGGAGCAGGAGCCCGGGCTCGCGATCGGGAGCCCCGCTCCGGGGTTCTCGGTCCCGACGACGGACGGCGACGAGGTGACTCTGGCCGGGCTGATCGCGGCGGCCAAGCCGGTCGTGCTCCTCTTCACCGACCCTGGCTGCGGGCCGTGCCAGGCGCTGATGCCGGACGTGGCACGGTGGCAGCGCGAGCACGCCGACGCGCTGACCGTCGCCCTCGTCAGCGGCGGGCCTGCGCTCGACAGCCAAGCGAAAGCGGAGGAGCACGCGCTCGAGCTCGTGCTTGCGGACGAGGAGCGCACGCTGTACGAGCTCTACGCGGGCACGGGCACCCCGAGCGCCGTCCTGATCGGACTGGACGGGCGGATCGAGAGCTCGCTCGCGGCCGGGAGCGACGCGATCCTGCACCTGGTCAACCACGCGATCGGGGATTTCGCCTCGGAGTGGGGGATCCCGATCGGCGAGCCGGTGCCCGAGGTGGCGCTCCGGGACCTCGACGGTCGAGCCGCTTCGCTGGCCGACTACCGCGGCGCCGACACGCTCTTTCTCTTCTGGAGCCCGTCCTGCGGGTTCTGCCGCGAGATGCACGAGGAGCTGCTCGAGTGGGAGGCCGACCGCCCGCCCGACGCCCCGCGGCTCGTCGTCGTCGCCTCCGGGGAGGAGGGCGAGATCCGCGACGAAGGATTTGCGTCGCCGGTGCTGGTGGACGCGGAGGGGGAGGCCTCCCGCGCGCTGCGGTTCGCCGGCACTCCGAGCGCCGTCCTGGTCGACTCCGGCGGCCGGGTCGCCTGGCCGCTCGCGGTGGGATCGGAGCACGTGCTGCGGCTGCTCAGAAGCCGGACGACGGCCCGCGTCGGGTCGTAAGCCCCGGACGCTCGACATGCGCGCCGCGGAACTCGCGCGTCGTTTAGGCTCCCCGAGCTTGTGAAACGGGAACCACCCGCGTCGAGCCGCTCGGCGCCGACTTTGTGAGGGGGAAGGTTGATCGACTTCTTCAGTGACCACCCGGTGCTGCTCGCGCTCATCTGCGCGGTAGTCGCCGTCGCCTACGGGATCGGGCTGACCTTCTGGCTGCTCGCGCAGCCGGCCGGCAACGAGCGCATGCAGGAGATCGCCCGCGCGATCCAGGAGGGAGCGGCGGCATACCTCCGGCGCCAGTACACGGCGATCGCGATCGTCGCAGTCGTCCCGTTTCTCGCCCTTGGCTTCTACAGCAAGCTCGGCTGGGGGACGGCGATCGGCTTCCTCGTCGGCGCGCTCCTCTCGGCCGCCGCCGGTTTCATCGGCATGAACGTCGCCGTCCGCTCGAACGTGCGCACGGCAGAGGCGGCCAGGCATGGCCTCCGGCCCGCGCTCAATGTCGCGTTCCGTGCCGGCTCGGTCACGGGCCTCCTGGTGGTGGGGCTCGGCCTGCTCGGCGTCGCCGGCTACTACTGGGTGCTCACGGGCTGGGTCGACAACTCGGCCGACTCGGCGATCGACGACCTCGTCGGGCTCGCGTTCGGCGGCTCGCTGATCTCGGTCTTCGCGCGCCTCGGCGGCGGGATCTACACCAAGGCGGCGGACGTCGGCGCCGACCTCGTCGGGAAGATCGAGGCCGGAATCCCCGAGGACGATCCCCGGAACCCCGCTGTGATCGCGGACAACGTCGGCGACAACGTCGGCGACTGCGCGGGGATGGCCGCCGACCTGTTCGAGACCTATGCGGTCACCGCTGTCGCGGTGATGCTGCTCGGGACCGCCTTCCCCTCCTCGGACCTCGCCCTGTATCCGCTCGCGCTCGGCGCCGTCTCGATTCTCGCGTCGGTGATCGGCACGCTCTTTGCCCGGATCGGGCGGGGCGGCTCGATCATGAACGCGCTCTACAAGTCGATCCTCGTCGCGACGGTGCTCTCGGCGCTCGGCTTCATTCCGGTGACGCTGGCCTTCGACGGCGGCAAGTACGACTTCCAGGATCTCTACGTCGCGGCTCTGACCGGTCTCGTCGTCACCTTCCTGCTCGTCGCGATCACCGAGTACTACACCGGCACCCGTTGGGGGCCGGTCAAGTCGATCTCGAAGAGCTCGCAGACCGGCCACGCGACGAACATCATCGAAGGGCTCGCCGTCGGCATGCAGGCGACCGCGGCGCCGGTGATCGTGCTCGCCGCCGGCATCCTCATCGCCAACCACTTCGCTGGCCTCTACGGCATCGGGGTCGCGGTCATGGCGCAGCTCTCGATGACCGGGCTGATCGTCGCGCTCGACGCCTACGGTCCCGTCACGGACAACGCGGGCGGTATCGCCGAGATGGCGGACATGCCCGAGTCCGTGCGCGCGATCACCGATCCGCTGGACGCGGTCGGGAACACGACGAAGGCGGTCACGAAGGGCTACGCGATCGGCTCCGCCGCGCTCGCGGCGCTCGTGCTCTTCGACAGCTACACGACGGGCCTCAGCGAGGAGGGGCTCACTCGCTCCTTCAACCTCGAGGACTCGTGGGTGATCGCGGGTCTCTTCGTCGGCGGCCTGATGCCGTTCCTGTTCGCCTCGCTCGCGATGCAGGCGGTCGGGCGCGTCGGCGGGCTCGTCGTGACCGAGGTGCGGCGCCAGTTCCGGGAGATGCCCGGGATCATGGAGGGCACGCAGCGGCCCGACTACAGCCGCGCCGTCGGCATCGTCACGAACTCGGCGATCAAGCGCATGCTCGCCCCCGCGCTGATCCCCGTCGCGTTCCCGATCATCGTCGGCCTGATCAACGAGCGAATGCTCGGCGGCCTGCTGATCGGCACGATCGTCACCGGCCTCTTCCTCGCGATCTCGATGACCTCGGGCGGCGGCGCCTGGGACAACGCGAAGAAGCTGATCGAGGACGGCGCCTACGGCGGCAAGGGCTCGGACGCCCACGCCGCGTCGGTGACCGGAGACACGGTCGGCGATCCCTACAAGGACACCGCCGGTCCGGCGATCAACCCGATGATCAAGATCTCGAATATCGTCGCGATCCTGATCATCCCCCTGATCGCCTCGATCCACGGCTGAGGGCATGGGGGAACCCAGGGTTCCCCCATGGACCCCCTCCTTGGGCACAGGGGAACCCATGGTTCCCCTGTGGGACCCCTCCTTCGCGGGGCTGGCGAGAGAGCCGAGGTGAGCCTCCCGCCGGGCCAAGCCCGGCTCCGGCGGCGGGGACGTTCGCTGGGTCAGGAGGAATGCTCGCCAAGGTGGTTCCCCGTTACCTAGAGGGGCCACTGGGGAGCCACGGGCTCCCCGTGTTATCC
>Ga0136614_10002437_pt1 | contig 11568 bp, 10 predicted proteins | sample AntDrymUQ2792106_2_FD_106643 | JGI IMG/M metagenome (GOLD analysis project Ga0136614, IMG submission 106643) | Polar desert sand microbial communities from Dry Valleys, Antarctica - metaG UQ279 (21.06) | ecosystem: Environmental > Terrestrial > Soil > Desert | place: Antarctica: Dry Valley...
GGCGATGGGGATCGGCCGCAGCTTCACCGAGGCCTTCCTGAAGGCGCAGCGCGCCCGCGAGCTCGACGACGTCTGGGAGCCGCAGAACCTCCATCCGTGGTTCGAGACGGAGCTCGAGAGGGCCCGTCAGACGCTCTCCGGCATCGACAGCCTCGATTCGCTCGTCGCGGACGACTGGATCCGGGTCAAGAGAGCCGGGTGGTCGGACCGGGCGATCGCCGAGCGTTGCGATACGAGCGAGACCCATGCGCGGGCAAAACGCCGGTGCCTGGGCGTCCGGCCGGCGTACAGGCGGGTCGATTCCTGCGCCGGTGAAGTGGAGGCTGCGTCGACCTACTACTACTCGACCTGGGGTGAGGCGGACGAGCCGGCGGCGACCAGCCGGGCAAGCGTGGTCATCATCGGCTCCGGACCGAACCGCATCGGCCAGGGGATCGAGTTCGACTACTGCTGCGTCCACGCAGCGCGGAGCTTTCGCAGGCTCGGCTTCGAGACGGTCATGGTCAACTGCAATCCCGAAACCGTCTCGACGGACTACGACACGTCCGACCGCCTCTACTTCGAGCCGCTCGGCGTCGAGGAGGTCCTTGCCGTCTGCGAGCGCGAGCAGCCGGTGGGCGTCGTCGTCCAGTTCGGCGGGCAGACGCCGCTCAAACTGGCACGTGCGATCGAGGACGCGGGCTACCGGATCCTCGGGACGCCGTTCGACGCGGTCGACCTCGCCGAGGATCGCGAGCGGTTCGGAGCGCTCTGCCGCGAGCTCGGGATCGAGGTTCCGGAGTGGGGGATGGCGAGCGACCAGGCCGAGGCGATCGATGTTGCCGAGAAGGTGGGCTACCCGGTGCTCGTCCGGCCGTCGTACGTCCTGGGCGGGCGCCAGATGGCAGTCTGCTACGACGCGGAGACCGTGGCGGCCAGTGTTCCGGCCGGTTCGCGCGTCCTCGTCGACCGCTTCCTCGAAGGGGCCCTGGAGATCGACGTCGACGCGCTGTGCGACGGAAGGGAGACCCTCGTCGCCGCCGTGATGCAGCATGTGGAGGAGGCGGGTGTGCACTCCGGCGACTCGAGCTGCGTGATTCCGCCGCAGGGACTGAGCGAGCGGGTGCGCGCGGAGATCGGGGATGTGGTCGGCACGCTGGCGCCGGCGCTCGGCGTCGTCGGACTCGTGAACGTCCAGCTCGCCGTCCTCGACGGGCAGGTCTCGGTGATCGAGGCGAACCCGCGCGCCTCCCGTACCGTTCCGTTCGCGAGCAAGGCGATCGGCATCAACCTCGTGGATGCCGCTTGCCGGCTCGCTGCCGGCGCCTCGCTGGCGGATCTGGCGCTGCCTCCCGTGCACGACCTGCGCCAGGTGAGCGTCAAGGCCGCGGTCTTTCCGTTCCAGCGCTTCCCCGGCTCCGACTCTGTGCTCGGCCCCGAGATGCGCTCCACGGGGGAGGTCATGGCCAGCGCCGCCGACTATCCCACCGCGCTCGCGAAGGCGGAACGTGCTGCGGGCCGTCCGTTGCCGTCATCCGGAACTGCCTTCCTCTCGGTCTGCGACGGAGACAAGGAGGCCGCCGTTCCGGTCGCGGCAGCCCTCGCCGAGCTCGGCTTCGCGCTGGCTGCAACGAGCGGAACAGCGCGGGTCCTCGCACGAGCGGGGCTGGCCGTGGACCACGTTCGCAAGGTGGCCGAGCGCGGAGAAGGCGCTACGGTCGTCGACCTGCTGCGGCGTGGGCGCTGCGACCTCGTGATCAACACGCCGCAGGGCCGCGGCGCGCGCTCGGACGGCTACCGGATCCGCGAAGCCGCTCTCGTCGCGCGCATCCCGTGCATCACGACGCTGACCGGCGCCGCCGCTGCCGTCCACGCGATCGCCCACGCCCGCGGAGAGGCCGTCATGTCGCTGCAGGAGAGGATCGATGCCCAGGCGCAGCCTGCATAACGTCATCGCGGCCGAGCAGGTCGGGCCCTACACGCTCCTTCGCGTGGAGCGCGGCCCGATGGAGCCGGGGATCCCCGGCCAGTTCTTCATGCTCGCGGCTCCCGGGCGCATTCTGCCCCGGCCGATGAGCCTCTGCCTCGCGCAGCGCGGCGAGCTCGGCTTCCTCTTCGAGCCGATCGGCCGCGGAACGCGTGCGCTCGCCGCTCTCGAGGCGGGCGACGAGCTCTGCATCCTCGGTCCCCTCGGAAACGGCTTCCGCTTGGAGGTCGAGCGCCCGCTCCTCGTAGGAGGGGGGATCGGCATCGCACCCTTCCCCTACCTGTCGGAAGCCCTCCGTTACCCACCGGCGATCCTCGGCTTCCGTACCGCACGACACGCGGAGGCCGGGGCGCTCGTTCCGAACGCGGAGGTCGTGGTCGAGCCGACCCGCGTGACCGAGGTCCTGGAACCGGGCTACGACGTGCTCGCCTGCGGTCCGGAGCCGATGCTCGAGGCCGTCAAGGCCCTCGCGCCTGACGCGCAACTGGCCTGCGAGGCCCCGATGGCCTGCGGCTACGGAGCGTGCTACGGCTGCGTCGTCGAGGTCTGCGGCGAGTACAAGCGCCTCTGCATGGAGGGGCCGGTCCTTGCTGCTGCTTAACGCCTCCGGCTGCCTCGATGCGCTCGCTGCTCCGGAGCTGGCACGGTCGCTCGACGGCTTCGTGTCGAAGACCGTCACCCCGGAGGCCCGCGGTGGGAACGAGCCGGTCCGCATCGCCGAGACCGGCCACGGGATGCTCAACTCGATCGGGCTGCAGAACCCGGGGCGGAACCGGTTCATCGCCGAGGTTCTCCCGCAGCTTCGTGAGCTCGGCTTGCCCCTTTGGATCTCGGTCGGCGGCTTCGCTGCGCACGAGTACGCGGAGACATGCGCCCAGCTGGCCGACGTCACGATCGAGCTGAACCTGTCGTGCCCGAACGTGGACGAAGCGCCGGAGTCGGCTGCGGAGATCGTCGCTGCCTGCCGCGCCGCGACTCCGCTCCGGCTCTTCGCGAAGCTCTCACCCGCCCTACCCGATATTGCCGAGGTCGCGCGTGCCGTCGATGCGGCGGGCGGCGACGGCCTCTCTCTCGTGAACACGATCCGCGGCCTGGAGCTGGACGAACGAACACTCCGCCCACGCCTCGCCCGCGCCGTAGGCGGCTACTCGGGCCCGGCGCTCAAGCCGATCGCGCTTGCCGCCGTCTACGCCTGCTTTCGCGCCACGGACCTTCCGATCATCGGCATGGGAGGGATCTGGAACGGACGGGACGCACTCGAGTTCATCGCAGCGGGGGCGAGCGCCGTCGCGCTGGGAACCGTCCTCTTCGCAGACCCCGATGCGCCCGACCGCATACGGCGTGAGGTGGACGAGACGGCCGGTCTGCTCGGCCTGGAGGATCCACTCCAGGCGCGGGGCGTCGCGCACGAACCTCGCCCGGCAGCGATGGCGCCAAACTTGACAACGACCAAAGTTCCTGCATTTCTCGCAAATTGATCGCCCTGGACAAGCTGTTAGTATCCCGCGCCGTGGCCTCTGTGAAGACTCAGGCGCAGGCGCCGGCCAGGTCTCGCGACCAGCGCATGGAGGCCCTGCAGAGGGCGAACGACATCCGCGTCAAGCGGGCGCAGCTGAAGCGCGACCTGAAGAACGGCCTCGCCGACATCGAGGAGATCCTCGAGAAGCCGCCCGAGTACGTGGCAACCGCGAAGGTGTTCGACATCCTGATGGCCATCCCGAAGTTCGGGCGCGTGAAGGCGACCCGCTTCCTGACGCAGGCGCGGATCAGCCAGTCGAAGACGGTGGGCGGCCTCTCGGACCGCCAACGGGCCGAGCTCATTGGCCTCTTCCGGCGCTAGTGCCTCCTGCCGAAGGTGGTCACGCGCTTCCGGGGGGTGAAAAGCACGTTCGGATGCGGACTCGGGGCACGTTCGTATCGACGAGACATGGGCGTGACCTGAGGCTCCAGGCCGGCGCCGCTTTGCAGCCACGCAGAAGCCGGTGAGCGTCGCCGGCAGGGGCATTGGCAGCACTGCTCCGGTCATCGTCGTCACCGGGACCTCCGGGGCCGGCAAGGGCTCGATCGAGCGCATCCTGCTCGACTGGATGCCTGCGCTCGAGCTCGCGGTCTCCGCCACGACACGCGAACGTCGGCCGAACGAAGTGGAGGGAATGCACTACTGGTTTCTCTCGGACGAGGACTTCGACCGGCGCCTCGAGGAGAAGGGCTTTCTCGAATACGTGACCTTCCCATGGGGGCAGCGGTCGGGGACGCTCCGCTCGGAGATCGACCGAATCCGCGGGCATGGCCGTGTGCCCCTCCTGGATCTCGAGACCGACGGCGCGCTCTACGTCCAGAAGACGGTCTCCGAGACGGTCACGATCTTCGTCACCGCGCCGACCTTCGAGGAGCTCGAGCGCCGGCTGCGAGCAAGGAACACCGAGAGCGCAGGAGAGATCGGCGAACGGCTCGACCTCGCTCGCGAGCAACTCGCCCGGGCGGACGAGTTCGACCACGTGATCGTCAACGACGATCTGCAGCGAGCGGCCGAGGAGGTGCAGAGGATCGTGCGCGAGCGAATGGCAGCTAGCATGAACGCGTGATCTATCCCAGAATCGACAAGTTGCTCGCGAGCGTCCCGGATCGCTACGGGCTCGTCATCGTGGCCGCCAAGCGCGCGCGGCAGATCAACAACTACCACGCCCAGCTCGGCGAGGGCACCTTCGAGGACTTTCCGCCGCCGCTCGTCGAGTCCCGCTCGAAGAACTACCTCACGATCGCCCTCGAGGAAGTCGCCGAGGGCAAGATCAAGCACGAGTACAAGAAGTAGGTAACCGCCGATGGGGCGCGTCCTGGTCGGGATCACCGGGGGGATCGCCGCCTACAAGGCGTGTGAGCTGGTGCGGCTGTTCGTCCGGGCGGGCCACGAGGTCGTCCCGCTCGTTACCCCTGGGGCCGAACGCTTCGTGCGCGCGGAGACGTTCCATGCTCTGGCGCGATGGAGTCCCGGCGTAGGGCCGTATCCACACCTCCAGCGCGCCGACCTCTATGTGATCGCGCCCCTGACTGCGAACACGCTCGCCAAGCTCGCCCACGGGCTTGCGGACAACGTGGTCTCCGAGGCAGCGCTGGCCCATCGAGGCCCACTGGTCGTCGCCCCCGCAATGAACGCCCGGATGTGGAGCCACCCGGCGACGCGGGCGAACCTCGAAACCGTCCAGAGCCGGGGCATCCAGGTGGTCGGTCCCGAGGAGGGGGAACTCGCGGAGGGCGAGGAGGGTATCGGCCGCATGGCGGAGCCTGCGAACATCTTCGCGCGAGCCGAAACACTTCTGGGAACCGCGAGGAACAGTCGGTTACAGGGAAAGACGGTGGTCGTTACGGCCGGGGGGACACGCGAGCCGATCGATGCCGTGCGCTTCGTCGGCAACCGTTCCTCGGGCCGCATGGGCGCTGCTCTCGCGGCGGAGGCCGGCCGGCGCGGCGCCGAGGTGACGCTGATCGCCTCGAATCTCGATGTCGATCCACCCGCCGGGGTCAAGGTCGTCCAGGCCCCGACCGCCGCTGACCTGGCCGCGGAGACACTGAGCCGGGCAGACGCGGACGTGGTCGTCATGGCCGCGGCCGTGGCCGACTATCGCCCGGCCAAGACCCGGGCCGACAAGCGGCCCAAGGACGACCAGGCCTGGCAACTCGAGCTCGAACCGACCGACGACATCCTGCGAACCCTCGGTGACCGGTCGGCAAACGGTCTGATCCTGGTCGGCTTTGCAGCAGAGGCCGGGGAGAACGGAGTCGCCCGCGCCAGGGCAAAGCGGACCGGCAAGAATGCGGATCTCGTCGTCTACAACGATGTGGCCAGGCGAGACGTGGGGTTCGACTCGGCCGACAACGAGGTTGTGCTGATTTCCGAGGCAGGGGAGCGCAAGGTGCCGAAAGCGTCCAAGGAGCAGGTCGCCGTCGAGATCTGGGACGAGGTCGAGCGGCTGATCGAGGAGAACGGTGGCCGAGCGGCGGACTGAGGAACGACCGAGGTCTGTCGAGGTCTCGGGCGAGACGCTCGCCCGGGTGACCGAGAACGTCGCGCGCGTCGTCCATGCGCCGGCCGAGACGCTTCGCCTCGCGGTGATCTCGCTCGTCAGCGAGGGGCATCTGATCATCGAGGACTTCCCCGGCGTGGGGAAGACGATGCTGGCCAAGGCGCTCGCACGGTCGCTCGACTGCTCGTTCTCGCGGATCCAGTTCACGCCTGACCTCCTCCCGTCGGACGTGACCGGCGTGAACGTCTTCGACCAGCGGACGAACGAGTTCGAGTTCCGGCCGGGACCGGTGTTCGCGAACCTCCTGCTCGTCGACGAGATCAACCGAGCTTCTCCGAAGACGCAGGCAGCGCTGCTCGAGTGCATGCAGGAGAACCAGGTGACCGTGGACGGCCACAGCTACCCCCTCGGCCGCCCGTTCATGGTCCTCGCGACGCAGAATCCGATCGAGTACGAGGGCACCTATCCGCTGCCCGAGGCGCAGCTCGACCGCTTCACGATGCGGCTCTCGATCGGGTACCCGCCGCTCGCCGAGGAGGCTCGTATGCTCAGCGAGCAGACGAGTGAGCCGCCCCTCGACAGTCTCGAGTCGGTGTCGAGCACGGCGGAGATCGTCGCCGCCATCGATGACGCCAAGCGCGTGTTCGTGGAGGAGAGCGTGAACCGCTACGTCGTCGCGCTCCTCCGCCACACGAGAGGCGACGAGCGCCTGTACCTCGGCGCCAGCCCGCGTGCAGGCATCGCGCTCCTGCGCGTCGCAAAGGCCCGCGCGCTCACCGAGGGCCGCGAATACGTGCTGCCGGACGATGTGAAGGCCGTGGCGGGACCGGTGCTCGCGCACCGGCTGATCCTCGGGCCCGAGGCGCGGGCGGCGGGTCTCGGCCCTGCGGAGCTCATCGCCGACGCGGTCGAGCGCACACCCGTCCCGGTCTAGACCGGTGCCCCAGCCATGACCCGCCGCGGCCGCTTCACCCTGGCGCTCGCGGTCGGCACGTACCTTGCCGCCTGGGCATTCGGCGCCCAGGCTCTCTACGCGCCCGCCGTCGGCCTGCTACTCACCGTCGGCGTCGCGCTGATCTGGACGAACGCCCTGGCGCGGCCTCTCCGGCTTCACCGACATCTCGACCGAGACCGGCCGATCGAGGGCGACGACGTCGAGGTTCGGGTGGAGCTCGAGGCCGACGGTGGAGTCCTACCTGCCACGGCGCTCCTGCACGAGCCGGCCGGGAAGCTCGGGGCGCGCGACGTCCTCGTCACGCGTGACGGCCGCTTCCTCCGGGCGGTGTATCGGCTTTCGCGCGTACCGCGGGGGCGCTATCGCTTCACGAACGCGCAGGCCGTCGTCGAGGATCCATTCGGCCTCGCACGAAGGGTGCAGCCGCTGGGTGACTCGGCGCCGCTGCTGGTCTACCCGCGACTCGCCCGGCTGAACGTCCTCTTCGCCGAGAGCGGCCTTCGCTCGCAGGGCAACGGAAGAATCCTGCTCCGGCGGCCCGCCGGCTTCGAGCTGCACAGCGTCCGGGAGTACCAGAGCGGGGAGTCGCTGAGGCGCGTCCACTGGCCCTCGACCGCTCGGCGACAGCAGCTGATGGTCAAGGAGCTCGAGGACTCGCCGCGAGACGAGATCGTCGTCGTGCTCGACGCGGAGGCCGGGCGGGGCACGGGCGACGGTCCCGACTCGAGCTTCGACGCGCAGGTTCGCGCCGCAGGCTCCATCCTCTGGGCGCATGCACGCCGTGGCCGCCAGGCCCGGCTCGTCGTCACCAGCGGCACGGAAGGCGAGGCCTACTCGGTTCGCTCCTACGACCGGGACTGGCCGCAGGCACTCGAGATCCTTGCGGCGGCCGAGCAGAGCGGCGGGCGGCCCGTTGAGAACCTGTTGAACGACCAGGCCGGCGTCGCGACCCACGCACGCGACCTCGCGGTCGTCACCTCCGTGCTCGCACGTCCGCTCGTCGAGGCGCTCATCAATCGCGCGGCGAGCCGCCAGCAGGTCTCGGTCGTCTATGTGGACGCCCCGACCTTCGCGGGCCGGCGCCGGGCCGAGGTGGGAACGGACGCCGCTGTCCTCCGGCTCGAGGCCGCCGGCATCCCGGTCGCCGTGCTGCGGAGGGGTGACCCCCTCGAGGGCATCCTCGGCACGGCCGAGCAGAGTGTTGCCCATGGGTAGGACCGTGCTGCTCGCCGCTCTTCCGGCGGCGCTCGTCATGAGCGGCTGGAGCCGGCTGGAGGACCCATCGAGGGGACGCGAGTTCTTGCTCGCCGCAGCTCTCGGCGTCGGCGCGGCGGTCGTTCCACATCGATGGCTCAGAATCGTCGCGGAGCTCACCGCCGTGGTCGTCGTCGCCTCCGTGGCCTTCGACCTCTCGCCGCTCCATGCGCGTCCATTCGACGGCGAGCGCCACTTCTTCGGGCCGCTCGTCTCGCGGTTCGGGAACGGCGTGATCGACTTCTACGAAATCGGGTTGCCCTTCGATCCTGCCGAACGGGAGCGGATGCACGGCGTCCTCGTGCTCGCGGTCTTCGCGTTCACGCTGCTCGCTTCGCTCGCGATCCGGGTCCGTCGGCCCGTACTCGCCGCGGCGACAACGCTCTGCGGCGCAGCCTGGCCCGTGACGCTCGTCCCTGAGGGCGCGACGACAGCGAGAGGGGTGCTCATGCTTGCCGCGGCGCTGATCCTCCTGGCCGGCCTCCGCCCCGGCGCCCGGAAGGGGGGCTCACAGGCGCTGCTCGTCGGCTTGGGGATCGTCGTCGCTGCACTGGTCGCCGTCAGCTCGCCGTCCGTCGCCAAGGGCGGGTTCCTCGACTGGCAGCAGTGGCAGCCGTACAAGCGCGACGCGCAGCCGGTCAGCGTCCAGTACGTCTGGGACTCGGACTACGACGGCATCAACTTCCCCAAACAGGCGACGACGGTGCTCAAGATCAGGGCACCGCGCCGGTCGCCCTACTGGCGGGCGACGACGCTCGATGTCTTCCTCGACGATCACTGGCGGGAACAGGGACAGACGATCGACCCCGTCAGTGACGGTGACCGCGACAATCTGACCGGCGATCCGTACCTTCCGTCGCAGGCGATCGAGCCGGAGAGCTGGCTGCAGCAGGAGATCACCGTCGAGGCGCTACAGGACAGTCACCTCGTGGCTGCGAGCGTCCCCGTCGCGTACGAAGCGGGAGCCGCCGCCGAGTACGGCTCGGGGATCGCGTACGTCGGCCGCCTGCACCGGGGGCAGGACTACCAGGCGTGGAGCTATGCGCCGCAGCCGACTCCGGCTCAACTGGCCGCCGTGCGGCCCAACTACCCCGCGGAGCTCTTCGACGGCTTTCTCGCGGTCGGGGGCAGCATCGGGCTCCCGCCCTTCGGTACCGTCGGCCGAAACGATGCGGTGCGCCGTTCGTTCGAGTTCGACGACCGGCTGGTCGAGTACGCGCCGCTCTACCGCCAGGCGCAGCGCGTCGTGGGGCGCCCCCGCAATCCGTACGCCGCCGTCGTCGCCCTCGAGGCATGGTTCCGCTCGAGCGGGGAGTTCACCTACGACGAGTCGCCTCCCGTCGGCGCCGGTGCCCCGCCACTCGTATCGTTCGTCACCGGCCACCGGCGAGGCTACTGCCAGCACTTCGCCGGCGCGATGGCGATCATGCTGCGCTACCTCGGAATCCCGGCGCGGGTCGCCGCAGGCTTCACGACGGGCCTCTACGACGAGGACGCCCGTGAATGGACGGTCGCCGACACGAATGCCCACACCTGGGTCGAGGTGTGGTTCGAGGGTTACGGCTGGCTGCCGTTCGATCCGACACCGGGCCGGGGTCGGTTGCGGAGCTCCTACACGGCGTCATCGCTCTTCTTCGACGCCGACGGCGCGACGGCCGCATTTGCCGGCGTGGCGGCCGCGGCGCTCGGGCTGGACATCCTGCGAAACCGCCTCGGCGGGGCGACGGCCTCGCCCGACGACCGGCCGCGCGGCGCCGACCCGGGCTTCATCCCGCAGGCGCCGGATCGAACCGGGTCGTCCTCGACTCGGGATGCCCGGAACGATGTCCGGCTCCTGGGGCTCTTGCTTGCCGCAGGAGCCGGTCTCCTGGCAGCGTTCTGGCTCCTGAAGGCCGGGCGGAGGCGGGTGCGGTACCTGACCGACGATCCACGCAAGCTGGCCGCGGCCGTCAGGGCCGAGCTCGTCGACTACCTCGCCGACCAGCGGTTGAGCACTCCGACGAGCGCAACGCCGTCGGAGCTCGGCGCGGCGGTGCGCCAGCGTCTCGGCGTGGATGCCGACCGGCTGGCCGAGGCCCTCAGCGCCGCCAGGTTCGCACCTGATCCAGCTGCAGAACGCGCCGCCCGAGTCGCGCAGCGGGAGCTGCGCGGAGTCCTTCGCTCTGTCCGCCGGCGCCTGAGCACGAAGGCGAGGCTCCGAGGCCTCGTCTCGTTGCGCTCGTTCGGTCTCCGCTCCGCTTGAGTAGGCGCTTTGTCTACCGTTGAGACGAGCGACATGAGTGAGACCTACGACCTCTTCCAAAAGGGCAGATCACACCTCCGCAAAGGCCGCGCGGCACAGGCGACGGTGGCGCTCGAGAAGGTCAAGCGGCGCGAGCCGGACAAGGCATCGATCCGCGAAGCGCTCGGCATCGCCTACTTCCGCATCCAGCGCTGGGACGAGGCCGAGCGGGAGTTCCGCGCGCTGCTCGAGCTGTCTCCGGCAGACGACTACGCGCACTACGCACTTGGCCGCTGCCTGGAGAAGAAGGGGCGCGAGCACGAGGCGAACGGCCACTACAAGCTCGCGAGCTCGCTCCGCCCGGGCAGCGAGCAGTACGCCGCGCGAATTCGCGACCTCGGATAATCCCTTCATGCAGGCGGTCGTCCAGCGCGCGTCCGCACGCGTCCGAATCGACGGAGAAATCGTGGAAAGTCGAAGCTGGGCCGCACGAGTCGCAGGCCGAGTCGGCGAGGTCGACTCAGCGATCCGGCTTGAACTCTGTATGGTCCGCCGTTCGTTCTGCGGCAAGTGACCCGGGGGGGTTCCGTGTGAAAAGGGTTCCGCACGTTCGCGCGCGTGTGCGCGCGAATTCGAGGCTCGTCCGGGCGGGTTTGATCGCCTCGCTCGCAGCTCTGATCGGGCTCGCCGCACTGGCGCTCGGCGACCAAGCACCCAGCGCTTCCGTCGGCGACACGGCCGCGACGGCGGCGGCGACGAGCAGCTTCGCTCCCGTTGCCGACGCTCGCCTCGAGGAGGGCGCTCCGGGGACGAACTACGGCACCTCGACCCGGCTCGGCAGCGACGGCGACGCCGGCCTGCGACTTCAGAGTTTGCTGCGTTTCGACGTGACGGGTCTTGCAGGCACGGTTTCGAGCGCCAGACTGCGGCTGTACGTCGCCAGCGACGGCACCGTCGACGGTCCCGCTGTCTACCCCACCGAGGGCACGTGGACCGAGACCGGCGTCACGTGGGCGACCAAGCCGGCGACAATCGGCCCGGCGGCGGCCGACATGGCAGCGGCGGCCGCGCGTACCTGGGTCGAGCTCGACGTCACACAGCTCGTGACGGGCGCCGGGCCGGTGAACCTCGTGCTCAAGCAGGAAGGCAC
>Ga0136614_10002438_pt1 | contig 11567 bp, 12 predicted proteins | sample AntDrymUQ2792106_2_FD_106643 | JGI IMG/M metagenome (GOLD analysis project Ga0136614, IMG submission 106643) | Polar desert sand microbial communities from Dry Valleys, Antarctica - metaG UQ279 (21.06) | ecosystem: Environmental > Terrestrial > Soil > Desert | place: Antarctica: Dry Valley...
GTCATTGGCGCGTCGGCGCCATGCATCTCGAGCACGAGCGGTCCGCGCTCGGTGTGGATCGTCGCACGCAAGCCGCCTCCGGCCAGGACCGGAAGCACCGTGGTGCGCACAAGACCCGTGTACCATGCCAATGGGCGCGCAGTCGCCGCGACCCGCCCCCAGTCCGCCCAGGCAGGGATGCTCTTCCCGGCCGCACGCTCGAGTGGATCACGCGGCACGGGGATTCGGGCGAGGCGCTCCCGCCAGACGGGGGTGAACGCAGCGCTGTCCTTTTTCCACGCGGCGCTCACGTACTGTATGGCGGCGAGACGCGCATCATTGGCGGTGTCCCGTGCCGCCCTCGCGTAGCCCGCAAGGACGGCATCCAGATCGGCGATGGAGGGCCGGTCGGCAAGAACGCCGGTGACGGTCGCCCGAACGTAGAAGTCCGGATCGCTAAGCCCCCGCACCAGGATCGCATGCACGCTGTCCTCGATCGGCATTGAAGGCGTGGGAGCCAGCGCTGCGTAGGCGGCCTGCCTCACGCGCGGATCAGGATCCCGAATCAGCGGCACCGCGCGGGAAATCGCGAACGCGCGGTCGAGCGTGTCGCCGGAAGCCCCGGCCACCGCGGCGCGCAGGCGCCAGTCGGGGCTCGTCGCCCATTCGCGCAGTGCCGCCGGCCGTAACCCGGCCCTCGCCGCCGACGTCAGAACGCCGGCCCGATAAATCAGCGAAGTATCGGCAGCCCAGAGCTCGGCGAGATCGTCGCCGGCGGCTAGAACCGTACCGAAGCTCTGTGCCGCGGTGACCCTTACGTTCGCATCGAGGTCGCGCGTGCCGGCGAGGAGGGCCGCTTTCGCCGGCGCGCCGAAGGTTGCGATGGAACGCAACGCATTGATGCGGACGTGTGGATCGACGTCGCCAACGAGCCGCGACAACACCGCGAAGGCTCGCGCGCCAAGCGAGTCGCCGGCGGCCGATTTGGTGAGCCCGCGCCCAATCTCGGCTCTGGTGCGGTGCGGCGCGCTCGCCGTATCGGAGTAAGGCGCGGCCGACGAAGGAGGCCGCGGCGGAACGCGCGGCCGCATGGTGAGCTGCGGCGACCCTTCGAGGTCGATGAGATGCCTTACGCCGCCGGGAACGCGGGTTCGCGCGATCGCGTACGCCGCCGCCCAGACTACCGCTGGATGATCGTGGCGAAGGTACGGCTCGATGTCCGTCAGGGGGACGGGTCGCAGCTTGGCGGCGGCGAGCAGCACCTGAATCGTGACATCGGCTCCGCGCGTGGGACGCAACGCGTTGACGATCGCCGTGCGGGCAGCCGTTCCGATCTCGCCGAGAGCCCAGGCCGCCTCCCGGGCGACTTCGCGGTCCCAGTCCAGGGCCGCGCTCAGATCCGCGACGGCGATCGAGTCGCGCAGCAGGCCAAGCGCGTATGCCGCGTTTGCCGCGACCTTCGGATCGGAATCCCCGAGCAGGGCGCGGAGCCGGGCCGCGCCCTTCATGCCGACCTCGGCGCCGACCTGCCCGATCGCGAGCGTCGCGGCAGCGCGCAGCGGACGCCATTTCCGGGCGAGGGCCTGCTCCACCAGCGGCAAATCGAGCGCTCTGGCATCAGTCATCGCCATGAGCCGCGCGTAAACGTCGATATCGGCGTCCGCTATTCGCGCGGCGGCGCGCTGAGCACCTGCCTCGACGGCCAGCGCACAGAACAGGGCGACCCACAAGCCGGCCTTACGAAGCAGCATTCCGAAGCACCGAGCGAAGTTGTTCAGGTAGTGAAGTGAGCCGCGCATCCCGGGTCAGCGAAGCGAGCTTCGTGGACGCGGTAACGAACCGCTCGCCGGTCTCCGCATTTGCGATCACGTAGTCAAAGGTGATGGTTCTCGATTTTACATCTCTGATCGTGGTGCTGACGCGGATCAGATTGTCGTACCTGGCTCCAGCGTGAAAGCGCAGACTGGCCTCGACGACGGCGAGAGTGACGTTCTGGCGCTCGAGCTCCGCGTACGGGGTGCCGAGCGCGCGAATGAACTCCGTCCTTCCGATCTCACACCAGACGAGGTAGTTCGAGTGATACACCACCCGCATCTGATCGGTCTCCGCGTAGCGGACCCTGAACTCGACGGTGTGGGTCGTTCCACGATTGGCCTGAGATGTCATAGCGGAGGGAAGAGCGAAAATGGCCCGCGCACGCGGCTTTGTAAAGACCGGCGCAGACGGCTAAGTTGAGCCGTGCTGAGCGCCCCCTGCTATGTCGTTTCCGATGCTCACCTCGGCGTCGCGAGCCTCGAGATCGAGCGGTCGTTCGTCGGATTTCTGCGCGGCCTTGCGGGACGCGCGAGCTCGCTCGTGATCAACGGTGACCTCTTCGATTTCTGGTTCGAGTGGAAGACGGTGATTCCAAGGCGCAGCTTCCGCGCGCTCGCGGCTCTCGCGGAGCTTAGGGATGCGGGAGTCAGCATTCTGTGGGTCGCCGGCAACCACGACTGCTGGGGAGGCGAGATTCTTCGCGAGGACGTGGGAGTCGACTACGTCGTCGGACCGTGGAATGGCACCATCGCCGGCCGGAACGTCAGAATAGAGCACGGCGATGGGCTGCGCGAGCGCGAAGACCGTGGCTATCGCCTCATCCGGCCGGTGATGCGCAACCGGTTTGCGATCAAGGCGTTCCGGATGCTGCACCCGGATTGGGCGAGCCGAATCGCTCTTGGCAGCTCGACGGCGAGCAGAGTGCATCGGGCGCGAGACGAAGGGCGCGGACTTCGCGCCTACGCCGAGCGCGAGCTGGCCAGCGCGACGGAGCTGGATCTGCTCGTCTACGGACATTCGCATGTCGCGGCGCTCGAGCGCATGCCGGGCGGAGGAGTGTTCGGCAACGCCGGCTCGTGGCTCGACGCTCCGACCTATCTCGAGCTCACGAGCGAGTCGGTCGAGCTCCGCGAGTGGGACGGCTCATCCGAGGGTAAGCGACTCGACTCGATCGATTTCCGCCCCTAGGAAGCGTTGACCCAGCGAGAGAAATGTGTCGGGAGCGTCGGAGGCGATAAATCGATACCGCGCCGTGTTGGGATCAGTGTTGTCGATGCCGTTGGCTGCCAGCACGATCCCCGTCTCCCGAGCGGTTTCGTGGGCGCTGTCGATCAATCGAACTTCCCGTCCGACGATGTTGCCGATCACCGTCTTGATGAGCGGATAGTGGGTGCAGCCCAGCACCAGGGTGTCTACTTCCGCGGCGACGACCGGAGCCAGATAGTTGCGGGCGATGGCCCGGGTGGGCTCGGTGTCGAGCCACCCTTCCTCGACGAGCGGCACGAAGAGCGCGCACGCCTGCTCGGTGATCTGGGCTTCGGGCAGGAGCTTCCTCAGCTCCTTCTCGTACGCGTGCGACCTGATCGTGCCGGCGGTGCCCACCACTCCGACGCGCAATGATTTAGTCGCGCGTGCAGCCGCTCTCGCCCCTGGCTCGATCACGCCGATGATGGGGATATCGTGCTCCTCCCGCAGCGAGGGAAGCGCATGGGCGGTGGCGGTGTTGCACGCGATCACCAGCGCCTTGATTCCCTCGCCGCGCAGGTACGAGGTGATCTCGCGGCTGTAGCGAAGCACCGTGTCGGGGCTCTTGGGGCCGTATGGAACGCGCGCGGTGTCGCCGAAATAGATGACGCTCTCATTCGGGAGCTGGTGAATGATCTCGCGCATCACAGTGAGTCCGCCCATGCCCGAGTCGAAGACGCCGATCGGGGCCGACCGTGTCATCGAAAACGAACCGTCGCGATGACGGTGGTCGAGCCCGGAGATGCGGTGACATTGACGTTGGTCCGGAAATCCCACAGGTTCGCGGCAACAAACGCGTCGGCGCCGGCGATGAGGTGATTGAAGACGATCGCCGCGATCCAGTCTTCGTAGTGGGTCCGCCTCGCTCGCACGCGATCCGGGGTGAACCGGCTTGCGGTATAGGTTTCCGGGATAGGTTGGCCCGTAACCGGATCGAGCGCGGCGCGGCCGGTAACCGGATCGATCCGGTAAGTGTCGACGACGCTGTCACGGGCAAATGCCTTTGCCTCGCCCAGAGACTGCGCTGCCTTGCGGGCCATGCCGATTGCTCCGATCTCCACGACCGCGAACAACATTGCCGCGCGGTGGCGGCCGAACGCAGTCTGCGCGTAGCCGGGCAGCACGAGCGAACTCAGGAATGCGCGTCGAGGGCTCATCGGCGGGCGCCGGAGCGAATCCGGAACCGCTTGCTGCGGCATCGACGGCCTGGAGCTGATGACTCCGGCGCGGGCACCGTCCGTCTGCTGGGCCGCCGCCGCGGGTGCTCTACCCGCCACGAGGAGGAGCAAGGTGGCAGCGGCGATGGCGGGAGAGTGTGGGAATCGAACCCACCCGACCCTACTGAGTAGGGTCACAATGATTTTGAAGATCACGGAAGCCACCAGGCCCCATCCACCCCCGTCTCAATGCACTTCGATCGCAATAGCTCCCCGTTCGATCACTTCGCCGATGACGACCGCGCCCGGAACACGTGTAAGATAGTCGGGAGTCCGTGAGGGAGGCACCGCAACCACGAGACCTCCGGAGGTTTGCGGGTCGCTGAGAATAGCGCGGTCGTCGCCGGTTCCCGTCTCCCAGCGCACGAGGTCGCGCAGATAGTCGTCGTTGCGCCGCGAGCCATCAGTCACCGCTCCGGCTTTCGCCGCGCTGCGCACGCCTTCGAAGATCGGAATCGCTTCGAGGCGGACGCGGAGCGTCACGCCGCTGGCCCGCGCGATATGTGAGAGGTGTCCCAGCAATCCGAAGCCGGTGATGTCGGTGGCGCAGCGCGCGCCCACCGCCAGTGCCGCCCTGCTGGCAACGCCATTCAGCGCCTTCATCGCGTCGAGCATCGGCCGCTGTGCTTCAGGGGAGAGCTGCCCTCGCTTCGCCGCCGTCGCCAGGATGCCGTTGCCCAGCGGCTTGGTGAGAACGAGCTGATCGCCCGGCTTCGCGCCGGCGTTGGTGAGCAGAAAATCCGGATGCGCCCGCCCAGTCACCGCGAGGCCGTACTTGAGCTCCTTGTCGACAATGGTATGCCCACCCACGATCAGCGCGCCTGCCTCGTGAACCTTGTCCTGCCCACCGCGCAGAATCTCAGTAAGAATTTCGAGCGGCAGGTCGCCCGACGGAAACGCGACGATGTTGAGCGCGGTCAGCGGCTGGCCGCCCATCGCGTACACATCCGACAGCGCGTTGGCGGCGGCTATCTGGCCGAAGTCGTACGGATCGTCGACTATCGGCGCAAAGAAATCGACCGTCTGCACGAGCGCGAGTTCGTCCGATACCCTGAACACTCCGGCGTCGTCGAACGTCTCGCGCCCGACCAGCAGGCGCGGATCGGTTTTCGATGGAAGCGCGGCCAGCGCGCGGGACAGGTCACCCGGACCCATTTTGGAAGCTCAACCCGCGCACCGCGCGAAAGCGGTGAGGCGAAAAAGCTCTTCGCGGGTTTTGGAGGTGCTCACCGGGCTGCCGCTACTTCGAGGCAACGACGGCTATCGCGTCAATCTCGACCAGGGCACCTCGCGGAAGGCCGGGAACCTGTACCGTCGATCGGGCGGGGCGCGCATCACCGAGCCATCTGCCGTAGATCTCGTTCACCGTCGGGAAGTGCGAGAGATCGTGGAGATACACCGTCGTCTTGACCACATCTTTCCACGATACGCCCGCGGCCGCCAGAACGGCGCTCAGATTCTCCATCACGCGCTCGGTCTGCTCGACGATGCCTCCGGGAACGATCTGACCGGCGACAGGATCGAGGGCGATTTGTCCGGCGGTGAACAGGAACCCGTTGGCGATTACCGCCTGCGAGTAGGGTCCGATGGCGGAGGGTGCCTTGACGGTGCTGATTTGCCGCAGTGTCATTCGTAGCTCCGGAAGCGCGCGACGACGCGCAGTGTCGGGCGTGAAGCGCGAATGTTACTCACTTGGCGGCACCCAATGCCAGACCGAAAAGCCGGCGCGTGTTCTCCGCCGTCGCTCGACCGAGCGCGCCCGCGTCGACGCCGCGCGCAGCCGCGACGGCAGCCAGAGTGTGAGAAACCCAGGCGGGCTCATTTCTTTTTCCGCGGTACGGAACAGGCGCGAGGTACGGCGAATCCGACTCGACGAGCAGCCTCTCCTCCGGTACGAGGCGGAGCAGATCTGCATCCGTCCATTTCCTGAACGTCACGATTCCGCTGAACGAGATATACCAGCCCGCGGCAAGGGCTTGTTCGGCCAGCGAGTGAGAGCCCGTATAGCAGTGGAGCACGCCAGCTACACCTGCGCCGCTCGCCTCCATCACCATCCCGCAGGTGTCGTCCTCGGCATCGCGGGTGTGGACGACGAGCGGCCTGCTTTCCTCCGCGGCGAGACGCAGCTGCGCCGAGAAAGCGGCGATCTGCGCCGGACGCGGTGAATTGTCATAGTGGTAATCGAGGCCGCATTCGCCGACAGCGACGGCGCCGGACCGGAGTCGTTCCTTGATGAGCGTGATATCACGGATTTCGTCGAACCCCGCCGCGTCATGTGGATGCACGCCGGCCGTCGCGAATACGAACCCGGGGTTGTTGGCGCCGAGTTCTCCGGCGATGCCGCCTGCCTCCAGCGATTCACCGATACAAACAATCGCCAGCGCGCCCGATGCGCGGGCGCGCGAGATTACGGCGTCGCGGTCGCCGGAGAACGCCGCGTCCGCGAGGTGGGCGTGGCTGTCGATGAAGATTGGCGTGATCCGGTCTTGCGCGGCCATGTGCGCTCGATCCAAAGAAGCACCGGAGCCGCGACATAAATGGAGCTGAAGGCTCCGGTGACGATACCGAACGACATCACCCATGCGAACGGACGCAGCACTTCACCGGCGAAGATGAGCAGAGCAACGGTCGAAGCGAGCGCGGTGGCGTGGGTCAGGATGGACCGCGGAAGGGTTTCGTTGATCGAGCGATTGAGCGTCTCATACAGCGACTCCTTCCGACCCTTTCGGAGATTCTCGCGCGCGCGGTCGAAGATGATGATGGTGTCGTTGAGGGAATAACCGAGCACCGTCAACAGGCCGGCCACGATGGTGAGGGAGATCTCGAGGCGCATGAGCGCAATGAAGGCGACGGTGCCGATAATGTCGTGGCTGGTCGCGACGATCGCCGCCGCGGCAAAACGCCATTCAAATCTGATGGAAAGGTAGATCAGGGTGATCACGAACGAGATGAGGATCGCGATGATCGCGCCGCGCCGCAGCTCGCTTCCGACCCGTGGTCCCACCGCCTCGGTGCGGACGATTCTCAGCTGGTCCGCCCCGAACTCCTGGCGGAGAACGGATTCGATTCTGTTGGCGACGGTCTCGGCACCACTGCCCTGGGCCCTGATGGTGGCCGCGTCCTGCGCGCGCACGGTGTACTCCCGGTTCGAGCCGAATTGCTGGATCTCGGCGCCATGAACGCCGGCGCGCTCGAGTGTCGATCTGATGCGGCCGGCATCGGCCGGCGCGATGAACTCCACCTGCAACAGCGTGCCGCCGGTAAACTCGATGCTGTAGTTTGCCGGCTTGATCAAGAGAGAACCCAGCCCGATGACGAGAAAAGCCAGCGTGAGCCCAATCGCCCACTTCCACCAGCGGATGAAGTCGTAGTTCGTGCCGTGAAGGATGCGCAGCATTAAATGCTCAGAGTACGAGTGTCAGGCGCGCGATTGAGCCAGACGAGGAAGAACGTGCGGACGACGAAGATGGCAGTGAAGAGAGACGCCGCCGTACCCGCCAGCAGTGTCACCGCAAACCCTCTGACGGGGCCGGTTCCATATTGATATAGAACCGCAGCCGTGAGCGCGGTGGTCACTTCGGAATCCACGATTGCGCTCATTGCGTGACGGAAGCCCTCGTCGACCGATGTCCTGATCGTTTTTCCGAGAGCGAGCTCCTCTCTGATCCGCTCGAAGATGAGGACGTTAGCATCCACCGCCAGACCGATCGAGAGAATGAACCCCGCCAGTCCGGGCAGGGTCAGCACGGCGTTGAACCCAGCCAGCACCGCCAGCGTATAGAGGATGTACAGAACGAGGCCGACGATCGCCAGAAAGCCCGCAAATCGATAGTAGCCGATCATTATCAGAACGACGAGTCCAATGGCGATGATTCCGGCCGTTATCCCCTTCTGGACAGAATCCTGTCCGAGGCTGGCGCCGATCTGGGTCGTATACACCACCTTGAGCGGGACGGGCAGCGAGCCGGCACGCAGCACCAGCGCGAGGTCCTGCGCCGCCTGCAGCGGTTTGCCACCCATCGTGATCTGTCCACGCTGGCCAATTGCGCTCTGAATAACGGGAGGCTGGCCCATCACACGCTGGTCGAGGACGATCGCCATGTAGTCCTTGATGTGTCGAGCCGTTTCAGATCGAAATCGGCGCGCGCCTTCGTTGTTCATCTCGAATTCGACGAGATTACCCTCCGACGGCGAGGTGTTGGGCTTGGCGTCGGTGAGAAACTCGCCGGTGATGATCGGCTTGGCATCCAGAACGTAGAACGCCCGGTATACCGAGTTGCCAAGGTTGACGGTGTCGCTGCTCCAGCGCAGCACCTTTCCCGGCGGCAATACGGCCGCGACTTCCGGAATCGCGAGGTACTGAGTGACGACGGGAACGTTGGTCTGAGCGACGAAATACTCGCCCGGCATCTGGCCCTGCTGAATCAGCTTCGAGAATGCTCCCGGCCCGCCGACGGCGGCGACCGCAGCGCTGTCGGTCCTGGCGCTGTCGGCTTTCTTCGTCGTATCGGTGGTGAACAGCGACTGAAGTCCGGCCACGCCGGAGGCGGAGTCCGTCTTTCCGGGAAGCTCTGCGCCCGTCGCGAGCTTTCGATCCTTCAGAATGGCGTCGAGGCGGGGCAGAGCCTTTTCGAGCGCCTGAGTCTCGTCGGTGATCTGGAATTCCAGGAACGCCGATTTCTGCACTACGTCCTGGGCGCGGCGGGGGTCGTCAATGCCAGGAAGCTCGACGATGATCCGGTCGTTCCCGGCTTTCTGCACGAGCGGCTCAGCCACTCCGAACTCGTCGATGCGAGTTCGCACCACCTTGAGCGCGCGATCGATCGCTTCGGTCTTGTCCAGCACTGCTCCCTTGGATTCGTCGATCTCGAGGGAGAGGTGCATTCCCCCCTGAAGGTCGAGGCCTTTCTTTAGTGGAACACGCTTCACCGTGTCGTAAACGAACTGGCCGTCGCGTTTCACGCGCTCCACCACCGTGCGCGGGAACAGCGCCCACAGCGACACTGCGACGAGACCAAAGATTATCAATAGCCGGTACTTCAGATTCATGCAGCGGGAAGGAAAAAGGTGCGCTTCTGGACTAGCCTGTAAGGTTATCGGGAACGCGGAACAGCGTCAACGCGCTTCTGGCCTGCATCTCGTCCTGCCGGAGCTGAATTGCAAGCTGCTCGGGGGAGACGAACCGACGCACCTCACGCAGGCGCGCGATGAAGTCGAGCCGCACCTGCGCGCCGTAAAGGTTCCCATCGGTGTCGAACAGGTGTGCCTCGAGGGTGGTATTCATGTCACCAAAGGTTGGCCGGGGGCCGAGATTCAGCATCCCTCCCGCCGCACCGCGAGGAGTCTGCGCGCGAACCGCGTACACCCCCTCCGGGGGCAAAAGCTTCCTCGGTGATGCTGGCCCCAGGTTGAGGGTGGGAAAGCCAAGAGACCTTCCGCGCTGACTACCCTCTACCACTCTCCCGCTCACCGAGTAGGGTCGTCCCAGGCCTTCGCATGCCCGGCCCAGATCTCCGCCCGCCACCGCGCGGCGGATCGATGTCGACGAGATCGAATGGCCGTCTGACGCCGCCACCGCGTCGACGACTTCCACCTTGAAGCCATCCTTCTCACCGAGCTCCTTCAGGACACTGACGTTGCCAGCGCGCTGCCGGCCGAAACCGTGGTCGTAGCCGATCAGCAACTCGTCGAGGCGGAAGCGTTTCCTGAGCACCGTTTCCACGAATTCTTCCGCGGAGAACGCCGCTAGGGATGCGGTAAACGGAACGACCGCCAGGTAGTCTATCCCTGACTCTGCCAGCACTTCCAGCTTTTCCTCGCGCGTCGTCAGCAACAAGGGAGCGGCGGCCGGGTTCACGATCTCCATCGGGTGTGGATCGAAAGTCACCAGCACACTGGGCAATCCACGTGTCTGCGCGCGCGTCACCAGCCGGTCGATGACGTCACGGTGTCCGCGGTGGACGCCATCGAACGTGCCGACGGTGAGTACCGTGCCCTTCACATGTGGAGGAAGCCCGGAATCGTCCAGTCGCTCAGCCATCCGCGACCACCCGCAGCGCGCGAAACTGCGGGCGCTCCGCGCTCAGACGTTCGAGGGAGTGCGCGTCCCGGACATCGAACTCACCAACCCTGATTCGGCGCAGCGCGCCGAGGTGAGCAGCGGAGCCCGCGGCGCGCCCGACGTCGCGCGCCAACGCTCTAATGTAAGTACCCCCGCTGCATGTGATCCTGGCGACGAGAGATCCTCGGTCGACGGAGCGAACGTCCCACTCGTGAACGGTGACGGGCACTGAAGCGAGCTCGAGCGGCTCACCGCGCCTGGCAGCATCGTACGCGCGGACGCCTGCGACGCTCTTGGCCGAATACGCCGGCGGAATCTGCGACACTGTACCGGTAAGACCCTCGATCGCCGCGCGAACGCTGCGCTCGGTCGGCGCATCCGCCGAGCGTGTGACGGTTCCAGTATGGTCGTCAGTATCGGTTTCCGTGCCGAAGATGATGGTCGCGTCGTAGACCTTGGGTTCCGTTTCGAGGAACGTCGCGAGGCGGGTAGCCCGGCCAAGGAGGAGTACCAGAAGTCCGGTGGCGAAGGGATCGAGGGTTCCGAGGTGACCTATGCTGCGCTCACCGTATATCTGCCGGGTTCGCTGAACGACGTCGTGTGAAGTGAGACCTGCGGGCTTGTCCACCAGCAGCAACCCGCCGGCGGATTTTCCCGTAAGCGCGACCTCGTCCCGATCAGTCGGCGGGCTCGTCTCTTCCACGCGCCGCGGTGGCGTCCTGCCGCTTGACGTCAGCGAGGAGCGACTCGATGCGCGCCGCGCGCGCGACAGTGTCGTCTTCCTTGAACTGGATCTCCGGCGCGACGCGCAGCTGCAGCTCACGCGCGACGCGCGACCTGAGGTGCGACGCCACGCTTTCCAGCCCCTGAAACGTTGCCGCCTTTTCGGTGTCGCTTCCCAGCACACTGACGTAGACCCGGGCGTGCCGCAGATCGGGCGTTACATCCGCGCCGGTAACCGTCACAAAGCCGACGATGCGAGGATCCTTCGCCGCTTCGGTCAGGAAGGTCGCTACCTGTACGCGGATCGCCTCGGCGACGCGATCCGACCGCCGTGTGTTACGCAGATGCCCCGGCCGCCGAAGCCAGGGTGCGCGCGACCTGCTCCTTCTTATAGCACTCGAGCACATCGCCCGTCTTGAGGTCGTTGAAGTTCTCCACGCCGATACCGCACTCGAAGCCCTCGCGAACTTCCTTGACGTCGTCCTTGAAGCGCCGCAGCGACGAGATGTTGCCATCGTAGATCTCGA
>Ga0136614_10002439_pt1 | contig 11567 bp, 11 predicted proteins | sample AntDrymUQ2792106_2_FD_106643 | JGI IMG/M metagenome (GOLD analysis project Ga0136614, IMG submission 106643) | Polar desert sand microbial communities from Dry Valleys, Antarctica - metaG UQ279 (21.06) | ecosystem: Environmental > Terrestrial > Soil > Desert | place: Antarctica: Dry Valley...
AGCTGTCCCGCACCGGCCGGGCCTGGAAGGTGAAGGACGTGTTCACGCCGAAGTTTCCGCCGCCGCCGCCCCGGCAGGCCCAGAACAGATCGGCGTTCTCGGTCTCGCTGCAGGTAAGCATCGTGCCATTGGCGAGGACGATGTCAGTCTCCACCAGCGAGTCGCAGGTGAGGCCGAACGAGCGCGACACCGCCGCGACACCGCCGCCGAGCACCAGCCCGCCGATCGCGACGTCGTCGGAGTTGCCCAGCGGGAATGCCAGGCCGTGTGGCTGCAGCGCGGCATAGAGCGTGCTCATTTGGGTGCCGCCGCCGACGGTGACCAGCTCGGCTGACGGGTCAACGCGCATCTCATCCAGTCCGCGCAGGTCGAGCACCAGCCCTGTGGTGACCGAGTTGCCCGCGTAGCTGTGGCCGCCGCCACGGGCGACGATCGGCATGTCGTGCTCCCGCGCCCAGCCGATCGCCCTGCCGACGTCGGCGACGCTCGCCACCGACAGCACGCCGCAAGGCTGGATGTCGGCATAGCGCGTGTTGAACGGTCTGCTCGCTGCGGCGAAGCCGGGGTCTCCCGGCATCCGCACGCGGCCGTCGACCGACCTCTGCAGGCTCGACCAGTCGGTCATGCGCGCACCCCGGTCCGCTCGGCGCGTGCTGCGCGCGCCACCTGAACTGTCCACCGCGGAAGGTTCCGGCCCACCTCAGCCCACCTCGTCGAGGTAGGAGATCCCGGTCATGGCGTGCTCGCCGTAGCGCTCCCACTCCTCGCGCAGCACCAGTCGCCCGCCGGTGTCCTGTTCTGGGGTGTTCACGGTGTGCCCGGAGATCACCTCGCCGCTGGCGAAGACCATGGTGTAGGCCAGCCGCAGGGTCCCGTCCGGCCCGCACGTGCCGGTGATGGTGCCGCGGCGCACGTGCCCGCCCGCGAAGTCCGCCCACACCAGATCGCCGTCCTGGCGGTAGCGGGCGACGATACCGTCTCCGCCGCCTGCCTTGCGGAACAGCCGCCCGTCGTAGTTGATCATCATTCGTCCACGTCCAGCAGGCCGGCGGGCATCTCCAGGGTGGCGCCGGGCGGGAGCGGGGCGACCAGTTCGGCGTCCAGCTCGACCAGCGCGCTCGCCGCGTCCAGCCGCTCGACGCAGGTCGGCGGGTCATCGGCCTGGCACACCACGAAGGAATGGCGGGCGATGTAGCCGCCCGGTGGCAGCCGCAGCGTGGTGCCGAGCTCGACCATCCGCGCCGCGGTGATCAGCCCCACCGCCTCAGTGGGCACCGAGATCGACCGCACGACGCAATCCCGCTCCGGATACCCGAACCGGATACCCGTTACGGCCCGCCGCGTCGGGGTAATGTCCGGCCGCTGCCCGGTGGCGACGTCGACGAGCACCTCCCCCGGATCGATTCCGGTGGCGGTCATGCCGAGGAACGGGATCAGGTCGCCGCCGAGCCTGCCGTTGACCTCGATGATCACCGGTCCCCGCTCGGTCAGCCGCACCTCGGCGTGGGTGATGCCATCCTCGACGCCGAGCACGCGGTGCGCCCGGGCCAGGGTGTCCATCAGGGCACCGTCGTCCAGCAGCGGATCGGCCGCGTTGACGACGTGGCCGACCTCCTCGAAGTACGGGTGCAGGCCGGTCTGTTTGCGGGCCAGGAACATCGGCAGGTACTCGCCCTTGTGCACAGCGGCGTCGACGCTGATCTCGGGACCAGAGGCGTAGCCCTCGACGATGGCGCCGCCACGGAAGAACTCGTCGCCGATCAGGCTGGCGTCCGAGGCGACCCGGAAGGCCACGTCCAGCTCGGCCTCATTGGCGGCGAGCACGACGCCCATGCTGGCGCCGAGCGCGCGGGGCTTCACCACGACCGGGTAGCCGATCCGCGTAGCCGCCGCCCGAGCCTGCTCGACGGTGGCTGTCATCTCGAACCCCGGCTGGTGTAGGCACGCGGCGGTGAGCAGGGAACGGGTGCGGTGCTTGTCCCGACACCCGTGCACGCCGGGCACGCTCAGCCCGGCCACGCCAAACTCGTCGGCGAGCTCAGCGGCGGGCATGACCAGCGGCTCGTCCCAGCACATCACACCGACGACCGACCGCCGGGCGGCCACCTCCCGCGCCGTCGCGGCCAGCAGCTCATGGTCGAAGACGTTGACCACGGTGATTTCGTCGAAGTAGTCATGCTGCCAGGTGGGCTTGAGGTTGTTGATCAGCACCAGATCTAGGCCCGCCGACCGTGCCCGCGCCGCAGCCGAGCGGACGAGGTACTCGCGGTACAGCTTCAATCCGCTGCCGATCACCAGCAGTACGCTGTTGGTGTCGCTCATGCGCTTTCCTTCCGATTCGGAGACGACGACGGTGGGAATCGGTATCCCGCCTGCCGCAACAACAGGCCCGCGCCCAGCAGGGCGACCGCGGCCACGGTGCTCTTCGGTCCGTCGTTCATGCCGCCTCACCTGCTACGGCCTCGATGATCCGGTCGGCGACGAGGGGCGCGGTGCGGAACCCGTCGCCGCCACTGGCCGCACACGCCCAGACCCCCGGGCCCATGCGGACGAGGAGCGCGCCGCCGGTGTCCGCGTCGACCATGTAGTGACACCGCTTCACCGCCACCGCGGTGTAGCGGTCCGCGTCGGCCAGGATCGACGCCTTCATCACCCGATGGGCCCACCAGTTCTCGTCGTCGGCGGTGTCGTCGGCCACGGTGTCGACTTCGCGGCACACCGCGGCGGTGCTGACCTTCAGCAGGGTTCCGTCGCCCGGCGGCAGCAGCCAGGCCTGCCTGTCGGCGCCGATGCGCCCCGCGCTGGGCGCGTTCTCCCACCACCGAATCAGGTCCTCGGGTGGCCGCAGGTACACCATGGTCTGCCGGTGCAACACCATCGGCAGGTCAACTAGCTTCCGCGACCACGGTCCGGTGGCGATGAGGACTAGATCGGCACCCAGGATCTCGCCGTCGGCCCGCACGACCCGCCCGGAGTCGGCATCGACCGCTGCCACCTCCCGCCACGGCCGCAGTGTCACCGCGGAATGCCCGGCCAGCCACCGGGCCGCCGCCCGCAGGACCCGGTCCGCCAGCAGCACGCCTGCGTCGACCTCCAGCACTCCCACCGAACCGGCCGGGAATGTCATGTACGGGAGCTTGTCCGGCTCGACCAGCGCGACAGGCAGTCCGGCGTCGGCGGCGACAGCGGCCACCGAGTCGACTTCGTCAGCGGGCCAGGCGGTGACCACGCCGACGCGGCGGTAGAACCTGGTGCCCAACAACGCTTCCAGCTCCAGCCACCGGCGGTGGGCGACTGCCACCCGCCGCGTGGCGGCCACGTCGCCCGGGTCGAGCGCGCGGATCGCCCGGTGTTGGTCGAACGAACTGGACTCCGGGTTGGGAATGGCACCCCGGTCCAGCACAGTCACCCGGTGGCCGGCGAGCGCGCACCGGACCGCGGTCAGCAGTCCGGTGACGCCCGCTCCCACGATGAGCACCCGCCGGGTGTCGGTCGCCATCTCACCCCGCCCTTCCGGTGAGCCGGGGCATGCTCCTGGGCACGATCTCGGTGGTGCTCGGTCTGGTGGGGATCACGGTGTCCGGCAGGGACTGCCCGGCCAGGTCGATCAGGATGGGCGCAGCGCAGCGCAGGACCACGTCCACCTCGTGACAGAAGTCGCCGGCGTCGTGCGGGCCCACGGCCCACCGGTCCAACCGGGACAACTGCTCGGCGAGCGTCTCGGCCGCCCGGTTCAGGCTGAACCGGGGAAGGTCGTAGGCCGCGGCGAACCGCTCGACGATGCGCAGGGCGGCGGCACGGGAGCGCTCGGCCACCGGCAGCGGCCCGCGGCCGGCCCACTCGTCGAGCTTGGCCGCCACCTGATTCCACGGCTGCACGAGACGCGATTCGGTGATCCGGGCCAGCGCTCCATAGCTGAAGTCGGTGCGCTGGAATTCCGGGCTGGTTGCGGCCAGGTGGAATCGGATCAGGTCCCGTGGTACATCGACGGCCAGGTCCCGCCCCCACACCACATGCCCGCGGCTGGTGGAGAACTTCTCGTTGTCCAGCTCGTAGAACTCGTTGGTGAGGAAGTGCTCGGGCAGGGCGTAGCGGTCACCGTGCGCCAGCAGCATCGCGAGCCCGGCGATGGCAAACGGGTAGGTGTTGTCGAAGCCGAGGAAGTAGACCACCTTCGTGCCAGCCTCGGGGAACCACAGTTCGTCCTCAGCGGCTAGCACCGCGCCCCGGCGCTCGGCGGACAGCGCGCTGCAGTGAATGCTCCAGGCCATCGGCTCGGCATTCGGGTTGATCACCTGCCCCGCGACCTCCGGGAACGGTGCGGGGATGCCCCACGAGATCGGGTAGGTGACCGGGTAGTCCGGCAACGGCCGCGACAGCATCTCCTGGACTGCCTGCGCCATGTGCGGTCGCATCGTCGACCCGTGGCGGGCGAAGTGATCGCGCAGCTCGTCGCGGTACTCCTCCATGGGCAGCACCAAGACCGGCGCCTCGCGGGATTCCAGTGGATCGTCGGGGTACATGGTCGAGCGAGGGCCGATGAACTCGCCCGCAGCGATCGGATGGCCACAGCTCTCACACAGCCCGGCGCACCCGTCGGCAAGGCACACCGGACAGTCACCGCGCACATACCCGTCCACCAGGTACTCCCCGGTGCGCGGCGAGTACGGGAACGTCATCGTCCGCAGGCGGAGTTTGCCCGCGGAGTGCAGCCGATCCATGAAGTCCACGACGACCTTGGTGAACCGCTCTTCGACGCCGGTGAACCCGTCGATGCCAATGCCCAGCGCCGCCAGGGTCGCCTCGACGTCCTCGGCCGAGCGGGCCACCAGCGCCTTCGGTGCGGTGCCCAACCGGTGCGCGGTGGTCACCACGTAGGTCGGGGTGTCCTGGATGCCCGTGCCGAACAGCACTTCCTGGCCTACTGCGCGCGCGTACCGAGTATAGACATCGGCCGCCAGGAACGGGCCCGCGAGGTGGCCCAGGTGCAGGTCGCCGTTGGCGGTGGGCGCGGGCGAGATCACCACCACGCGCTCGGTCACCGGGTCAGCTCCTCGTGGCGGGCCAGAAAACCGGCCGACATGTCGGTGTCCCACCAGATGGCGTAGTACTCGAAGTCCTCGGTGCCGTCGTTGACCACTCGGTGGGTGCATCCGGGCGACAGATGGACGATGTCGCCCGCGGCGATCTCGCGCCGCTCGTCGTTGGCCACCAGGGTTGAGTCGCCCGTGATGGCGATGAAGATCTCGTACTCGTGGTGGGCGTGCGCGGTCGACTTCTCGCCCGGTCGGACCACGCACCAGGCACCCTCAAACGGGGCATTGAGCGCGGTCCAGGGCAGCAGCCGCTCGGAGTCGATACCGTAGGCCCTGGTCAGGTTCGTGCGGTCCAGCTTGCGAATCTCCATCACGCGCTCCTCACCTCCGACACTGCGCGCCGGTCGAGCATGTCCGTGAGGATGTCCAGGGAGCGATGGGCGAGCACGCTGATCAGCGAGTCCGCGATGCCGTGGGTCTGCTCGTTGACGCCCTGCAGGTACACCGCGCCCCACGCCGAGTCGCCGAGGTCAACGCGGTAGCGCCGGCTGACCGCAATGTCGTCCAGCCCCACCCGCTCGGCCAGATCCCGGACCATCGCGGGCATTCGCGGTTCGTAGCCGGTGCCCAGCAACACCAGGTCGCAGTGCAGCGGCTCGACCTTGCCGCTCTTGCGGTCCCGCAGGTCCAGGACCACCTCGCCACCATCGACGCGGGCTCCGACGACCTCGGTCATGACGTGCACGCTGGACCGCTGTGCCCCCAGCATCTTCTGCTGGTAGAGCATCGAGTAAATCTCGTCGAGGAACGGCGGGGCCAACCCAGCGTAGTTCGTCAGGTGCACCTCGCCGAGGATCTGCCCGCGGACCTCGGGCGCGCAGCTGTAGAACTCGTCGACGAAGGACGGGAAGAACAGCTCGTTGACGAACTTGCTCGTCTGGTAATTCTGCAGACCGATGGAGCGCAATACGATCGTCGGTCGACTCAGCGGAAGGTCCTGGTGCAGTGCCATGAACATCTCCGCCGCGCTCTGCGCCCCACCCACCACCACAGCCCGGATCGGCCGGTCCGTCGGCGTCTTCGTGATGCGCGAGCAGTACTGGGTGCTGTGGATGACCCGGTCCGCAGGCAGCTCCCGGAAGACCTCGGGGACGTGCGGGTCGCGGCCGATGCCGATGACGAGGTCGCGGCAGCGCACGGTGTCGCCGCCGGTCAGGGTCACCGTCCACCCGACGATCGTGCCGTCGGCACCGGGCCGGGGTTCGACGCGCTCGACCCGGGAGTCGTAGCGGATTCCCACTTGTTCCAGGGAATGAGCGACCCACTGCTGGTAGTCTGACAGTTCCCAGCGGAACGGGTGGAAGGTGCCCAGGTTCACAAACTCGTCCAGGCGCCCCCGATCGTGCAGGAAGCTCAGGAAGGAGAACCGGCTACGCGGGTTGCGCAGTGTCACCAGGTCCTTGAGGAACGACACCTGGCTACGCGCCCAGGGCAACAGCAGGTTTCGCTGCCACTTGACGTCCGGATACTGCTCCAGCACCAGGGTTCGTTCGGCCAGCCCACGCGAGCCGGACTCCTCTATAGCCACCGCCAGCGCCAGGTTCGCCGGCCCCGCCCCGATCGCCAGTACGTCAACCTCTTGGTCAGTCACATTCCACCCCGATCTTTTTGATCTTGCTTCGAGACGCCAGGACCGGCACCCGCGAGCGCATGACCATCTTTTCCCTACCACCGGTTCGAACCGAACAAGAAGACAACCGGATTCCATTCGTCGGCATATCGAAAGTCAAGCAGATGGTGTCGTTTGATCGATAGGGTTGACCGACGGAAACAATCAATTCTGGACGCCACGCCGCCGACTGGTGATCGACATCCGGGCCGAGCCGGGATCTCCGTGCCGTCCCAGGCCGCTACGATCGAACGCTCCAGTAGTTCCGGTGAGGCGGGCCGCGGTGCGTGGCGACTCCCTTGTTCAGGCGCTCCGTGTTGCTACTGTGTTGGCCGAACACCAGACTGCTAGGCGAAAGGTGACATGGTGAAAGAGAGTCAAAAGACCAAGGCAGGATCGTTCCGGGCACTGCACGACGGCGAGGTGCTGGTGCTGCCGAATGCGTGGGACGCGTGCAGCGCCGCCTTGATCGCGCAGGCGGGGGCGAAGGCGATCGCCACGACGAGCGGGGGTGTCGCCTGGTCAGTGGGCCGGCCCGACGGGCAGCAGCTGACTCGGGCCGAGATGATCGAGCAGGTTCGGCGGATTGTGGCCGCTGTGGACGTCCCGGTCTCCGCCGACGTCGAGGCGGGATACGGCCCCGCCCCCGAGGACGTCGCGGCGACCGTCGAAGCGGTGGTCGCCGCTGGCGCGGTCGGGGTGAACATTGAGGACTCCAAAGCCCCTGGTGGGCCCCTGTTCGACGCTGCTGAGCAGGCCGAACGACTGCACGCCGGCCGGGTTGCGGCAGAGCGGGCCGGGCTGCCGGAGCTCGTGATCAACGTGCGGACCGACGTCTACCTGTTCCAGGTCGGCGCGCCGGAGGAGCGGCTGGACGACGTGCTCGCCCGGGCGTCGGCCTACGCCAAGGCGGGCGCGGACAGCCTGTTCGTGCCGGGCCTGACTGACCTGCCCGTGGTGACTGCGCTGACGAAGACGTCGCCGTTGCCGATCAACGTGATGGCCGGGCCGGGCGCGCCGACCGTCGCCGAATTCAAGTCGGCCGGCGTGCGCCGGGTGAGCGTCGGCACCAGCATCAGCCAGGCTGCGTACTCCCTGGCCCAGCGCGCGGCTGCCGAGTTGCTCACCAAGGGCACGTACACCGAGCTCGAGGGTGCCCTCGGCTTCTCCGGCATCAACGGCATGTTCACCTGCTGACCGGCTTCATCGGCGATTGATTGTTCGGTCCGATCAACTCTGTCGGTCAACGAGCGACTCCGCTGGAATGGCAGCGCTGGGATACCCGAACAGGGCGTCTCGGCGGCACGACATGAAGTACAGGTACGACTCAGGCAACGCGTACAGACATCCACGGAGTATCGGTGGCGACAGGTGAGGGCAGAGTTCTGAATGCGATAAAAGCGGACACCCAGGTCGGCGTCTTCGCCACTTTGCGAGCAACGCCGCCCTCGGTTCGATATCTGCTGGGCGGCGTGCTCATAAACCAGATGGGCGCCTTCGTGCAGACTTTTCTGGTGCTGTATCTGGCGGTTAGCGGCTTCTCCATCGGTCAAGCCGGCATTGCGTTGACGGCCTACAGCGTGGGTGCGGTGTCCGGTACACTGCTCGGGGGGGAGTTGACGCACCGGATCGGCCCACGGGCCACCATTGTCGGCTCCATGGCGACGTCGGCCCTGATCCTGGGATTCGTACCCTGGCTGAGCGATCCGGCGCGGTTCGGCCTTCTGCTCGTCGCAGTCGCGATGGCGGGCCTGGCCACCCAGTCCTACCGGCCCGCGGCGGCGGTGCTGCTCAGCGATCTCATGCCAGAAGAGCATCGCGTCATGGCGTTCTCGATGATGCGGATCGCGCTGAACATCGGCGCCGCGCTGGGCCCGCTGATCGCCGCCGGGCTGATCCTGGTCGACTGGGATCTGCTGTTCTGGTTCGACGCGGTCACTGCGCTGGCCTACGCGGCACTGGCACTCATGTTGCTTCCCAACACCCCGGCCGCGCGCCAGGAGGAGAAACCGACCGAGGACAAGCGATCCGCGTACGCCGCGCTGGTGCACGACGGCAGGTACCTGCTCTTCCTGGCGTCGGTGCTGCTCGGTTCCGTGATCTATGTGCAGTACACGGTCGCGTTGCCGCTGCAGATCACCGCCAATGGGCATCCGGCGGCGCTGTACAGTGCCGTGCTCACCGTGTCGTCACTCACCCTGATCCTCTGCGAGCTGAAGATCACCTCCTACGTGAGGCACTGGCGGCCGGACGTGGTCGGCGCGGTCGGCACGGCGGTGATGGGGCTCGGCCTCGCCGGGTACGGGCTCGCCACCAACTCCGCCGTCCTGATCATTCTCAGCACGGTCGTGTTCGTGTTCGGGGTGATGGTCAGCGGGCCGATGATGTTCGCGCACCCGGCCAAGTTTCCGGCGGCGGTGAAGGCCCGCTACATCGGCGCGCACCAGGCTACGTTCGGGCTCGGTTTGGCGCTCGGGCCAACCTTCGGCGTGCTGGCGTGGGGCGCGCTGGCCAACGGGATCTGGCTGGTGTGCGGCGTCATCGGCGTGATCGCGGCGTGGTGCGCGCTGGCGGGCATGCGGGAGAAAGCGCCGTCGTCGGCGATATCGTCCTGACGCTCCGCGGAACAGCCACAACGCCACGGACGAATGGTGATCTCCCGGCCGGGAGGCTCCGGTTGCTGTGGGATCGCTCGTGTTCGATACGTCGCTGTGGGCGTCATCCGTCCGGCAGGACCTGTGAAGATTAGGAGGAGCCCATGCCATCGCGTCGAGTTGCTGCCACGCTCGCCATCCTCGTGTCCGCAGCGCTGGTCATCAGCGCGTGCGGCGGGCCGGCAGGCAGTTCCGAGGCAGGCACCTGTGGTCAGCAGAGCAATGCCACGATCAGCTACAACGGCACCGAACCGGAGAATCCGCTGCTGGTTCCGAGCGACGCCACCGACACCGGTGGCGTCAAGGTGATCGCCGCGTTGTACACAGGGCTCGTCGAGTATGACGCGCGCACTGCCGCGCCGCGCAACGCCGGGGCCGAGTCTATTAAGACCACTGACTCCCGGGTCTACACAATCACCCTGAAAGACGGGTGGACCTTCCACGACGGCACCCCTGTCACGGCGAAGAGCTTCGCGGACGCGTGGAACTACGCGGCATATTCTCCCAATGTGCAGCCGACCGCGAGCTTCTTCCAGGAGATCGAAGGCTTCGACCAAGTTAACGCTGCGCAGCCTACTGCGCGTGAGATGTCGGGGCTGCGCATGGTGGATGGCCGCACGCTCGAAGTCACTCTGGCCAAGCCGTCCTCGGTGTTCCCCATCAAGCTCGGCTACGGGGCGTTCGCGCCGCTACCCGAGGCATTCTTCGCCGATCGGTCCGCGTTCGAGGCCCACCCCATCGGCAACGGGCCATTCCGGTTCGTGTCGCGCGAGCCGGGCAAGAACATCATCGTGGAGCGCTACGAGGAGTACGCGGGGAGGTGCAAGCCCAACATCAAAGGCATCGAGTTCCGGTTCTACCAAACCCTTGACGCCGCCTACGCCGACGTAGTGGCGAACAAACTCGACTTCATCGAGATAACCCCTGCGTCGGCGCTCGTGGGGAACAAGTTCCAGTCCGACCTACCCAACCGACACCTGTCGCAGACCTACCTCGGCGTGCAGGGCATCTCATTCCCGCTCTACGACGCGCGGTTCGACAACCCGCAGCTGCGGCAGGTCATCTCGATGGCCATCGATCGCGAAGCCGTCATTCAGCAGGTCTTCAACGGCCTCAAGGTGCGCTCCGATGGATATGTGCCACCGAACGTGCAGGGCCGCGCCGAGGACCAGTGCGGCCAGCTCTGCACCTACCAACCCGAGCGCGCTCGGCAGATGTTCGAGGCCACCGGCTTCGAGGGACCGATCGAATTGACATCCAACGAAGACTCCGCCAACCGGGATTGGTTGGAGGCGACATGCGCGACGATCAGCCACGCGCTGGGCCGGGAGTGCCGCTTCGTGCCGGTGTCGACACTCGGCGAGTTCCGCAGGGCGATCAACGCTCACGAGATGAGCACGATCTACCGCTCCGGCTGGGTGGCGGACTACCCGTCGATCGAAAACTTCCTCAATCCGCGCTTCCGCACTGGGGGCTCGGCCAATGGCGGGCTTTACTCCAACCCCACAGTGGACCAGTTGCTAAGCCGCGCCGACGCCACGCTTTCAGAGAAGGAACGCAACGCCCTCTACCAGGAAGCCGAGCGGCTGGTGCTCCAGGACATGCCAGTGATCCCGGTATGGTTCCAGTCCGTCCAGCCCGGATGGTCACAGCGGCTGCACAACGTGGTCGTCACGCAGTTCCGCGAGCTAGACCTGTTCAGCGTCACCGTGTCCTAGCCTGTGATGGCCGGCGAAGTCGGCTTGGGCCCCAGCGATCTCTAAAATTCGCGTCCAGTTGAGTCGCGTGCGCTGGCTGCGGCGCCGCAGCGCCTTGAACCAGTGTCGCGTCACCTGGGTGGGGAAGGCCGCCACGGCGTCGGTGTTGCCGGGCGCGGCGTAGTAGGCGAGGTGGCCTCGCACCACCGCCAGGCGACCTTGATCACAACCGGTCGAAGCAATCGATCTTGGTCTCGGTGTGGGTCTGTGTCGGGCGCTGCGCGTCGTTGGAGGGCAGGCTCTGACCTGCCCGTATCGCTGTCCGGACCCTGTCTGTCAGGCTGACGTGAGACAGCAGCGGTAGCCCGTCATCCCTACAGGGCGAGATTGGATCATGAACCGATGACTATGACGATCGCATCTCTGGACGCGCGCATCGATGATGGTGGGGTGGACCAGCCCACCGATCCGGGTGCGCGGCCCCGACGGCGGAGCTTCACCGCGGAGTACA
>Ga0136614_10002440_pt1 | contig 11566 bp, 12 predicted proteins | sample AntDrymUQ2792106_2_FD_106643 | JGI IMG/M metagenome (GOLD analysis project Ga0136614, IMG submission 106643) | Polar desert sand microbial communities from Dry Valleys, Antarctica - metaG UQ279 (21.06) | ecosystem: Environmental > Terrestrial > Soil > Desert | place: Antarctica: Dry Valley...
CAGCGAGCTGCGCCGGTTGGCTTGCGACTGCCGCGTCATCCCCGTGGTCCTCGGTGGTGACGGCCAGCCGCTGGACGTGGGCAGGGCGATGCGGACCGTGCCGGCGCACCTACGCCGCGCGGTCGTGGTCCGCGACGGTGGCTGTGCGTTCCCCGGCTGCGGACGCGAACCAGGCTGGTGCGAAGTGCACCATATCCGCACCATATCCTGGAATGGGAACACGGCGGTCACACCGATATCGACAACGTGGTTATGTTGTGTCGATTCCACCACCGACTCCTTCACCACCCCGGCTGGATTGTCCGAATACGCGACAGCCAACCCGAATTCATCCCACCAAAATGGATAGACACCCAACAAATCCCACGACGCCGGCCACCGCCCACACCACGGGTGGCTGACGCACGGCCGTTGGTCGCTGTGGGAGGCTGAGGCGTGACCGAGACCTATGTCCACGGCTATCACGCACGGGAGAACGAGCGGCTGCAGGACCAAGCCGGGACGCTCGTCGACCTCCTGCACGCCGACACCGCGTACCCGGCCGGGAGCACGGTGCTGGAGGTCGGGTGCGGGGTCGGCGCGCAAACGGTCACGCTGGCCGGACGCAGCCCTGATGCGCAGTTCACGTCGGTGGATCTCTCAGCGGAGTCGGTCGCCGAGGCCAGGCGCAGGGTCGAGCAGGCCGGGCTCACCAATGTGGAGTTCGGGCAGGCCGACATCTTCGCCTTGCCGTTCGATGCCGAGTCCTTCGACCACATGTTCGTCTGCTTCGTGCTGGAGCACCTCTCGCGGCCGGTCGAGGCGCTGACGATCCTCAAGAGGCTGCTTAGGCCGGGAGGCACCATCACGGTGATCGAGGGCGATCACGGATCTGCGTACTTCCACCCCGACAGCGCCGCGGCGCGTGCGGCGATCCAGTGCCAGGTCACCATGCAGCGCGACGCCGGCGGTGACGCGCTGATCGGCCGCCAGATCTACCCGCTGCTGGTGCGGGCGGGATTCGACGCGGTCCGCGTGTCGCCGCGGATGGTCTACGTCGATTCGAGCCGACCGGACCTCGTCGACGGCTTCACCCGCAAGACATTCACCGCGATGATCGAAGGGGTTCGCGAGCCCGCGATCGCGTCCGGGCTCAGCGACGCAGCCGCCTTCGACGCGGGCGTCGAGGCCCTCTACCGCACGACCGAGGAGGACGGCGTGTTCTGCTACGCGTTCTTCAAGGGTGTCGGCGAAGTACCCGGCCGACTCAGCTGACCTTGGTGTCCGGCACCCGATCCAGCTGACCGGCGCGGACCGGCACGGTGGGGATGCCGTTGCTGGCGGCGTCCGCGTCCTGCTTGGCCTTGGCGGCGTAGATGTCGACGTAGGTCTGCCCGGACAGCTCCATCAGCGAGTACATGATCTCGTCGGTCATGGAGCGCTCGATGAACCGGTCACCGGCCATTCCGGCGTACCGGGAGAAGTCCAGCGGCTCGCCGATCTTGACTTGCACCCTGTACGGCCGCCACATCCGTGAGCCGATGGGGTTGACCCTGTCGGTGCCCACCATCGCCACCGGGATCACCGGCACGCCGGCCTCCTGGGCCATCCGCGCCACTCCGGTCTTGCCCTTGTAGAGCTTGCCGTCCGGCGAGCGGGTGCCCTCGGGATAGATGCCCAGCAGCCGCTCGTCCCGCAGCAGGCGTACCGCCGTGGACATCGCCGCCTGGGCGGCGGACCCGCCCGACCGGTCCACCGGCACCTGACCCATCGCGGTGAAGAAGATCTTCTTCAGCCGTCCGGTCAGACCGGGCTGGGTGAAGTACTCCGACTTGGCAAGGAACGTGACCCGGCGCGGAACCATCAGCGGGAGGAAGAACGAGTCGGCCACGGCGAGGTGGTTGCTGGCGAGGATCGCACCGCCCTGCTCGGGAACGTGTTCCAGGCCCGACACCTTCGGCCGGAAGATCAGCCGAAGCAACGGGCCGAGCAGGACATACTTGGCCAACCAGTAGAGCAATTCGCACTTCCTCCTCAGGCCCGAGCCGTGCCCAGCCTACGGACGCCGCCGATACCGACACAATGCCGGCACCTGCGCCGTGCACCTCCCCGCAAGCCGCGACGCATGTCAGGATGGGCAGCTACTGCCGACAGGAGAACGTGGTGGATCGACCGGACGTCCTGGCCGGGGCGGAACCCTTCGCCCACGACGGCTCCGACGACCTCGGCGTGCTGTTCTGCCACGGCTTCACAGGCTGCCCGCAGAGCCTGCGGCCCTGGGCCGAACACCTCGCCGCCGCCGGCCTGACCGTGCGCCTGCCCCTGCTCCCCGGTCACGGAACCCGCTGGCAGGACCTGAACCGGACCCCATGGACGGACTGGTACGGCGAGGTCGACGCGGCGTTCCGCGAGCTCAACGGGCGGTGCAGCCAGGTCTTCGTCTGCGGGCTCTCGATGGGCGGCACGCTCACGCTGCGACTGGCGCAACAGCACGGCGACGCCGTGTCGGGGATCGTGCTGGTCAACCCTTCGGTCAACACCCTGCGGTGGGACGCGAAGCTGGCGCCGCTGCTCGCGCCGCTGCTGCCCAGCACGGCGGCGATCGCCAGCGACATCCGTAAGCCAGGCGTGGTCGAGCTCGCCTACCCGCGTACGCCGGTGCGGGCATTCGCATCGCTGCGCAAGCTGTGGGCGGTGGTGCGAGCGGATCTGCCCAAGATCACCCAGCCCGTGCTGCTGCTGCACTCCCTCGAGGACCACGTCGTCGAGCCGGTGAACAGCAAGATCGTGCTGGACGGGATCTCCTCCACCGACGTCACCGAGATCACGCTGGCCGACAGCTACCACGTGGCAACGCTCGACAACGACGCGTCGAGGATCTTCGACGAGAGCCTGGCGTTCGTGCGGCGTCTCAGCGCTGCGGGGCACCCCTCCCGTGCCGGTGGAGCGACATGACCCTGCCCGGCGATCGTGACGACGACCGGCGGCCGGAGGACGGGCTGCCGCAGCCGCGTGACGGCGGGCCGCGCGGGCCCGGGAGCGGTGTCGGCGCCGGCGCCGGCGCGGGAGAGCCCAGCCGCGCAGAGCAGAGCGCCGCGGCATTCGACGAGATCATCGCGGTGTGGAACGCGGAGGGCCGAGTCCCGCAATGGCCGGCGCAGGTCGAGGAATTGCTCGCCGAGCCACTGCCGACGGCCCAGTCGACCTCCGAGCCGGAGGACGAGCACGTCCCGTTGGCGGACGACGCGCATTTCGTGCCGCCGGAGCCGCCGCCACTGCCGCGCATCGGGCCACTGGCGGTCGTCGGGCTGGTGCTGCTGGGGCTCGGCCTGCTGTTGCTGATCGCGCCGGCGATCGTCGGGGTGCCGGCTCCGCTCGGTGTCCCGCTCGGGCTGGTTGCGCTGGCCTGCGGGGTTGGTTGGCTCGTGCTGCGGCTGTGGTCCGCTCCCCCGCCCAGCGGCGACGGTGACGGCGAGGACGACGGCGCCGTCCTCTAGGCGCGGCGCTGTTCAGGCACGGTGCTGTTCAGGCACGGTGCTGTCCAGGCGCGCTGACGTACGTGGGCGCGCGCCAGGACTGCCGCCCCGACGACACCTGCCGCGTCTCCGAGCCGCGCGACCCGGACCTCGGCCAGCCTGCGGTAGGGCGCTCCGGTGACCGCACCCTCGTAGTGCGCCACCGCGTCGGCCAGGAACAGCGCCGCGGACTCGGCGACACCACCGCCGATCAGCACCAGCGCCGGGTCGAACACGTCCGCGACCAGCGCCAACCCCTCACCGAGCCAGCGGGCGAGATCGGCCACGGCGGCGCGGGCCACCGGGTCACCAGACTGCGCGGCCAGCGCCACGTCCCGCCCGGTCAGGCCGTGGCCGTCGACGCCAGCCGAGCCACCTCGCAGCTCCGCCGCCGTCTCGGCCAGTGCCGTGCCGCTGCAGTAGCGCTCCCAGCATCCTCGCTTCCCGCACGGGCACACCCGCCCGTCGGGGACGACCCGCAGGTGCCCGAGCTCCGGCGCCACGCCATGCTCGCCGCGATAGGGCTCGCCGGCCACGAGCAGCGCCGCCCCGATCCCCGTGCCAACTGCGACGTAGGCCAGGTTGTTCACCCCCGCGCCGGCGCAGACCCGCCATTCGGCCAGGGCAGCCGCGTTCGTGTCGTGCTCGACCACGACGGGCAGCCCGAGCCGGCGCTCCATGTACTCGGCCACCGGGGCGTCACGCCACGGCAGGTGCGGGGCGAAGGTGACCGTGCGGTTGTCCGGGGCGACGAAGCCCGCGACGGCCAGTCCGACCGCTTCGACCCGGTGCTGACGTGCCAGCTCGGCCACCGCACCGGCCACCGCGTCCTGCAGCTCGTCCTGCGTGCGCGGGGTCGGGGTGCGGACGGTGTCCAGCACGGTCCCCTCGACGTCGACCACGCCGGCGCGGATGTTCGTGCCGCCGACGTCGACGCCGACGGTGATCACCCTGGTGACGGGTCGGCGCGCACTACCGCGATGTGCTGCACGGCCCGCTGGCCGCCTGGTTGCGGGTCGGCCGGGCCGGACGGGCTCGCCGGGTCTGCGCTGGCGGGCGCCGCGTTGCCCTCGTCCAGCGCGGTGCGCAGCACCGAAACCAGGCCGGCAGCCTGGTCGGACAGCCGCACGGCCAGCTCGCTGCGCTCGCCACGGATCAGCGCGATGACCGCACACACCGGGCAGACCGCGCAGGCGGCCGGGACCGGCTCACCCGTGGCGGCCCTCTCGCCCTCGGAGGTCACCCCGCCTTCCGAGGTCGCGGCGCCGTCTGCAGCGGACCCCGCTGCGGCGTGCTCGCGTACTCTGGCCAGCCACGGCTCGAGCCGGTCCAACGCCGTTCGCCCCAGCTCGCGGAACTCGCCGGCCAGATCCGTGTGGCCCGTGCACTCGGCCTGATCGGCTGCCATCAGCGCATCCACTTGGCCGGGTCTGGCCGGAAGCCGACCGTCAGCGTGTCGGTCGCCAACCGGGCGCCGGCCACCGTGCAGCGGCGTAGGGCGGCGGGCAGCGCCACCAGCCGTCGCGTCCCGCCGACGGTCACCGCCAGCTCGTCGCCGATCCTGGCAAGATCCACCGCCGCGCCGCCGGCCCCTGGCATGCGAAGGGCGAGCTCGAACTCCGAGTCCAGCTCCGTGCCCTTGCCGGCCGTGCGGCGGACCGACAGCAGGGGTTGCGCCCCCGCGCCGACCAGCGGGTCGTCGTCCCCGTAGAGCGCCTCGCCCAGCTCGGCGAGCGCCGCCACCCCGATCGGCTCCGACGCCGCGGACGGCAGCGCGCGCACCGGGACGTCGGTGGCCTCCAGCTCGGCGAGCACCGCTCGCTGCTCCGCGGCGCGGGCCTGCAACCAGCGGAAGCTCGGTCCACGGGCCGAGGCGGGTGGCTCGGGGACGAGCTGGTTGGCGATCAGGCCGTCGACGCGCAACCCGTGCAGCGCGAGCGAGGTGATCGTGCGTCTGGTCTCGGCGGCCACCAGACGCTGCGGGGTCAGTACCAGCCGGATGCTGGTGCTGTCGTGGTCGGTCAGCAGGGCGCGCAGGGCGTCGAGCTGCTCGGCGAGGCTGCCCAACGCCTGCGCGGTGGCCTCCCAGCGCACCAGGACCGACTCCGGACGGCCGCTCGCGCCGGCCATGGCAGCCAGCACCCCGGACACCGCGCGGCGGTGCGCCGGGAACAGCCGCTCCAGGTAGCCGCCCAGCGCCTCGGGCAGCCCGAGCAGCCGCAACGTCTCGGCCGTCGGCCCGCAGTCGATGATCACGACCTCCCACGGCCCGGCCTGCGCGCGTCGACGGACCTCGCCGAGGGCCAGCAGCTCCTCCACGCCGGGCAGCACGGTCAGCTCGTCGGCCAGCAGCTCGTCGACGCAGGCACCGGCGAGCAGCGTGCGCAGGTGCCCGCGCAGCTTCGACCAGGCGCTGTCCAGTAGCGCGCGGGTGTCGACGTGGGCGGCGAAGAGCCCCGGCTCCAGCTCGGTCGGCTCACTGCCGAGCTCGACGTCGAGCGCGTCGCCGAGCGAGTGCGCCGGGTCGGTGGAGACCACCAGCGCTTTGCGCCCCGAGCGGGCCAAGACGGCGGCCGTGGACGCGGCGAGCGTGGTCTTTCCCACGCCGCCCTTGCCGGTGAACAGCAGGACACGCACCTGCGGGAGCCTAACCGCGGTACCTAGTGGCAGCCGATCCGGTCAGCGGCCGCCGGCCTCGACACGGCGCTTGAGCTCCTTCAACGCCGTGTCGATAATGATCTTCTCGGCCTTTCGGCGCAGCATGCCGATCATCGGGATGCTCAGCTCGACGCTGAGCTTGTAGGTGACCGTGGTGCTGCCGTCGCCGCCGGCCAGCTCGTAGGACCCACGTTGGGAGCGCTGGATCTGACCCTTGACCAGCTCCCAGCTCACCGACTTGCCGTCCGGCGCCCAGTCGTAGTCCAGGGTGTAGGAGTCCTTGATCGGGCCCGCGTCGAGCGTGAACCGGACGCGCTCGGCGCGGGCACCGTCGCCAGGTTCGAGCACCTCGGCGCTCTTGACCATCTCGGCCCAGTCCGGGTACGCGGGGAAGTCGGCGATCACCGCCATGACGTCGGCGGGATCAGCGTTGATGGTGATCGACTCGGTGGTCTGGTCGGCCATGCCGGCAGGCTACTCGCGGCGGGCGGCTCACCAGCGCAGGACGTGGGGAGTGCCGGTGCTCCGAAAGTGGCCCACGTTCACGCACTCGGTGCAGCCGATGCGCGTCCTGGCGCACAGCGGCTGGTGCACATGGCCGAACAACGCCACCCGCGGCCGGTCTCGGTGGATCACCGCCAGCAGCTCGGGGCTGCTCGTCTCCGGGCGCCTGGCGTGCACGTCGTAGGCCAGCTCCGGCACCGACGGCGGCACGTGGCTGCACAGCACGTCGACGTCGCGCAGCCGCGCGGTTGCCGTGGCGAACTCCTCGGCGGTGCGCATGTAGGCCCGCCATGGCCCTGCCGGCCGCGGCGGCACGCCGGGGGGCAGCGGTGCCCCGCCGACGAACCCGAACCGCAGGCCACCGATCTCCGCCACCTCGCCGTCGAGCACCCGCACGCCGTCCGTCGCGAACTCCGGCCACAGGTCGGGCCGGTCGACGTTGCCGGGGGTGGCGTATGTCGGTGCGGACATCGCGCCGAACAGCTCGGCGTACTGCTCGCGGATCGCGGCATCGATCACCGCTGCCGGGTCGCCCAGCCGGGTCCACAGCGTGCGTACGAACTCGCCCAACTCCCCCGACGCGCCGCGGCTGCGCAGCTGGGCGAAGCGGGCGGTGACCTCGGGACCGAACAGCCGGCCGAGGATGCCGCCCTGCGGGTCGTGGTAGTCGACGAAGTCGATCAGGTCGCCGAGCACGATCAGCGCGTCGGCGCCGTCGCCGGCCCTGCCCAGCGCGTCCGCGTTGCCGTGCACGTCGGAGACAACGTGGACCCGCATTCAGGCGACGCTAGCCGGAGGCGGGCGGCTCCCCCGGCGGCCGGCCGGCCTCGAGCCGGTCCTTGAGCTCGAAGGCGATCGCCTTGGCGGCGAGCTGGCGGCGGCGCACCTCGCGGGCCGCCTGCCGCGCGGGCAGCGGCGCGGGCTGTCCGGTCGCGTCCGGCGCATCGGCCCGCAGGAAGTAGTGCAGCACGGTGCCGTCCAGGACCGGTTCCAGCCAGACCTCCATGCTGCCGACGAGTGCGCCGTGCACCGTCCAGCGCACGCCTCGCTGACCCCGGTCGGTGACCACCTCGAGCTGCAGATCGGGCCAGAGCCGCCGCCAGACGTGCGGCGCGGCGAGCTCCTCGGCCACCGTCGCCGGCGGCACGGCGAGGAAGAGATCGTCCGCGACGTCCACCGAAGGCACCGCGACAGCCTCCCAGAAGGTGCCCCGATCAGGCACGAGCCGGTTGCACCGGACGGGAATGGCCCGGTTGCGTGCCCCCCACAGACATCCAGAAAGCGATAGGTTTTCGGTGGTAGCAGCCAGAAACAGTGGCTAGGAGGCAGTTGTGCGTGAGTACCGTGTTCCCGCTATCGCGCCCGTCGCGGACACCGAGAACCTCAGCACTGCGGTGTATGACAACGCCGAGCGGCAGGGCAGCGCGGTGGCGTTCCGCCGTCCGAGCGGTGGCGGGTGGACCGACGTCACCGCACGCGAGTTCGCCGACGAGGTCACCCGGCTGGCCGCGGGGCTGATCGCCGCCGGCGTCGAGCCGGGCGACCGGGTCGGCCTGCTGTCGCGGACCCGCTACGAGTGGACCTTGATCGACTACGCGATCGTCACGGCCGGTGCGATCACCGTTCCCATCTACGACACGTCCTCGGCCGAGCAGGTCGCGTGGATCCTCACCGACTCCGGCGCCAAGGCGGTCTTCGTCGAGCTCCCCTTGCACCGCGAGGTCGTCGAGAGCGTCGCCGACCAGGTGCCGGACGTGAAGCAGGTCTGGGAGATCGACAACGGCGGGGTCGACAAGCTGGTCGCGCAGGGCGCCGACGTCTCCGCCGACGAGGTGCACGAGCGCCGGCGGGCGGTGCGCTCCGGCGATCTCTCCACGGTGATCTACACATCCGGCACGACGGGGCGCCCCAAGGGCTGCGAGCTGACGCACCACAACCTCGTCGCCTTGACCAAGAGCGCGAGTTCGGTGTTCAGCAACCTGCTCAACCAGGACGGTTCGGTGCTGCTGTTCCTGCCGCTGGCGCACGTGTTCGCCAAGGACATCCAGTGCGGTGGCGTCTACTCGAGCACGACCATCGGGCACAGCCCGGACGTCAACAAGCTGCTGCCGGACCTCGCCGAGTTCAAGCCGACGTTCGTGCTCGCCGTGCCCCGGGTGTTCGAGAAGGTCTACAACGGCGCACGGCAGAAGGCGCACGGCGACGGCAAGGGCAAGATCTTCGACACCGCCGCGGCCACCGCCATCGAGTGGAGCCGTGCGCAGGACACTGGTGGGCCCGGTCTGGCGCTCAAGCTCAAGCACGGCCTGTTCGACAAGCTCGTCTACACCAAGCTGCGTGCCGTCCTCGGCGGCCGGTGCCTCGGCGCTGTGTCCGGCGGCGCGCCGCTCGGTGAGCGCTTGGGGCACTTCTTCCGCGGCATCGGGGTCCCGGTGTACGAGGGCTACGGGCTCACCGAGACCTCCGGCGGCATCACCGCCAACGGTGCGAACGCGTCCCGGGTCGGCACGGTCGGGCGGCCGATGCCGGGCAACGCGGTGCGTATCGCCGACGACAACGAGGTGCTGCTGTCCGGCGACAACGTCTTCCGCGGCTACTGGCGCAACCCCGAGGCCACCGCGGAGGCGATCAACGACGGCTGGTTCCACACCGGCGACCTCGGCGAGCTCGACGACGCCGGCTTCTTGAAGATCACCGGCCGCAAGAAGGAGATCATCGTGACCGCGGGCGGGAAGAACGTCGCCCCCGCGGTGCTGGAGGACCGGCTGCGCGCGCACCCGCTGATCAGCCAGTGCATGGTCGTCGGCGACGGCCAGCCGTTCATCGGAGCCCTGATCACCATCGACGCGGAGGCGCTGCCCGCGTGGCGCGAGGCGCACGGCAAGCCTGCGGGCAACGGTGCCGCCGACCTTGTCGATGACGAGGACCTGCGGGCCGACATCGAGCGCGCCGTCGAGGACGCGAACAAGGCGGTGTCACATGCCGAGGCGATCAAGAAGTTCCGCATCCTGCCGGTCGACCTCACGGTCGAGGGCGGCGAGCTGAGCGCCAAGCAGAGCGTCAAGAGGCACGTCGTGGCGAAGGTCTACGCCGAGGACATCGCCGCGATCTACACGCGCTGAGCGGGCAACCGGCTCAGGCCCGCTGAGTTACGCCCGCTGAGCCGGCAACCCGTCGAGCACGTCCTGCAACCGCAGGGCGGCGGCAGGCCAGCGCCAGTCCTGCCGCATCCACTCGCGGCCGGCCGCGCCCATCTCGGCGGCTCGCCGCGGATCGGCCAGCAGCCGGCACAGGCTCGCCGCGAGCAGGTCAAGGTCGGTGCCGTCGACGACGAGGCCCGTCTCGCCGGGGCGGACAGTCTCCGGTGCGCCCCCGGCGTCGCCCACAACCACCGGTAGGCCGCAGGCCGCCGCCTCCAGCGAGGCGATTCCCAGCCCTTCGACGTCCGCTCCCCCGTACCGGGTGCGGCACGGCAGCGCGAACACGTCGCCGACCGCCTGGTGCGCGGCCAGCTCTGCGCTGGGCACACGGCCGGCGAACATGACGTGCTCGGCGACCCCGAAGCGGCTGGCGAGCCGGCGCAACCGCGGCTCGTCGGGCCCGCCGCCGACCAGCAGCAGCCTGGTGCCGGGCACGCTCGCCCGCACCGCGGGCAGCGTCGCGATCAGGCCGTCCTGGCCCTTCCGGCGCACCAGCCGCGACACACAGGCGATCACCGGCGCCGCCCCCAACCGGTAGCGCTGGCGCAGCTCGGCGCGGGCGGCGGGGTCGGGCCTGTACAGCTCCGTGTCTACCCCGGGTGGGAGGAGCACCGGCGGCGGGGCCGGGGCCACCGCCGGAGCCAGCCGTGACCGGGTGAACCGGGACACGGCGGTCAGCATGTCGGTCGTGCGGCCGATCCGGCGCAGCGCCCGCAGGCCGCCGGGCAGCCGGGACAGGCCCACCTCGTGGCCGTGGGTGCTGGCCACCACCCGCTCGATCCCGCCGTTGCGGCGCAGTGCCGGGCCGAGCAGCGTCAGCGGCGCGGCGGCACCGAACCACACCGTGTCGCAGCGGTGGGCGCGAGCCAGCGCCGCGGCGCGCCGGGCGACGTCGGGCAGCGGCAGCATCAGCGTGCTGCGGTGGCGGTGCACGGGGTACGGGGCGGACCGGTCGAACGCGGCCGCGCCCGGCCAGTCCGGCGCGGAGACCACCAGCTCATCCTCGGGCAGCAGCGCGGCCAGCGAGCCGAGGTAGGCCTGGATCCCGCCAGTTCGTGGCGGGAAGTCGTTGGTGACCAGGAGCGTGCGTGGCATCGCCCGCGACGCTAGTCGCTGCTTCAGCCAGCGCCGCCGAAGGTACGGCGCAGCTCGGCGCGCCAGGCGTCGACGAGGCCTGCCCGGTCGAGACCCAGCGCGGCGCGCAGCTCGCTGTCCAACACCGCGGGGTCGGCTGGTCGGCCGGCTACCCGCTGGTACAGCGCGACCAGTCCGGGCACCCCGAGGCGCGCGGCGAGCAGCGTCGCGAGGCTCCACGACCGCTGGTAGGCCAGCGCGAAGTCGGGGCCACGGAACTCCGCGTCTGCCGGCAGCTCGGTGGGCAGGGCGCCGGCCCGAACCGCGGCAGCGAGGCCCGGTGCGATCGCCGCCGGGGCCAGGCCACTGCCGGCGTAGCCGACGAGCTCGGCGAAGCCCTCCACCAGCCACAGCGGGGCGGCGTCATCGGTGGCCGTCCGCGTCGCGACGTGCGTGGCCTCGTGCCGCAGCACGACCCGCCGGGCGAGCGGTGTCAGCGCGGCCGCCGCGGGGGCGTCGACGACTATCCGCTGGCCGAGCGCGGTGCCGGCCGCTCGGTCGACGTGGTCGGCTACCACGACCGCCGCGAGCTGCTCCGCCGAGACCCCGCCGACCAGCGCAGCCCGCTCGGCCGGC
>Ga0136614_10002442_pt1 | contig 11563 bp, 8 predicted proteins | sample AntDrymUQ2792106_2_FD_106643 | JGI IMG/M metagenome (GOLD analysis project Ga0136614, IMG submission 106643) | Polar desert sand microbial communities from Dry Valleys, Antarctica - metaG UQ279 (21.06) | ecosystem: Environmental > Terrestrial > Soil > Desert | place: Antarctica: Dry Valley...
CACCGGCTCGGGTTACGCGTCATCGTCGACATCGTCCCGAATCACACCTCGAACGAGCATCAGTGGTTCCGCAACGCCGTCTCCGATCCGCAGCATCCCGATCGGGCGCGCTACATCTTCCGTTCCGGGCGCGACGGCGAGCCGCCCAACGTCTGGACATCCGCCTTCGGCGGCCCCGCCTGGACGCTCGACGACGCGAGCGGCGAGTACTACCTGCACCTGTTTACCCCGGAGCAGCCCGACCTCGACTGGCACAACGGGCGCGTTCGAGAGGACTTCGAGGAGATCCTGCGCTTCTGGCTCGACCGCGGCGTGGACGGCTTCCGGATCGACGTCGGCCAGGCGCTCTACAAGGCGCCCGACCTGCACGACGTGCACCAGCCCGAGCCGCGACCGGCTTTCGCCGACTGGCATACCGGGATCAACCAGGCCGAGGTGCACGGCCTGTACAGGAGCTGGAGGCGTCTCGCCGACTCCTATCCCGACGAGCGGATGTACGTAGGCGAGGTCGTGCTCGAGAATCAGGTCGAGCTGGCGAAGTACGTCCGCCCGGACGAGCTGCAGCTCACCTTCAACTTCACCTTCCTCTACGAGGACTGGAACGCGAAGGCGCTGCGAGCGCGGATCGAACGGACGCTCGAAGCCTTTGGCGCCGTTGGCGCGACGGCCTCGTGGGTGCTCGAGAACCATGACGTGACGCGGCTGCCCACCCGCTACGGCGGCGGCGAGGAAGGGCGGCGGCGCGCGCGAGCGGCAACGCTCCTCCTGCTCGGGCTTCCCGGCGCGGCCTTCCTGTACCAGGGCCAGGAGCTCGGGCTCGAGGAAGTAGAGCTCCCGGACGAGCTGCGCCAGGATCCGGTCTTCTTCCGCACGAATGGGGCCCGGAAGGGGCGCGACGGCTGCCGTGTGCCGATCCCTTGGAGCGGCGGGCCGCCGGGCTTCGGCTTCACGGCCGGCTCCCCGTGGCTTCCGATCCCGGCCGACTGGACGGCGTTGAGCGCCGAGGCACAGGAGGGAAGCCCGCAGTCGAGCCTCGCCCTCCACCGCGCCGCCCTCGAGCTCCGACGCAGGATCGACGCGCTCCGGACGGGCTCGTTCGCCTGGCGCGAGAGCCCCTCGGGGACACTCCTGTTCGAACGGGCGTCCGGCAATGAGACGATCGTCTGCGTCGTCAACCTGAACGCCGAGCACCTGCAGTTGCCGGACGGTGAGTTGCTGCTCGCGAGCGAGCCGGCACCCGGCAACCTCCTGCCCCCTTCGAGCGCCGCCTGGACGCGCGTCTAGCGCACCCGGTAGGCCCGCGGGGTGCAGCCGCAGAGTCGGCGAAACGTGCGGTAGAAACTCGTCGACGAGGAGAACCCCGACTCCCGAGCGACCTGCTCACCGGGAGCTCGGACGTCAGCAACAGCCGCTGGGCGTGCGAGACGCGGAGCCGGAGCACGTACTCCTACATGCCGACGCCGAGCCCGCGCCTGAAGAGCGTCGTCGCGTCGTTGGGGTGGAGCCCGAGGGCGCGGCCGACATCCGCGGCGTTGAGCGGGTCGCGGTAATTGTCGCCGAGAAGACGGCGAGTCGCTCGAGCTGGCTCGCGCTCGCATCCGTGTGGCACCGGCGTGGAGTCGGCGGCGCTCCCGCCACGAACGCCCGGCGACACGGCATCTGACATCGTTGCGAGCGAGGTGACGCCCATGAAGACATCACTGGGAATCTGGGCGTTCGGCTCGATGGCGACGCGGTTCGTCCCTGCGGGCTATCAGCCCCGGTGGGCGAACGAGACGACGGCGGCTCGCGTCCGCCGTGCCGTCGACGGGCTGGGAGACCTGATCGACGGCTACGAGTTCCACTATCCGCAGGAGCTCTCTCCCGAGAACCTGGCCGACGTGCGCGACGCCCTCGGCGACCACGACATCTACTGCATCGCGACCGGGCTCCATCTGGACCCGCGGTTCGGAAAGGGCGGCCTCGTCTCACCCGACGAAGCGACACGTCGCGAGGCGGTGCGACGAACGCTCGAGGCGATCGACTTCGCGGGCGAGCTCGGCGCCCACTTCATCATCTGGCCCGGGATCGAGGGGTACAACTACCCGTTCCAGACGCCCTATCGAGAGTCCTGGGACTGGTTCCTGGAGGGTTTGGGAGAGGCCGCGGAGCGTGCGCGCGACCGCGGCGTCACGATCTTTCTCGAGCACAAGAACTCGGAGCCGGCGATGAAGATCCTGATGCGGAACGTCGGCATGACGCTCCACGTGATCCACAAGCTGCGCGCCGTGGGCTTCGAGAACGTCAAGGTCAACATGGACTGGCAGCACCTGCTCATGAACGGGGAGTCGCTCGCCGAGTACGCCGCGCTGCTCGCGTCCGAGAGAGTGCTCGGGCACCAGCACGCAAACGACGGCTGGGGCAGCTTCGACGACGACAACATGGTCGGGACGATCCGGTTCATGGAGACGCTCGAGCTCGCCGTCGAGCTGCGCCGCGCCGGCTACGGCGACCGCGGCGAGCGGCTCGGCTTCGACCTCTACCCCTACACGGAGGACGCCGTGGGCGCGGTCGCGCGCAGCGTGCTCAACTGGCGCTTCATCGACGGCGTGGCGGCACGCATCGACGATGCAGCCCTGCGCGATGCGCAAGCGCACAAGGACGCCGTGGCGGCCTATGCGCTGGTCTACGCAGCGCTCGGTGCGTGAAGGAGCTGCTCCAGAGCGCGCTTGCCTCCCAGCCGCACCGGCTCCCCGTGCGAGAGCAGGATGCGCTCGACCGGCAGTTCGAGCAGCGGCTCGAGCGAGGCGCGCAGATCGCCGTGCGTCGCCGCGCCGAGCCAGCGCTCCGGCCAGAGCCGGATCGGATCCTGGGTGGCGTGCGGCTTCGCGCCGGCTCCGAGGAGAACGTCGCCCACTGCGAGAGCCCTCTGCCCGGGCAGCCAGAGGACGAGCTCGCCGTGGCGCGCGGTCTCGTACGCCCGGACGCCGCCTGGCAGCTCGGTATCTGCGCCGATGGGGTCGGTGACCGCAACGCCGCGGTTCGCGAGCGCCTTGACCGTTCTCCTCGAGGCCCAGACGCGACCGGTACGCAGAGCCGCCGTCGACCGGTAGTGCCAGAAGACGGTCAGCAGCACGTGCGCAGGAGCGCGCAGCTCCGCCGGCGGCTCGTACAGGTCGATCAGCACGAGGCCGTCGTCGGTCTCGAGCGTAAGCGAGCCGACGTCCTCCTCCCACTCTGCATGCCTCGACGTCCAGCGGCGCAGGCCTCGGCCGAGCTCCTCCAGCTCCATGGCTCCTGATCCTAGACTCGTCGGGCTCGACGTCGGCACGAGCGGCGTCAAAGCGCTCGCGATCTCGTCCACTGGTGATGTGATTGCGCGCGCTGAGCGAAGCTACGAGCTCTCGACACCGCAGCCTGGCTGGGCCGAGCAGGAGCCCGAGGACTGGTGGCGGGCGGCTGAGGCGGCGCTCGCGGATCTCGCCCTGGAGCCGACGTCGATCGGCCTGTCCGGTCAGATGCACGGGCTCGTCGTGCTCGACGAGCAGGAGCGTGTGCTTCGCCCCGCGATCCTCTGGAACGACCAGCGCACGGGCGCCGAGTGCAGGGAGATCGAGGAACGTGTCGGCCTCGAGCGCCTGATCGAGCTCACCGGCAATCCCGCCGCCACCGGTTTCACGGCACCGAAGCTGCTCTGGCTGCGCCGGCACGAGCCCGAGACGTACGCACGCATCCGGCACGTGCTGCTGCCGAAGGACTACGTGCGCCTCCGCCTGACGGGCGAGCACGCGATCGACGTGGCCGACGCCTCCGGCACGCTCCTCTTCGACGTGGCGCACCGGCGCTGGAGCGAGGAGGTGCTCGGCGCGCTCGAGCTTCCGGCCGAGTGGCTGCCGCCGGTGCACGAGGCGACCGAGATCGGAGCGGCAGGCGACCAGGCGGCGGGCGCACTCGGCGTGGGTGTCGACCGGCCTGGGCTGCTCTCGATCGTGCTCGGCACCTCCGGCGTCGTCTTCGCGGCGCTGCCCGAGTATCGGGCTGATCCCCACGCCCGCCTGCACGTCTTCTGCCACGCCCTGCCAGACACCTGGCATGCGATGGGCGTGATGCTCTCGGCCGCAGGGTCGCTCGCCTGGCTGCACGAGGCGCTCGGCGGTCCCGCCTACGACGACCTGATCGGCGAGGCCGAACGCTGGGAGCCCGGCACCGAGGGCCTCCTCTTCCAGCCCTACCTCCAGGGCGAACGGACGCCCCATGCCGATCCGGCGGCCCGCGGCGCCTTCGTCGGCCTGACGCTCCGGCACGACCGGGGCGCCCTCGTCCGTGCCGTGCTCGAAGGTGTCGCCTACGGCCTGCGCGACTCGCTGGAGCTTCTGCGGGAGCTGGGTGTGGAGGCGGAGGTGGGACGCATCTCGGGCGGCGGCGCTCGCAGCGACCTCTGGCTGAAGATCGTTGCGTCGGTGCTGGGCTTGCCGCTCGAGCGGACGAAGGTGGAGGAGGGCGCCGCGTACGGTGCCGCGCTGCTCGGCGGTGTGCGGGCAGGCGTGTTCGCCGACGCCCACGAGGCCGTTGCCGCCTGCGTCCGAGTCCGCGGGCGGATCGAGCCGGAGCCGGCGTGGAGCGAGCCGTACCGCGAGGGGTACCCCCGTTACAGGGAGCTGTATCCCGCGCTCCACAGGCTGCAGTGACCGAGGCAGCAGACCGCCTGGCGTCGCACCGTCGCGGCCGGCGCACGCGACGGTCTCAGAGACCGAATCTCGCGGGCTTACCACAAGCCTTTGGTGGTTTTCCGTCACACGTTCGTCACGAATGGATCGATCTCGGGCGGCCGCAAGCAGGGCCCGTACTCGGCCTGATCGCCGTTCAAGAAGAACACCGTCACCTCGTAGTACCCCGAGCGGCACCCGAAGTCGTAGTCGTAGCCGTACGCCTCGTATGGGCGAGGAAGAGGCGTTGGAATGGCGGCGGCGACCTGTCCCCAACCCTGCTCACCGAACCTGACGGAAACCGTCTCCAGAGTTCGGAACTTGGGAGGCCCGCCCAGCGCGGCGAGGCGCGCCCCGACTGGATAGCGACCTTTCCTCTTCTCGGCGGCATCTCTGCGGCGCAGCAGACGCTCGAGGGTGCGGCGGAGGGGCTCGATCTCAGCGGGCCGCCGGCAAGGCCCGTACCCGACCTCTTCAGAGGTCGAGACACTGTCCTCGACGTTCTGAAGTCGGACCGTCACCTTGAGGCCGGACCGGCAATCGCTGCCTTGATCAAGTGGGCGGGGCAGTGGCGAGGGGGTGACGGAGGCAACGTCCTCCCAACCGGGATAAGGGATCAAACCGCTACTGGTTGCCGGACTGGGAGCTGCGCTCCTTCCCCGAAGTGATGGGGCTCGGGCACCGGCTGCAGGGTCACCCCGACCGGGCGACCCTCGGGATCGAAATCGTCGCCGCAGCCAGACAGCAGTACTGCTGCCGCCAGTAAGGCCAGCGCTCTCAGCACGAGGCGTCCCTCGGAAGGCGGTGAGCAGCAGGCGAAGAGGAAGCAGATGCGGCAATGGTGCCTGCCCGGATTGGGCTCCTCCGCTGAGATCGACAACCATTGTCGTTTCTCGGCTTGCCGAAGCTCGGCCGCTGATGATCAAGTAGACGTCATCCGTCGACTACTCACATACGTGCGCGCGCGCACGGCTTCACGCATGCGCATCATTCGCCTGCTCCCGGCGGCCGGACGACGGCTGCTCGTCTCGACCGCGGCTCTCCACGTGTTCACCGGGCTGGCGCCCGTCGCGTTCATCGTCGCCACGAGCACCGTCGTCGGCCGCGTCCCAGCCGCCGTCGAGCAGGGACGCGACTCGCCTGAGTGGCTATCGCTGCGGAACGCGCTGCTCGCCGCGGGTGTCCTCTTCGTGATCCAGCAGCTCTCGTGGCCGTTTCAATGGGCGTTCGGCGAGATGGTGACGTGGCGCGTCGACGACACGGTGCGCGAGCGCGTCGCCGCCGCCTCGTTCGAGCCCGTGGGGATCGCGGCGCTCGAAGACCCGGAGACGCTCGATGAGCTCGCCCAGATCGCCGACCCGAACCGCGGCATCGGCTTCTCCCCCGGCGGCGCGTGCGCCGGGATGCTGGCGCTCGTCTCGCGATACGTCGAGTGGAGCGTGGCGTCGATCTTCCTCGCCGTCGTGTACACGTGGTGGGCCGGCGTGGCCGCCGCGCTCGGCGCCCTCGCCGTCCGCTTCGGCATCCGCTCGGGCGTGGGCCGGCTCGGCGAGTTCGAGGGGCGGTTCGCCGGCGTGCGCAGGCGGCGCGATTACTACCGCGACCTCCTCGCGACTCCCTCCGCAGGCAAGGAGGCCCGCATCTTCGGCCTCGTGGGCTGGCTGCGCGAGCGTTACGAGTCGCACGCCCTCGCCGCAGTGCGGCCTGTGTGGCGGGCGCGACGGCGGATCGTCTACGTGCCGTTCCTCGTCTCGATCCCCGCTTGGCTTCTCCTCGCCGGCGCCGCCGCTATCGGAGCTTCACGCGCCGCCGCGAGCGGCGAGCTGACGCTCGGCGAGCTCGTGTTCGCGCTCCAGGCGATCGTTTTGATCAGCGGCTTCGGCACGTTCTTCTGGCAATCGGACTGGCAAACGGAGCACGGGTTGCGGATGTACGACGCCGTCGAGCGCTTCGAGGCCGCGGCGGCCGCGGATCGCTCTGCCGAGGTGGCGACCGCGCAGGCGGACGGACGGCCGCGCGAGGAGATCCGTTTCGAGCAGGTGACGTTCGGCTACGGGGACGGCGCGCCGGTGCTGCGCGACCTCGACCTCACCATCCCTGCGGGGCGGCCGCTCGCGATCGTCGGGCTGAACGGGGCCGGCAAGACGACGCTCGTGAAGCTGCTCGCCCGCCTCTACGAGCCGCAGGCCGGACGCATCACCGTCGACGGCATCGACGTTCGCGCGTTTCCCGCTGCAGCGTGGCGACAGCGGCTCGGCGCGATCTTCCAGGACTTCGTCCACTATGACCTGCCGGTGCGGGACAACGTGGGCTTCGGCGCCCCGGAGCTCCTGCGCGACGACGCTCGCGTCCGGTCGTCGCTCGCACGTGCCGGCGCGCTGACCCTCGTCGACGCGCTCCCGCACGGGCTCGACACCGTCCTCTCCCGCGAGTACGACGGCGGCGCGGAGCTCTCCGGCGGAGAGTGGCAGCGAATCGCGATCGCCCGGGCGCTGATGGCAGTCGAGCGCGGCGCCACTGTGCTCGTTCTGGACGAGCCGACCGCGAACCTCGACGTCCGAGCGGAGGCGGAGTGCTTCGACCGCTTCCTCGAGCTCGCGCAAGGACTGACCACCATCCTGATCTCGCACCGCTTCTCGACCGTCCGGCGAGCCGAGCAGATCGTCGTGCTCGACGAGGGCCGCGTTGTTGAGCAGGGCACGCACGCGGAGCTCCTGTCGCACGGTGGCCGCTACTCGGAGTTGTTCCACCTCCAGGCGGAGCGGTTCGGCGGAGCAGCGCCGTGAGCGACTTCCTGCGCGGCTTCGGTGCGGTTCTCCGCAGTGGCTGGCGGGCGAGTCCGCGGCGGCTGCTGGCGCTGGCCGGGCTCAACCTGCTCGAGTATCTGAGTTGGCCGCTCGCGCTCAAGTACGTGACCGATGCCGTCGTCGAGCGCGACGTCCAGACGGCCACCGTCGCGGCCGCGTTCCTCCCCGTCCTCGCGCTCCTGAACCAGGTCGCCGGCCACATCGCGAACGTCCTGTGGGTCGAGATGTCAGACCTGAATCTCGCGCAGGTGAACAGCGAGCTCGGCGAGCTGAGCCAGGGGTCGAGCGGCCTCGAGCATCATGAGCGCCCGGACTTCGCCGATCGGATCGAGCTGCTCCGGACGGCCGGGAACCCGCTCTACATGTCCGTCCGCACCGCTGTCGAGAGCATCGCGCGCGCGCTCCAGCTCGTCGTCACGATCGTGATGCTCGCGCTGTTGCAGCCGGTTCTCTTACTCCTGCTGCTCTTTGCCGTGCCACCGCTTGCGACCACGCGGTGGGCCTTTCGCCGTTTCATGGCCGCAGTGTGGGGCGATCTCGCGCGGTCGCGCCGCGCCACCCACCTGCTCGACCTGGCGATCCGCGCCGACGCCGCGAAGGAGATCCGGGTCTTCGGCCTCGAGGAAGAGCTGCGGACGCGGCTCCGCGACAGCCGCGACGACCTGCGCCGCCGGCGTTTTCGTGCCGAGACCATCGGCGTCGCCGTGATGTCTGCGGGGCAGCTCGTCTTTGCGCTCGGATATGTCGTCGGCCTCCTGTTCGTCGTGCGCGGCGCGATCGACGGCGACCACAGCGCGGGCGACGTCGTCCTCGCCTTCGCGCTGGCGGCTCAGACGAACCAGCTCGTGTACGAGATCGTGGGCACGACGATGTTCCTGCAGCGTGGTGCCGAGGCGATGAGGCGTCTCACCTGGCTGCGGGTGCTCGTCCGCGAGCTCTACCCGCCGGGACGGGCTGACGCGCCCGTCCCGGCGGCACTCCAGCAAGGGATCAGGTTCGAGCGCGTCGGCTTCCGGTACCCCGGAACCGAGACCGACGTGCTGCGCACGGTCGATCTCGACCTCCCGGCCGGGTCGACCGTTGCGCTCGTCGGCGAGAACGGCGCCGGCAAGACGACGCTCGTGAAGCTCCTGTGCGGCTTCTACACGCCGACCTCGGGACGGATCGCTGTCGACGGCACCGACCTGGCGCGCCTGCCGGTGGAGCAGTGGCGCGAGCGGATCGCCGCCGGGTTCCAGGACTTCGTCCGCTTCGAGCTCGTCGCGCGCGAAAGCGTCGGAGTGGGAGACCTCGCCGCGATCGACGAGCCCGAGGCGGTCCTCGACGCCCTGGAGCGCGCGGACGGACGGGAGCTCGTCGAGCGCATGCCGTCGGGTCTCGAGACCCACCTCGGCAAGAGCTACGCCGACGGCGCCGAGCTCTCCGGCGGCCAGTGGCAGAAGATCGCGCTCGCGCGCGCGATGATGCGAACCCGTCCACTGCTGCTGATCCTCGACGAGCCGACCTCGGCGCTCGACGCGCACGCCGAGCACGTGCTCTTCGAGCGCTACGCCGAGTCGGCCCGCGCCGTCGCCCGCGCCACCGGCGGCATCGCGATCTTCGTCTCGCACCGCTTCTCCACGGTGCGCATGGCAGACCGAATCGTCGTCGTCGAGGGAGGGAGGATCGTCGAGCAGGGGAGCCACGACGAGCTCGTGGCTCTTGATCGAATCTACGCGGAGCTCTTCGCGCTGCAAGCCGCGGCCTACGGCTGAGCTCCGCTTCCGCTTGGGCCGTCGCCGCCCACGAACGGCTCGTAGTCGTCGAGCTTGTCAACGATGAAGAACCGTTCGTCTCGCGCCGCAACGACCTCGATCTCGTCGGTCTCATGGCCCGGAACCACCGCGAACCGGTCCGTCTGCAGCCGCACTTTTGCGTACTCGGCAAGCGTCATCCGCACCCGGCTGGAACAGCCCTCGACCTTCCCACACTCGCAATGGAAGTCGAACATCTGCTCGGCCGCCGCCCAGCTCCCGGCCCGCGCATCGAGCGTCGCCACACGCTCGTTGACCGTGCGCGTGAGGCCTTCGTTGCGGGCCTGCCGCGCGAGCCGCTCGTCCACGAGGGAATTCTACGAGGCACTTGCGCCCGCGCCAATAGCGCTCTAGCTTGATGGCAACTAGTCTGGAGTTTGCCATTAGCCGTTGGAAGCGCACGTTGCTGCTCGCCCTCGCGGCCGTCGGCACCCTGACTGGGATCTTCGTTCAGCCGGGCTCGACTTCGAGCGTGCGGGAGGGCGGGATCTTCCGGGTCAGCTTTCAGGGGATCAGCCTGCAGGCGTTCGACCACGTCGACCCCGCACTCGCATACTCGCGCGAGAGCTGGGCGCTCCTGGATACCGTCTGCGCCCGGCTGATGACCTACCCCGACAAGCCACCTCCGGAGGGCTACCGGATCGTGCCGGAGGTGGCAGCGGATTTCCCGAAGGTCTCGCCCGACGGCAAGACCACCACCTTCAAGCTGCGCACGGGCTTCCGCTTCAGCGACGGCAGCCCCGTCCGGGCGAGCGCCTTCGCGCAGGCGATCAACCGCACCCTGGCACCCGGCGTCAACTCACCAGCCTTCCTGTACACCCAGGCGATCGTCGGCGCCGACGACGTCCGCGCCGGCAAAACGCGCGCGGCCGCCGGCGTCACAGCCCGCGGCTCGACACTCGTCGTCCGGTTCACGCGCGAGGTGCGCGACTTCGCCGCCTGGACGACGATGCCGTTCTTCTGCGCCGTCCCACCCACACTCCCGCCCGACGCAGAGGGCGTCCGCAGGTTCCCGGGAGCGGGGCCCTACTACATCACGGAGTACCGCCCCAACGAGCGCGTCATCATCCGCCGCAACCGCCACTACGGCGGCAAGCGCGTACATCACGTCGACGGCTTCGACGTCGACCTCAGCGCCAGCTCGCCCCAGGAGGTGCTCGATCGGATCGAGGCCGGCAAGGCCGACTGGGGATACGCGCTGCCCGCAATCCACCTCGAGCCCGGCCGCGCCTTGATCTCGAAGTACGGCATCAACTTCTCGCGATTCTTCGTCGTACGAGGTCTCACCCTGTCGCTGTACGTCCTCAACTCGTCCCGTCCGCTGTTCCGAGACAACCCGAAGCTGCGGCGCGCGGTGAACTTCGCGCTCAACCGGACAGAGCTCGTGCTGCGAGGAGTGGAACAGGCGACAGACCAGTACCTGCCAGAAGACGTCCAGGGATTCAAGGATCATCGGATCTACCCACCCCAAGGCGACCCACGCCGCGCGAAGGCGCTCGCGGAAGGGAACCTGCGTGGCGGCAAGGCCGTCTTCTACGTGCCCGACTTCCCGCAGAAGCTTGGCACCGCGCAGGTCCTCCAGCAGCAACTGGCGGAGATCGGGCTCGAGGTCGAGATCCGGAAGATCGCCGAGTACGCCGCCGCCGCCGCGTATCTCGGCAGGCTGGGCAACGCAGACGAGCCGTGGGATCTGGCGATCGTCATCTGGACACCCGACTTCGTCGATCCTTCCGGCTACGTCAACCGTCTGCTGGATGCGCAGTCGGCGGGCGGAACGAACCTGGCGCGATTCGACGAGGGTCCGTTCATCGACCTGATGCGCCGGGCCGCCCGCCGGCAAGGAACCGCACGCGGCAGCGCATACACCATGCTCGACCTGCAACTCGGCCGCGACGCCGCCCCGCTCGTACCCCTCGCCGTCCTCAACGAGGCAACCCTCGTCTCAGGGCGCGTTGGCTGCATGCTGCTGCGGCCCGGGCTCCTCCTGACGAGGGTTTGCCTGAAGCGATAGCTCAGGGTTCCTGCACCGTCGTCCAGACGAGCCCGGCAGCGACGACCATCCCGGCGGGGGCGTGTCCGACGTCGATCGTCGCGCTGACCTCGTTCGTGGCAGGGTCGATACGCGAGACGGTTCCATCGCCGGCGTTCGCGACCCACACGGCGTCGGCGCCGACGGCGACGGCCACCGGCTCCTTGCCCGCCGTGATCTGGAGCGTTGAGTTGGCGCCCGGATCGATCCGGGTCACGACATCGTCTCCCCGGCTGGCGACCCAGACGG